>Ga0129314_1000043_pt1 | contig 153850 bp, 125 predicted proteins | sample O1111metagenome_FD_94431 | JGI IMG/M metagenome (GOLD analysis project Ga0129314, IMG submission 94431) | Orangutan individual fecal microbial communities from fecal samples from Wisconsin, USA - O1111 metagenome | ecosystem: Host-associated > Mammals > Digestive system > Large intestine >...
GAACATATACGGCAAAGCAAGTAGGATAACACTTCGTCATTCTCCATTTCCGGCTGCAGCCATGAGATGCCACCTCATCCGCCTCACTCCGTTCGGCACCTTCCCCTCAAGGGGAAGGCTTTGCCGCATCCCAACAGCACACAGCTTCCTATCCCCCCTAACGCAGCAATTCCCTCTGCAGCGGCATTCTCGCCGGGCAGAGGGAATTGCAAAACCATATAAAAGAATTTCCGCAGAGGGTTACAGGCTCTCCAGCATACGGGCCACGATGGCCGTGGCGGTGGTCACATACTCCGCGATGCTGAACTTCTTCACCACCAGCAGCTCATGGCCGCTTTCGTCGGCGTTGTCGCTCATGGCGCGCAGCACCACACAGGGCACCCCGTTGCGGGCGGCGATCTGGCTCACGGCCGCACCTTCCATCTCCACGCAGTCCGGATGGACCTTTTCCGCGATCACAGCCTTGGTGGCCCCATCGCCCACAAAGGTGTCGCCGGTGGCAATGCGGCCCGCAATCGCCTTTACGCCCAGGGCAGCGCAGGCGTCCAGGGCGGCCTGCACCAGTGCCGGATCGCCGGTGTAGCTCTTCAGGAAGGGCGCACTCTGGCAGATCATGCTCACCTCGGCGTCGTGGTAGCACACTTCCTTGCCCACCACCACATCGCCGATGCCGATCTCCTCGCTCATGTTGCCGGCAATGCCGGAAAAGATGATGGCCTGTGCGCCGAATTTGCCGCACAGCACCTGGGTGGTGGCGGCGGCATTGGCCTTGCCCATGCCGGCACAGCACACCACCACTTCTTTGTCGCCCAGGCGGCCCTGATGGTACTCCACCCCGGCGTACTGCTGCACCTCAACGCCGCTCAGGCGGGCGCACAGCTGATCCACCTCGTCGGGCATAGCGCCCATAATGCCATATTTCATGTACTTTTCCTCTCGGCTTACACGTTAAACAGGAACTCGATGATGTCACCGTCCTGCACCACATACTCTTTGCCTTCGGTGTGCTGCAGGCCCTTGGCCTTCACCGCGGCCATGTCGTAGCCGCAGGCCGCGAAATCGTCGTAATGCACCACGCTGGCCCGGATGAAGCCCCGCTCGAAGTCGGAGTGGATCTTGCCGGCCGCCTGCGGGGCCTTGGTGCCGCGGCGGATGGTCCAAGCGCGGCACTCCTTCTTGCCGTCGGTGAGAAAGCTGATCAGGCCCAGCAGGGTGTAGCTGGCCTTGATCAGGTTGTCCAGGCCGGAGGCGGTCACGCCCATCTCCGCCAGGAAGGCCGCCTTCTCCTCGGGGGAGTAGTCGGCGATGTCCTCTTCGGTCTTGGCGCAGATGGGGATGCACTGGGCACCCTCGGCCTCGGCCAACTTGCGCACTGCCTCCAGATGGGGGTTGGAGTCCACGCCCTCCATCAGGTCGTCCTCGCTCAGGTTGGCGGCGTAGATGACCGGCTTTGCGGTGAGCAGGCCCATTTCCTTCTTCTGGGCCATCTGGTCCTCATCGGTCTCATCGAACTCAAAGGTGCGGGCATTTTTGCCCTCGCCCAGATGGGCGGCCAGCTCGGCCAGCCACTGGGCCGCCGCGCCGGCCTTCTTGTCGCCGGTCTTGGCGGCTTTGGCCATGCGGGCCTGGCGGTTCTCCACCACTTCCAGATCGCTGAGGATCAGCTCGGTGTCGATGGTCTGGATGTCGCGGATGGGGTCCACACTGCCCTCCACATGGATCACATCGGTGCCGTCAAAGCAGCGCACCACATGCACAATGGCGTCGCACTCCCGGATGTTGCCCAGAAACTTGTTGCCCAGGCCCTCGCCCTTGGAGGCGCCCTTTACCAGGCCGGCGATGTCCACAAATTCCACAATGGCCGGGGTCTTTTTGTTGGTGTCCCAGATTTCCGCCAGCTTGTCCAGCCGGGCGTCGGGCACGGCCACAATGCCGGTGTTGGGGTCGATGGTGCAGAAGGGGTAGTTCGCCGCCTGGGCATTTTTGGTGCTGGTAATGGCGTTGAACAGGGTACTTTTGCCCACATTGGGCAGGCCCACGATACCGAGTTTCATAGCAGTTTGTATCTCCTTTAGGATCGTTTTTAGGATCGCTGTTTTATTTTATGGTGCGCCGCCTGCACCTGCTTCATAAAGGCAGCCGACGCGTTTATAGTATAGCACATGGGGGTTCCGTTTTCAATTTTGCTTTCACGGGGGCGTGGAAGGCGGCCGCCGGAACGCAAACGCCCTCCCGAGTGGAAGCCTTTCCGCTGGGAATTTCCATTTGCCCCCCCAAAAAAAGCGCCTTGGGCGGGGAACCCGAAGGTCCTCCGCCCAAGGCGCATCATTTGGATCTGTACAAAGTTCGCGGATATTTTTTCGTCACTTTGCGAGAGAGGCTGAAATTTGCGGGATGGTTTTGTGCGAAAGATAGAGAACAAGCGGCACATAGCAATCACCATAAAATGGCCTCCCCCCGTGAGGGGAAGCCAAAATTTCGCACAGGCAGAGCTTTTTCGCCGCACCCCAAGCTCACAAATCGTCCGCATCCTGCACCGGGGTCTCCCCCGGGTCGTCGGGCAGGCCGGTCCAGCTGCCTTCCGGGTCGGTGCGGCTGGGGCGGGGCGGTTGGGGGATCTCCACCCAAAAGGTTGCATCCGGTTCCGGTACGGTCATACAAACTCCTCCTTTTTCCCTTTTTGCAGGGTGATGCATACAGTGTACCCCCGCGGGCCATGCTGTATGCAGGAAAGGAGGGATCGAGCCATGCGCGCAAGCGGCGGGCGGATCTTCTGGGCATCGTTTTTACTCACTCTGGCGGTCATCGGGCCGCTGCTGGGGCTGTTCGCCTTCTGGGGCGTGCAGCAGAACCGCCGGGCCGTGCAGACCCAGCAGGCGCAGTCCGGCGTGCCCATCCAGCGGCCGGGCAGCCTCTCGCTGCTGCTGGCGGTGGCCGGCGAGCGGCCCGCCTTTGTGCTGGCCCGGCTGGACGGGGCCTCCCCCGCCTTCCGGCTGGTGGTTGTGCCGGGCGAAACCGTGGTGTTGGACGGGCAGGGCCAGCCCATCACCCTGGCCGAGAGCTACGCCGCCGCCGGGCCGGCCCGGGCGGGCAACCTGCTGGCGGCCACGCTGGGCATTCAGCTGGATCGCTATCTGGCGGCCACCCCCGCCGTGTGGGGGCAGAGCCTTTCCGGACTAGGGCAGGCGCGGGTCAACCTCTCTCCCCTGCTGGACGAAGCCCAGCGCCGGGCGTTGGGGGTGGCCGCCGTGGCCCAGTTAGATGCAGCTGAAGCCGCCAACCTTTTACAGGGCACGGATCTCACCGGCCCGCCGCTGGGGCGGCTGCGGGCGGCGGTGTGGCAGGCGTTTGCCCTGCAAAGCCAGGGCAGCCTGGCCGAGGCCATTCCTCAGGGGCTGCGCCGGTGCAGCGGCGACCTGCTCACCGACCTTACTGCCCTGGATCTGGAGGAGCTTGGCCGGGTGCTTGCCCAACTGGCAGATGCCTCGTGCAGCCCCCAGGCCGACCTTTTGCCCGGCCGCTGGGACGAGCGCACCGCCCGCTACGAACTGGAGGAGGACGCCCTGACCTTTGCGCAGGCGCTGTTCCCCCTCGCCCCGCAGGAGGCCGGGACGGGCTAAACACCCGGATACGTGTTGCATCGCCGCCCCCGACGGAGACAGTCGTGGCCGCCCGGCGCGGCATGAAACACACGCCATATGTCGCACTGAACGCCCGGGCACGTGTGTCGGAGCCATTCCTGCGGAGATACCGGCACAGCCCTTCGCTGCGATACGAAATACCCGTCGCCTGTTGCTCTGGACACCCGGGCAATTGTTTCCTGCAGCATCCGGTTGGCACACAGCCGCGCATTGCAAAACGCCCGGACGGGTGTTCCGTCTTATTCGTTCTTTTTGTGCTCACCTGTTTCCATTTATGCCCACTTACACCCATTCACGCACATCTACGCACACTGACCCAAGGAGGTGCTTTTTCATGGAGCCAAACCGATCTTCCCGCCGGGGCGCGCTGCTGTGGTTTGCGGCCGCCGTTGCGGTGCTGGCCGCCGCGCTGTGGCTTCGGCTGCGGGGCGACACCGCCGTCTCCGGCCCGGGCACACCCGGCCGCTACAAAGCCGAGGCCCAGGGCTACGGCGGCCCGGTGGAGGTGCAGCTGGTGGTCAACAAGCGGGGCGGCATTCAGCAGCTGACGGTTCTGGCCGACCGGGAGACCCCCGAGATCGGCCAGGCCGCCGCCCCGCAGGTGGCCGCCGCCATCGTGGCGGCTCAAAGCTGGCAGGTGGACGATGTTTCCGGGGCCACCCGCACCAGCCGCGCGGTGCGCAAGGCCGCCCGGGACGCTTTGGCGGAGGCGGGCTGGCCGCTCTCGTGAAGCGCCGCCCCGTGCCCCGCACAAAAAAAGGAAGGCCCGCAGGGCCTTCCTTTTTTATATGGCTTGATTGCTTGCCGCAGAGCGCCGGCGCGCCCTCACTCCCGCTCAGAAATGAAAGATCATGCGGGCCAGCGAGATGGCTGCAACGGCCATGCCGGAGCCGATCAGGGGGCCGACCGGGCTGCCCTTCAGCACGCCCACGCCGATGAAGGTGCCCAGCACCACGCCCAGGGTCACCACAATGTCGGTGCTGCTGGCGGCCACGCCCATGCGGCCGAACACCGCCACCAGCGCGCCGCAGGCAATGGCGATCCAGCCGGCGGGGCTTTTCAGCACCGTGATCACCTGCTCCAGCGAATACTTGCCCAGGGCCAGCGGGGCCAGAAAGCCCACCGTCAGAATAATAATGCCCCAGTTGATGCCCTTCGCGCTGAGCAGCTCCAGCGCCGGGGTGATGCGCAGAAGGCGCAGCGCCAGCACAATGGCGGCGGAGATGCCCACGGTTTTGTTGCCGGTGATGATCGCCACCACCAGCAGGCCGATAAACAGCAGCTCGATCCAATAGGTCTGAAGCAATTTTTCCATCCTCATAACTTCTCCGTCTCACAGGGACTTCGGGTTAATCGCCTTCCGGAATGTCGTCCGCCGGTGCAGAACCCGAGTTGTTGTCCGGTTGCTCCGGCTCGGGCGGCACCTCGGTGGGCACAGCCGTGGGGACCGCCGTGGGTTCCGGTGTGGGCGCTTCGGTGGGTTCCGGCGTGGGTGCCTCGGTGGGCACAGCCGTGGGCGCCTGGGTCGGGATGGCCGTGGGGGTCGCCGTCGGGGTAGGGCTGGGGGTCGCCGTGGCCTCCGGCTCCTCCCGCTCAAAGTGCGCCTGCACCATAATGCCGCTGGCGTCCGCGTCCTGGGGCACCACAAAGGTCAGGGTTTCGCTGCCGCCGCAGCTGCCCACCGGCTCGGCCGACCAGTAGCTGAATTTCCAGCCGTCCTCGGCCACCGCCGTCACGGTGGAGCAGGTGGCACCCTTGGCCACCTCCTGCACCGTGCTGCCCTGGATCTTGCCGCCCTCGCCTGCGCTGAACTCCACCGATACCTTGGTCACCTTCTGGCCGCGTACCGCAATGGGGTCGGAGGTGATGAGGCCCACGGGGGTCTCATTCCGCTCAGGCACCTTGGAAAGCGGCGTGGGCCGGGTGTCCTTGGTGATGTAGGCGTGGGTGCGGATGTAGTCAAACAGGGCGTTCACGCCGTTCATGGAGAGGTGGACGCCGTCGGACAGGGTGTAGTCCGTCTTGGCCCAGCCGGTGTTCGCGTCCTTCAGGGCCTCGCTGGAGTTGAGGAACTTGTAGCCCTTCTCCTCGCACATCTTCACCAGCGCCTGGTTGAAGCTGTCCACCTGGGTCATGGAGAGGGCGGTGTTCTCCCGGAGCTTATCCAGCGGGGGCACCGCGTTCACGATGATGTCCGCATAGGGGTACGCCTCGTGAATGGCGGCTAGGCCCTTTTTGTAGGCGGTGATGTAGTTCTCGGTGCCGCCGCCCAGGTTGTTGGAGCCGAAGGACACAATGACCCGCCGGGGGTGCATGATCTTCACCGCCTCGGGGATGGTCACATAGCTGGAGTAGCCCTTGAAGTCCACGCATTTCAGGCCAGTGATCTGCCCGGCGCTCATGCTGGTTACGCCGATGGCGTTGGTCAGGTCACACTTGCCGTACATCATGTAGCGCACGGTGTTGCTGTCGCCCAAAAACAGCGTTTCCTTCACATACTCTTCGCCCGCGTCCTCCGTTCCGGGCAGCACGGTGCCGGTAAACGCCGTGGTGTCGATCACACCGGCGGCGGCATCGTAGTCTGCATCCGAAGCAGGTTCCACCCAGGGGGTGGCGGAAGGCTCCGGGACCTCCGAAGCCGCATTGCCGCCGCGGCCGCCTGCCCAGACCGCCACCGCACCCACACACAGCACCAGGGCCGCCGCCGTGCCGATGCAGACGGCCGGGCCATACTTCCGGTGCCACAGCGCCTGCAGGCGCTCGGATGCGTGAAAAACAAATTCAGGGGTTTCTAATTTCATGGTATCAATCCTTTATGTCTTGATCCGGGCAGGCACACCGGCCCGCCGCCGGGGCCGCCCCGAGGGGCTGCCCGCTGTAAACAGCAGCTTTATTTTACACCCTTTTGGCAATAAACACCAGTGGCGGCCCTGCCCCTTTTGGCAAAAGCCCGGTGCCCGGCCCCAAGATTCAGTGCCCGGCGGCCCCTTTGGCCCCATTTTCACCGTCTTTTTACAATTTGTTCTTGATTTTGCTGGCGCTTCTGTTATAATCAGAACCGTTCGTTTTAGAACTTTTTTTCATCTGCTGCAATTCAAATTCGAGGCATTTCATGAACGATCATCTGTATTTCGCCGCCAGCCTGCACCGGCTGTACAACCTGACCCTGCGGGACTTCGGCCGCGCCAACGGCCTGAGCCAGACCGAGATGGACGTGCTGCTGTTTCTGCACAACAACCCGGACTGCAACACCGCCCGGGACATGGTGCACCTGCGGGGGCTGGCCAAATCCAATGTTTCCACCGCGCTGGACAGCCTGCGCACCCGCGGCCTGGTGGAGAGCCGCCCCGAGGAGAACAACCGCCGGGTGAACCGGCTGTTTCTGCTGCCCGCCGCCGCCCCCTTGATCAAGGGGCTGAGCCAGCGGCAGGGCCAGTTCTTCCGCGCGCTGCAGCGGGGCCTCACCCCGGAACAGCAGGCCCAGGCCGACGCCTACTTTGCCGTTCTCCAGCGCAACATCAATGCCGAGCTGGCCCGCCTGGGCGAGAGCAGCCCCGCCGGCAAAGCCGGAACCTGAAATCCGAAAGGACGTTTGAACCATGCTGTTTAAGTTTTTCATCTGCTTTGTGGCCGGCATCGGGGCCGGGCTGGGCACCGGCTTTGCCGGAATGAGTGCCGCCGCCGTCATCAGTCCCATGCTCATCACCTTTCTGCACATGGACCCCTACCTGGCGGTGGGCATCGCCCTGGCCAGCGATGTGCTGGCCAGCGCCGTTTCGGCCTACACCTACGGAAAAAACAAAAATCTGGACATCCGCAACGGCCTGGTGATGATGGTCTTTGTGCTGCTGTTCACCATGGTGGGCAGCTATGTGTCCAGCCAGGTGCCCAGCACCACCATGGGCGGCTTTTCCACCTGCATGACCCTGCTGCTGGGCATCAAATTCATCCTGCGCCCGGTGATGACCACCAAAGAAAGCATGGCCGCCGTCAGCCCCCGCAAGCGGTTTGTGCAGTCCATGCTCAGCGGCACGGTCATCGGCTTTATCTGCGGCTTCATCGGTGCGGGCGGCGGCATGATGATGCTGCTGCTTCTCACCAGCGTGCTGGGCTACGAGCTAAAAACCGCGGTGGGCACCAGCGTGTTCATCATGACCTTCACCGCCCTCACCGGCGCGGTGAGCCATTTCGCCATCGGCGGCCTGCCGGACCCGGCGGCGCTGGTGTTCTGCGTACTGAGCACCCTGCTGTGGGCGCGCATTGCCGCCCGCTTTGCCAACAAAGCCCCTGCCAAAACCCTGAACCGGGCCACCGGCGTGGTGCTCACGGTGCTGGGCGCGGCCATTCTGCTGGTGCAGTGACGGGATGCAGACTCCAATTATAAATTAAAATTATAAGATAAGGGGCGTCCTCCATGTTTTGGAGGACGCCCCTTCGTTTGTTTCCGGTAAAGTGCCGCGCAGGCAAAGCCTTCCCCTCGAGGGGAAGCCTATGGCCGCGGCAAAAAGCCGCACCTTCGCAAAAAATCGAAACCCAAAAATGCTCTCACCGATACGCGCTCTCGGTGCGCACGCGCCGCCCGCCGGGGGCACTTTGGGTCGGGGCCGGGCCGGGCTTCGGGCGGCGCGGCCGCCTGCCGCCCAAAAGGCCCTGCACCCATTGGCCGGTGATCGCCAGCCCGCCGGACGCATAGGGAATCGCCATCAGGAAATACACCATGGTGTACTGGCTTTTTGCCTCCCACAAAAGCTGGAACAGAAAGCCGCCCAGAATCACCAACCCCGGAGCCAGCTGGGGCACCTCCAGCTTTTTGCGGCGGGCCGCCACATAAATGGTCGCCCACAGCCACACCAGCGATTGGTACAGGTCCATCCAACCCTCCAGCAGCAGGTTCAGGCCGCCCTGATACACCGCCTTCTGGAAGGCCGTCAGCGGCTCGTCCTGCCAGACACTGTCCATGGGGAAGCTGAGCCACAGGCTCTCGTAGGTGGGTTCCGCCCACTGGGAGAGGGTCTTGTTCTTGTAAAACTCCAGCGCCATCTGCGGGTCATCCGCAAATTCTTCCAGCCGGTCGGCAATGGCCTGCCGTCCCCGCTCGCTGGCCAACTCACTGTCGTAGTCCGCCGTGCGGTAGGTGTCCTGGTTGTAGTTGTTGAACCAGCCCTCGGCCATGGTGCCCTCCTCGGGCATCTGCATACCCATGGCGATGGTCAGCACCATGGGGCCGCCCTGGTTCATCGCATGGCCGATGCGCCCGCTCATCCAGGCCTGGGCGCCCTTGTCCAGCCCCTGCCAGCACACAAGCAGCACCAGCACCCAGGCCAGCATCCCCGGGCGGCGCTGCCGGGCCGCGTGCAGGATCAGCAGAATGATCTGGGCCACCAGAAAGATCAGCCCGAAGGTTTTCAGCCAGATGGAAAGGGCCGTGCACACGCCGCTCAGCAGCATCCAGCCCGCCTTGCCGCCCCGCTGCCACCGCAGCTGAAAATACAGCCCGGCAAAGGCAAAGGTCATGCCCGGCACGTTGCCGTATACAAATACAGTGTAGAACACGGCGCACACCGCCCCGGCGGCCACCACCGCCGTCAGGCCGCTGCCCTCGCTGTCCTGCGGCAGCAGCATCCGGGCAAAGGCCCCCAGCATCCAGAAGCTGGCCAGAATGCAGGCCAGGTTCAGCCATTCCACAACCTGAAAGTTCCCCGCGCCGAACAGCCGGTATACCCCTTCCAGCAGCAGGCCGTAGCCCAGCTGATAGGGGTAGCAGAACAGGTATTCGCCTGTGTCAAAATCGCTGTAGTCCCCCTGGATCCACCGCTGGGCGATCTGGGACATTTTCAGCGAATCGGCCCGCGGCTCCACCCCGCTGACCACCAGCCAGGCGGCCCCCAGAAGGCCCAGCCCCAGCAGCACCCGCCACCAGATCCGGGCCGAGTTCCGGTTTTCCTTTGCCTGAAACAGCGCCGCCCACACCGCCGCCAGGCAGGCCACCCCGATGGCCACAGGCCACAGGTCCGGCCGAAAAAAGATCTTCTCGTGGGGGGCGTCCATGCCCTCCAGCTTGAAATAGGCGGTGGTATAAAAATTGGCCAGGGTCAGCCCCGCCAGAACGGCCAGCACCAGCCAGCCCAGCGCCCCCCGGCAGAACTTCACAAAGCCCGCTTCCCGGTTCAGGCCAGGTTTCGTGCCCAGATTGGTTTCAACTTCATGCATATGCGTTATCCTTTCGGCACAGCCCGCGCAGGCCCCGGTTTCGTACCGGTCGGGCCCGCCAGGTGTTTGCCGTTTTTTGTTCAGAAATCGCCTCATTTTATGGCGTTTGTTGTTCGATTATAGCACCGCCCGCCGGGCCCCTGCAAGCGGGCAGGGCCGGCGGCAAAATTTTATGCTTCAGGCTTTCCTTTGCCCTTTTCTGCTTGTATAATAAGGACGAGCCAACCAGTTGGTTCGTTTCATTTTCTGTATCTGGTGCAGGCGGCCGGCTTTGCCCGGCATACTTTTGTCTTATCCCGGCGATATTCCTTCCGGGCAGGGCCACCCCGCGCGTCGGCCCGTCTGCGCCGCTTTTTTCATGACTGCCCTTCCTGCCGGCCTGGTACTCTTTGCGTGCCGGCAGCGGGCGCGAGGTATTTGATTATGGCCATTACCCGACGACTGCTTCACTATCTGCAAAGCCTTCAGCCCGGCGACCCGGTGTGCCTGCACGCCCTCGGCAGCTGGCAGGAAGGTACCATTTCCGACGTTTCCGATGAGGATGTGGCGCTGATTCAGGAGGACCGGCTGCTCTACCTGCCCTTTGAGGCCATCTGTGCCTATCAGGTGCCCCGCCGGGACCCCGCCGCCCTGCTGTGCGAGCCGTTTGTGGACCCCAAGGCCCAGCCCCTGAGCGTGAAAGCCGCGCTGGAGCTGGCCCTGGCCCAGAGCGACACGGCCTTCACCGCCGAGGTGCGGGCCTTCGCCTCCCGCTGGGAGAGCGCCACCCCCGACCAGCTGCACGACCTGTGCGCCAGCGTGGTGAACCGCATCGCTATCCCCTTTGCCCACCTGCCCCAGGCCCACACCCTGTATGCGGCCGTCTGGAGGGAGGGCAAGCCCGGCCGGGACCTTCGGGAAACCATCGCCGCCCAGTATCTGATGGGCGGCCAGTATGAAAGCGCCCTGGCCCTCGGCCCCACCGATCCGGTGGACGCCGCCGCCCTTGGTCTGATGACGCTGGAGACCGGCGCCGAGAGCGCCCTGGCCGTGCACGCCCTGGCGGGCGCGGGCGGCGACGGCTGCGCCTGGCTGGCCCGGTACGCCCAGGGCAAGCCTGCCCAGAGCGCCCAGTGGCTGTTCAGCGCCGGGGTGTATCTGGCTCGGCAGGCTGACCTGCCCCTGCCGGAGCTTACCAGCCCCGATGCGGCCGAGCAGCTGTGGCAGACCCTCACCGTGGCGGGCGACCCCACCTATCTGCCCCAGCAGGCCGACCCGCTGCGCCTGCAGTGCCCGGCGGCCCCCGTGGCCGCCGGAAGCAAACCGGCCGCCCCCCAGTATTACACCGGGCGCATCACCTATTACAGCGCCTTCAAGCATCTGGGCTACCTGAAGCGGGACGACGGCGACGAAAAGGGAACCTTCTTCCATTACAATCAGGTCAACGACCCCCTGCTGCGCCAGCTTCTGGAGCTGGGCCAGGGTGTGGACCAGGAGGTGCGCTGCCGCCTGGGAATGCGCAGCACCCCCACCGGCCTGCGGGATCAGGCCGACGACGTGTGCCTGCTGAAGGAAAAGGTGGAGCTGCATGACCCCCGCGTCTCGGGCGTGCTGTGCTACTTCCTGGCCCAGGGCACCCCGCCCTACGGCCGCATTCGGGACGAGAGCGGCCGCGAGTACAAATTCGTGGTGTCCGACCTGCTGGACCCCTCGCTGCTGCCGGAGCTGGAGAACAGTTTCACCACCCGCTTTGACCTGCCCGTGACCTTCCTGCCGCAGATCCGTCAGGGAATGCGCCTGCACACGGCCCGCAAGGTCTGCCGTGCCCAGGCCCTGACCGAGAGCGAGCTGGCCCAGCTTGGGGTAGCACCGGAAGCCATGGCGGCCATGACCGCCCAGCTGGAGCAGGATCGCCCCGACCCTGCCGCCGAGATGACCACCCCCTACGAGCCGCTGGATGTGTACGACCCCGCCCAGGCCCAGCAGCCCAGCCAGCCCACCCGTCTGCCCCACGCCCTGTTTGCCCCCGCCCCGGACGAGGATGTGCCGTTCTGATTTGACGCATTGACGCAGAGAATGCAGAATACTGCCCAGGCAAAGCCTTCCCCTTGAGGGGAAGCCTGTGGCTCGACAGAAAGCTGCACCTTCGCAGGAACGCAAAGCCCCACCACAAAACCGATCGGTTTGTGCCCGATCCTGCCCATACCCATCCCAAAAAACAAGAGGAGAACACCTATGGCCTCTCAGGTATTTTTCACGGATTTCCGTGCCAAGCCCGGCACCAGTGTGCCGGAAAAACTCACCCGTCTGCTGCGCCGCGCCGGCCTGCCCGGCATGGATCTGGACGGCAAGTTCGTTGCCATCAAGATGCACTTCGGCGAGCCGGGCAACCTGTCCTTTCTGCGGCCCAACTACGCCAAGGTAGTGGCCGACCTGGTGAAGGAGTGCGGCGGCGTGCCCTTCCTCACCGACTGCAACACCCTGTACCCCGGCCGCCGCAAAAACGCGCTGGAGCACATTGAGGCCGCCTATGAGAACGGCTTCTCTCCCTTCTCCACCGGCTGCCAGATCATCATCGGCGACGGCCTGAAGGGCACCGACGATGTGGAGGTTCCCGTGGTGGGCGGCGAGTATGTGAAGAAGGCCAAGATCGGCCGGGCCGTGATGGACGCCGACGTGTTCATCAGCCTGAACCACTTCAAGTGCCACGAGTGCACCGGCTTCGGCGGCGCCATCAAGAACATCGGCATGGGCTGCGGCAGCCGCGCCGGCAAGATGGAGCAGCACAACTCCGGCAAGCCGGACATTGACCAGAGCCTGTGCCGCGGCTGCCACGCCTGCACCCAGGAGTGCGGCCAGAACGCCATTTACTTTGACGAGAACAACCGCGCCCACATCGACCACGACAAGTGCGCCGGCTGCGGCCGCTGCCTGGGCCGCTGCAACTTTGACGCCATCTACAACGAGAACTCCAGCGCCAACGACGACCTGAACCGCAAGATGGCCGAGTACGCCAAGGCCGTGGTGGACGGCCGCCCCCAGTTCCACATCAGCCTCATCATGGATGTGTCGCCCTTCTGCGACTGCCACCCCGAGAACGATGCGCCCATTCTGCCGGACATCGGCATGCTGGCCAGCAAGGACCCTGTGGCCCTGGATCAGGCCTGCGCCGACCTGTGCTGCGCCGCCACCCCGCTGCCCAACAGCCGCCTGACCGACAACCAGAGCACCCCCGGCTTTGTGAGCCTGGGTGACCCCTTCCGGGACACCACCCCCGAATCCGCCTGGGAGAGCTGCCTGGCCCACGCCGAGAAGATCGGCCTGGGCAGCCGCACCTATGAGCTGGTGAAGATGAAGTAATCCGCTTCGCTGCCCTTATCTTATCCTGAAAAAGCCTCCGGCCTGCATCCTGTGGCGGGCCGGGGGCTTTTGTGCTTTTGTTGCATCTTTTCCGCTTGGCTTGACCCGCTCTTTCCCCGGATGCATAATGAAAAAAACGGCAGCTGCCCGCGCAGCGGGGCCAGAGCCTGGCCGACATGGCCCTCGCCTGGGTTCTGCGAGACGGCGTGGCCACCAGCGTGCTCATCGGTGCCTCGAAGCCGGAGCAGATTCTGCAGAACCTGAAGGCGCTGGAAAGCGCCCCCTTCACCCAGGAAGAGCTGGACGTGATCGACCGCATCTCGTTGGGCGGTGCTGGGAAGTAATGGACGCAGGCACGGCAAAAAGCCTTCCCCTCGAGGGGAAGCCAAACACCCCGGCAGAAATCCGCACCCCATAAAAAGGAAGAGGAGAAGCCCACCGGCTTCTCCTCTTTCCTTTACTTCTATTATAATGCTGTTACAAAATTTACGCGCTCGCGCCCTCGCCCAGCACGGCGTTCAGCGCGTCCGCCAGGGCCATGAGCGGCTCCTCGCCGCAGGTGCCGTCCAGAGTTACACCCGCGTCCTCGCACAGGTCCTTGGCCAGCTGGGGCATGGTCAGCAGATCCTCGGCCTGGGCGCTCACCTCGGGCCAGGTTTCCTGCGCGTTCGCCAGCGCCTGCTCATCCAGCCCGGCCTTCCAGTCGGCCAGCAGGGCGCTCAGCTCTTCCGGGGCGTTCTGGGGCTGGTTGGCCCCGGCCCAGTTCATCAGGTCCACGGCGGCGGCCACGCACTTCAGGCTGCTGCCCGCGGTGCCGGGACCCCAGCTGAGCAGCCCGTCCAGCGCCTGGGTCAGGGCCTCACCGTCCAGCTGCGCCGGAGCCGGCGTCTCGGCCGGGGCCGGGGTGGCCGTAGGGGCTGCCGTGGCCGTGGGGGCCGGGGTCGCCTCGGCCGAAGCCGGGGAAGAAGCGGACGCCGCCCCCTGGCTGCATCCGGCCAACAGCACCGCAGCGGCCAGAAGCGCCGCCGCCTTCGTCTTGATTTTCAACATTTCAGTTCCCTCCTTGTGGAAAACTCCGGCGTGTCACCCGCCGAAGGTCTTGCGAAACAGCTCCTCCTGCTCGGGCAGGTGGGTCACGAACCCCACCGGCACCTGGTTGCGGGTGGCGACGATCACCGCCCGCGCGCCCGCCTCGCCGAAGGCCCCGCACAGCTCAATGCAGTCCACGCCTTCCCGGCACAGCCGCTCGGCCTGCCGGGCGGCCTGCTCCACCGTGGGCACGCCCACGATCTGGGCCGTGCCGTCCAGAATGGCGGCCCGGTCCCGCTCCGGCTCAAACCGGGGCCCCAAAATCAAAAACGCAAATCGCATGGTTCGCTCTCCTTTCCAAGGGCCGCCGTGCAGGTGCGGGCGGCCTTTCCCCTATCATACTCCTTCGCCGGGGCGCTGTCCACGGGGCGGGTGCGTTTTCCTTTTTGGGCGGATATGCTATACTGAACACACCGAACCACCCCATTTTGAACGGAGGAAACCAACGATGTCACATACTGAACTGGTACAGGATCTCTGCACCTTTCTTGACGAAAGCCCCAGCCCCTGGCACGGGGCGGATTCCGCCCGTCGCCGCCTGGAGGCCGCCGGTTACATCCGCCTGCAGGAAACGGAGCACTGGCACTTTGCCGCCGGTAAATATTATGTGATGCGGGGCGGCAGCGCCATTGTGGCCTTCCGCATTCCCGCCAGTCCGGTGCACGGCTGGAAGATCGCCCTGGCCCACAGCGACAGCCCGTCCTGGCGGGTGAAGGGGCTGGACGGCCAGCCCGCCGCCGGTTACACCCGCCTGCCTGTGGAGGGCTACGGCGGAATGATCCGGTACAGCTGGCTGGACCGGCCGCTGGGCCTGGCGGGCCGGGCCGTGGTGCGCCGCGGGGATGTGATCGAGACCCGGCTGGTGAACCTGGCGGAGGATCTGCTCATCATTCCCAGCCTGGCCATCCATATGCAGCGGGACGTGAACACCGGCCACAACTTCAACCCGGCCGTGGACCTGCAGCCTCTGTACGGCCCCGAGGGGGCGCTGCCCCTGCGCAGCCTGCTGGCCCAGCGGCTGGACGTGGCCCCGGACGATCTGCTGGCCGCCGACCTGAATCTGGTGCCCCGGCAGAAGGCCGTGCGCCTTGGCCCCGAGGGGGAGTATCTGGCCGCGCCCCGCATTGACGATCTGGAGTGCGCCTGGGCCACCCTGCTGGGCTTCCTTTCCGGGCCAGAGGACAGCCCCGCCGCCTGGTGCCTGCTGGACCACGAAGAAGTGGGCAGCGGCAGCCGCCAGGGGGCCCAGAGCGACTTTGTGCAGGCGGTGCTCACCCGGGCCATTCTGGCCCAGGGCGGCGACGCCCAGCACGCGGCCCAGGCCGTGGCCGGGTCCTTCGCCCTCAGCGCCGACAACGCCCATGCCCGCCACCCCAACTTCCCCGAGGTGAGCGACAAGGCCGCCAACGTGGTGCTGAACGGCGGCGTGGTGCTGAAGTACGCCGCCAGCCAGAAGTACACCACCGATGGCCTCACCGGGGCGGTGTTCACCGAGCTGATGCGCCGGGCAGACATCCCGGTTCAGGTATACACCAACCGGGCCGATCAGCCCGGTGGCAGCACCCTGGGCAACCTGCTGACCCACACCATGTGTATTCCTATGGTGGACATTGGCGCAGCCCAGCTGGCCATGCACTCCGCCGTGGAAACCACCGGTGCCAAGGACGCCGCCTATCTGGCCGAGGCCTGCAAGGCCTTCTATTGCAGCGATCTCCACTGCGTGCGGGAAGGCGTTTACAGCCTGACCGGCGAAACCGCCGCCCCCGACGACGTGCAGGTGTACCGCTCGCCGGAGCCGCCCCAGGCCCCCGCCCCCGTGGCGGATGAGGAGGCCACCCGTACCTTTGACCGGCCCGCCCCGGCCCCGGAAGCCGCCCCGGAGCAGGCCCCTGCCGGCCCGAAGTTGGACGAATTCGACACCCCAATCTTCTTTCAGTGAGGGGAATGACTGGCGGTTTTGGGGCGCTTGACGGTGTTTGACGCCAGGGTGCGTGTAACGGCGGTTGGCCGCGGCGCGCAATTATACAAATTGGATTCTTTGTGATGGTTGTATGGCGGAAAGCGCCACCTTTGCGGGGACACAGTGCCTTCCCCTTGAGGGGAAGGTGGCGCGGCGCAAGCCGTGAAGAAGCAGGGCAAACGTGCCCGGCACTGCCATGAACCGGTCGTGGAGGAAAGGTTCCACCTCATTCGTCAGCTACCGCTGACCGCTTCCCATCAAGGGTGAACCAAAATGTCGCGGCAGAAAGCGGCCCGCCGCAGGAACGCAGAGCCTTCCCCTTGAGGGGAAGGTGGCGCGGCGTAAGCCGTGACGAATGAGGTGGGGCGCCCACCATCGCGGCACCCTGCGCTGCAAAGGGGGCAGGATAAACGAACCTGTCGCTGCCATATCCTAGCAGCAAAAAGAAGATGCCACCTCATCCGTCGCCTAACGGCGACAGTTTCCCCTCAAGGGGAAGCCGATTGTCGCGGCAGAAAGCGGCGCTCTATTATAAAGCGAATTTGCGTTGTTTCCAATTACAACAAATTTGTTCTATTTGTATTATTTTTAATATTAGTACAAATTGTTGTTTTTCGAATTCAAAGAGAATCCGAAAAAGTCCTCATCCCCAAAAACCGCAGGCCCGCCCCTGTATTTACTTTTCGTATCTTTTTGTAAAATATTACCCATTGCAATTTTCATCTCGTCCCCGAATCTCACCCCCGAAAGGAGACCCTCTCTCATGGAAAAAGGCCGTTTTGCTCCCTCCCCCTCCGGCCGGATGCACCTGGGCAATCTGATGTGCAGCCTGCTGGCCTGGCTCAGTGCCCGGGCCAGCGGCGGCCGGGTGGTGCTTCGCATTGAGGACCTGGATGCCGCCCGCTGCCCCCGCACCTACGCTGACCTGCTGGAGCAGGACCTTACCTGGCTGGGCCTTTGCTGGGACGAGGGCGGCAGCACCGGCGGGCCGGACGGCCCCTATTACCAGAGCGAGCGCTTCGAGATATACAAGCAGTATTATGATAAGCTGGACGCCCTGGGCCTTGTCTACCCCTGCTTTTGCAGCCGCAGCCAGCTGCACGCCGCCAGCGCCCCCCACCGGGCGGACGGCCAGGTGGTGTACCCCGGCACCTGCCGGGGCCTTTCGCCGGAAGAGGTCGCCCGCCGCGCGCTGAAAAAAGCCCCCGCCTGGCGGGTGCAGGTGCCCGACCGGGTGATCGGTTTCACCGACGGCCACCTGGGCCGGTACGAAGAAAATCTGGCCGCCGACTGCGGCGACTTCTATCTGCGCCGGGGCGATGGGGTGTACGCCTACCAGCTGGCCGTGGTGGTGGACGATGCCCTCATGGGGGTCACCCAGGTGGTGCGCGGCGCGGATCTGCTGTCCTCCACTCCGAGACAACTTTGGCTGTACGAAACACTGGGCCTGCCCGCGCCCCGGTTCTATCACCTGCCCCTTTTGCTGGCGCCGGATGGCCGACGCCTGAGCAAACGGGACGGCGACGTGAGCCTGGAGCAGCTGGCCGCCCGCTACACACCGGAGCAGATCGTGGGCAAGCTGGCCTATGCCTGCGGCCTTCAGGCCGAGCCTGCCCCCCGCACCCCGGCCCAGCTTCTGCCGGACTTTGACTGGGCCAAGGTGACCCGGCAGGACATCTGCCTGCCCGAGGGGCTGTTCTAAAAGTGCGGGGCGGTACGCGGCACATCACAGCACAACGGCAACGCTGCTTTCACCGCCACGCCCTCGCTGCAAACCTGAGATGCCACCTCATCCGTCGCCTAACGGCGACAGCTTCCCCTCGAGGGGAAGCCGAACCCTCGGCAGAAGGCAGCACCCCACGCACAAAAGCGCCGGAAGAGTTCTCCCCTCTCAAAAATGAGGGGGCGCTCTTCCGGCGCTTTTTCTTGTTTGGTTCGGGGCTTGCCTGCCCGCCGGGTGCGTTTATCGGGTCATCTTGTCAAACAGCGCCACCAGCTCGTCGATCTGCGCGCTGGCATCCTGGGCAGCCACTGCGTCGGTCACGCAGGCGGCCATGTGCGCCCGAATGATCTCCCGGGTTGCCTTGCGCAGCACGGCCTGGGCCGCCAGCAGCTGATTGGCCACGTCCATGCAGTACCGGTCCTCGTCCACCATGCGCAGCACACCGTCCAGCTGGCCCCGGGCGGTTTTCACCAGCCGGGCAATGGTCTCGTGATCCGCCTGCATCTCAGTTCACCCCGGTCACGGTGTAGCCGGCATCGGCCACGGCCTTCTTCAGGGTCTCCACATCGGTGCCGTCCGGGCAGGTCACGGTGGCGGTGCCGTTCTCCAGATCCACGGCGGCGCTCACGCCCTCCAGATCGTTCAGGGCCTTGCTCACATGAGCCTGGCAATGGGCGCACATCATGCCTTCAATTTTCAGTACAACGGTCATGTTCGTTTCTCCTTTTGTTTCATTGGGCTTTATCGTCTCCGCAGGGGCTGCGGGGTCGGCAGGAAGATTCACCGGTTGGTGCTTGCCGGCGTGGTCGCGCCGGGTGCTGCGCAGGTCAAACAGGTTCAGGCGCAGGGCGTTGGTCACCACACAGAAGCTGGACAGGCTCATGGCCGCCGCACCGAACATGGGGTTCAGGGTCAGGCCGAAGGGAATGAACACGCCGGCCGCCAGCGGAATGCCGATGACGTTGTAAATGAACGCCCAGAACAGGTTCTCGTGGATGTTGCGCAGGGTGGCGCGGCTCAGGCGGATGGCCGCGGGCACGTCCGCCAGGCTGGAGTTCATCAGCACCACGTCGGCGGCGTCAATGGCCACGTCCGTACCGGCACCGATGGCAATGCCGGTGTCGGCGCGGGTCAGGGCCGGAGCGTCGTTGATGCCGTCGCCCACCATGGCCACCTTGCCGCTGGCCTGCAGGCGGCGGATGACCGCCTCCTTGCCGTCCGGCAGAACGCCCGCGATCACCTCGTCCACACCGGCCTGCTGGCCGATGGCGTCGGCGGTGCGCTGGTTGTCGCCGGTGAGCATCACCACCCGAATGCCCATGTTCCGCAGTTCGCGGATGGCGCGGGGACTGTCCTCCTTGATGGTGTCCGCCACCGCGATCACGCCCAACAGCCGGCCCTCACTGCCGAAGAACAGCGGGGTTTTGCCCTGAGCGGAGAGGGCCTCGGCCTGGGCCTGCAGTGCGGCGGGCACCGAAACTTTCGTGCCGATGAAGGCCCCGTTGCCGCCGAAAATCTCCCGGCCCTCCAGTTTGGCGGCCAGGCCGTTGCCGGGCAGGGCCGCAAAGTCGGTCACCGCCGGGGCGGCGAGCCTGCGCTCCTCGGTGTAGGCCAGCACCGCCTTTGCCAGCGGGTGCTCGCTCCGGCTCTCCAGCGCGGCAGCCAGGGTCAGCAGTTCCGTCTCCTCCACCCCCTCGGCGGGCAGAATGTCCGTCACCTTCGGCTCGCCGCTGGTGATGGTGCCGGTCTTATCCAGCGCCACGATCTGAGTGCGGCCGGCCGCTTCCAGCGAGGCCGCGGTTTTGAACAGGATGCCGTTTTTTGCACCCAGCCCGTTGCCCACCATAATGGCAACGGGGGTTGCCAGCCCCAGCGCGCAGGGGCAGCTGATGACCAGCACCGAAATGCCGCGGGCCAGGGCATAGCCCAGCTCCCGGCCCAGCAGCAGCCAGACGATGGTGGTGATCCCCGCAATGGTGATGACCGCCGGGACAAAGAAGCCGGACACGGTGTCGGCAATTTTTGCAATGGGAGCCTTGGTGGCGGCCGCATCGCTGACCATCCGGATGATCTGGGACAGGGTGGTGTCCTCCCCCACGCGGGTGGCCTCGCACCGCAGGAAGCCGGACTGGTTGGTGGTGGCGGCGCTGACCTTATCGCCCACAGCCTTGTCCACGGGGATGCTCTCGCCGGTCAGGGCGCTTTCGTTTACGGCGCTGCTGCCCTCCAGCACGGTGCCGTCCACCGGGATGTTCTCGCCCGGGCGCACCACAAAGACGTCGCCCTTCTGCACCTGCTCAATGGGCACGGTGACTTCGGCCCCGTCCCGCACCAGCGTGGCCGTCTTGGGGGCCAGCTTCATCAGGCTTTTCAGGGCGTCGGTGGTCTTGCCCTTGGAGCGGGCTTCCAGCATCTTGCCCACCGTGATGAGGGTGAGGATCATGGCGGCAGATTCAAAGTAGAACTCCATCATATAGTGCATGACCAGCTCGCCGTTGCCGTCCACCTGGGCGCGGGTCATGGCAAACAGGGCGTAGGTGCTCCACACAAAGCTGGCCATGGAGCCAAGAGCCACCAGCGTGTCCATGTTCGGGGAGCCGTGGATCAGCCCCTTGAAGCCATTGATGAAAAACTTCTGGTTGATGACCATCACAATGCCGGCCAGCAGCAGCTGAACCAGCCCCATGGCCACATGGTTGCCGTCAAACCAGTGGGGCAGCGGCCAGCCCCACATCATGTGGCCCATGGAAAAGTACATCAGTACCAGCAAAAAGCCCAGCGACGCGATGAGCCGCCGCTTGAGCTTGGGTGTCTCGTGGTCGGCCAGTGCGTCCAGATCGGCGCTGGTGCTGCTGGCGGCAGCTCCGCCGACCTTTTTGGGGCTAGCGCCGTACCCGGCCTCCTGCACTGCCTGGATGATGGCCGCATCTGTGGCGGTGCCCTCCACGCCCATGGAGTTGGTCAGCAGGCTCACCGAGCAGCTGGTAACGCCGGGTACTTTTTTAACGGCCTTCTCCACCCGAGCAGAGCAAGCCGCACAGCTCATGCCGGTTACATTGAATTGTTCCATCGGGGTTCCTCCTTGGGTGCAATGCCGCACGGGGCGGCATCCGGGTTTCTATCTCGGCCTCGGGGCGGCGGATGTGTAAGCCGGGGTTTACACCCCCACCCCCCTGGGAGTATTTTGTGGACGGTTTCAGTATACTTCAGTGTTCCCACCTTGTCAAGCGATTACCCACCGCTTTTCAGGGCGCGATTTTATGGTGATTTGTTTCATTTTTATGGATTCTCGTCACGAAAATTTTTGAGAATTTTGTACGATTGTTGCAGGTGTTCCCTTCTTTGCAGGGCGCGGCAGGGGGCTTTTCCGCCCGCTGGGTTGCTTTTTGTCTGGCTTTTCATCGAATATTCGTTTCTTTAACCATAACCGGGCGGTTTTGCTTAACCTGTACGGCGCGCAGATGGTTAAGGGTAAGGGGGGCAAATCTCATCGCTCTTTAAGGGCCAACTTGCAAATAACGTTAAATCACTATAATAAAAGCCATACCCCTTTTCTCGGCAGTCCGGGCCGCCCCTTCTCTCAACCAAGGCCCGCCTGCCGAACTCTTTTGACTGTTCCGATTTTATCGATTTTATCTTTATGAAAGGCAGCTTCCCCTCAAAAGGAAGCCTGTGACTCAACAGAAAGCAGCCCCGCCGCAAAAAAAGCCTTCCCCTCGAGGGGAAGGTGCCGAACGTAGTGAGCGCCCGCCTCCGCCACAACTTCATGATGCCCGCAACGATGTCCGCACAAAATGTTATCCCCCTCTCAGAAAGGAGCCTTCTTATGTATTCTGTCACCGGCCGCATTCATCAGATCAAACAGCCCCGCGGCGGCTACCTGCCCATTGCGCGGTTCCAGGTCCGCACGCTGGAGGACGCCCACACCCTGGCACCGAAGGAAAACCTTCACCCCACGGTGGTGGGACTGGCCGTGGACTATCTCACCCGGCTCCAGCTGGGGGCCGCGGCCGAGGATGTCTTTCAGGTGGCGCTGGAGGGAGCGCGGCGGGCCGAGATTCTCGGAATCCCCGGTGCCCAGGCCGAGGCCAACGGGTACCTTGCCCGCATTCAGGGGCTGGACGGCGATTCCATCAAAAACACCTGCAAGCTGGTCACCTTTGACGTCTGGAAGCGCTCCACCTTCAACGCGTTTGCCGCCCGCCCCGCCGAGGACACCAACCCGGACGCCGCCACCCTGAGCAACATCCGGGTCATGGTCAGCCGGGGGCTGCACTTCTGGCAGGAGTACGGCCCGGTGACCCATTCGGGCTTCAACTTCCTGCCCTCCGGCTACAGCCGGATCGTCAGCTCCGGCGACGGAGACTACCTGACGGAGGACACCCTGTGGGACTTCAAGGTTTCCGCCGCCGCGCCGAAATCCCGGCACACCCTGCAGCTGCTGATGTACTGGGTGATGGGGCAGCACTCGGGCAATCCGATTTTTGCGGACATTGTGCGCGTCGGGTTCTTTAACCCCCGCCTGAACACCGTGTACACCTACAACATGGCCGACCTGCCGCCTGAAACTCTCCGCATGGTGGAGCGGGAGATCATCGGGTATTGAGCTTTGCCGCCGCGAAAATCTGGCTTCCCATCGAGGGGAAGGCGTTGCGCTCCTGCGCTGGTGCGGCTTTGCCGCGCATCCGTCAGGCGCCCAACAACATTCCGCGTTCTACGTACAGCATATTTTTTCTCCTTTCGCAAAAAGGCCGCTGCGGCCGGAAGTTCTTCCGGGCCACAGCGGCCTTTTTGTTTGATTCGGTTTACTCTTCCCCGCTCTTGTCCTCGGCGGGGGCGGCAGGGGCGGGCTGCTCTGCCGGGGCGGCGGCGGGCTTGGGGCCTTTGCGGCCCTTTTTGCCGCCGTACAGGTACTGGCACTCGTCCCGGTGATAGAACTTCGGGGCCAGACTGCTGCCCTCGGCCCGCACCTTCAGAATGCCCGAGATGGGGTTGGCCTCCAGCACGGTGCCCTCGCCGTCCGGGGTGCGCACCACGCTGCCTGCCTGGGGGGTCAGGCTGTTCAGATACTCGTAGCTCTTCTGCTCGTAGGCCAGGCAGCACATCAGGCGGCCGCAGGCACCGGAGATCTTGGCCGGGTTCAGGCTCAGGCCCTGCTCCTTGGCCATCTTGATGGACACGGGCTGGAAGTCCTTCAAGAAGCGGCTGCAGCAGAACACCTGCCCGCAGATGCCGATGCCGCCCAGCATTTTGCTCTCGTCCCGCACGCCGATCTGGCGCAGCTCAATGCGGGTGTGGAACACCCCCGCCAGGTCCTTCACCAGCTCGCGGAAGTCAATGCGGCCATCGGCGATGAAGTAGAACAGGATCTTGCTCCGGTCCAGGGTGTACTCCACATCCACCAGCTTCATTTCCAGCTTGTGGCGGGCAATGCGCTCCTCGCAGATCTTGAAGGCGCGCTTTTCGTCCTCCCGGTTCTGGCGCATCCGGCGCACATCCACCGCGTCAGCCATGCGGGTGACGCTTTTCAGCTGCTTCACCACCTGGCTGTCGGGCACCTCCCGCACGCCCTGCACCACCTCGGCGCACTCGGTGCCGCGGGCGGTCTCCACGATCACGTGGTCGCCGGTTTTGATGTCCATACCGGCGGGGTCAAAATAATAGGTCTTGCCGCTCTGTTTAAAGCGGACCGTGATGACTTTTTTCATGGAATGGTTTTCCTTTCGCCGCGTTTTGCGGCGTGTTTTCGTGGTTGTGGGAACCCGGCGGCTCAGCGGTTGGCCCGGGCCAGCCGAATGCCCAGGTTGGTGAGCACCAGCTTGGTGTTTGCGTTGCCCTCCAGCGCCTTGCGGGCGGCGGCCACCCGATACAGGCAGCGCCCGGCCGCCTTGGCGGGCAGGCCCGCCCGCTCCGGGTCGGCCAGGGCGGCGGCGCACAGGCTGGCAAACTGGCTCAGCAGCAAAAACGCGCCCGGCTTGTCCTTTTCATAGCGGGCCAGCAGCACCAGAATTTCGTACTCCTGCCCGGCGTTCACCAGCCCGGCCAGCTGGCGGGCGGCGTTGAGGCTGGCCGTCACCTCCGGGTCGTCCACGGCGGCCAGGCAGCGGCCGGGGCTGCCCTCGTACACCGCCGCCAGAAACTCCGCCTCCCGGCAGGCCGGGCGCTGGGTTTTCAGCCAGGCGGCGCATTGGGCCGGGGGCAGCGGGCTGAGGTCGTAGGCGGCACAGCGGCTGCGGATGGTGGCCAGCACCGCCGCCGGGCTGGAGGCGGTGAGCAGGAACAGCACCCCTTCGGGCGGCTCTTCCAGCACCTTCAGCAGGGCGTTGGCCGAGGCGCTGTTCAGGTTCTGCGCCCCATACAGCAGCACCACCCGCCCCTGGGCGGACAGCGCCGAATGGAACACCTCTTCCCGCACCTGGCGGATGCGCTCAATGCGGATCTGGCCGGAAGCGCCCTCGCCCCGCACCTCCAGGCATTCGGGGGCCTGCCCCGCCAGCACCGCTTCGGCGGCGGGGCCGCCCTGGGGGTAGAGGTAATCGGCCGCCAGGCACCGGGCGGCAAAGCCCGCACCGCAGCCCTTTTCGCCGCACAAAAGCAGGCTGTGGGCCAGCTTGCCGCCGGCCAGCGCCGCCTGCAGGTGCTGCTTCATGGCCTCATTGCCGGCCAGGCGGTCCAGCATCACAGCTTTTCAAACCGCTCCACGTTGGTAACAAACACGGTGGCCCCGCCAACCGTGACCTCCATGGGATACGCGGTCTCCACGGCGATGCCGTAGCCGACGTTGTTGGGCACCACCTCGGTGCGCTGGCGGCAGTGGTCGGCGATCACGCCGATGCAGGCGTCCACCTTGTCATCCTCCAGGCCGATGAGCAGGGTCACGTTGCCCGCCATCAGAAAGCCGCCGGTGGTGGACAGGCGGGTGATGGAAAAGCCCTCTTCGATCAGGGCGCGGGTCACCGACTTTGCGTCCTCTTTGTTCACGATGGCCGTGATCATTTTCATGAGAAATGCCTCCCTTGGGGCGGGCTGCAAAAGCAGCCGAAATGCGGGCAGCGCCGGGGGCACTTTGCCGAAGCGGTGCACGGCGCCCCCTCTTTAGAATATGCGGCGATGCTCCAATTTATTGTATCACAGCCGGCGGCCCGGGGCAAGCCGGGAACCCCTGCCCGCCCGGGCAAAACCGACAAAACCGCGCCCCTTCCGCCGGTTTTTCGGCGGATGAGACGCGGCTTTCATTTTTTCAGGTCGTTTGGGAAGCCCTCGGGGTTATTTCCATTGGTTCTTCCACTGGTTGCGGCGCTGGCGGGCCTTGTAATTGTTCCACAGCACCGGCACGGCAAACAGCCAAAAGCCCAGCAGCCCCAGCAGCAGCGACACCAGCAGCATCGCCCCGGCCACCAGCGCCCCCACGCCGAACAGCCGGGAGAAGGACAGCACCGTGCGGCCCACGCTGATCACATCCCGGCCCATGAGCAAGGCCTCCAGAATGCCCAGGTACTTTGCGGGCAGCGGAATCACGAACATGAACAGCAGCGGCGCCTCCGGGTAGACGCAGGCAAAGGCGAACACAAAGGCGCTCTGAAACGCCGACATGGCGATCATGCCGTACAGCTGGGAGAGCACCGAGGCCCCGGGCAGCAGCAGGCAGGCCAGAATGCAGCCCAGCATACCCGCCAGCGTGAACACCGTCATCTTAAATTGGCCCCAGGCGTTTTCCAGCGCCTTGCCCGCAAAGTACAGAAAATAGATCTGCAGCAGCGTCAGCACCAGCGAGATCGAGCTGCCCACCGTGCCCTGCGGAATGAACACAAAGGTGATCAGCCGCCAGATCTGGCCATGCAGAATGGCCGCGCGGTCCAGCATCAGATAGTTGCCGATGTCCGCCCGGAACAGCAGCAGGATCATCAGCACCGCCACCTGGCCGCCCGCCAGAATGGCCGGCAGATTGGGAATGCTGTACCGGTAATACTTTCGTTCCAGTTTCTCCAGCCAGTCGCCCATAAAGCTCCTCCATCCCGGCGGGAAAGCCCAGGCCGGGTCTTATGTGTTTTTGTTGTTTTCGGCGGGCAGGTTCGGGCCTGCCCCGTCGGATGAGGCTATTATAGCAGATTTTCTGGCCCACATCAACAAAGCGTTGAACTGCCCGGACTTTCCACACTTTCCACACCGAGGCTGTGGAAAATTCAGGAGTTTTGCGCCGGTTTTTCCACTCTTTCAACCGAGTTTTCAACATGCCGCCCGGATTTGAGTTATACAAGTTGGAAATTTTATGTCCAAACTGTGGCCAACGGCTCGAACTCTGCGGGGCTGTCCATGGAAATTTGCCGCATTTTGCGGGGGCGGATGTGGTTTTTTCTAGCACTACAGAAACGCAACGCCTTCCCCTTGATGGGAAGGTGCCGAACGCAGTGAGGCGGATGAGGTGGGACGCACATCACTGCTTCAATCTTGCCACAGTGCAAAGAACCGCAGGAAAACACAAAGGCAAAACCGCTTTCGCTGCCATAACCCCGCTGCACGCTAAAGATGCCACCTCATCGGTCGGCTTTCGCCGACAGCTTCCCCTCGAGGGGAAGCCTAACCCCACGGCCAAAAGCACCCCCGCCGCATCAAAAAAGCCGGCGAGCTTCCCTCTGTCAAACGAGAAGCCCGCCGGCTGATTTACGCTGTCTGGTTCTTTAAATTATCCAATTCGTAAAATTTATGCATCTTCAAACTGGCTGTTATACAAGTTGGCGTAGAAGCCGCCCTGGGCCAGCAGCTGGTCGTGGGTGCCCTGCTCGATCACATGGCCGTCCTTCATCACCAGGATCACGTCCGCCTGGCGGATGGTGGAAAGCCGGTGCGCCACAATGAAGCTGGTGCGGCCCTCCATCATCTGCTGGAACGCCTTCTGAATGCGGGCCTCGGTGCGGGTGTCGATGGAAGAGGTCGCCTCGTCCAGAATCAGGATGGGCGGCAGGCGCAGCATCACGCGGGCAATGCACAGCAGCTGCTTCTGGCCCTGGCTGATGTTGCCGCCGTCCTCGGTGATGAGGGTATCGTAGCCCTGGGGCAGCCGCTGGATGAAGCCGTGGGCGTGGGCCGCCTTGGCCGCCGCCACGATCTGCTCCTCGGTGGCGTCCGGCGCGCCGTAGGCGATGTTCTCCCGGATGGTGCCCGCCTTCAGCCAGGTGTCCTGCAGCACCATGCCGTAGGCACCGCGCAGGCTCTTGCGGGTGATGCGGGTCTCGTCCACCCCTTCCACGGTGATCTTGCCGGAGTTGGGGTCATAGAACCGCATGAGCAGGTTGATGATGGTGGTTTTGCCGCAGCCGGTGGGGCCAACGATGGCCACCCGCTCGCCGGGCTTCACGGTCAGGTTCAAACCCTCGATGAGGGGGCGGTCCGGCAGGTAGCGGAAGCACACGTCCTGCAGGGCCACGCTGCCCCGCACGGTGTCCGCCGCCAGCTCCAGCGCATCCGGGTCGTCCGGGGTCTGGGCCGGGGCCTCGATCAGCTCCAGCACCCGGCCCGCGCAGGCCAGGGCGTTCTGCAGCTCGGTCACCACACCGCTGATCTCGTTGAAGGGCTTGGTGTACTGGTTGGCGTAGCTGAGCAGGCAGCTCAGCTGGCCCACGCTCACCAGCCCCTGCACCGCGCACACCGCGCCGGTGACGCACACGCCCGCGTACACCAGGCTGTTCACAAAGCGGGTGGCGGGGTTGGTGATGCTGGAGAAGAAGATGGCCTGCAGGCTGCACTGCTCCAGTCGGCCGTTGATCTCATCAAACCGGGCCAGCACCTTTTCCTCCTGGCCGAAGGCCTGCACCACCTTCTGGCCGGCCACCATCTCGTCGATCAGGCTGGTCTGCTCGCCGCGGGTCTCGCTCTGCAGGCGGAACATATTGTAGGTCTTTTTGGCGATGAACGCCGCCACGCCCAGGCTGAGGGGGGTGACGCACACCACCACCAACGTGATGGCCCAGTTTACCCGCAGCATAAAGCCCAGGGTGCCCACAATGGTGAGCACGCCGGTGAACAGCTGAGTAAAGCCCATGAGCAGGCCGTCGGCGAACTGGTCCACATCCGCCACCACCCGGCTCACCACCTCGCCGGTGGTTCGGCCGTCCAGATAAGAAAGCGGCAGCTGCTGGATCTTCTCAAAGGCCTCCCGGCGCAGATCCCGGATGACCGAATAGGTAATGCGGTTGTTGCACAGGTTCATCAGCCACTGAGCGGCAGCGCCCGCCGCCAGCACCACGCCCATGCGCCGCATAAGCCGGAACAGCCCGTCAAAATCCACCTGCCCGGGGCCGAGGATCAGGTCCACCGCATCGCCGGTGTACACGGGAATGAGCAGGGTGCTGGCCACCGACACGGCCGCCAGCAGCACCGAAAGCCCCACAAAGGGCAGATACCGGCGCACATGGTGCAGCACTTTTCTCAGGGTTCCCTTTTGGGCCTTGCTTGCCTTTGCCAATCAGCCCACCCCCTTTTCGTCTTCGGCCTTGAACTGGCTCTCGTAGATCTCCTGATACACCGGGCAGCGCTCCATCAGCTGGGCATGGGTGCCCAGGCCCACCGACTTGCCCTCGTCCAGCACCAGAATCTGGTCGGCGTGGCGCAGGCTGGCCGCCCGCTGGCTGACGATGAACACCGTCGGCGCGCCGGGCAGCCGGTGCAGGGCCTTGCGCAGGGCGGCATCGGTGGCAAAGTCCAGTGCGCTGGCGCTGTCGTCCAGCACCAGAACCCGGGGCCGGCGCACCAGCGCCCGGGCAATGGTCAGCCGCTGGCGCTGGCCGCCGGAGAGGTTCTTGCCCCCCTGCTCCAGCATTTCATCCAGCTGGCCGGGCTTCTCCCGCACAAAGTCCGCCGCCTGAGCGGTCTCCAGCGCCTGCCACAACTCTTCGTCCGTGGCGTTCTCGCTGCCCCAGCGCAGATTGTCCCGGATGGTGCCCGAGAACAGCAGCGCCTTCTGGGGCACCATGCCCACCTGGGCGCGAAGCTCCTCCATGGGCCACTGGCGCAGATCCCTGCCGTCCAGCAGCACCTGGCCCTCGGTGGGGTCGTAGAAGCGGGGCAGCAGGCTCACCAGGCTGGATTTGCCCGAGCCGGTGCCGCCGATCACGCCGATGGTCTGGCCCGGCTGGGCGGTGAGGGTGATGTCCGAAAGGCTCTCGTCGCCCGCACCCTGATAGGTCAGGTGCACGTGGTTGAACTCCACCTTGCCGCCCTTTTCGTCATGGGCTGCCGCCGCCGCATCGGGGGCGTCGGTCATGCCGGGGGCAATGTCCAGCAGATCGGCCACACGGTCGGCGCAGGCCAGCGCCTTGGTGATGGTGATGATGAGGTTTGCCATCTTCACCAGCTCCACCAGAATCTGGCTCATATAGTTCACCAGAGCCACCACCTGGCCCTGGGTCAGGCCGCCCAGGTTGACCCGCACCGCGCCGGTGTACAGCAGCGCGATGATGGCCAGGTTAATAATGAGGGTGGTAATGGGGTTGGTCAGGCCGGAGATGCCGCCCACCTTCTGCTGCAGGCCGTTCAGGGCCTCCACCGCAGCGGCAAAGCGGCTGCGCTCCGCGTCCTCCCGGCCAAAGGCCCGGATGACCCGCACGCCAGTGAGGTTTTCCCGGGTAATACCGGTCACGCCGTCCAGCTCCGCCTGCGTCTTTTTATAAAGAGGCATGGTGAGCGCCATAATGCCGAACACCACCAGGCACAGAAGCGGAATGGCCGCCGCAAAGATCAGCGCGGCCTTCCAATCAATGGTGAAGGCCATCACCATGGCGCCAAACACCACAAAGGGGCTGCGCAGCAGCAGGCGCAGGGTCATATTGATGCCGTTCTGCACCTGGTTCACGTCGCTGGTCATGCGGGTGATGAGGGTGGCCGGGCCGACCTTGTCCTGCGCCGAGAAATCCAGCGACTGGATGTGGGCAAACAGGGCGTGGCGTAGCCGGGTGGCAAAGCCCACAGCCGTTTTTGCCGCAAAATACTGGGCCGTGATGCTGCAGGTCAGGCCGATGACCGCCAACAGCACCAGCAGGCCGCTCATGCGCAGGATGTAGCCAATGTCCTGCTGGCGGATGCCGGTGTCGATGACCGCCGCCACCACCAGAGGCACAAACAGCTCGAACGAGGCCTCCAGCATCTTAAACAGCGGGGCCAGCACCGCCTGGCGGCCATAGCCCTTGCCGTATTTGAGCAAGCGTTTCAAGGGTGTATTCCTCCTTTTTTCGTGCAATTTCGCGGGGCCGTTTTGGGGGAAGGCCGCGGGGGCAGTGAACAGGGCCACAGGCCGTTTTGCGTGCCCTGGGGCGGGCAGAACGCACGCGGCGAGATTCCGTTTCGGCGTGCCTCCTGAAGGCCGCGCGGCTGCATTGGGGCTTGCAGGCCGGCACACGTGCCCGGGTGTTTTCTTCCCTGTGCCCAGGCATTTTTGTACCCGCGGCCGGGCATTTTGCACCCTGTGGCCTTGTGTTTTGTTCCACGGAGCCGGGCGTCTTGCTTTCCCTGTGCGGCAGGGTCGCCGTGCCTTGCGAAATTGACGTATGGCTATTATCATACCACAAAACCGTGTTCTTTTAAATTTGCCAAAAATTTTTTTATTTCGCTTCATTCCGGCCGACAATACCGCCCGGGGTGCGAGGTTGGATGCATGAAACGCAAAACAGCTTCGACAGGAGCTTGCAGGAACTTATTAAAAGAATGGGGTGAAACGTTATGCGGCATTTGATTCCAATATAGCAGGGCGGCAAACGCCTTCGCGCTCTGTCCCTTGGCTAGTATGAAAAAAGGAGAATTCCATGCGACACTTAGTCCCAATATAGCAAGCCGATCCATCCCCCCTCATCCAATACCAAAATGGAGAACGTTATGCGCCACTTGATTCCAATATAGCAAGTCCCCCTCCCCGCCCGCAAAAAAATCCCCGCATCTCCGGCCAAAACCAGCCGGAAATGCGGGGATTTTTACATCTTATTTCTGCATTTTCGCAAATAATAATCGTTTAACCGATTACTATTGAATTACTTCTTGTTGGGCACCAGAACTTCCTTGCCGCCCATATAGGGACGCAGAACCTCGGGGATGGAGACGGTGCCGTCCTCATGCAGGTTGTTCTCCAGGAAGGCGATCAGCATACGGGGCGGGGCCACGCAGGTGTTGTTCAGGGTGTGGGCCAGATAGTTCTTGCCATCGGCGCCCTTGATGCGGATGTGCAGGCGGCGGGCCTGAGCGTCGCCCAGGTTGGAGCAGCTGCACACCTCGAAGTACTTCTGCTGACGGGGGCTCCAGGCCTCGATGTCGCAGCTCTTCACCTTCAGGTCGGCCAGGTCGCCGCTGCAGCACTCCAGCTGACGCACGGGGATGTCCAGGCTGCGGAACAGCTCCACGCTGTTCTTCCACAGCTTGTCGTACCAGATCATGCTGTCCTCGGGCTTGCAGACCACGATCATCTCCTGCTTCTCGAACTGATGGATGCGGTACACGCCGCGCTCCTCGATGCCGTGGGCGCCCTTCTCCTTGCGGAAGCAGGGGCTGTAGCTGGTCAGGGTCTGGGGCAGAGAATCCTCGGGCAGGATCTGGTCGATGAAGCGGCCGATCATGGTATGCTCGCTGGTGCCGATCAGGTACAGGTCCTCACCCTCGATCTTGTACATCATGGCCTCCATCTCGGGGAAGCTCATCACGCCCTTCACCACGTCGCCGTGCATCATGAAGGGAGGAATCACGTAGGTGAAGCCCTTGTTGATCATGAAGTCGCGGGCGTAGGCCAGAACAGCCTCGTGCAGGCGGGCAATGTCGCCCATCAGGTAGTAGAAGCCGTTGCCGGCCACGCGGCGGGCGGAGTCCAGATCAATGCCGTTGAAGCTCTCCATGATCTCGGTGTGATAGGGGATCTCAAAGCTGGGCACGGTAGCCTCGCCGAAGCGCTGCACTTCCACGTTGCAGCTGTCGTCCGGGCCGATGGGCACGCTGGGGTCGATCATCTGGGGGATGGTGTACATGATCTCCTTGATCTTCTCCTCCAGCTCGGTCTCCTTGGTCTCCAGCTCCTTCAGGCGCTCGGCCTGGGCGGCAACCTGGGCCTTCACGGCCTCAGCCTCTTCCAGCTTGCTGGGGTCCTTCTTGGCCTGGCCCATCAGCGCGCCGATCTTCTTGGACAGGGCGTTGCGCTCCGCACGCAGGCTGCTGGCCTCGCTGATGGCGGCGCGGTTCTCCGCGTCCAGCGCGATGACCTGATCCACCAGGGGCAGCTTGGCCTCCTGGAACTTCTTCTTGATGTTCTCCTTGACTGCGTCGGGGTTTTCCCGCACGAACTTAATGTCCAGCATGATGTCTTTCCTTTCCTCTTTCGCCAAAACAGACCCTGGGACATTGCCCCGCCCCGTTTTGTGCGTCACTTGTTCTATTATAGTTTTTTAGATGAACTTTCGCAAGTTTTTCGCGCAGTTCTCTTGAATTAGTTTTATTGATTTTCTGCTTTTGGTAGCCGTGGGGACCTTTTCCTGCCAGGAAGGATTTTTTCTTCCTGGAACAAGGCCCTAACCATGATGCACGCCCCACCTCATCCGTCACGGCTTGCGCCGTGCCGCCTTCCCCTCAAGGGGAAGGCTTTTTTTGGTGGACGGAACGACTTCCCGGCGCAGATTTGGCTTCCCCTTGAGGGGAAGCTGCCACAAAGCGGCTGATGAGGTGGTATTTTACCCTTGCGGCGCGGCTGTGGCTGCGGCGCTTTTATGGCAATCGTTTGCCGTTATATAATCATTGCCATTGGGTTCTGTCAGAGATTGGCGCTCCACCTCATCCGTCACGGCTTGCGCCGTGCCACCTTCCCCTCAAGGGGAAGGCTTTTATCGCGGCGGCGTTCAGTCCTCGTCGTCCTCCGGGTCGGGCAGGTCGGCAAAACGGTCGTAATGGCCCAGCAGGTTGGCAAAATCGGTGAGCTGCTTGTCCGAGTAGAAATGCACCGTCAGGGTGCCCTTGCCCTCCTTGTACTTCACCTTCACCTCGTTGCCGATGATCTCATGCAGGCTCAGCTCCACCTCTTTGGGCAGCGTGGGGGCCTTGGCCTGGGGCTTTTCCTCCGGGGCGGGCTTGGCCAGCCGCTTACACAGGGCCTCGGCCTGGCGCACATTCAGGTCCTGCGCCACGATCTGGCTGGCGGCCTGCTCCTGCAGGGCCGGGTCACCCAGCGCCAGCAGCGGCTTTGCATGGCCCATGCTCAGCGCCCCAAGGCGCAGCTGCTCCAAAACCGGGGCGGGCAGGTTCAAAAGGCGCAGGCTGTTGGCCAGGCTGGACCGCTTTTTGCCCAGTTTTTCGGCGGCCTGCTCCTGGGTGAGGCCGCATTTGTCCATCAGCTGGCGGTAGCCCATGGCCTCTTCCACCGGGTCCAGGTCCTCGCGCTGCAGGTTTTCGATGAGGGCCAGCTCCATGGCCTGCTCGTCGCTCACGTCCCGGATGACCACCGGCACCTGAGCCAGACCCGCCATGCGGGCGGCACGCCAGCGGCGCTCACCCGCAATGATGATGTATCCGGCCCCCAGCGGCTTTGGCCGCACTGCAATGGGCTGCAGCAGGCCGTGCTCAGTGATAGAGGCCGCCAATTCGGTCAGGCTTTCCTCTTCAAAGGCCTTGCGGGGCTGATCCTTATCTGGTTCAATGTCCCGCAGCGGAAGGGTGGTCACCTCTCCCCCACTCTCACTCTCGTTCTCGGGCAGGGTATCCGCAAACAGGCTGTCCAGCCCGCGGCCCAAACCGCCCTTGTTTTTTGCCATTTCATATCCTCCCCTCGCAGGGGCAGTGCCCCTTTGGTGCATGATTCGGCCAAAAGCTGCCCTTCCGGGCCTGCTTTTTTAAAATGTTCCACGTGGAACATTCCGCTTCTGCCGTTTACTTGCGCTCGTTGTTGCGCAAAAACTCCTTCGCCATATCCATATAGGCTTCGCAGCCCTTGCTGGAAGGGTCGTAGAAGTTGATGGGCTGCCCGTAGCTGGGCGCTTCCGACAGGCGCACGTTCCGGGGCACGGTGGTTTTGTACACCTTGTCGCCAAAGAATTTCTTCACCTGCTCCACCACCTGAAGGGTCAGGTTCAGCCGGCCGGAGTACATGGTAAAGGCCACGCCCTCCACATCCAGGTAGGAGTTGTACTTCTTACGAACCGTTTTCAGGGTGGCCATCAGCTCGCTGAGGCCCTCCAGCGCGTAATATTCGCACTGAATGGGCACCAGAACCGTGTCCGAAGCGCACAGGCCGTTCAGGGTGAGCAGGTCCAGGCTGGGCGGGCAGTCGATGAAGATGTAATCGTAGTGCCCGGCCAGCGGGGCAAGGCCCTCCCGTAGGCGGTTTTCGCGCCGGGGCAGGGTCACCAGCTCAATGCCCGCGCCCGCCAGCTGAGAATTCGCGGGGATCACATCCACACCGAACTGGGTGGACTGCACCGCATCCTCCGGCTTGCCCTCGCCGATGAGCAGCTGGTAGCTGCTCATCTGGCTGCCGCGTTTGCTCAGGCCATAGCCGCTGGTGGAGTTGCCCTGGGGGTCCAGGTCCACCAAAAGCACTTTGCGCCCCTGCGCCGCCACACAGGCCGCCAGATTGACGGCGGTGGTGGTTTTTCCCACTCCGCCCTTCTGATTTGCGATTGCAACGACCTTGCCCATGTGGTTTCCTCCCTGTTTTGCCCGATGAATTCGCCTTTTCCGTGCTGAATTCCCAAAATTCTTGGAAATTGCAGCAAAAAACGGCCTGAAAAAGGCTCCGAAGCTATTATAACATACTCCGAACCCTTTTCAAACCGTTTCAGGGCCTTTTCATGGGCTTTCCCTTGCGAGTTTGCGGAAATTTTACCGGATCCCTCTGTGAAACCCGGAAAACACGAAACTTCAAAAGCTGCCAGAAGCCGCATGGCTCCAAAATGTTCCACGTGGAACATTTTCAGGGCGCTGCCTTCTCCCCTGCCCCGCTCATGGCAAGGGCCGCGCTGGCGGGAATGCGCACTCGATATTCAATAAAGCCGTCCCCGTCCGTTCGGGTGGTCTCGGCGGGTACACCCGCATCCACCATCAGGCGCACCGCCCGGTCAATGGTGTTCACAAACACCCGCACGTCCCGCACCATAATGCGGCGGCGCGGGCGGCGCTTTTTTGGGGGCGCGGCCAGCAGCCCGGCCACCAGCTCGTCCGCCTGCCGGGCATTCAGCCCCTTTGCCGCCATCTGTTCCAGCGCCGGGGTACGGGCCGCCTCCGGCAGGCGCAGCACGGCCCGGGCGTGGCGCTCCGTCAGGCCGTTTGCCACCACAAACTTCTGCTGCCCCTCGGTGAGGGCCAGCAGTCGCAGTTTGTTTGCCAGGGTGGGCTGAGCCATGCCCAGGCGGCGGGCGGCCTCCTCCTGGGTGCAGTCCCACAGGGCGATCATCTCCCGGATGCCCCGCGCCTGCTCAAAGGGGTCCAGGGGCTGGCGCTGCAAATTTTCCACCAGTCCCAGCGCCGCCGCCCCCTGCTCGTCCGCCTCACAGAGCAGCGCCGGGATCACCGCCAGGTTGGCCATGCGGCAGGCACGAAGCCGCCGCTCCCCCGCCACCAGCTGGTAGCGATGTTTCGCCAGCCGCTGCACCGTCACCGGCTGAAGCAGCCCATGCTCCAGAATGGACACGGCCAGCCGGGCCAGCTCTTTTTCATCAAAGGTGCGCCGCGCCTGATGGGGCGACGGTTCGATTTGCTCCACCGGAAGAAGATACACCTTCCCGGCCGTCTTGGGGCGTTCCAGCATGATGGTTCCCTCCTTTTCGGGCTTTCCCCGCTCTTCTTGCTTCTTCTTGCTTCTTCCCGCTCTTCTGGCCCGTTGTTTCTGGCCCGTTGACTTTATATCATGCACGGATAGAATGCCCGAGCCGCGTTTCATCGAAGCCGCCTCAAACGTTCCGTTCTTCACGGCTGTTTCCCGATTTTCCCCTTCCCGGTGCATTTTAGGGGACTTCTCGTGCAAAACCTGCCCGCAGTTTCGCATTTCGAGGCAGACTTTCCACCGGATTCTCCGGCGCATTCACTTTTCCACCGGGGCGGGTCTGCGTTTTGTGCAGAAGCCCACCGGTTAAACTCCACCTTAAAAAGCCGGACAAAAGGCCCGCCAAAAAGCAAACTGCCCGCGGTCTGCTTGCTTTAGTACAAGCATACCACGGGCAGGGAATATTTACCAGAATTTTCCATCGTCGGATTCTGCGCCCAACCGATTATTTCAGCGGGCTTTTGGCAATTTTACCGCCGTTTCTTGGGTAAGCGGCGGGGGTGGCCGAAATTTTTTCGCAGATCACCAGCGTGCGGGCGCTGCCGTCCGGCAGGGTGAAGTGCCGCACCTCGGCGGCCTTCCCGCCCAGGCGGGCAATGGCCTCCCTGGCAGCGGCCAGCTCGGCCTCGCCGTCCGGCCCCTTCATGGCGATCATCCGGCCGCCCACCTTCACCAGCGGCAGGCAGTATTCGCACAGGGCGGGCAGCGCCGCCACGGCCCGGGCGCTGGCCAGATCGTACCGCTCCCGCCAGGTTTTGCGGGCGGCCTCTTCGGCCCGCTCTTTGGCGAACTCCACCCCGGTAAGCCCCAGCTGGGCGCAGGCAAACTTCAAAAACTCCACCCGCTTGCCCGTAGGCTCCATGAGGGTCAGGGCCAGCTCCGGGCGGTAGATCTTCGCCACAATGCCGGGGAAGCCCGCCCCGGTGCCCACGTCCACCAGGCTGCCCGTCACCTCGGGCTGGCTGGCAAACAGCAGGCTGTCCACCAGATGCCGGTCCTCAATGCCCACCGGGTCGGTGATGGCGGTCAGGTTCACCTTTTCGTTGTACTCCACCAGAATGCGGGCGTATTCGTCCAGCAGGTCGGCCTGCCCGGGCGTGAGCGGAATGCCCAGCCCCTGGCATTTTTCAGTCAGTCTGGCCTTGTCGATCATGGTAGTCCTCCCGGCGCACTGCGCCGAATTTTCATCGTTTTGTCGCGTCTAATCTTTATCAGCGCCCCAGCTGCCGCAGCGCCAGGCTGAGCACCGCCTCGTCGGCGGGCGAAACGCCGGGAATGCGCCCCGCCTGCCCCAGGTTCCGGGGGCGGATGCGGGCCAGCTTCTCCCGCGCTTCCAGCGTCAGGCCCTGCAAAGAGGAATAGTCAAAGTCCTCAGGGATGGCCACGGTCTCCCGGCGCTGCACCTCCCGAATGGCCCGCTGCTGCCGGGCAATGTAGCCCGCATACTTGATCTCGGTTTCAATGCGCTGGGCCATCATGGGGGTAATCCCCTCGCCCCAGCCGATCACCTGGGCCACCAGCGCGTAGGTCACGCCCGGGCGGCGCAGCAGCTCGGCGGCGGGGCCGCCGGTGGCGCCCATTTCCACCCCAGCCGCCGCGCACAGGGGGGCCAGGTCGGCGGCTTTCACGGTGGTGTGTTCCAGCCGCTTCAGCTCGGCGGCCTTCACTTCCATATCCCGCTGGAACACCGCCCAGCGCTCGTCCGTCACCAGCCCGTACTCCCGGCCGATGGGGGTGAGGCGCTCGTCGGCGTTGTCCTGCCGCAGGGTCAGCCGGTACTCGCTCCGGCTGGTCATCATCCGGTAGGGGTCCATGACGCCCTTGGTCACCAGATCGTCCACCAGCGTGCCCAGATAGCTGGTGTGCCGGCCCAGCACCAGCTGGGTTTTTCCCAGTGCGGCCCGACCTGCATTCAGGCCCGCCAGCAGGCCCTGGGCGGCGGCCTCCTCATAGCCGGAGGTGCCGTTGAACTGCCCGGCCCCGTACAGGCCCTGCACCGCCTTGCACTCCAGCGTGGGGGCCAGCGCGGTGGGGTCCACGCAGTCGTACTCAATGGCATAGGCGGGCCGCATGATCTCCAGCCGCTCGAAGCCCACGATGGAGTGATACATGGCGTTCTGCACGTCCTCGGGCAGGCTGGAACTGAGGCCCTGCAGATACATCTCCTCGGTGTCCTCGCCGCAGGGCTCCACAAACACCTGATGCCGGTCTTTATCGGCAAAGCGCATGACCTTATCCTCAATGCTGGGGCAGTAACGGGGGCCGACGCCCTCGATCAGCCCGCCATACAACGGGCTTCGGCCGATGTTTTCCCGGATGATCCGGTGGGTTTCGGGGTTGGTGTAGGCGATGTAGCACTCCACCTTGTTGTGCATGGGGGTGCGGGTCAAAAAGCTGAAGGGCTGCAGCTGGTCGTCCGGGTCGCCGGGCTGGCGCTGAAGCCGGTCAAAATCAATGCTGCGCCGGTGCACTCGGGCAGGGGTTCCGGTCTTGAAGCGGCGCAGGGGCAGGCCCGCGGCCCGCAGGCACTCGGTGAGGGCCGTGGCCGCGTGCTGGCCGTCCGGCCCGCCGTCGTAATGGGCGCTTCCCACAAAAATGCGGCCGCCCAGGCTGGTGCCAGTGGCGATCACCATGCATTTCGCCCCATAGTAGCCGTCCAGATTGGTGAACACGCCCCGCACCTTCCCGTCGGCAATGTCCACGCCGGTGATCTCCGCCTGATGAATGTACAGGTTCGGGGTCTGCTCCAGCAGGTGCTTCATCACCATGTGGTAGCGCTTGCGGTCGGTCTGCACCCGCAGGCTGTGCACCGCCGGGCCTTTGCCCCGGTTCAGCATCCGGCTTTGCAGGTAGGTCTCGTCCGCCGCGCGGCCCATCAGGCCGCCCAGCGCGTCCAGCTCCCGCACCAGATGGCCCTTGGCGGTGCCGCCGATGGAGGGGTTGCAGGGCATATTGCCGATAAAATCCAGGCTGATGGTAAACACCGCGGTGCGCGCCCCCAGCATGGCGGCGGCGTGGGCGGCTTCAATGCCCGCGTGGCCCGCGCCCACCACAATTACGTCATAGTCATCCAGATGGTTCATGTTCCCGTCCTATCGCTTCGGGGCCATGTGCCCCGTGTTTTTTCGCTGTTTTTCGCCTGTTTTTCGCCGTGCTTTTTGGGTTACTTGCCCACGCAGAAACGGCTGAACACCTGGTCGATCACCGCCTCGCTGGCGTCCTCGCCGGCCAGGCGGCACAGCGCCTCCAGCGCATCGTCCAGGCAGACGCCCACCGCGTCCAGGTCAAATCCGTCGGCCCGGGCCTGCCTGGCCCCGGCCAGCGCGTCCCGCGCGGCCACGGCGGCGGCCAGCTGGCGCTGGCTGCACAGGGCACCGGCGTTCGGGTCCAGCCCGGCGGTGCCCATGAGGGAGTCCACCGCCTGGGCCAGCGTGTCCCGGGCGGCCGGCTCGGTGGCCGAAAGCGTCACCACCCGGTCAAAGCAGCCCTCCAGCAGGGTCTGGTCAAACACGCCGGGGTGGGCGGTCAGGTCCTCCTTGTTCAGCACCGCAATGGCCCGGCGGCCTTTGCAGCGGGCGGCCAGTGCCCTGTCCTCTGCCGTGGCGGGGGCCGAGCCGTCGAACACCGCCAGAATCAGCCCGGCTTCCTCAAATTTCTGGTTGCTTCGGCGGATGCCCTCGGCCTCCACCACATCGTCGGTTTCCCGCAGGCCCGCGGTGTCCCACAGGTTCAGGGGGGTCTGCCCCAGCATCACGGCCTGCTCCACCAGGTCCCGCGTGGTGCCCGCCACGGGGGTCACGATGGCCCGCTCAAAGCCCGCCAGCAGGTTCAGCAGCGTGCTTTTGCCCACATTGGGCCGGCCGATGATGGCGGTGTCCACTCCATGGCGCAGCACCGCCCCGGCCCCGTAGCCGTCGATCAGCTGCTGCAGCCGCTCCTCGGCACCGGCGAGGGTAGCGTCCAGCCGGGCAGGCTCCAGCTCCGGCACGTCCTCTTCGGGGAAGTCCACCCAGGCGGCCAGATGGCTGGCCAGCTCGGTCAGGTCGGCCTGAATGGCCCCGATGCGCCCGGCCAGCGCGCCGCCCAGCTGGGCCGCCGCCAGGGCCGCCCCCTGCCGCCCGGCCGCCCCGATGATCTCCATCACGGCCTCGGCCTGGGTCAGGCTCATGCGGCCGTTTTCCAGCGCACGGCGGGTAAACTCGCCCGGCCCGGCCGGGGCGGCCCCGGCCTTCAGGCAGGCCTGCACCAGCCCATCCGCCATGGCCCGCCCGCCGTGGCAGGAAAGCTCCACCACGTCCTCGCCGGTGTAGCTGTGGGGGGCGCGGTAAAACAGAGCCACCACCTCGTCCATGCGCTGGCCGTCCAGCAGATAATGGCCGAACAGGGCCGTGTAGCCTCTGGCCTCGGCCACCTTTTTGGCGGGGTTGGCGGGCTGAAACACCCGCTCGGCCACCGGGTACGCCGCCGGGCCGGACAGGCGCACCACCGCAATGCCGCCCTCACCGGGCGGGGTGGCCAGCGCACAGATGGTGCGGTTCAGATCCAGCATAGCAGCTTCCCCCATTCTGCCGCCGCCCACCGGCGCGCGGCGCAAAAACCTCAAAATCCAAAATCAGATACATTGTAACACAGGGCCGCCCAAAAGAAAAGCAGGGGCGGTGGGCGGGTGCCCTCCCGCCTTTCGCTGCCCACCCTTGCTTCTATCCGCCTCCATGTGCTATCATGGAAAAAATCAATCCTATTAAGTAGGTGTCTCTTTTATGGCAGGTACCACAATTTTCAGTTATCGCCTCGCAGATGCCTGGGGGGCACCATTATACAGCGTCTCAGTTTCAAAAAAGGGCTTAAAAGCTCAGGTCCGATATAAAACAAGCAATCAAACGCAAGGACATCGTACACTTGGTCCCTCTGTTCTTCATGAAATCATCGACATTCTAAGAAAGCATGAAGCGATTTTCTCATATGGTAAATTTGATTTGGAAGAAGCAAGTGGAATTCTGGATGGCACTCAAGTTTATTTAAAGTTTGCGATTCCGAATGAAACGTGCGCTGAATTTTTCGGGTTCAACCTTGGGGCCGTGCGCAATCCCAATGCGAGATTTACCAAAAGTTGGTTTTGCTGTAAAACCCCCGATGAGTTTCGCGTGAATGTTGCCCCCGTAAAATTACGGAATGTGGTGGAAACCTTCGATGAAATTGCAGCCATTTTGATTACGCACAACATCGACCCCTACTGCCTTAAGTTATGAATGCCGAAAATTCTGTAGTGGTTCTACATTTTTACGCCCCTACAAACGCAAAAAGCCGCCGCCCCTGGTTTGCACCAAAGGGGCGGCGGCTTTGTTTATACTTCAGGCTTCAGGCCTTGCCGGGGTTTCTCACAGCTCGATCTTGCCGAACAGCTCGAAATCGGCGGCGTCGTTGATGCGCTCAGTGCGCACCGGGGCCTGCGGCGCAGCCTCGGGGCTGCGGGGCCGGTCGGCGAATTCCCGGGCGGGCACGCTGGAGGGCCGGGGGCCGCGGCGGCTGCCGTCACGGCCGGGGCGGCCATCGCGGCGGGGCGGGCGGCCGCCCTTGCCGGCGGGCCGGCCACCCTTGCGGGGGGCGCGCTCCGGCTTGGCGTTGGGGCCGGTGGAGTAGATCACCACGCGGCGGTCACTGCCCTCACCGCGGCTCTCGCTGCGCAGGCCTTCCATCTTGCCGATGGCGCTGTGGATCAGCCGGCGCTCGTAGGGGTTCATGGGCTCCATGGCGAAGGGGCGGCCGGTCTTGGCCACCTTGGCGCCGATGCGCTGGGCCAGGGCCTCCAGGTCGCTCTCCCGTTTGTTGCGGTAGCCGGCCACATCCAGCCCCAGCTTCAGGTAGTCGCCCTTCTGGCGGTTGGCCACCAGGCTGGCCAGGTAAGACAGGCTCTCCATGGTCTCGCCGCGGCGGCCGATGAGGGCGCCCACGTTCTCGCCTTCCACCTTCAGGATGGTGGCCTCGCCCTTCTGCACGGCGGCAAAGGCAACCTGGGTCACGCCCATGGCGGCGAACACCTCGGTCAGGTACGCCACCGCGGCGGACAGGCGCGGGTCGTTCTCAATGTCCAGCGGCACTTCGGTCTCTTCGTCGGCCTCGGCGGCTTCCTCGGCCGGGGTCTGCTCGGGGGCAGGAGCCTCTTCCTGCACAGGGGCAGCCGGTTCCGGCTGGGGGGCCGGGGCCTCCTCCACCGGTGCGGGGGCCGGGGCGGCCTCTTCCACAGCCGGGGCGACCTCCTGCACAGGGGCGGTTTCGGGGGCGGCGGGGGTCTCTTCCTCCTCCACCATCACCTCCACCCGCGCGGGCACCGACTTAAACAGCTTGCGCACGGGCATTTCCAGCACCTGATAGGTCACATTCAGGTCATCGCGGCTCACGCCCAGCTGGGTGCAGGCCGCTTCCACCGCTTCATCCACGGTTTTTCCGGTCATGACGATACGACGCATAAGGTTTTACCTCCCTCAGGACAGCCGCTCAGTGCGCTCGTCCTTGTACTTTTCAGCATCCTGGGCACGGGCGGCTTCCAGCCGCAGGCGGGCCAGCTCCTGCTCGCTCACCTCTTTGGTGGTGGCCTTGCCGTCCTTATCCTTCACAGTTACCTGCTTCTTGCGCTTCTTTTCCTTGCGCTTGGCTTCCATCTCGGCCTTGTACTGTTCCTTCATCTTCTCGGGGTCGTAGATCTTCTTGGCGATGATGCTGCTCACAACACCCAGCAGGTTGGAAACGGTGTAGTACAGCGAGAAGCCCACAGGCAGGGTGAAGCTGATCCACACGAACATCAGGCTCATCATCCAGGGCATGTACTTCATGCTGCCGGTCATTTCCTGGCCGCTCATCTTCATGGTGACCAGGTTCATCAGCAGCATGCTCAGCAGGCTGAGGATGGGCAGGATCAGCAGCGCGTTGAAGGCCAGCTGGGGGGTGGCGCACAGGTCAATGCCCAGGAAATCCATATGGAAGCCCTGAATGGCCGTGATCTGGTCGGTGGTCAGGCTGGTGAACTGGGCGGCGGCATCGCTGACGCTCATGCCCTTGATGGTCTGGATCAGCATCACCTGGCCGCGGTAATCGCGGGCGGCCATGCCCAGCAGGGAAACCGCCTCACCCAGCGCATTGCTGCCGATCATCAGCACGTACTGCAGCGGCCGGTACACCAGTTCGATCACGCCGAACATGATCAGCAGGTTCAGGGCCATGGGGGCACAGCCGGCCGTGGGGCTGAAGCCGTACTCCTCCTGCAGCTTCATCATTTCTTCCTGGGCGCGTTCCTGATCCTTGGCGTACTTCTTCTGGATCTCCTGGATCATGGGGTTGAACACGCTCATTTTCGCGGTGCTCTTCTGCTGGTGGATGGTCAGGGGCAGCAGGCACACCTTAACCAGCGCCGTGAAGAGGATGATGGCCACGCCGTAGTTCTGCACCGCGCCGTAGATGGCACGCATGACATATCCCAGCGGCACCGCCAGAAAACCAATAATTCCCATTGCAAATCCTTCCATTCTGCCCCGCCTGCGCCTGGGGCTTGTATTGTAATCGTAGGACTCTTCCAGCGCAGGCGGAAAAGTCACAAGGTGACAAAAGAATAAAAATAAGGAGGAGCGCGGCCCGCCTCAGTTGTGCCACTGACCCTTGGGGGGCACCGGGTCAAACCCGTGCCCGCCCCAGGGGTTGCAGCGCAGAATGCGCCACAGCGCCAGCAGCCCGCCCTTCAGCACCCCATGCACCGTGATGGCCTCAATGGCATACTGGCTGCAGGTGGGCAGAAAGCGGCAGTTGTGCCCCAAACAGGGCGAGATGAACTTCTGGTACAGGCGGATGGGCGCGCACACCAGGCGGCGAACCCACTTCATGCCTTCGGTGCCTCACCGCCGGGCAGCCCGGCCTGGGCCAGCAGGCGCACCACAGTCTGCTCCAGTTTGGTGCTCTTCACCCGGGCGGTGGCGGCCCGCGCCACAAAAATCAGGTCGTACCCGCCCACATCGTAGGGCAGGTGGGCCGCAACGGCCGCCCGCATCACCCGGCGTGCCCGGTTGCGCTGCACTGCGTGGCCCACCTTTTTGGTGGCGGTAAAGCCCACCCGGGTGCGGCCCAGCCGGTTTTTGCACACATACAGCACCAGCTTGGGCGCCACATAGCTTTTGCCCCGGCGGTAGACCCGGGCGTATTCAATGTTGCGGCAGATGGGCCGATAGCGCATGGATGAAGGCCTCCTTTGGCGTGAAAAAGTGCGTATATTGAAAAAGAAGGCCACAGATACAGCGATCAGTGGCCTTTTTTTCAAAGAATTGAACTGCCGACTCAGGCGGCCAGCTTAGCGCGGCCCTTGGCACGGCGGGCGTTGATGACCTTGCGGCCATTCTTGGATGCCATGCGCTTCAAAAAGCCATGCACGCCGGAACGCTGACGCTTCTTGGGCTGATAGGTTCTCTTCATCGCTCGATCCTCCATTGTACTACCCGCAGAACGCGGGCCAAATTTAACGTGCAGGCCGACAGGTAAACAGATACACAGAGCCTTGCAGATTAAAATTATATCTCACACGGGGGCACCATGTCAACACCTGCGGCGAAATTTTGCGAATTTTTTGTCCGCCGTGCGGCAGTTTCCGGGCAGTTTCGCCTGGTTCCCCTCGCCCCGGCTTCGGCCGGCGGGCGGTACAGCAGGCTGCCCGGGCAGGCAGCAGGGCGGCCAACGGGTTTCGGCCCCGCGCCCGGTGTGGAAAGTTTTAACCAAGCCTGCGCTTCGTCTGCAAGGCCCGTTTTGGCCGTTTTTAAGGGTGTTTTAATCAAAAATGTCTCCACGCCTATATAATACCTAATATATAGGCACACAGGCGGTTGTAACGCGGCCAAAAATGTGCTATACTCACTTTATCTGGAATCAATCCGTCGGAGCGGCAGTTTTCAACCGCCGCGGCCCGGCGCACCCCGCTTTTCCTCAGCCCCGCTTTCATCCAAGAAGGGCCGGGGCAGCGGTTTTTGCGCTCTTTTTTCGTATCGGGCGGCCTTTGGGCCGGCCCGCACCGCGCAGAAAAGCAGCGCACCGGCCGGCCTTTCGCAGGCTGGCCGGGCAGGATACAGCCAGCGCCCCACCGGGCGCAATGACGAAACGGCAGCAGCGGCCGGGGCCCTTCGGGGCTTTTGGGGCCGCCGCGCTGCCCAAACTTTCTTTGGAGTGTGGAAACAGAGCATGGATTCATTCAACGACGTTTTGGACGCGGTCAAGCTGTACTGCAAAGACTATCTGGTGGACGCCACCTACAACCTATACATTGACGGTTTGCAGCCGGTGAGCTTTGAGAACTCCAACCATGTGGTGCTCAGCGTGCGCAACGAGTTCATCTGCAAGATCGTGCGGGACCGCTACATTCCGCTTCTGAAGGACGCCTTCAAGAGCGTGCTGGGCTTTGAGGTCAACCTGGAGCTGATGGTGCCCAGCCTGCCCGTCACCCCCGCCAACGACCCGGACAAGGTGGCCACCCTGCCCAGCGGCCGGTATGAGTTCACCTTCGAGAACTTCATCCGCGGCTCCTCCAACCAGTTTGCCTATGCGGCGGCCCAGGCGGTGGCGGCCAACCCCTCGGGGGCCTACAACCCCCTGTTCATCTACGGCAACTCGGGCCTGGGCAAAACCCACCTGCTGAACGCCATTCAGATCGAGATCCGCAAGAACCATCCGGATTTTAACATCGTCTATGTGGACTGCGAGAAGTTCACCAACGAGATCATCACCGCCATCCGCTCCGGCAGCACCGAGGAATTCCGGCAGAAGTACCGCCAGGCAGACCTGCTGCTGGTGGACGACATCCAGTTCATCGCCGGCAAGGAATCCACCCAGGAGGAGTTCTTCCACACCTTTAATACGCTGCACAACGCGGGCAAGCAGATCGTGCTGGCCTGCGACCGCCCCGCCAAGGAGATCAAGACCCTGGACGACCGGCTGCGCACCCGCTTTGAGTGGGGCCTCACCGCGGACATTCAGCCCCCCGACTACGAGACCCGAGTGGCCATCATCCGCCGCAAGGCGGAGCTGCTGGGCCTGGAGCTGCCCGACGAGGTGGTGGAGTACATCGCCAACAATTTGAAGAACAACATCCGCCAGCTGGAGGGCGCCGTCAAAAAGCTGAACGCCTACTATATGCTGGAGGGCATCAGCCCGGTGATCGGGGTGGCCCAGAACGCCATCCGGGACATTCTCAGCGAGACCCAGCCTGTGCCCATCACCGTGGAGAAGATCATCAGCGAGGTGGCCCGCACCTACTCCGTCTCGGCGGCAGACATCCGCAGCGCCAAGCGCAACTCCGCCGTGGCCGCTGCCCGCCGCACCGCCATCTACGTCATCCGGGAGATCACCGGCATGAGCATGGAGGACATCGGCAAAGAGGTGGGCGGCCGGGACCACTCCACCATCGTCTACTCCCTCAAGGTCATGAGCAAGAGCATCCAGACCGACACCCGCCTGCGGGAAACCGTGGAGGACATCATCAAAAACGTGCGCACCTGAACATTCCATTCTGTAAAACAAAGCGCCCATATTTCTGCTGCGGGCAGGTCTGCCCTTTGGTTTCTTTTGCGAAACCAGCCCTCCGGAACGGCGTTTTCCTGTGCGTCATTTCTCCATAAAACGCCCACAAAAAGTTATCCACATTTTCAACAGACTTTTCAACATTCAACTTCTGTAATTCACACGAGATGTTGAAATGCCCCATCTTTCAACATCTCCAACAACTGCTCCACAAGTTTTGCAAATCCTTCAACCACCCGAATTTCCAGCATTCATGCGGCTCTGCGGATTTTTCCACAAATTCCCCACCCCCTACTATTGCTACTTCAAACGTGTGGTTTCTAACGAAGCAGGTTTGCAATTCGTTCCAACTTCACCCGTTTTTATCAACTCAGGAAAGAGGACCAATAAATGAATATTGTCTGTGAAAAGACGCTTCTCTCCAATGCCATTGACGGTGTCAGCCGGGCAGTCACGCTCCGCTCTTCCATCTCGGCGCTGGAGGGAATTCACATGGTGGCGGACGGCTTCAGCCTGACCCTCACCTGCTACAATCTGGAACTGGCCATCACCATTACCATCGAGGCCAACGTGCGCACCCCCGGCGAGTGCGTGCTGAACGCAAAACTGCTGGGCGACATGGTCCGGCGGATGCCCTCCGGCGAAGTGGAGCTGGCCCTGAACGACAACGGCACCGTGGAAATTCGCGGTGGTACGGCAAAATTTGAGCTGACCGCCCTGAACCTGAACGACTTCCCCGCCCTGCCGAACCCCGGCGCCACCCCCACCCTGACCCTGAAGGCCAGCGAGCTGCATGAGATGATCAACAAGACCATCTACGCCGTCAGCCAGGACGACAAAAAACCGGCGCACACCGGTGAATTGTTCGTGATCGAGCCGGACGAAACCACCGTGGTGGCCGTGGACGGCTACCGGCTGGCCATCCTGAAGCGCCCCTTCAAGGCGGAAAAGGACATCCGGATCATCATTCCCTCCAAGACCCTCACCGAGGTCAACAAACTGATCGGCGACGAGGACGAGGAAGTGCAGATCAATGCCAATCGTCAATTCGTCGTTTTTTCCACCACCAAGGGCTACACCATCCTCAGCCGCCTCATTGTGGGCGAGTTCTTGAACTACGAAAAGGCCCTGCCGTCCGGCTGCAAAACCAGTGCCCTCATTGACACGCGGGAGTTCATCGACTGCATCGAGCGTGCCAGCCTGGTGATCACCGAGCGGCTGAAAGACCCGCTCCGCATTCGCTTTGAAGAGGGAAAAGTAACGGTAAACTGTAAAACTTCCCTCGGCAAGGTGGAGGATGAGTTCCCCGCTGTGGTGGAGGGCGAACCCCAGGAGATCGGCTTCAACAACCGCTACCTGTTGGATGCCCTGCGGGCCAGCGGCTGCGCCCAAGTGCGCATGGAGATGAACGGCCCCCTCAGCCCGGTGAAGATTCTGCCGCCGGACGGTGAGGACTTCATCTATCTGGTGCTGCCCATCCGCTTCAAAAACGAGTAAGGAGCGCGGTAATTAAAAATTATACGCCCTGTATAAGCATGGGCCGAGCGGCCGCGCAGCAGCACTCCGCCAAAACCGATGCCCAAAAAGAAGCACCGGATTTCAATGCAAGAAAACTCTCGCAAAAATCCCATAAAACTTGTATTAATATACACACAATGTGCGCGCGCCACGAACAGCGCGCAGGAAGGCTGACACCATGGATTCCATCCTCATCCACACCGACTTCATCAAACTGGACGCCATGCTGAAATTTGCCGGCCTGGTGGAGACCGGCGGCGAGGCCAAGCTGCTGATCCAGCAGGGCCAGGTGCAGGTAAACGGCGAAGTGTGCACCATGCGCGGCAAAAAGCTGCGGGGCGGCGACACCGTTACCCTGGCCGGGCGCACCGTTGCCGTCCGGCAGGCCCAGTGAAGCTGACGCGCCTTGCCCTGGAAAACTGGCGGAACATCCCCCATGCACTCATCGAGCCGGAGGACGGGCTGAACGTGCTCTGCGGCGAGAACGGCCAGGGCAAAACCAACCTGCTGGAGGCCATCTGGATGCTCACCGGCGCCAAGAGCTTCCGGGCTGCCAAGGACGCTGAGCTGATCCGCCGCGGGGCGGACTTTGCCGTGTTGGACGGCGCAGCGGAGTGCGGCGGCCGGGTGCAGACCATCTACCTGACCGTGGGCAGCCCCGGCACCCCGCGCCCCGGCCGCACCGCCCGGCTGAACGGGGTGGACAAGGGCCGCGCCGCCAGCCTGGCGGGCACCTTCACCGCCGTGGTGTTTGAGCCGGATCATCTGGGCCTGATCAAGGGCAGCCCCGGCGGCCGCCGCCGCTTTCTGGACGCCGCCCTCTGCCAGCTGTACCCCGGGTATCTGGCGGCCCTGCGCCGTTACAGCCGGGTGCTGGCCCAGAAGAACGCCCTGCTCAAGCAGTACAACCGCCTGCCGGACGCCGGCGACCTGCTGGAGGTGTACGACCAGCAGCTGGCCGCCTTCGGGCAGGAGGTGACCGGCCGGCGCACCGCCTATCTGGAGGCCCTGACCCCCCTGGCGGTGGAGAACTACCGCCGCATCAGCCAGGGGCGGGAGGAACTGAACCTGGCCTACAAGGCCACGTTTGAGGGCAGCCTGCTGGAGGCGTACCGCCGCCTGCGCCCCGCGGAATTGCGGGCGGGCTTCTGCCTGGCCGGCCCCCACCGGGAGGACCTGGAGGTGCTGCTGGACGGGCAGCCCGCCCGGGTGTACGGCAGCCAGGGCCAGCAGCGCAGCGCGGTTCTGGCCCTGAAGCTGGCCGAGGCCACCCAGGCCGAGGCCGTGACCGGCGAGCACCCGGTGATGCTGCTGGACGATGTGCTCAGCGAGCTGGACGACGCCCGCCAGAATTACCTGCTCACCCGCATGACCGGCAAGCAGGTGTTTGTAACTGCCTGCGACAGCGCCGCCTTCGGCCGCGCCGAGGGCCGGGTGTACCGGCTGGAATGCGGGGCCGTCACCCAGGCGTGACGCCCCGGATGCAAAAGGAGGCCCCATGTACTTTCACCTTGGGCAGGATTACATCCTGAACGACCGGGATGTGATCGGCATTTTTGATATGGACACCACCACCGTTTCGGCCCGCACCCGCAAATTTCTGCGCCTGGCCGAGAGCGAGGGCGCGGTCATCGACCTGGGGGGCGAGCTGCCCAAAAGCTTCATCCTCACCGACTGGCCCAGCGAGACCACCGTGTACACCAGCCCGGTCTCTTCGGTGACGCTGGGCGCCCGTGCCCGCCGCGGCATCCGCCGCAAGCGCCGGTAATTTCCAACGCGATCCGCCGTTCGGTCCACGGGCCGGCGGCTTTCCCGGGCGATCGGAACCATCGGTTCGCCGGTTCCCGAATTCCGCCCATATGCAGGGCAGGGCCTGCCGCCGCAAAACGCGGCGCGGCCCCCGCAGAACATCCGCCGGTTCCCTGCCCGGCGGCAGCAAGAAGGAGGAACTTGAATGCCTGACATCGAAAACCTGGAACGGCCCCAGAACGAGCATGAGTACGACGGCAGCCAGATCCAGGTCCTGGAGGGCCTGGAGGCCGTGCGCAAACGCCCCGGCATGTACATCGGCTCCACCGGCCCCCGCGGCCTGCATCACCTGGTGTACGAGATCGTGGACAACTCCATCGACGAGGCCCTGGCCGGTTACTGCAATCACATTGAAGTGACCATCAAGAAGGACAACATCCTGGAAGTCAACGACAACGGTCGCGGCATCCCCGTGGACATCCAGCCCAAGCTGGGCATCCCCGCCGTGACGGTCGTGTTCACGGTGCTGCACGCCGGCGGCAAATTCGGCGGCGACAACTCCGGCTACAAGGTCTCCGGCGGCCTGCACGGCGTGGGCGCCTCGGTGGTCAACGCCCTGAGCGAGTGGCTGGAGGTGCGGGTGCGCCGGGACGGCAGCGAATACCGCCAGACCTTCAAGCGCGGCGTGGCGGACGGCCCGCTGGAAAAGATCGGCCCCGCCGACACCACCGGCACCACCGTGCGCTTCAAGGCGGACCCGGAGATGTTCACCGAGACCACCGTGTACGACTACGACACCCTGCTCACCCGTCTGCGGGAGGAAGCCTTCCTGAACGCGGGCGTGCGCATCACCCTCACCGATGAGCGGCCCGACCCGAACCGGGAAGAGCCGGTGCGCCAGGAGAGCATGTGCTACGAGGGCGGCATCCGCAGCTTCGTGGAATACCTGCAGAAAAAGCGGGAGAACGAGGTGCTGCACCCCCAGGTGATCTACCTGAAGGGCCAGATCGAAAACGCCCAGGCCGAGGTGGCCATGCAGTACTCCTCCAGCTACAACGAGCTGATCCTCAGCTTCGCCAACAACGTCCACACCCCGGACGGCGGCACCCATGAGGAGGGCTTCAAGGCCGCCCTCACCCGCGCCATCAACGACTTCGGCCGGGAGAAGGGCTACCTGAAGGACAAAGACGAGAACCTCTCCGGCAACGACGTGCGCGAGGGCTTGGTCTGTGTCATCAGCGTCAAGCTCACCGAGGCCCAGTTTGAGGGCCAGACCAAGGCCAAGCTGGGCAACACCGAGATCCGTACTCTGGTGTCCGGCATGGTGTACACCAAGCTGAAGGAATTTCTGGAAGAGAACCCCGGCGTGGCCAAGGCCCTGTATGAAAAGGCCACCCAGGCCGCCCGCGCCCGCGCCGCGGCCCAGCGCGCCCGCGAGCTTGTGCGCCGCAAGAGCGCGCTGGAAACCAGCCGGATGCCCGGCAAGCTGGCGGACTGCCGCGAAAAAGACCCCTCCAAGACCGAAATTTACATCGTCGAGGGTGATTCCGCCGGCGGCAGCGCCAAGATGGGCCGTGATTCCAGCATTCAAGCCATCCTTCCCCTGTGGGGCAAGATGCTGAACGTGGAAAAGGCCCGGCTGGACAAGGTGTACGGCAACGAAAAGCTCATGCCGGTGGTCACCGCCCTGGGCTGCGGCCTGGGGGATGAGTTCGACATCTCCAAGCTGCGCTACCACAAGGTGTTCATCATGGCCGATGCCGATGTGGACGGCAGCCACATCTGCACCCTGATGCTCACCTTCTTCTTCCGCTTCATGCGGCCCCTCATCGAGGGCGGCTATGTCTACATCGCCCAGCCCCCGCTGTTCAAGCTGCAGAAGGGCCAGAACGTGAAGTATGCCTACAACGACGCCGAAATGGCCAAGCTCAGCGCCGAAATGCCCGGCGCCAAGGTGAGCCGCTACAAAGGCCTTGGTGAGATGAACCCCGAACAGCTGTGGGAAACCACCATGAACCCGGACAACCGGGTCATTGTGAAGATCACCATTGAGGACGCTGAGAAGGCCGATGAGGCCTTCACCATCCTCATGGGCGACAAGGTGGAACCCCGCCGCCAGTTCATTGAGAAGAACGCCATTTACGCCAATCTGGATGTGTGACTTTGTGAGGGCCTTGCCATGAAGATGAAACGCTTTCTTTCGCTTGCGGTGTGCGCCGCCCTGCTGGCGGCTTTGTGCGCCTGCGGCTCGGTGAGCCAGGACAAACTGGAGTCGGTCATGGACAAGTACGTGGCCGACGGCAACCCCCAGCGGGCCGCCCAGCTGGCCGAAACCTGGCTGAGCCAGCAGAAGGAAAGCGACTACAGCCACGCATACCTCTACGAAAAGCTGGCGGACCTCTACGAGAACGACCTGAGCGCCCCCGATGAGGCGCTGGCCACCCTGCAGAAGGGCTACGAGGCCACCGGCAGCAGCGACCTGCTTGACCGGTTGATTCAAACGGCCACCGGGAATTCCCTCAATCAGCTGGCCGGGGTTTTCCCCACCAGCGAGGAGCTGGTGCTGGAGGGGCGGCCCTTCGCCCAGTGGACCGGCGAGGAGCTGCAGGCCTGGCTGCCCGTCACCGAAGACAGCTACACCGACAACGGCACCGAGGAATGGTACCGGGTCGAGTACTTCAAAAATGAGAACGTGACCATCAGCCGCGACCAGCTGAGCGGCAGCAGCACCCTGCGGGTGGAGTTCGACAATCTGGGCGGGTGGGACAATTCCTACCGGCAGGAAGGCCCGGAACCCACCCTGCCCCGGGGCATTGCCGTGGGCGATGACCTGGCCGTTGTGCTGGAAAAGCTTGGGGTGCCCGATACCATCGTTCCCTATCTGCTGAGCTCCACCAGCATCTACTTTGACGTGACCGGCAGCGAGGTGTCGGTCTGGTGCAGCCAGTCGGAATACAGCAGCTGGAAATATCTCAGCATTGATTACAACAACCGGGACTATTACGGCGAACTCTCGTTTGAGTTCCGCCAGAACCTCAAAACCGGAAAAAACGATCTGACCTGCTACTGCCTGCAGCACCGCGGCGTACAGGAATGACCGCCCTTCCCTGCTTATAAAAACGGGTTCCGTGTGAACCTCTCTTTTGACCAAGGAGCAAGCAATGAACGAAGATTATGTGATGATTCCCGGCAGCGGCACAAAAACCATTGTGCGCGATGTGAAGCAGGAGATCGAATCCGCCTTTCTGGATTACTCCATGTCCGTCATCGTCAGCCGTGCCCTGCCCGACGTGCGGGACGGCCTGAAGCCGGTGCACCGCCGCATTCTGTACACCATGCACGAGCGCGGCAACGACCCCCAGCATCCTTACCGCAAATCCGCCGATACGGTGGGTGCGGTGCTGGGCGCCTACCACCCCCACGGCGACGCCTCCGTGTACGACGCCATGGTGCGTCTGGCCCAGGACTTCAGTATGCGCTACCCGCTGGTGGACGGCCAGGGCAACTTCGGCAGCGTGGACGGTGACCCCCCGGCTGCCTACCGTTACACCGAAGCCCGCATGAGCAAGATGGCCTGCGAGCTGCTCACCGACATTGAGAAGGACACCATCGACTGGGACCCCAACTTTGACGAAACCAAGAAGGAGCCTCACGTTCTGCCCAGCCGGTTCCCCAACCTGCTGTGCAACGGCTCCACCGGCATTGCCGTGGGCATGGCCACCAACATTCCGCCCCACAACCTGTGCGAAGTGGTGGACGGCTGCATCGCCCTCATCGATGACCCCGAGATCGACCTGGCCGGCCTGATGGATTACATCAAGGGCCCGGACTTCCCCACCGGCGGCATCATCATGGGCCGCTCCGGCATCCGCGCTGCCTACGCCACCGGCCGCGGCAAGATCACCCTGCGGGGCCGCGCCGAAATTGAGGAAAAGAAGAACGGCCGCTACCAGATCGTCATCACCGAAATTCCCTACATGGTGAACAAGGCCCGCATGATCGAGAACATCGCCGATCTGGTGAAGGAGAAGCGCATCGAGGGCATCTCCGACCTGAACGATGAGTCCAACCGCCATGGTATGCGGGTCGTGGTGGAGCTGAAGAAGGAAGCCAACCCCCAGGTGGTGCTGAACAACCTGTACCGCTACACCCAGCTGCAGGACACCGTGGGCGTCATTCTGCTGGCGCTGGACAACGGCGTGCCCAAGATCATGACCCTGAAAACCATGCTGCAGCGGTATGTGGAATTCCAGGATCAGGTCATCCGCCGCCGGACCCAGTTTGACCTGAAGAAGGCCCGGGAGCGCGCCCACATTCTGGAAGGCCTGAAGCGGGCCGTGGACATTGTGGACGAGGTCATCTACGCCATCCGCCACTGCGGCGGCGGGCAGGCCGAGGCCAAGGCCGCCATCATGGAGCAGTTCGGCTTTGACGATGTGCAGGCCGACGCCATCTGCAAGTTCCCCCTGGGCCGTTTGGCCGGTCTGGAGATCAAGAAGATCGAGAACGAATTGAGCGACCTGAGCGGCAAAATCGCCGACTGGACCGCCATTCTGAACGACGACAGCCGGGTGCTGGCCATCGTGAAGGAAGAGCTGACCGCCCTGAAGGAGAAGTTCGGCGACGACCGCCGCACCGAGATCGCCCATGTGTCCGGCGAGGTGGACATTGAGGACCTGATCCCCGAGGAGGAGTGCGTGTTCACCCTGACCCACGAGGGCTACATCAAGCGCCAGCCCAAGGACACCTATCAGGTGCAGCGCCGCGGCGGCCGGGGCATTTCCAGCATGGCCACCAAGGAAGAGGACTTTGTGGAGGAGCTGTTCATCGGCTCCACCCACGACCATATGCTGTTTGTCACCAACACGGGCCGGGTGTTCCGCCTGAAGGGCTACCAGATCTACGAGGGCAGCCGCACCAGCAAGGGCACCAACATCGTGAACCTGCTGCAGCTGCAGGAGGGTGAAAAGGTGACCACCATGCTGCGCCAACCGGACGGCAGCCTGGACGGCTACCTGACCATGATCACCCAAAACGGCCTCATCAAGCGCACCGCCCTGGCCGAGTATGCCAACATCCGCAAGGGCGGCCTGAACGCGGTGAGCCTGTACGAGGGCGACGCCCTGGCCTGGACCCACATCACCAGCGGCGAGGACGAGCTGGTGCTGGCCACCCACGACGGCCAGGCCATCCGCTTTGCCGAGAGCGATGCCCGCAGCGTGGGCCGTACCAGCCACGGCGTGCGCGCCATCAACCTGGCCGAGGGCGACTATGTGGTGGGCGCCGGCGTGGCCCGCGAGGGCGCCACGGTGTTCACCGTCACCGAGGGCGGCAAGGGCCGCCGCAGCCAGCTGAGTGACTACCGCCTGCAGAGCCGCGGCGGCAAGGGCATCCGCAACTACGCCCAAGGCGGCGTGGCCGGCGTGAAGATCCTGGACGAGGACGACGACGTGATCCTCATCAGCCAGGAGGGCATCCTGATCCGGATGCACGCGGCGGACATCAACGTGCAGAGCCGCTACGGCAGCGGCGTGCGGGTGATGCGCCTGGCCGAGAGTGACCGGGTGGTCACCGTGGCCCGCAGCGAGCGGGACGAGGAGAACGCCCAGGCCCCCATGGAACAGCCGGATGAAGCGGAGCCTGTGGCCGAAACGGACGAGGAGTAAGCCGGTTTCCCCTTGCGCGGCAGAGCGTTTCGTATTATACTCGGAACGGAACTCGGAGCGGGCCGCCTGTGGGAAAGCGGCCCGAACCGGAACGCAATTCATGCGGCAGCCCGCCGGCCGCCGCCGATAAGACCGCTTTGCGGCAGAAAAGGAAATCGCTATGCTGAATGTGGGCATTAAGGGCCAGGCCGAGTGCCTGGTAACGGAAAAGAACACCGCCGCCACCATGGGCAGCGGTGCACTGCAGGTGTACGCCACCCCCGCCATGATCGCGCTGGTGGAGAAGGCCGCCTGGGAGAGCGTGCAGCCCTATCTGGAAGAGGGCTGCGGCACCGTGGGCACCGAGCTTCGTGTGAAGCATCTGGCTGCCACCCCCGTGGGCCTGATTGTGACCGCCCGCACCGAGCTGATCGCCGTGGAAGGCCGCAAGCTGGTGTTCAAGGTGGAAGTGTTTGACCAGACCGGCAAGATCGGCGAGGGCGAGCACGAGCGCTTCATCGTGGCCAACGAGAAGTTCTTCGCCAAGGCCCAGGCCAAGAAGAACCAGTAAGCGCCTGCACCCATACAAACCGCAATAAAAAAGCCGAAGGAACTCCGGGTTCCTTCGGCTTTTTGCTTTGTGATGTTTGCGGCTTGAAGCGGCCAAGTGCTCGGCGCTTACAGCTTCCCGGCGGCGCGCAGGGCCTGCACCTTCAGCAGGCCGGCCACGGTTTTGCCGTCCCGAATGCGGCCGTCCAGCACCATGGCCAGCGCCTCGGCAAAGGGAATCTTTTCCGGGGTGAGGAACTCCCCCTCGTCCAGATGCATGGACACCGGGTGCAGCCCGGTGGCCAGCCAGGTGTAGATCACCTCGCTGCAATAGCCCACCGTGGGGTAAAAGGGGTGCAGGTCCACAAAGCGGTCGGCGGTCAGGCCGCACTCCTCGGCCAGTTCCCGCTTGGCGGCCTCAAAGGGCTCCTCCCCGGCCTCCAGCTTCCCGGCAGGCAGCTCCCACAATTCCTGCCCCAGGGCGTAGCGGTACTGGCGCACCAGATACACCTCGTCCTGCTCGGTGAGGGCCAGCACGCTGGCCCCGCCGTGGTGGTGCACCACCTCCCGGGGGGCGGTGGTGCCGTCCTCCAGCCGCACCTGGTCCAGTGTGACGGTAAAAATGTGCCCGGTGAACCGGGTCTCGCTGGAAAGCGTCTGTTCAAAATGGCCCATGGGGTTCCCTCCTGCGTTCAATTCACGTTCGGCAGCGGGGCTGCCTGCAAAAAAGCGGGCCGCCCCCGGCGGAGTTTCAGTCCGCCGGAGCGCCGCCCGCGCATCCAATGCTTCAGCTGGTCTTTTTGGCCGGTTCCGGGGCCGGTTCGCCGGAAGGCGCGGCAGAAGGTTCCGGGTCGTCCTTCGTGACCTTCACCTTCACCACCCGGCGCTCTTCGGCCTTCACCACGGCAAAGCACAGCCCGCCCCAGTGAACGGTCACGGCCTCGCCCAGCTCGGGGAAGCGGCCCAGCTTTTCGGTGATCAGCCCGGCCACGGTGTCGAATTCCTCCCCTTCTTCCAGGGGCGGCATCTCCATCTCAAAGGCATCGAACACATCGTCCAGGTCCAGTGCGCCGTCCACCAGATAGCCGCCCTCCACGGGGGCCAGCTCCTCGTCCTCCTGATCGTACTCGTCCTGAATGCTGCCCACGATCTCTTCCAGCACGTCCTCCATGGTCACAAGCCCGGCGGTGCCGCCGTATTCATCCACCACCACGGCCATCATGGTATGGCGGCGGCGGAAGTCCAGCAAAAGCCGCTGGGCGGGGCAGCTCTCCGGCACAAACATGGCCGGGCGCATCAGCTCCCGCACGGGCAGGTGCGCCTCCTCAGGGCTGCGCATCAGCACCAGCAGATCCTTCACATAGAGAATGCCCACGATCTCATCCACCGTTTTGCGGTACACGGGCATTCGGCTGCATCCGCTGGCCAGGGCGGTCTCCACGGCCTCCCGGCAGGGCATATTTTCCTCAAGGGCGGTCATGTCGGTGCGGTGGGTCATGATGTGCCCGGCGGTCACGTCCGCCAGTTCCACCACGCTGTTGATCATTTCGGCCTGGTCATCGTCGATGACCTCCTGCTCACCCGCATCGTCCACCAGGTCCAGCAGCTGTTCCTCGGTGACGGTTTCCTGATTGCCCAGGCCCCCCAGCCGGTTGGCCAGGGCCGAGAGCCAGCCGGGCAGGCGCGCGCCCTTTTTGGCGGCGGCCCAGCCCAGAATCAGAAAGACAAGCGCGCTGACGATGCAGCAGGCGGCGTAGGGTGCAATGCGGCTTAAAAGGCCGTCCGGGTCCATGGTGAAGTTCCTCCTTGATCGACCGGGCCGATGAAAAACCGGCCCGAAAATGGTTAAAATACTACAATTAGCATTATAGGCAAAGGACGGTGCGGTGTCAAATGCGGCCGCCCTGCGCCCGGAGGGCGGGAAGCAAAGCGGGGAGACATCGGCCCAGCGCCGCCGCGAATGCCGCCGTTTTTGCGCCGGCCGGGGGCGAAACACCGGCCCGGTGGCCCAAAAAGGTCGCCGCCCGCCCAAAAAAATCCCCCAAAGACCCCGGGAACAGGCCAGCCCCGGGGAAAAAACGCCCTCCGGCAGCGCGCCCGCCTCTGGCAGGGCCGCCTGCCCCGCACAAAAAGCCGCCTGCCGTCCCCCGGCCCCGATGGGCTGAAAAGACATCCCATCTCTTTTGACCATCCGCGCCGAAATGGCCGGACGAATGCCCCAAAAAGAAAAAGGATGAAACATTTCTCCTTTTCTTTTGGTAAAAAAGAAAAAAATTCATTCGGAAAACCGCCGGTATCGGTTTACTTTATTCAGCACATTTGCTAAAATAAGCATGAGGCAGGATCTCGCAAAGGCCATACTGCGCCCAGTTGACGAAATGGCGTTTGCCGCAGGAGTGATGCCCCGGCGCACGGGTCCTGTAAAAATAGTAATGGAGGAAGAAACATGCCTAGAGCAAAACAGTCTATGGATGGCAATACCGCTGCGGCGCACGTTGCATATGCGTTCACCGAAGTGGCTGCCATCTACCCCATCACCCCGTCCAGCCCCATGGCCGATACCGTTGACCAGTGGTCCGCCGCCGGTCTGAAGAACGTGTTCGGCAACACCGTCAAGGTGATGGAAATGCAGTCGGAAGCCGGCGCTGCCGGTACCGTCCACGGCTCTCTGGCCGCCGGTGCCATCACCACCACCTTCACCGCCTCTCAGGGCCTGCTGCTGATGATCCCCAATATGTACAAGATCGCAGCCGAGCAGCTGCCCTGCGTGTTTGACGTGTCTGCCCGTACCGTCGCCACCCAGTCTCTGAACATCTTCGGTGATCACAGCGACGTTTACGCCTGCCGTCAGACCGGTTTCGCCATGCTGGCCGAGACCAACCCCCAGGAAGTGATGGATCTGTCCCCTGTGGCCCATCTGTGCGCCATTGAGGGCAAGGTTCCCTTCCTGAACTTCTTCGACGGTTTCCGCACTTCTCACGAGATCCAGAAGATCGAGAAGTGGGATTACGCCGATCTGGCCGAGATGGTGAACATGGACGCTGTGAAGGCGTTCCGTGAGCACGCTCTGAACCCCGAGCATCCCACCATGCGCGGCAGCCATGAGAACGGCGACGTGTTCTTCCAGCATCGCGAGGCCTGCAACTCCGCCTACGAGGCTCTGCCTGCCGTGGTTGAGAAGTACATGGCCAAGATCAATGCCAAACTGGGCACCAACTACGATCTGTTCAACTATTACGGCGCTGAGGACGCGGACCGCGTCATCATCGCCATGGGTTCCATCTGCGACGTGGCCGAGGAAGTCATCGACTACCTGACCGCCAAGGGCGAGAAGGTCGGCCTGATCAAGGTTCGCCTGTACCGTCCCTGGGTTTCCAGCGCTCTGCTGAAGGTTCTGCCCAAGACCGCCAAGAAGGTGGCTGTGCTGGACCGCACCAAGGAGCCCGGCAGCCTGGGCGAGCCTCTGTACCTGGATGTGGCTGCTACCCTGCGTGAGGCTGGTCTGAACGACGTGATCCTCACCGGCGGCCGCTATGGTCTGGGCAGCAAGGACACTCCTCCTTCCTCCGTGTTCGCTGTCTACACCGAGCTGGCGAAGGACGCCCCCAAGGCCCGCTTCACCATCGGCATTGTGGATGACGTGACCGGCCTGAGCCTGCCCGAGGTCAAGCCCGCCCCCATCACCAGCGCCCCCGGCACCAAAGAGTGCAAGTTCTGGGGCCTGGGCGGCGACGGCACCGTGGGCGCCAACAAGAACTCCACCAAGATCATTGGTGACCACACCGACAAATACATTCAGGCGTACTTCCAGTACGACTCCAAGAAGACCGGCGGCGTGACCATCAGCCACCTGCGCTTCGGCGACAAGCCCATCCGCAGCCCCTACTACATCAACCAGGCTGACTTTGTGGCCTGCCACAACCCCAGCTACGTGGTCAAGGGCTTCAAGATGGTGCAGGACGTGAAGCCCGGCGGCGTGTTCATGATCAACTGCCAGTGGACCGATGAGGAACTGGACAAGCATATGCCCGCCGAGAGCAAGAAGTACATCGCGGACAACAACATCCAGCTGTACACCGTCAACGCCATCGACAAGGCCATCGAGATCGGCATGGGCAAGCGCACCAACACCATTCTGCAGTCTGCCTTCTTCAAGCTGGCCGACGTGATGCCCATCGACGACGCTGTGGCCTACATGAAGGCCGCCGCCAAGAAGAGCTACGGCAAGAAGGGCGATGCGGTGGTCCAGATGAACTGGAACGCCATCGACGCCGGCCTGGATGCCATCCACAAGGTGGAGATCCCCGCCAGCTGGTCCAACCCCGCGCCCGACGCGCCCGCTGCTGAGCTGACCGGCCGTCCCGAGACCGTGAAGATGGTCCGCGACCTGCTGGAGCCCATCAGCAAGATGGACGGCGACAGCCTGCCTGTTTCCGCCTTTGCCCACAACCCCGACGGCCAGTTCGAGCAGGGCGCTTCCGCTTACGAGAAGCGCGGCACTGCCGTGACCGTGCCCGAGTGGAACGCTGAGAAGTGCATCCAGTGCAACATGTGTGCCTTCGTGTGCTCTCACGCCACCATCCGTCCCTTCTGCCTGACCGAGGCTGAAGTGGCCGCTGCCCCCGCCTCCATCAAGGTGGCCGACACCAAGCCCAAGGCCGGTGAGTACAAGTTCACCATGACCGTCTCTCCGCTGGACTGCATGGGCTGCGGCGAGTGCGTCACCGTCTGCCCCACGGCCGCCATCGAGATGAAGGCGCAGGAGAGCCAGGCCGATCAGCAGCCCGTGTTCGACTACTGCGTCGAGAACGTGCGCAAGAAGCCCGGTATGCCGGCTGACACCACTGTGAAGGGCTCTCAGTTCAACCAGCCCCTGCTGGAGTTCTCCGGCAGCTGCGCCGGCTGCGCCGAGACCAGCTACGCCCGCCTGATCACCCAGCTGTTCGGCGAGCATATGTACATCTCCAACGCCACCGGCTGCTCCTCCATCTGGGGCGGCCCCGCTGCCACCTCTCCCTACACCGTCAACAAGGAGAGCGGCCATGGTCCCGCCTGGGCCAACAGCCTGTTTGAGGACAACGCCGAGCACGGCTTTGGTATGTACCTGGGCCAGAAGGTCATTCGTGACAACACCATCGCCAAGATCGAGGCCCTGAAGGCTGCCAAGCCCGAGCTGGCCGAGGTCATCGATGCGTTCCTGGCCACCAAGAACTCCACCAAGGAGAACACCCCCGCCGCCGAGGCCCTGATCGCCGCTCTGGAGAAGGACGGCAGCGCCGAGGCCAAGGAGATCCTGGAGAACAAGCAGTACCTGGCCAAGAAGAGCGTCTGGATCTTCGGTGGCGACGGCTGGGCCTACGACATCGGCTTCGGCGGTCTGGACCATGTGCTGGCCTCCGGCGAGGACGTCAATGTGATGGTCTTTGATACCGAGATGTACTCCAACACCGGCGGACAGGCTTCCAAGGCCTCCAACATCGGCGAGGTCTGCCAGTTCGCAGCCGCCGGTAAGGAGATCGGCAAGAAGAGCCTGGCGGAGATCGCCATGAGCTACGGCTATGTGTATGTGGCACAGATCGCTCTGGGCGCCAACCCCGCTCAGGCCGTGAAGGCCATTGCCGAGGCCGAGGCTTACCCCGGTCCCTCTCTGATCATCGGCTACGCTCCCTGCGAGCTGCACGGTGTGAAGGGCGGCATGACCAACTGCCAGAACGAGATGAAGAAGGCTGTGGCTGCCGGTTACTGGAACCTGTTCCAGTTCAACCCCGCCAACAAGGCTTCCGGCAAGAACCCCTTCACCCTGGTTTCCAAGCCCGGCGACGGTTCTTACCAGACCTTCCTGGCCAACGAGACCCGTTACAGCCGCCTGAAGATCGCCTTCCCCGAGCGTGCTGAGCAGCTGTTCGCCAAGGCCGACGAGACCGCGGCCGCCCGTTACGATCACCTGACCCGTCTGGTGGACCTGTACAAGTAATCTGTACGGTGTTCCGCTGAGGGCAAGCGTGAGCGCGACCAACCTATAACGTAAATCCGCCCCCTGTGTTCTGCGCACAGGGGGCGGATTTTTTTTTGCGTGGGGAGCGGCCCGGCCACTTTTGGGGGCGTCACTTTGGCACTCTTGCGCCGCTGCGGCCGCCGTGATAAAATAGGAGCAGTGCGAAAAAGTGCTTACCAAGGCGAAAAATATGCGTAAAAATTTTGCTTGAACGCCGCAACAGAAAGGAGTTCCCATGAAAGAACGCCTGCGCCCCCTCACCGAGGGCCTTGCCTACGATGTGCTGGGCGGTACGCTGTACAGCCTGGGCTTTTATACCTTTGCCACAAACGGCGGCTTTGCCACCGGGGGCGTTTCCGGCCTGGCGCTGATGATCAACTACTTCACCCACCTGCCCATGGGTGCGCTCACCGTGGCCATGAACCTGCCCATTGTGCTGCTTACCTTCCGCAGCCTGGGCAAAAAGTTTTTGCTGCGCAGCCTGCGCACGCTGCTCATCATCACCCTCATCATGGACGGCATCATGCCCCGCTTCCCCGTGTACAACGGCGACCCGCTGCTGGCCTGCCTGTTCACCGGCCTGCTGGTGGGCGCGGGCATGGGGCTGATTTACACCCAGGGCTCCTCCACCGGCGGCTCCGACTTTGTGGTGATGGCCGTGCGCAAGGCCCGCCCCTACCTGAGCCTGGGGCAGATCACCGCGGTGATGGATGTGGTCATCATTCTGCTCGGCTGGCCGGTGTACGGCAGCCCGGACGCGGTGCTGTACGGCCTGCTGTGCACCTTTGTTTCCACCTTTGCCATGGACTATGTGGTGAACGGCGCGGTGGGCGGCAAAATGGCGTTGGTGGTCACCCGAAACGGTGCAGCCACGGCCAAAGCCATCAGCGACGAGGTGGGCCGCGGTGCCACGCTGATTCCCGGCAAAGGCAGCTACACCGGGCGGGACATGGACGTGCTGCTGTGCGCCTGCGGCAAGATGGAGATCGCCCGGGTGCGGCGCATTGCCCACCAGATCGATCCCCACGCCATGGTGATGATCTGCGACGCCTCCGAGGTGGTGGGCGAAGGCTTCACCCTGCCCGAGGACGCCAACTGAGGCGGTGCGCCCTCACAACACCCCAAAAACATAAAACGCCGCGTGCAGAACGGCAGCCCCCGGAGAAGGGGCTGCGCGGTTCCGCACGCGGCGTTTTCGTTTGTATCATGCTGGTTTTTATTGCGGCCGTGCTTTGCTGAACGGCGCGGCGGCACCGCAGTGCAGGGCCGCAGAACGGCGCAGAACGGCTGCAATCGGCGCACTTTATTTCAGCAGGTACTCCACCAGATACTCCATCTGCCCCACGGTTTTCACGTCAATCAGGTCCTCGTCCGAGATCACCGCACCGAAGCTGTCCTCAATGGCCAGGGCCAGGCCCACCTTGTCGAAGGAGTCCACCCCAAGTTCGGCAAAGTCCGCCTCCGGGGTCAGCTGTACCGCGGGGCGGCCCAGCTGGTCGGCGCACAGGGCCAGAAACGCCCCGTGAGTGAAGGGCTGCACCGGCTGCTTCTCCTGCTCCGGCTCCGGGGCGCTGCACCGGGCGAACACGGCGCACAGGCTGCGCATCTGTCGGGCCAGAGCCGGGGTGTCAAAGCCCTCTTCGGCCCGCCACTGCCAGTTGCCGGTGCCGATGCCGGGCGCGTTGATCCGCGCTTCGGGCCCCAGCTCCAGCCAGTCCGCCATGGGGATGACGGTGAGCTTCGCCACGCTGCCCAGCGCCGCACGGATCACCCCGCGCACATAGCCCTCTTCTTTGTTCAGGCCCAGCATGGCCTTGGCCTTGGCCAGCTCGCCGGGGGCAGCAGTGGCCAGCCAGTCCTTCAGGGTGGTGTTGTCGTGGGTGCCGGGGTACACCACGCAGTTGGGAATGTGGTTGTGGGGCAGATACTCGCTGTCGCACCCCGGGTCAAAGGCAAATTGCAGCACCTTCATGCCGGGCAGGCCGCTGTCCGCCAGAAGCCGACGCACGCTGTCAAACAACAGGCCCAGATCCTCGGCCACGATGGGCAGTTCGCCCAGGGCATCCTCCAGTGCGCGGAACAGTGCCATGCCGGGGCCCTGCTCCCACTTGCCCTCCCGGGCGGTGGAGGCGTCGGCAGGGATGGCCCAGTAGGTGTCAAAGGCGCGGAAGTGGTCAATGCGCAGCAGGTCGTACAGGCCCAGCGCGTGGCGCACCCGGCCGATCCACCAGGCGTAGCCGGTTTTGGCCTGGGCGTTCCAGTCGTACAGGGGGTTGCCCCACAGCTGGCCGTCGGCGCTGAAGTAGTCCGGCGGGCAGCCCGCCACCCGGCGGGAGCGGCCCTCGCCGTCCACCTCAAACAGGCTGCCGCCCGCCCAGGCGTCCGCCGAGTCGGCCGAGACGTAGATGGGAATGTCGCCGAAGATCTTCACGCCCCGCTCGTTGGCGTAGGCCTTCAGGGCCTGCCACTGGCGGCTGAACTGGAACTGCACAAAGGCCCAGAAGCCCAGCTCATCGGCGGCCCGCTCCTTCAGGGCGGCCAGGGCTTCGGGCTGGCGGGTGCGCAGGGGCTTGGGCCACTCCAGCCAGTGGGCCATGTGGTTCTCCTCTTTGGCGGCCATGTACAGGCAGTAGTCCTCCAGCCAGCTGTCGTTCAAAAACAGAAAGCGGTAGTATTCGTCCGAATAGGGGGTCTCGCAGCCGGGCACCGGGCGCTGGCGCTTCCACACCGCGTAGGCGGCCCGCAGCAGGGCATAGCGGCCGTTGTACAGCGCGGCGTAGTCCACCCGGCTGGGGTCGGCGCCAAAGTCGGTGCGGCCGATCAGGTCATGGGTGAGCAGTCCCTCGTTCACCAGCCGGTCCAGGTCGATAAAATAGGGATTGCCCGCAAAGGCCGAGCAGCTCTGATAGGGGCTGTCGCCATAGCCGGTGGGGCCCAGCGGCAGCACCTGCCACACGGTCTGCCCTGCCTGGGCCAGAAAATCCACAAAGCGGTAGGCTTCCCGGCCGAAACAGCCGATGCCATAGGGCCCCGGCAGGCTGGAAACGGGCATAAGTACGCCGACGGCGCGGTTGGTCAGGGTGGGCATAGAGGTTCCTCCTTTGGGTGGGCCGTGTGCGCCGGAAAAAAGCGGCGGCGCGGCCGGGGTTCCGTGGAATGCAGACGGATGTGATAGAACAAGCGGCTCAGCCTGCAAAGGCTGCCGCAAAGGCGGCTTTGGTTTCCGGGCGGGTGCGCAGGGCTTCGCGGGCGGCCTCGGGCACGGCGGCGGCCGCCAGGCACTCGCCGCTGGTGATGCGCTCGGCCGCAAGGCCCCCTGCCCCGGTGCCCGCCCCGGTGATGGGGGCCAGCCCGGCGGCGGAGAGGGCGTTGCGCCCGGCCGCGCTGGTGTACAGCCACAGCAGGGCTGCCTCGCCCTGGGCGGAGTCGCCATTGGTGGGAATGGTCGCCCAGGCCCCGGTGCCCGCGGTGGGCCAGGCCAGCAGCTGCTGGGTGGTGGGGGTGTCGTTCGCGGCGGTCAGGGGCATTTTGCAGGGCAGAAGCACCGGGTCAGCCAGCTGGGCGGCCTGTACGCTGCCCGCCCGGGCGAACAGCGCCGTGCCCCCGGCCACCGCGCCGGTTCCCTGCCCCGGGGCGGTGTGGGCGGCTTCCAGTTCCAGCAGGTCATACACGGCCCCGGCTGCCTGCGAAAGGCTGCCCCCGGCGGCCGCCGCGGGGCTGTACAGGGCGGTGTCCCCTTCCGCCCCGGCGGGGGCGAACACCCCGCTCAGCCCCTCCAGCTGGACGGGGCGGCTTTCGGGCAGGGTCACGGCCTTGCCGTTCAGGGTCAGGTGGCGGGCCGAGGGCTGGGCCAGCCAGTCCTCTACGGCGGCGGCGAAGGCCGTCCATTCCTTCCAGCTGGCCTGGCGCAGATCCTCCAGATCAAACTCGCTGCCCAGCAGGGCGGTGAGGGTGCTTTTCTCGGTCCAGTAGCCCCAGGCCGCGCCCCCAAGGGGCACCGCATCGTTCTGGGCGGTGAGGTTCTGGGCGGCCAGCAGGTCGGGAAGCAGGGTGAGATTCTGCGGCTCCTGCCAGCCCTGGCCGTCCGCGGGCGGGGCGGCCAGCAGCACCAGGTCGGCCCCGGCGGGGGCGTCGACAGTTTCAATGGTCACCCCGCGGGCCTGGCCGTAGGCGTCAAACGCCGTGTGAACCTCCGCCAGCCCCTCGTCCAGCCACAGGCGCAGGGTGCCGCCCCGGGCCGGCTGCGCCGCGGAGGTGCCCGGTTCGGGGCTGGCGGTGGGGGCGGCCGGGGTCAGGCTCAGGCTGCCGCAGGCGGCAAACAGGCACAGCGCCCCGGCGGCAGCAAGGGCAGCGGCTTTGCGCAGGTGGTTCATGGGGGCCTCCTTGTATCCGGCGGGCGGCGCACACCGCCCGAAACAATCACAGGGCAGCCCGCGCGGCAGTGTGCGGGCCGTGGTTTCATTATACAATATTACGGGACGTTTTTCCATGGCGTGCCCCGGCGAAAAAATGGCCAGAAGGCGGCGGTTTGTGTTATAATAAATCACTGCAAGAACACGGCGTGCCCTTTGCGCCGCCCTTCGGAACATTCACCGGGCCAGTGCGGCCCGTCCGATACATCAATTGAGGTAACAGCCATGGAACAAACCAACTATCCCGAGACCCGCCGCCTGTACGACGACGATGCCTATTTAAACCGCTTCACCGCCAGCGTGCTGGCCTGCACCCCCGCCAAAAAGCAGGGCCAGTTTGAGGTGGTGCTGGACCAGACCGCCTTCTTCCCCGAAGGCGGCGGCCAGCCGGCCGACCGGGGCACCCTGGACGGGGCCAACGTGCTGGACGTGCAGACCAAGCAGGGGGTCATCACCCACCTGACCGATGCGCCTTTGGAAGTCGGCAGCGCCGTGGAGGGCGTGCTGGACATGGACCACCGGCTGGACAGTATGCAGCAGCACTCCGGCGAGCACATCCTCAGCGGCATCCTGCACCGGATGTTTGGCTGTGAGAACGTGGGCTTCCACATCGGCCAGGAGGAGACCACGCTGGACACCAGCCTGCCCATCCCCCCCGAGGGGCTGGCCGCCGCCGAGGCCGAGGCAAACCGCATCGTCTGGGCCGACCTGCCGGTGCAGGCCGAGTACCCCGCCCCCGAAGTGCTGGCCACCCTCACCTACCGCAGCAAAAAGGCCATTGAGGGCGCGGTGCGCATCGTCACCATTCCCGGGGCGGACTGCTGTGCCTGCTGCGGCACCCATGTGGAGCGCACCGGCCAGATCGGCCAGATCAAGGTGATGGGCGCCATGAACTACAAGGGCGGCACCCGCATTACCCTGGCCTGCGGCGGCCGCGCCCTGACGGCCTTCAGCCAGATGCTGGAGGAGCAGGCGAAGCTGCGGGCGCAGTTCAGCGCCAAAAACGGCCAGCTGGCCGCCGCCGCCCAGCGCCAGGCCGATGAGCTGGCCGCCCAGAAGGCCCGGGCTGCCCAGCTGGAGCAGCAGGTGTTTGCCTACACCGCCGCCCAGGTGCAGGAGGGCGACCAGCCGGTGCTGTTTGTGCACGACCTCTCCGGCGACAGCCTGCGCCGGCTGTGCCTGGCCCTCAGCGAGCACACCCACCGCCCCTGCGCGGTGTTTACCCAGGGCGGGCAGGGCTATGCCTACTGCCTGGCCTGGAATGGCGGCGACGCCCGCGTGCTGGCCAAGGCCATGAACGCCGCCCTGAACGGCCGCGGCGGCGGCAAGCCCGAGCTGTGCAGCGGTAGCGTGGCCGAGACCGATCTGGACAAGGTGACCGCCTTCTTCCACGAGCAGGAGCAGGCGGGCAACATCTGAACGCAGGAACCGACAACGATACAGGAGGAACACCCCCATGCGGATGCGCTACAAACCCTACGCACGGCCGGAGCTGCTGGCCTGCGATTACCACGCCCATGAGCCGCTGGCCAACAAAGGCCGCTGGGCCAGCCAGTTTGCCCGCCCTGAGCAGCCCATTCATCTGGAGCTGGGCTGCGGCAAGGGCGGCTTTCTGGCCCAGCTGGCCCTGGCCCACCCCGAGAACAACTACCTGGGCATCGACATCACCGACAAGGTGCTGATTCTGGCCAAGCGGAACATCGAGCGGCTGTATGCCGCCGAAAACCGCAAGCCGGACAACGTGATGATCATGTCGCTGGACATTGAGCGGATCCTCAACGCCTTTGACGAGACCGACAAGGTGCAGCGCATTTACATCAACTTCTGCAATCCCTGGAACAAAAAGGCCGGCCACAAAAAGCACCGGCTGACCTACCCCCGTCAGCTGCTGCTGTACCGCACCTTCCTGGAGGACGGGGGCGAAATCTACTTCAAGACCGACGACGACAGCCTGTTTGAGGACAGCCTGCGCTACTTCCCCGCCGCGGGCTTTGAGATCACCTGGATGACCCGGGACCTGCATGCGGACGAGCCGGCCTGGAACATCCGCACCGAGCACGAGGCCATGTACACCGCCGAGGGCATTCCCACCAAGGCGCTCATCGCCCGCAAGGCATTTTTGAGCGACGAGGACGCATCCGTCTGCGCCAAATACGACAAGCTGGTGGATAAGGCCGACGCGGAACCGGAACGCTGAGCCATTCGGGGGCTTCCCTTTCAAAGGGAGGCCTCTTTTGTTTATAAAACTGGGCAAAACGGCAAAAAAGCGTGTGTTTTACCGGACGCTTTCCACAAAGTGCGGCTTGTATGGGCACAAAACAAAATGCTATAATAAATAGAATTGGAAACGAGGAAAGAGAGACGGAACGCCGCTTTTTGGCAGGGCGGTGCAGCAAGGAGAATGCAAGGACCCATGAAAGAATACACCGTGAACGAGTTGGGCAGCGTACTGGCTTGCCTGAACGAACTGTACGATAAGGTGCAGGTGGTGGAGCCTGCCACCGGCTGCCTGTGCGACGCGGAACACGGCTTTGTAGCCACCGGCTGCACCTGCGCCGAAGAGGGCCGCTGCCTGAACTGCGTGGGCTACCAGGCGGTGCAGCACAACGCCCCTGCCTTCAAGCTGCAAAGCGAGAACGAGCAGGCCTATGCGGTTACCGCCATTCCCTTCCGGCTGGAGGGCCGCACCCTGGTGATGGAGACCTGGATGAACATCACCAGCCAGGCGGCCGACTGGGGCCATCAGGCGGATGCGATGATGCGTCTGGTGGATCAGGAACAGTCCAATCAGGTGCGGGATTTCCTCACCGGCGTGTACAACCGCCAGTATGTGGAGGGCTACTTTGCCCCCCGCCTGCCCCAGATGCGCAAGGACGGCAAAACCGTTCTGGCCGTGGTGGTGGACGTGCGGCACTTCAAGGAGCTGGGCGCCCATTACGGCGCCGGCGTGGCCGACCAGGTGCTGTGCTACGTGCCCAACTGGTTCCGCCGCTGCGATATGACCGACCGGTTCGTGGCCCGCTTCCACAACGACCAGTTCCTGCTGGTGAGCTTTGTGCAGGGCGAAACGCTGGAGAAGGTGCGCCAGGAAGCCAAGGATATGTATGATGAAATCGGCGGCAGCTGCGTGTGCGGCGCGCTGAACAACAAGCGGGTGCCCGTGCGGCTGGCCATGGCCGCCGCCGACCTGAACGAGACCGCCGATGGCACCTGGAACGAGCTGAAGGAGCTGCTGTTTGCCCGCCTGGCCGAGGCCAAGCAGGCCGACGACGAGCAGGTACACTGAACCCTGAAAAATACAAAGCCCCTGCGGGCGTATGACCGAATGTGGATTTGGCCATACTGCCCGCAAGGGCATTTTTTGTGCCCTGCAACAGGAATTTGCGGGAGGCGAACGGCATGACGAACGAAACCGAAAACATGGCGCTGCTGCAGGAGGTGGCGCGGGGCACCGAGATGGGCAAAAACACGCTGGAGCAGATGCTGCCCCTCACGGAGGACCGGCTTTTGCGGGCCGAGCTGCTGGAGGAGCAGCGGGGCTACCGGACCCTCAACCAGCGGGCGCACACCGCCATTGCGGCCCTTGGCGGCGAAACCGAGGGCGCTGGCAGCCTGGAAAAGCTGGGGGCAAAGATGGGCATCCTCAGCCGCACGCTGGGCGACCACTCCACAAAAAAGCTGGCGCAGATGCTGGTGGAGGGCACCAACGCGGGCATCACCGCCTGCGTGCAGGCCCAGAACGGCGCCCCGAACGCCAGCGCAGGCGCAAAGCAGCTCTCAGACGAGCTGCTGGAATTCCAGCGGGAAAACCTGCAGAGCCTGGAACGCTTTTTGTGAGAAGGCTTTTCCCTGCGGCGACAACACTTCCCCGCCGCAAAAAAGCACCCGCCCCCGATGCGGTCAGGCACCGGAGGCGGGTGTTCGGGAAAAGGACGGGCCTGGGGGAAGCCCGTTCAGAAACCGGGGGCGGTTCCGGCGCTGCTGCCGGCCTGCCCTCAGGCAAGGAAAGGCTGCTTTGCGGCCGAGGCTCAGGCCACGGGCACGTTCTTGGTGGCGATGATGTCCACGCCGGTACCGGCGGCATCCTTCAGCACCACCTGGCCGATGGTGACCGGGGCGGGAATCTCCACGTCCTTCAGGGCCTTGACACAGTCAAAGATGCGGCCCTTGGGAATGTCGCTGGCGGTTTTCACCGAGGCCATGGCCAGCTTGCCGCCCGTCACGCGCACCGTGCTGGTGACGATGCGGGTGGGGTTGGTGACCTCTTTGCGGGCGTATGCATCGCCCCGGGGGCAGGTGTTGCCGGTTACGCTCACCACTTCCCCGTTTTCCATCTCCACGGTGATGGGGCAGCCCATGGGGCACCCGATGCAGATCAGATCAATCTTTTCCATGGTTTACGCCTCCTCCAGGGTCACGGTGATGTGGTCCGCTTCCGGATGGTCCAGCAGCAGCTGGGCCTTCAGCTGAACGGTCTCCATCTCACCGGGGGCCAGCACGGGCCGCTTGCGGCTGAAAATGCAGGTGTCGCCCGCATACACAGCCACTTTCTTGTTCTTGTACACGTTGCCCACGCGGAAGCGCAGGGTGACCAGGCCATCGGCGCAGTCCGGCCGGACGGCCACGGGCACGGTGTAGCGCACGCCGTTCTCGCACTTCACGGGCAGGGTGCGGGCGGTCTCGTCCTTGCAGCCAGCCTGAATGTACTTGGCGGCGTGGCGGCCGGCGGCACCGGCCTCTTCGGAAACATAGTCCACCAGGTCATGCACATGCAGCACGTTGCCGGCGGCAAACACGCCGGGAATGCTGGTTTCCAGGCTCTCGTTCACGGCGGGACCGTTGGTCACGGGGTTCAGCTCCACACCGGCGGCGCGGCTCAGCTCGTTTTCAGGGATCAGGCCGCAGCTCAGCAGCAGGGTGTCACAGTCGTAGTGCTCTTCGGTGCCGGGCACCGGCTTGCCGTTCTCCACGCGGGCCAGGGTAATGCCCTCCACCCGCTCTTTGCCCTCAATGTCCACCACGGTGTGGCTCAGCTTCAGGGGAATGCCGTAGTCGTCCAGGCACTGGACGATGTTCCGCTTCAGGCCGCCGGAGTAGGGCATCAGCTCGGCAACCACCTGCACCTGCGCGCCCTCCAGGGTCATGCGGCGGGCCATGATCAGGCCGATGTCGCCGGAGCCCAGGATGACCACCTTGCGGCCGGGCATATAGCCCTCCATGTTCACCAGACGCTGGGCGGTGCCGGCGGTAAAGATACCGGCGGGCCGGTAGCCGGGAATGTTCAGCGCGCCGCGGGGCCGCTCGCGGCAGCCCATGGCCAGAATCACGGCCTTGGGGTGCAGCTGGAACAGGCCGTCCTCCCGGTTCATGGCGGTAACGGTTTTATCCGCAGCCAGATCCAGCACCATGGTGTTCAGCTTGTAAGGAATGTCCAGCTCTTTCACCTGCTGGATGAAGCGCCCGGCGTACTCGGGGCCGGTCAGCTCCTCCTTGAAGGTATGCAGGCCGAAGCCGTTGTGAATGCACTGGTTCAGAATGCCGCCCAGTTCGTTGTCGCGCTCCAGAATCAGAATGTCCTGAATGCCGCTCTTGCGGGCTTCCACTGCTGCGGCCAGACCGGCGGGGCCGCCGCCGATGATGACAAGTTCATACTCTTTCACGGTTTACACCCTCCCTTACACCTTGTCCTTGTTGGTGCCGACGATCAGCTTGGACTTACCGCCGGCCTTGGTGATCTCGCTCTGGTCCACACCCAGTTCGCGGGCCAGGATCTCCATCACGCGGGGGCTGCAGAAGCCGGCCTGGCAGCGGCCCATTCCGGCACGGGTGCGGCGCTTCACGCCGTCCAGGCTGCGGGCGCCGGGCACCCGATGAATGGCGTCCAGAATTTCGCCTTCGGTGACGGTCTCGCACCGGCAGATGACCGTGCCGTAGGCGGGGTTCTTCTTGATGAGGGCGGCGTGCTCCTCGGGGCTGAGGGTCTTGGGGTCCAGAATGCCCTTGCGGGTGGGGTCGAAGGTGGGGTCCTTCTCCAGATGGAGGATGCCCTCCACAATGCCGGCCACCATCTTGCCGATGGCGGGGCTGGAGGACAGGCCGGGCGACTCGATGGCCGCGCAGTCCACAAAGCCGGGCTTCACCTCGCCGATGAAGAACTCATGGCGGGCCTCATGGGCGCGCAGGCCCGCAAAGCTGGTGATCACCTGGCGCAGGGGCAGGTTCTTCACGGCAATGCCGGACTTCTCGCGCACTTCGTCCAGGCCGGCCTGGGTGGTGGCGGTGGCCTCCTTGTCCTCAATGTCAATGGCGGTGGGGCCTACGATGGTGTTGCCGTGCACGGTGGGGCTGACCAGAACGCCCTTGCCGTACTTGCCGGGCAGCTGGAAGATGGTGTTCTTCACAAAGCCGCCGGTGGTGCGGTCCAGCAGGAAGTAATCGCCTCGGCGGGGGATGATCTTCATGGGCGCGCCGCCCGCCTGATTGTGGAACTTATCCGAGTACAGACCCGCGGCGTTTACCACCACCTTGGTCTCGATGTCGCCCTTGGAGGTGTGCAGCTTCCAGCCGCCGTCCATGGGGGCCACTTCCAGCACTTCGGTGTCAAACTGGAACTTCGCGCCGTTCTTGGCGGCGTTCTCGGCGAAGGCAAAGGTCAGGCCGAAGGGGCACACAATGCCGCCGGTGGGGGCGTACAGGGCGGCCACGGCGTTGTCGGAGATGTTCGGTTCCATCTTCTGAAGCTCGTCCTTCTCCACGATGCGCAGCCCCTCTACCCCATTGGCCACGCCGTTTTCATACAGCTTGTTCAGGGCGGGGCGGTCCTCCTCGCTCATGCACACAACCAGGCTGCCGTTCTGCTTGTAGTGGAAGTCCAGCTCCTTGGCCAGGGCGGGCATCATCCTGCTGCCCTCCACGTTCAGCTTGGCCATGAGGGTGCCGTGGGCGGCGTCAAAACCGGCATGAACGATGGCGCTGTTGGCTTTGGAGGTGCCGCAGCACACGTCCTCTTCCCGTTCCACCACCAGAATGTCTGCCTTGTAGCGGGAAAGCTCCCGGGCGATGGCACAGCCGGAAACGCCTGCGCCGATGATCACGATGTCATACACGGTGAGATCACTCCTTTTTTCATATTGCCATTGCGAAGCCGGATTCCCGGAGCGGCGGCCGGGCAGGCCGGTGTGCCGCGCGGGGAACGCAGGCTCAGAAGCGGGCAGCGGGGCTGCCCTTGGGCGGGTTGACGTTGGGGCTTTTGCTCCGGGCGGGGCTGCCGCGCACCGCCCGCAAAAAGCGAGCCGGGCAGCCGGAATAAACTCCTTCGGTGAGAAGGGCTTCGGCTGCCCGGCTCACAGCGTTCTCTATGCTCTGCTGAAAGGCCAGGTGTGGGATGCGGTTGTCAGCCCACGACGGGCCTTACGGAGAAAAACCATTGGTCAAAGAGTACGCTAACACAAATCAGCGGGTTGTTCAAGTGTTTTTTGCCAAGAACTCGTTACCAGGGGATGGCCTGGTACAGCAGCACGGCCACGACGCCGCCGATGATGGGGCCAACCACGGGAACCGGAGCGTAGCCCCAGTTGGAGCTGCCCTTACCCTTGATGGGCAGAACGGCGTGGGCGATGCGGGGGCCGATGTCACGGGCAGGGTTCAGGGCGTAACCGGTCAGGCCGCCGAGAGACATGCCGATGGAGGTGATGATGCCGAACACCAGGAAGTTGCCCTGGGCGCCGTTCAGGCCGCCGACCTGCGCCATACCCTTGATGGCGAAGACCAGAACGAAGGTAGCAACGGCTTCACAGAAGATGTTGCGGGGCATATTGGGAACGGAAGGACCGGTGGAGAACACGCCCAGCTTGGTGCCGGGGTCGTCGGTTGCGTCGAACTGATCCTTGAACATCAGGTACACGATGATGGCGCCCACAAATGCACCGGCGAACTGGGCGATGATGTAACCGGGAACCATGGCCCAGTCAAAGCTGCCGTCCACGGCCAGGGCGATGGTCAGCGCGGGGTTGAAGCTTGCGCCGGAAGCGGCGCCGAAGATGAAGGCGGGCACCATAACGGCAAGGCCCCAGGCCAGGGTAATCTGGATGGAGCCGGCGCCCTTCATGCCGGATTTGTTCAGGGTAACGTTGGCGACAACGCCGTCGCCCAGGATGATGAGCATCATTGTGCCTAGAAACTCAGCAATATACGGTAACATGTACGGTTCCTCCTCTCAAAACTATCACAGGTGCGCCAAAGCTCTCAGCGCGCCTCGTTCCTCATACAGGGCCGCAGTGCCCGGGCGGGGCGGGCAGGCAGCCGGAAAGGGCGGCTGCCTGCCCTGCGTGTGCCCGAACGACCGAGCGGCCGTTTCTGATGTGTTTATTCGTCCTTGGCCCAGCCGTAAGCGCACTTCACGGCCTTGTTCCAGCCCTTGATGCGGGCGGCGCGGTCCTCAGCGGCGATCTCCGGCTCAAAGGTGCGGTCGATGGCCCAGTTCTTGATGACGTCTTCCTTGCTGGCCCAGTAGCCAACAGCCAGACCGGCCAGGTAGGCAGCGCCCATGGCGGTGGTCTCTACGCAGCGGGGGCGCTGCACGGGGGCGTCGATCAGATCGGCCTGGGTCTGCATCAGGTAGTTGTTGGCGGAAGCGCCGCCGTCCACCTTCAAAGCAGCCAGATCAATGCCGGAGTCGGCCTTCATGGCCTGCAGAACGTCGTTCACCTGGTAGCACAGGCTATCCAGCGTGGCGCGGATGATGTGATACTTGTTGCAGCCGCGGGTCAGGCCAACGATGGTGCCGCGGGCGTACTGATCCCAGTGGGGAGCGCCCAGACCGGTGAAGGCGGGAACCACGTAGCAGCCGTTGGTGTCCTTGACCTTGCGTGCCATGTACTCGGAGTCGGGCGAAGAATCGATGACCTTCAGCTGGTCACGCAGCCACTGAATGGCAGCGCCCGCCACGAAGATGGAACCTTCCAGCGCATACTCGACCTTGCCGTCCAGGCCCCAGGCGATGGTGGTAACCAGGCCGTTCTTGCTGAAAACGGGCTTCTCGCCGGTGTTCATCAGCATGAAACAGCCGGTGCCGTAGGTGTTCTTGGCCTCGCCGGGCTTGAAGCAGGTCTGGCCGAACAGAGCGGACTGCTGGTCGCCGGCAGCACCGGCAATGGGGATGGGCCCGCCGAAGTACTGGGCCAGAGCCTCGCCGTACACGCAGCTGCTGGGCTTTGCCTCGGGCAGCATGCACTTGGGGATGTTCAGCTCTTTCAGGATCTCATCGTCCCACTGCAGGGTGTTGATGTTGAACAGCATGGTGCGGGAGGCGTTGGAGTAGTCGGTCACATGGGCCTTGCCGCCGGTCAGCTTCCAGATCAGCCAGGTTTCCACGGTGCCGAACAGCAGCTCGCCCTTCTCGGCCTTCTCCCGTGCGCCCTCGACGTTTTCCAGGATCCAGCGCAGCTTGGTGCCGGAGAAGTATGCGTCGATGACCAGGCCGGTCTTGGCGCGGAAGGTGTCGGTCAGGCCCTTTTCCTTCAGGCTGTCGCAGTACTCACTGGTGCGGCGGCACTGCCAGACGATGGCGTGGTGGATGGGTTTGCCGGTGTTCTTGTCCCACACGATGGTGGTCTCGCGCTGGTTGGTGATGCCGATGGCGGCGATGTCCGCGGCGGTGGCGCCGATGTTGGCCATGGCCTGCTGGGCAACTTCCAGCTGGGTGGCCCAGATCTCGTCTGCGTCATGCTCGACCCAGCCGGGCTTGGGGAAGTACTGGGTAAATTCCTTCTGCGCAACACTGCACATCTCGCCCTTCTCGTTGAAGAGGATGCAGCGGTTGGAAGTTGTACCAGCGTCCAGTGCCATTACGTATTTTGCCATGGTGAGAATTCCTCCTTTTCCGTTCGGTTTCACATGATAAGGCCAGCGTTGCTGGGCCTTGTTTGAAAGCGCCTGCTGTTCGCTCTGTGTAAAGCGGCGAACGCTACGGTTCAGGTGCTTCCCTGATGATTTTAGTGTACCAGTTCTTCGCATGGAAGTCATTGGACAGACCGATGGTTTTGTATAGTTATCATAAAACTTTTTTACATAAGATGAATTCTGTATAAAAACTGCACAGGATTTTACAGGTTGAGCACGGGCGCTTTACGGGTTTTCCCAATAAAAAACGCCCCCTCGCAGAAGGGGGCGCAGATGAAACACAGGCGATTTACGCACCGGCAATGCGCACGATGTTGTTCCACTCGGTGCCGTCCAGGCCGAAGGTCTCCAGCAGGCAGACGGCCTTGGCCCGGGCCTCGTTCAGGTCCATGGGCCGGCGGGAGAGCAGCAGCCGCCGCAGCTGATCCATCACGGCGTGCATGGCAAACTCCAGCACAAAGCGCTGGTTTTCGTCCAGCCGCTCTTCCCGGCAGCCGAACAGCAGCGCCAGCAGCCGGGGCCGAAGCAGCTCTTCGCACAGGGCGTTCAGGGGGCTGGGGTCGGCGGCGGCCATGGCCCGGCGGTAAAATTGCCGGTCACGGTCCAGCAGCTCCAGGGCCGTGGTCAGCCACTCTTCAAAGCTGGCGTAGTCGGGCCGCTCCAGCGGCTCTACAAGCTGGCGGCGGCAGATCCACACCAGCACGTCGTAGATGTCCTGAAAATGGTAGTAGAATGTCTGCCGCTTCATCTGGGTGCGGTCCATCAGGTCCTGCACCGTGATCTTTTTCAGCGGCCGCTCCAGCATCAGCTGGCGCAGAGCCTGCGCGATCTTCTGTTTTGTGTCACAGCACATTGCACATACTCCTTTCAGAAGCCGCCCGCCCCGGCGGGGCAAACGGGGCCATTCCCGCGGGGAGAGCCGCTTCTCAGAAACGTCCGCCGCAGCTTCGGGCACGTCGCTGCGCGGGGCCGCCCGGCGTTTGGGCACCGCCGGGCTTCGTTCAAACAGGCACACACATCCGGCCATCCGGCCGGGAAGAAACAAAACCAAAGGGGTTACATCATCCACACCTGCTGGTTGGTGGTGGAAATGGCCATGGCCCCGGCGCTCAGGGCGGCCAGCACATCCTCTTTGTCAGCAATCAGGCCCCCGGCCAGCACCGGGGTGTGTACGGCAGCGCAGATCTTCCGGATGGTTTTGGGCATGACCCCCGGCAGCACCTCCAGAAAATCCGGGTGGACGCTCTCCAGCTTTTCCACGCCGGAAAGCGCCATGGAGTCGATCACGAACACGCGGAGCACCGTGTACAGGTGCAGCTCCCGCGCGCGGCGGATGAAGTTGGGCCGGGTGGAGATGATGCCGTCCGCCTGGGTGGTGCTGTGCAGAAAGTCCACCGCGATCTCCTTGGAGCCGGACAGCCCGGTGACCAGATCGGCGTGCACCATGGCCAGCTTGCCGGCCTGCTTCACCCGGGCCACAATGTCTCCAATGGAGCAGATGTCTCCGAACAGCAGAAACACCACCTGAATGGTGTCGGTGGCCAGGCATTGCTCCAGCCCCTCCATGTTTTTTACGGCCGCGATGACCGGCGAGGCCGCCACAGCGTCATAAAATTTCTGTTCCAATGGCAGATTCCTCCTTCTGTTCGGCCCGTTCCGGCGGGGCCGTCCCCTTTTATATATGCGCCGGGGGGGACGGGCCATGCGCCGGCGAGACAAAGAAAAAGCGCAGAGAAGAAATCGGCAGTTTCCTGCCGTCCCAACCCCGTGCTCACGTCTCAAAGGCTCATTTTATTTGGTTTTGATGTTCCGGGCGATCACCGGAGCAAACGTTCTATTTCCGATTTCAATCTACCATATCGGCAAAAAATTTTCAACTAATTTTAGAAGGATTTTAAGAAAATCTCCAAATGGCACAGAGAATCCCCCTTGCTTTTGGGGATTTTATCCATACGGCACGGCGTTTTGTACAATATGCTTTTACGGGGTAAAGTGCGCCGGAACCGGACCGAAAAAGCGGCGCACCCTGGCCCGGGCACACCGCTTTTTTCAGGCAGAATCATTGGGCAGAACCGCTCAGGCGGCCTTGGGGGCCTCTGCGGCCTGCTTTTTGGCAAGACGGCGCAGCAGCACCCCGCAGACCACCACCGACACCAGCGAACCGGCCGGTGCGGCGCAGCCCATGGGAAACAGGGTGTTGGGGAAGTTCCGGCTGGCCAGCCAGGACAGGGGCAGCCGGGCGCACAGAATGGAGATGACGTTGTGGGTGAAGGAATAGCCGGACACGCCGCAGGCGCAGAAGTAACCGCTGATGCAGAAGTGGATGCCCGCCAGCAGGCAGTCCCACACATAGCTGCGCAGGTACTGGCTGCCCATGAGAGCCACCGTGTCGGACTCGGTGAACAGCCCCACCAGCCCCACGGCGCAGAACTGGGTGGCCACGGCCAGCACCAGCCCCACCCCGGCGGCGATGAAGATGGTGTCCCGCATGACCTCCCGGGCGCGCTGGGGCTTGCCCGCACCGATGTTCTGAGCGGCCAGCGCCGACACCGTGGACAGCATGGTGGAAGGCACCAGAAACAGGATGCCGATGATCTTTTCCACAATGCCCACGGCGGCCGCGTCGTTCAGGCCGCGCAGGTTGGCAAACACCGTGATGGCCAGAAAGGACACCTGAATGAAGCCGTCCTGCAGGGCCACCGGCACGCCGATTTTGACCATGTCGCCAAGAATCTCCCGCTGGGGGCGCAGATGGGCTGCGGACAGGTCGGGCAGCATCCGCCGCCGCACCACCACGATGAGGGACAGCACCACGCTGAATGCCTGGCTGAGGGTGGTGCCCAGCGCCGCACCGGCCGGGCCAAGGGCCAGCGGCCCCATGAACAGGATGTCCAGCCCGATGTTGGCCACGCAGGCTGCCGCAATGAAGTACATGGGGCTTTTGGAATCGCCCATGCCCCGGAAGATGGCGCTGATGACGTTGTAGGCAATGATGAAGGGCAGGCCCGCAAAGCAGATGCGCAGATAGGCCTCGGTGCCGGCCTGTGCCGCCGCCGGGGTGGACATGAGGCGGACGACCGCCCCGGAGAGGGACAGCATGGTCAGGGTGAGCACGGCGGCGGTGCCCGCAAACAGGGTGACGGCGTTGCCGATGTAGCGGTTGGCCCTGGCCCGGTTCTGCGCGCCCACGGCCTGGCCGATCATCACGGTGGCACCCATGGCCAGGCCCACGATCATCACCGTGAGCATATGCATCACCTGGCTGCCGATGGAAACGGCGGTGGTGCCGTCCACCCCGCCGTAGCGGCCGATGAGAAACAGATCGGCCATGCCGTAAAGGGTCTGCAAAAAGTACGAGAGCAGGTAGGGCAGCGAGAAACTGAGAATGCTTTTGAGCACGCTGCCGCTGGTGAGAGAGTTTTGCATAGGGGTTCCTTTCGTGGGTTCGTGTGGTTTTATTTATGTATCTATGTATCTTAATAAGGATAGTATTGCAGTGCAGGGCATGAAAGCAAAAAGAATGAGAAGAAGTCTTTTCCGCTGCGCTCAGGCTTCCCCTCGAAGGGAAGCTGTCGGCGATAGCCGACTGATGAGGTGGCATCTCGCGGTTGCGGTGAGGCTGTGGCGGTGACGGATACAGCACATTGCCCAAGGGACCGCGGCTTCACCGCACGAAAGCGCTCCGCCTATTGTAGCACGCTCCGCGGTGAAAGACCAGCAAAAGGTGCTTTTCCTTGCGATTGCCCGGGGAATGTGCTATGCTAAAGTGGTTCCTAATAGGACGGAGGGATCGTTTTTGCAAATGAAAAAACTGAGGGGCAATCTGATGCTCCTGCTCACGGCACTGATCTGGGGCTCGGCGTTTGTGGCCCAGACCGTGGGCATGGACCATGTAGGCCCCTTTACCTTTAACTGCGTGCGGATGTTTCTGGGCGCGCTGGTGCTGCTGCCAGTCATCGCCTGGCGGGAAGAGCACAACCCGGCCAACCGTAAGGCCCACGGCCTGCCGGAAAACGGCAGCGGCCGGGTGCTGGCTGTGGGCGGCATTGCCTGCGGTGTGATGCTGTTTCTCGGCTCGTCTCTTCAGCAGTGCGGTTTGCAGTACACCACCCCCGGCAAGGCGGGCTTTATCACAGCGCTGTATGTGGTGCTGGTGCCCATTGCGGGCCTTCTCTTCGGCCGCCGGCCCCGCTGGTGGGTGTGGCTCAGCGTGGTGATGAGCGCCGCCGGCCTGTGGCTGCTGTGCATGAACGGGGCCGAGGGCCTCTCGCTGGGCGACGGCCTGGTGCTGCTGTGCGCCCTGGCCTTCACCGGCCACATCCTGTGCGCCGACCACTTCTCCCCCCTGGTGGACGGCGTCAAGCTTTCCTGCATTCAGTTCTTTACCTGCGGGGTGCTCAGCTTCATCCCCATGCTGTTTGAGCACCCGAACCTGGGGGCGATCCTGAGCGCGGCGGTGCCCATTCTGTACGCGGGCGTGCTGAGCAGCGGCGTGGCCTACACGCTGCAGATCGTGGCCCAGAAGGACACCGACCCCACCGTGGCTAGCCTGATCCTCTGCCTGGAAAGCGTGTTTGCGGTGCTGGCCGGTGCGCTGGTGCTGCACCAGATTCCCACCGGGCGGGAGCTGGCCGGCTGTGTGCTGATGTTTGTGGCCATCGTGCTGGCCCAGCGGGAGTAAGCCCGGCGTTTCCATTGCTTTTCCGGCGGCCGCGGGCTGCCTTGAGATGCGCTTTGTAACGAAATAGGAGGTTCCATCATGCTTTCTGAACATTACCGCGGAATGCTGCAAAACAAATCCGTTATTCGGGAAATGTGCGCCTGGGGCGCCGCCCGGGCGGCTCAGATCGGCAAGGAAAACGTGTTCGATTACAGCCTGGGCAACCCCAGCGTGCCGGTGCCGCAGGCGTTCACCGATGAGATGATTCACCTGCTCCAGACCCAGCCCCCCGTGGCCCTGCACGGCTACAGCCCGGTGCTGGGCATCCAGAGCGTGCGCCAGGCGGTGGCCGACTCGCTGAAAAGGCGCTTCGGCCTGCCCTACGAGGCCAGGCACATCTTTATGACCACCGGCGCGGCGGGCGCGGTGGCCCACGCGGTGCGCGCCGTGACCCAGCCCGGGGACGTGATGCTTACCTTCGCGCCCTTCTTCCCCGAGTACACCCCCTACATCAACGGCGCGGGCGTGGAGCTTCAGGTGGTGCCCGCCAACGTGGAGGACTTCCAGATTCAGTTCGATGCCTTTGAGGCCATGCTCAGCCCCAACGTGGCGGCCGTGCTGGTGAACACCCCCAACAACCCCTCGGGCGTGGTGTACACCACCGCCACCCTGAAGCGCCTGGCCGAGCTGATGCGCCAGAAGGGCAAGGAGTACGGCCACCCCATCTACCTGATCAGCGATGAGCCGTACCGGGAGATTCAGTTCGCGGGCGTGGACGGGCCGTATGTGGCCTCCATGTACGAGAACACCCTGACCTGCTACAGCTTCTCCAAGAGCCTGAGCCTGCCCGGCGAGCGCATCGGCTACGTGGCGGTGAACCCCGCCGCCGAGGGCGCGGACGTGATCGCGGATATGTGCGGCCAGATCAGCCGGGAGACCGGCCACAACTGCCCCCCCAGCATCATTCAGCTGGCGGTGAGCAAGGTGCTGGACCAGACCAGCGACCTGTCGGTGTACGAGACGAACATGAACCTGCTGTACAACGAGCTGACCAGCCTGGGCTTTACCTGCGTGAAGCCGGGCGGCACCTTCTACATCTTCCCCAAGGCGCTGGAGGAGGATGCGGTGGCCTTCTGCAACCGGGCCAAGCAGTTTGAGCTGGTGCTGGTGCCCAGCAACAACTTCGGCGTGAAGGGATACTTCCGCATGGCCTACTGCATCGACACCGAAAAGGTGAAGCGCAGTCTGCCCGCCCTGCGCGCCCTGGCCGAGAGCTACAAGTAAACTTTTTGCGGGTGGGGCGCTTGGCGCTGGTGCACACTAAAGGCAGTGTGACAACCCAACCGCATTTCTGTGCCAAAACGGCAGAACAGTAATCCCACCCCCTATCCCCCAAAAACCAAAACCTATAACCCCACAAAAACGCAAAGAGAGGCCCCTTCGGAATACACCGAAGGGGCCTTGTGTTGTCCTATAATTGTATAACAGAAAAAAGACGCACCAACTCAGTAATGAGGGTACTGGCCGGGCAGAAGGTCCGGCAGAACGGTCAGGCCGGGACGGCGGTTCTTCTGGGCCTCGCACAAAAACAGCCAGGGGGCCGCGTCCGGAGCCTGCTTTACAAATTGCAGGCGCTTCGGCTCCAGCCGGGCCGCGGTGAGGGCCGCCAGCACCCGGGCCAGCTGCTCGGGGCGGTGGCACATCGCAAAGCGCCCGCCGTCCCGCAAAAGGCGGGCCGCACAGGCGGCGGCGTCCTCAAAGGCGCAGGTCTCCTCGTGGCGGGCGGCGGCCCGGGCGGGGTCCGGGCTGACATGGCCGCCGGTAAAATAGGGCGGGTTGCAGGCCGCCAGATGAAACTGCCCGGCCTGGGCCGGAGTGTAGGTGCGCAGGTCGGCGTGAACCGCCTGAATGTGCCCGGCCGCCTCGGGCTGGGCCGCCAGCGCCGCCGCCAGCAGGCCGTGGGCCTCCCCGTTCAGCTCCACCGAGATGCAGGGGCCACGGTGGCCCTCATCGTGCCAGCGCAGGGCCACAATGCCGCAGCCGCCGCACAGGTCGGCGGCCAGCTCGTCCCGGCGGGGGCGGCAGAAGTCCGCTAGAAGCATGGCGTCGGTGCCGAAGCGGTGCCGCTGGGACAGGAACACGCAGGTGCCGTGGGTGAGGGTCTCGCAGGTGGTCATGGCAGGTCTCCTTATCAAAAACGGCGAACCGAAGGCACAAAAAAACGGCGGCCCCGCAAGGGAACCGCCGCCATCTGCTTGTCAGTCAGCGCAGAGCGGGAACTTACTCCTGCTCGATCGCGCCAGTGGGGCAAGCGCCAGCGCAGGTGCCGCAATCAACGCAAGCGTTGGCGTCGATCTCGTACTGGCTGTCACCCTGAGAAATAGCGCCCACAGGGCACTCGCCGGCGCAGGTGCCGCAGGAAACACAAGCATCAGTAATCTTGTAAGCCATGGTTGTACTCCTTTTTCTCCGTGCCTCAGAAAATAAGTAGTTTGGACGGGGTGCTCGGCCTGCACGGGAGGCACGGCCCTGTTTGCGAAGGGTTGGGCCCCTTCTCTCGCTTTATTGTATCATAAAATCCGAAAAAGGCAAGACCCGCACCGCCGCCGATTGCCCGAAACCGTCTGTTTGTGGGCCGTTTTTCGGCGCGGGCGGCAATGTGTAAAAAACAAGAGTACGTTTGGTTGGGGGAAGGCTCTGCCTGCACGACATTCTGCCGCCGCCCGGCAGCCGGCACAAAAAGAAAAATGCTCACCTGCTTGCGGTCCAGGTGAGCATTTTTTCTTTTTGGGGTATCGCTTTGGTGTGAGGAGGAATCATGTACAGAACGGGCGGTTGCGGCTCCGCTGTTCTGTGATTATGAGTATACAGGGCAGTTACGATGAAATTTTTACGGGGATATGAATAATCTGTAAATCCCGGTGAAAATTCTGAACAAAAGCAAAATCGGCGGCCCCGCGTGCCCCCTCACCCGGGCGTTTACTGCTTGGCGGCGGTGTTCGCGGCCTCGATCAGCTGGCAGGCCTTTTCCACGTCCACGCCCTTGTCGGCGGCAAAGCGGCTCTCTTTCAGCAGGGCGGCAAAGGTCTCGTTGCTGTAATAGTTCAGGCGGCGGGGCAGGCTCAGCTCCACGGCGGGGCTGGTGAACACCAGGGCGCTCTCCACGTCCATGCCGCGCAGGCCGCCGTCCATCAGCACGCCGCGCAGAACGCGGGCCGAGGTGGTCTGGGCTTCCAGGGGGTTGTCAAACTGAAGGCGGGTGCCGTTCTTCTCCTGCAGCCACTGCTTCTCGTCGGCGGTGCCGTAAATGGTTCCGCCGTAGCCCAGGCAGTTGACGCCCAGCGCGCCGAACCAGCCCACCAGCACAAAGTCAAAGCTGCCTTCCTTGCCGCCCCAGTTCAGGCTGACGGGGCCGATCACCTTGGCGTCGTGGGTGCGGGCCCAGGCCTCGGCCTTGCGGCGCAGCTTGGCCGCGCCTACCGCCTTGTCCTCGCCGGCGGGGGTGCGGTCGCTGCTCTTGCCGTCGGCCGGGTTAGAGCCCTGGTTCCAGCGGAAGAGCATGTACAGAAATGCGCCGATGCAGACAAAGCAGATAATGAGTTGGATGTAATCGTTCGTGGTCATGGGGTGTATTCCCTCCGGGTCAGGCCGGGCGGGCAGCCCGGCGGGTGGATAAGCGGTCTTGGGGGTCAGCGGGGGGTGCGCTCGGTGCGTTCGATGTCCTCATAAACGCCCTTTACGCTCACCTCGCCGGTGAAAACTTTCTGTTCGCCCGCCTCGGTGCGCACGATCAGGCGGCCCTCTTCGTCCACCTGTTCGGCCACGCCCTGGCCGCCCTCAAACTTGACGGGGCGGCCCAGGTTGATGCACAGGGCGCGGTACTCCTCCAGGAAGGGCGCAAAGCCCTCGGCGGCCCAGACGGCAAAGCGGGGGCCGGTCAGCTCCTCGGCGTAGGCGGCGGCCAGCTGCTCGATCATCGGGTCGTTCACGGTCAGGCCCTCCAGCACAAGGCTGGTGCCGTGGGGCAGGTTCAGGGCGTCGAAATAGGCCTGGTCCTGGGCCAGGTTGGTGCCGATGCCGCTGACGATGCCGCCCGCGGTGCCCTCGCACAGAATGCCCACCAGCTTTTTGCCGTTGAGGATCAGGTCGTTGGGCCACTTCACCTTCAGGTCCAGCGGGCCCAGCACGGTGGTCAGCGCCCGCTGCACGGCCAGGGCACTGAACAGGGGCAGGGTGCTGGGCTGCACGGTTTTGGCGGTGTAGCCGCTGGTCAGGTACAGGCCCTGCCCGGCGGCGTTGGTCCAGCCCCGGCCCAGGCGGCCGCGGCCGGCGGTCTGGCAGGTGGTCCACACCACACCGGCGGGGGCCAGCTTGTCCAGGTTTGCTTTGGCCCAGAGGTTGGTGCTGTCTACCTCGGGCAGATGAATGAGGGGTGCGTTCATAATCAATTCCTCCTTGCCGCTGCGGGGCAGGCGTTATTGGTTGCCGCCCTCCCGCAGGCGGCGGATCTCCATATGGGGCGGCTGGCCCTTTTCCAGGGTCAGCACCGCAAAGGTGGGGCCTTCGGGGCCGCGGGGGCGGCTGCAGCTGCCCGGGTTCAGGGCGGCGGGCCAGTCCCGCTCGCCGGGCACGATGAGCGGCCGGTGGGTGTGGCCGTACAGCACAAGGTCCGCCCCGCGGTTCTCGCCGGTGAGCTGAAGCTGCTCCGGCCCCAGGGCCACGCCGTACAGGTGGCCGTGGGTGTAGAAGATCAGCTTCCCCTCAAAGGGCACCAGCCCCTCGGTGGGGTAGCTGCGCTGAAAATCGCAGTTGCCCGCCACCGGATAAAACCGCAGGCCGGGGAACTCCCCCCGAACCTGTAAAAGGTCGCGGATGCCGTCCCCCAGAAAGAACACGGCGCTTGCATCCGGCACCGAGGCAATGGCCCGGCGCAGGGCGGCGGGGTTGCCGTGACTGTCGGACACAACCACAAGGCGGGTCATTCGTCTCCCTCCTCCCGGCACAGCAGACGGTAAATTTCTCCCTTGCCGAAGGGGCTTTGGGCGGCGGCCGCCTTGGCGGCGGCGCTGGCGCTCTGCCCCTGGGCCATCAGGGCCCTGGCGGCGGCCACGGCCTCCTCCAGCGTGGGCGGGGTCTCCTCGGTTTCCTCGGGGGAAGCGCCGGCCATTACCAGCACGAACTCGCCCCGGGGGGCCTCCTCGGCGTAGCGGGCCATGGCCCCGCCGATGGTGGTTTTGAAGATCTCCTCATGCAGCTTGGTCAGCTCCCGGCACAGGGTAATGCTGCGTTCTTCGCCGAAGGCCCCGGCCAGGTCGGCCAGGGTGCCCTTGAGCTTGTGGGGGGCCTCATAGAAGATGACGGTGCGCTCCTCCCGCTTCAGGCTTTCCAGCCGCTGGGCGCGGGCACGGCGGGGCACCGGCAGAAAGCCCTCAAACACAAAGCGGGCGGTGGGCTGGCCGCTCACCGCCAGGGCAGTGACGCAGGCGGACACGCCCGGCACCGGCACCACGGGGATGCCCAGCTCCAGCGCATCGGTGACGATCTGCTCGCCGGGGTCGGAGATGGCGGGCATACCCGCGTCGCTGCACAGGGCGCAGTTCTCCCCAGCCTGAATGCGGGCCAGGATCTGCCCGCCCCGTTGGGCGGCGTTGTGCTCAAAATAGCTGACCATGGGCTTTTTCAGCCCCAGATGGTTCAGCAGCTTCAGGGTGACGCGGGTGTCCTCCGCGGCCACAAAATCGGCCAGGCCGAAGGTGGCCGCCACCCGGGGCGGCATATCGTCCAGGTTGCCGATGGGGGTGGCCACCACATACAGGGTGCCGGGCATAGCGGCAGGCTCCTTTCCAGAACCGGGGCGGCCCCGGTGTTGCTTTTTTGCGCATCGCCCCGGTCGGGGCGGATACACCTTATTATACCCCATTCCCGGGCAGGCCGCAACACGGCATTTTTCGCTGAAAAGCGCCCCAAAGCGCCGCCGAACACGCGGCCAAACACAAAAAACACCCGTGGGCCGGTGAAGGCCCGCGGGTGTGGAAATTAAGAAGTTGAGGCCGATCAGCCTTCGGTGCGCTCGCCGAGGGTGACCTGCACGTTCATCAGCTGGCGGTCACGGCTCAGCTGCACGTTCAGGGTGTCGCCCACCGCGTGGCTGGAGATCAGGTCGGTCAGGTCGTTGTTGGACTCGATGAGGGTGTCGTCCACGCTCACGATGCGGTCACCCTTCTGCACACCGGCCTGGGCGGCGGGGCCGTTCTCGGTCACCTCGGCCACATACACGCCGTAGCTGGAAACGCCGTACTGGGCGGCGGTCTGCGCGTCGGAGATGGTAACCACGGTCACGCCCATCACGGGCCGGCCGGAGACGTAGCCGTTCTGGATCAGATCGGTGGCCACCTGAATGGCGGTGTTCACGGGGATGGCGAAGCCTAGACCCTCGGCGTTGTCGGAGACGGACTTGGCGTTCACGATGCCGATCAGGTCACCCTCTGCGTTGAACAGGCCGCCGCCGGAGTTGCCCGGGCTGATGGAGGCGTTGGTCTGGATCAGGGTCATCTTCTGGTTGTTCACGGTCACTTCCCGGTTCAGGGCGCTGACGATGCCGTTGGTCACGGTGCCGCTCAGCTCGCCCAGGGGGTTGCCCACGGCCAGCACGGTCTCGCCTACGGCCAGCTTGTCGCTGTCGCCCATCACGGCGGGGGTCAGGCCGGTGGCGTCGATCTTCACCACAGCGATGTCGCTCTGGCTGTCGGCGCCCACCACGGTGGCGGGATGGGTGCTGCCGTCCTGCAGGGTCACGGTCACGTTGGAGGCGCCGCTCACCACATGGTTGTTGGTGATGATGTAGCCGTCCTCACTCATGATCACGCCGCTGCCGGCGCCGCTCTCCACATACTGGCCGCCGAACCAGGTGTTGGAGCTGGTCATCACCTCGGTGGTGATGGCCACCACGCTGGGCGACACAATGCTGGAGACGTCGGTCAGGCTCAGGGCCGAGGCCGCGCTGCCGGTGGTGTCACCGGAGGAAGAATCCCGCTGTACGGTCTGGTACACCACCCGGCTGCCGCCGCCGGCCACGGTAGCGCCCAGGTAGCCGCCGCCGAAGCCCACGGCCCCGGCCAGCACCAGGCACAGCACCCCGGTGAGGATCTTTTTGCTGTTTACCGGCTTCTTGGGGCGCGGGGGCTGGCCGTCGGCCGGGCTGCCCGCGTTCACCGGGCCCTGGGGCGGCACGGCGCCGCCTGCCCCGGTGCCGCCCGCGGGGGTGTAGCCGCAGGAAGCGTCGGTGGAGTAGGTGGAAGTATCGCCGGGGCGCTGGGCACCGGCATTGCCGTTGCTGCCGTTATAGAGATTGGAGTAATCATATTCCCACTGATTGTCCATTGTTACCATCCTTTCGTAAAGGGGGCGGACGCTCGCCGTTCACCCGGGGGCCAGGCCCCTGTTTTCCTTTGCTGATTGTAGTTTACCGGGAAATTGTGAAAAAGGGTTCTTTCAGCGGTGAAAGAACTGTGAATTTCACAATTTGCCTGCGCGGGGGGAAGGCTTTGCCGCCGCGGCATCTTAGACTTCCCGACTTGCCTTGACTTTGCGTCGGGCGCGGGGTAGGCTAGGTGAAAAGGGCATCTGCTGCCCAGTATACCACAAGCCCACGCGGAAAGGAACTGCCATGAACATCGTTGAAACCCCGGCCCCCGGCGGAACGCTGCTTACTTTATATAAAGAAAAACAGCCGGTGGGCTGCTGCCTGCTCTGCCCGCAGGGAGAGGGAATCCGGATTGAGCGGCTGGAGATCGACCCGGCCTGGCGGCGGCGCGGGTACGGCAGCTACCTGCTTCGGCAGGCGCTGCACCGCACCGGCGGCTTTGAAAAGGGCCGGGCCAGCCTGTACACCGCCGCCCTTCCGGCGGACGAGAGCGCCCTGGCATTCGCCGCCCGCTTTGACTTTGCCGCCGCCGAGGGCGCGCTGGTGCGGCGGCGCACCCCGCCCCTCACGGCGGTGGAGCTGACCCATCGCTTTCTGGCGGCTCACCTGAAGCCCGGCGGGAAATTTCTCGACGCCACCTGCGGCAACGGCGGCGACACCGAGTTCCTCTGCCGGCTGGCCGGGCCGGAGGGCTGGGTGCTGGGGCTGGACATTCAGGTCCAGGCCGTGGCCAACACCAACGCCCGCCTGGCCGCCGCCGGGCTTGAGGCAATCGGCCGGGCGGTGCAGGCCGACCACGCCAACCTGGCCGCCTACCTGCCCGCGGGCGGCATTGACGCGGCGGTGTTCAACTTCGGCTACCTGCCCGGGGCGGACCACCATCAATTCAGCACCCCGGCCACCAGCCTGCCCGCGCTGGAGGCGGCGCTGGCGGCCCTGCGCCCCGGCGGCATTCTGGCGGCCTGCCTGTACAGCGGCGGCCCCAACGGGGACGGCGAAAAAAAGGCGGTGCTGGCCTGGCTGGAGCGCCTGCCCCTGACCCGGTACACGGTGCTGGAGGCCCGCTTTGCCAACTGGGCCGAGACGGCCCCCCTGCCCTGCTTTGTGCTGAAGAACCCGTGAGGCGGCTCCTGGCCGTCCCCATCCTTTTTCGCCCGGCGCGCCGAAAAATCGGCGCGCCTTCTTTATTTGGACATATTTTTATATTATACTGATATTACATACTATGAATGATAAAATCGGTTTCTGCGCCCCGCGCCGAACCGATGCTTTCAACACAATAACCCGCGCCTCCGGGCGCATTCGGGAGGATGACGAGCAATGGCAAATGAAAAGATCCTGATCGTGGACGACGACAAGAACATCTGCGACCTGCTGCGGCTTTATCTGGAAAAGGAGGGCTACCAGACCTTCCAGGCCCACGACGGCGAGGCCGCCCTGGCTGCCTACACCCAGAACAAACCCGACCTGGTGCTGCTGGACGTGATGATGCCCAAGATGGACGGCTGGGAAGTGTGCCGCCGCATTCGCGCCCAGGGCCAGACCCCGGTGATCATGCTGACGGCCAAGGGCGAAACCTTTGACAAGGTACTTGGGCTGGAGCTGGGCGCCGACGACTATGTGGTGAAGCCCTTTGACAGCAAGGAAGTGGTGGCCCGCATCAAGGCGGTGCTGCGCCGCTGCACCACCGCCGAGGAGGCCGACACCGGCGTGATCAGCTACGACAACCTGAGCGTGGATATGTCCCGCTACGAGCTGAAAGTAAAAGGCAAGGTGGTGGATGCGCCCCCCAAGGAGCTGGAGCTGCTGAACTTCCTGGCTTCTCACCCCAACCGGGTGTTCACCCGTGACCAGCTGCTGGACGAGGTGTGGGGCTTCGAGTACTACGGCGATTCCCGCACCATCGACGTACACATCAAGCGCCTGCGGGAAAAGCTGGAGGGCGCGTCGGACAAGTGGCGCCTGAAAACCGTGTGGAGCGTGGGCTATATGTTTGAGGTGAAAGATTGAACCGGCATATGCGCAAGACCATCAGCAATATGTACTTCGCCACCACGGCCATCCTGCTGGTGGCGGGCATTACGGTGATGGGCTTTGTGCAGATGTACCTCGCCATAAGCTATTTCGTCGGCGAGCGCAAAAGCGCCCTCAGCGGCGTGGTGCAGGTGGCGGCAAAGCAGGTCAGCCTGCTGCAGCCGGATGAGGACCTGCCGCAGCTCAGCGAAGAGGATCGGGAACGGATGCAGCAGGCCCTCAGCATCGTCAGCGAAACCAGCGACTCCAGCCTTCTGCTGGCCGACGATCAGGGCAATGTGATTCTGGCGGCGGGGTTTGACCGGGCGCTGGGCGCGCAGATTCCCCGAACCGTGCTGGACCAGATGGCGGGCGGGCAGAACGCGATGTTCGTCTCCGGCACGCTGGACGGTGTGTACGACAAGGGCCAGTACAGCGCGGGCTGCGCCCTCACCGATGCCTCCGGCCAGGTGCGGGGGTATGCGTTTGCGTCCTCCTACGCCTCGGCGCTGAACGGCTATGTGGCGGATATGTTCAGCACCTTCATCCTCTCGGCGGGGCTGATGCTGCTGATTTCCAGCCTGCTCAGCGTGGTGTTTACCACCCGGCTCACCCTGCCGCTGCGGCGCATTGCCGAGGCGGCACGCAAGTTCGGCGCAGGAGATTTCTCCACCCGTGTGCCGGTGGAGGGCGAGGACGAGGTAGCCCAGCTGGCCGTGACCTTCAACAACATGGCCGCCAATCTGGAAGCCATTGACTCCTCCCGCTCCAACTTTATGGGCAACATCGCCCACGAGCTGCGCACCCCCATGACCAGCGTGAAGGGCTTTGTGGACGGTATGCTGGACGGCACCATTCCCCCGGAGCTGTACAACCACTATCTGGGCGTGGTCAGCCAGGAGGTGGGCCGCCTGACCCGGCTCATCCAGAATATGCTGGACATCTCCAAGCTGGAGGCGGGCGAATATCAGGTGAACGCCCGCAGCTACGACGTGTGGGAGAGCATCACCGGCGCGGCTCTGGCCGCCGAGCAGCGCATTGAGAGCGGCAAGATTCAGATTCAGGGCCTGGTGCCCGAGCGCACCATGGTGTATGCCGACCCGGATCTGGTGCATCAGGTGGTGTATAACCTGCTGGACAATGCCATCAAGTTCACCCCCGAGGAGGGCATCATCCGCTTCGGCGTGACCCGAAGCGGCGGCCAGGTGACCGTGAGCATCTGGAACACCGGCCCGGGCATTGCCCCCGAGGCCCTGCCCTTTGTGTTTGACCGCTTTTTCAAAGAGGACCGCAGCCGGGGCCTGAACACCCGGGGCAGCGGCCTGGGGCTGCACATCTGCAAGGTGCTGGTGAATCTTTCCGGCGGAAAGATCTGGGTGGAAAGCCAGGAGGGCGAATGGTGCCGCTTCAGCTTCACCCTGCCCGCAGAGAGCGCGAAAAAAGGCCGCAAATGAGCAGGTTGCCCAGCAAAAACGGGGAATATCTGTGAAAAATCCCCACAAAATTTGCCGGCGGTTTGCATTTGAAGGCCTGATACGATACAATGAAACCAGCTGTTGGCCGAAGTTCCCGCCCCGAAAATGCGCCTCGGCTGCGGCCGGTGCGGGCGAGCCAAGCAGATAAGAAAAACCCTGCCCCGGCGGCTTTGCTGCGGGGCCGAAGATAAGGAGGCCGTTTATGGCTATGGTCAGCCCGTCGATCCTCTCGGCGGATTTCGCCCATCTGGGCAGCGACTGCCGCGCCGTGCTGGATGCCGGCGCACAGATGCTTCATTACGACGTGATGGACGGACACTTTGTGCCCAACATTTCCTTTGGCGTGCCGGTGCTGAAAAGCCTGCACAAGGCTCTGCCCGATGCATTTTATGACGTGCATCTGATGATCGACGATCCCCTCACCTATGCGGAGCCCTTCGCAAAGGCCGGGGCCAGCCTCATCACCTTCCATCTGGAGTGCGGCTGCGACACCGCCGCCACCCTGGCCCGCATCAAGGCGCTGGGCTGCAAGACCGGCCTTTCGGTCAAGCCCCACACCTCGGTGCAGGCGCTGTTCCCCTATCTGGACCAGCTGGATCTGGCTCTGGTGATGAGCGTGGAGCCGGGCTTCGGCGGGCAGAAGTTCATGCCCATGGCGCTGGATAAGATCCACGCCCTTCGGGAGGAGATCGACCGGCGCGGCCTTTCCTGCCTGGTGGAAGTGGACGGCGGCGTGGATGCCGTGACCGGCCCCGCCTGCGTGGAGGCCGGCGCGGATGTGCTGGTGGCCGGCAGCGCGGTGTTCGGCGCGGCCGACCCTGCCGCCGCCGTGGCGGGGCTGAAGGCCCTGTAAGCTGCGATGCAGCAGCAAAAATCCGGGCCTGTGCGGCAGGCCCATAGGAGCGTATCCATGAGTGAAAAACAAGTTGTTTCCCGCCATGGCAGCCTGATGGTTTACCAGGATCTTCTGGTGGCCACCCTGCCGCTTTTGGCGATGGCGGTGTTTCTGTACGGGCCGCGGCCGGCGCTTTTGTGGCTGGCGGCGGTGGTCACCGCCAATCTGTGCGACCAGCTGGTGGCCTTTCTGCGCCACCGCCCCTTTGACCCGCTGGAGTTCTCCAACGAGTCGTTCGGGGCCATGCTGGTGCTGCTTCTGCCCGCCAGCGTGAGCTACTATGTGGTCATCGTGTCGGTGGCCGTGGCGGTTCTGGTGGGCAAAGAGGCCTTCGGCGGCCTGGGCTGCTACCCCTTCCACCCCACGGCGGTGGGCTACGCGGTGGCCGCCGTCTCCTGGCCGGAGCAGGTGTTCAGCTTCCCCCAGCCGGGCACTTGGCTGCCGCTGGTCAACGCCGGCAGCGCCGGGCTGATTCAGTCGGCCTCCTACACCCTGAAAAACGGCGGCACCCCCCGCATTGACACCCTGAACCTGATGCTGGGCAACTACGCCGGCCCCATGGGGGCCACGGCGGTGGTCATTCTGGTGGCCTGTGCCCTGCTGCTGGCGGTGCGCCGCCGCATTCAGTGGGATGCCGCCCTGCCCTTCCTGGCGATCTGCTTCGCCATTGCCTGGCTGTTCCCCCGCATGGGCCGGGTTGGCCTGGCCCTGCCCTGGGTGGAGGCCCCGGTTCGGCTGGCCTCGGTGGGGTACGAGCTGTGCAGCGGCACCATTCTGTACACCGGCATTTTCATGCTGAGCGACCCGGTCATTCTGCCCCGCCATCGGGCGGCCCGGGTGGCCTTCGGGCTGACGCTGGGCGTGGCGTCCATGCTGTACCGCTATTACGGCAGCTACGAAACGGGCGTGTGCTTCGCCATGATTCTGGTGGGCAGCTTTGCCTCCGGGTTTGACCGGCTGCATCTGCGCTGGCTGGACCGAAAGGAGGCGCTGAACCAATGACCATTGAAAAAGCGCGCTACTGGGCCGAAAACATGACCGAGCTTTCCAAAAACGACCGGCTGTGGCTCAACAACCCCGTCATCATGCAGGGGGTGGGCCTGGCCCCCATGGTGGTGGCGGCCACCAGCGGCTACACCGCGCTGGTGCTGGCCGTGGCCGTGGCCGTGATGCTTACCCCTACCCGGGTAGGGGGCGCGATTCTGCGCAAGGCCCTGGGCGAAAAGTACGATCGGTTTGCGGTGCTGTGCTATGCATTTCCGGCGGCGCTGTGCTACATTGCCGCTTATTTTCTGGTGCGGCACCTGTGGGGTCCCAGCGCCCTGCAGCAGGTGGGCGTTTACCTGCCCCTGCTGGTGTTTGAACCGCTGATCATCCGCCGCTACCGGGCCGCTGTGCCGGAAGGCCCGGCCCGGGCGCTGCGCCGGGGCCTGTACACCACGGTGGGCTATCTGGTGGTGCTGCTGGGCGTGGGTCTTGCCCGCGAATTGCTGGCCCAGGGCAGCCTGATGGACGTGCAGCTGCTGGACGTGCAGCTGTTCCCGCTGGCGGCCCAGCCGGCCGGCGGCTTTATGCTGCTGGGCGCGGTGTGCGCCGCCTGGCGCGGCCGGGTGCGTGCCTTTAAGCGCAACATTTACCAGGAGGTGGAGCGAAACAAATGAGTGTGATCCTCAAAGCATTGGCGGAATTTGTTTTGTACGCCGTTCTGGCGGCCTTTGCCCAGAATGCGGTGCTCAGCCGGGCGCTGGGCGTTTCCCATCTGGTGCGTCTGGTGGACGACGGCGCCACCGGCAACGGGGCGTTCTGCCTGCTGCTCACGGTGGTGCAGGTGGTGGCCGTGCCCATGTGCTGGGGCGCAAACCAGCTGCTCACCCCCTTTGCCTACCGAAGCGCCGTGCGCCCACTGGTGTTTCTGCTCATCACCACGGCGGCCTGCGGGCTGGTGTGGCTGGTGTACTGGCTGGCGTTGGGCAAAAAGCAGAGCGACGATGCCCATAAGGAGATGGGCGCACTGCTGGCGACCGCCTCGTTCAACAGCTGCGTGCTGGGCACCATGCTCATCGTGACTACCCAGTCGCTCACCCTGCCGCAGGCCATCGGCTTTGCTTTGGGCAGCGGCGTGGGCTACTATCTGGCGGTGGTGCTGGTGGCGGAAGGCCAGCGCCGTCTGCGCAACCGGCGCATTCCCATGAGCTTCCGCGGCCTGCCCATTACCCTGCTGTATCTGGGAATGCTGGCGCTGGCCATCTACGGCTTTACCGGCCATACCCTGTTGATCTGACGGGCCGCTGCGGCCCCGAGCAAAAACGTTGTCTGCCGGCTTTGCACACCGGCACAAAGTGAGGAATGCTGCGATGAAAAAGAGTTATGGGAAAGTTCGCCGCTACCGCACGGCCTTTGGCCACACCGCCGGCTTCTGGGTGCGGCGCGTGGGCCTGCTGGCGGCGGCGGGGTTGCTGCTGTTCCTGCTGGGCTGGGTCATCGGCCCGGCGGTCATCAACGCGGGCACCAGCGCCTGGTACGGCGTGAAAAACGGCACCGCTTCCTCCAGCGAGCCGGCGTCGCCCTCCGGTGAGGAAGGCCAGCCGGGCGTTGCTGCGCCCACGGAAGAGCCGGCCGCCACGCCGGAGCCTACGGCGGTTCCGGCCGCGGCCAGCGGCAAGTGGGCCTTTGCCAGCCTGTCCAGCCTGACCAGCGCCGAGCAGGCCGCCGCCACCGCCCAGAGCCTTGCCGCTCAGGGCGTGCAGTATGTGGCCGTCACCCTGAAGGACAGCCAGGGCTATGTGTATTACAACTCGGCTCTGCCCGCCGCGGCCCAGAGCCTGGCCGCCAACACGGTGGACGCTTCCGCCGTGGTGAGCGCCCTGAAGGACGCGGGCCTGACCCCTGTGGCCGCCATCTGCGCCTTCCAGGACCCCATTGCCGCCCGGGCGGACCGCACCATGGCCATCCATTACCGGGATGCGGAGAACCCCCAGAGCGACTACCTGTGGCTGGACGCCGCCGCCAACGCGGGCGGAAAGCCCTGGCTGAACCCCTACGCTGCCTCGGCCGTGGATTACATCTCCGGCCTGATCGAGGAGGCCCGCAGCCTGGGCTTTGAGCAGGTGGTGCTCAGCGGCCTGCAGCTGCCCACCAACGCCACCTCGTACTGCGATTACGGCAGCACCAACGGCGTTTCGGCCAGCGACCAGCTGAAGAACGACCTGGCTGCCTTCACCGAGAAGGCCGGCGAGGGCCGCCTGTGGCTGAGCGTGGCGCTGGCCCCCGCCGCTCAGGAAAGCCCGGCCATGCTGGGCGGCCCCCTGAGCGCGCTGGCCCCCGCCCAGGTGATGCTGGAGATGCCCGCCGAAACCACAGAGGACACCCAGACCCAGCTGGATGCGGCCCGGGCCGCCCTGGGCAGCACCGCGGTGGTGCTGCGCACCGGCGATACCGCCCAGCCCGCGGAACAATAACGAAATCAGCAGGGCAGCGCCCGCGCACACCCGCGCCGGGCGCTGCCCTGTCTGCTTTTATTCCGGAAGGCTCCGGAACGAAAAAAGGAGGAATTTTCCATGCCAAACTGCTTTGTACCTGCCAAAATTCTGCTGCCTGACGCGAACATTCCCCTGAGCCAGTGGGCCTGCCTGGCCTGCGACCAGTTCACCAGCCAGCCCGAATACTGGCAGAAGGCCGAGGCCCTTGTGGAGGGCAAGCCCAGCGCCCTGCATCTGGTGCTGCCCGAGGTGTATCTGGGCAAGCCCGGCGAGGCCGAGCGCATTGCCGCCATTCAGGCCAACATGAAGGAATACCGGGGCACGGTGCTGAACCGCGCCGTGAAGGGCTTTGTGTATGTGGAGCGGGACACCGGCTGCGGCCCGGTGCGCCCCGGCCTGCTGGGTGCGGTGGATCTGGAGCAGTACAGCTACACCCCCGGCAGCAGCCCGGCGGTGCGTCCCACCGAGAACACGGTGGTGGAGCGCATTCCCCCCCGGCTGGCGGTGCGCCGCGGCGCCAGCCTGGAGCTGCCCCATGTGATGATGCTCATCAATGACCGGGACGACCACATTCTGGGCGGCCTGGCCGCAAAAAAAGACCAGCTGCGCCCGCTGTATTCCGGCGAGCTGATGCTGGGCGGCGGCTCCATCCGGGGCTGGGCCGTGGAGGACGAAGCCCTGTGCAGCGCCCTGTCCGATGCCATTGAGGCCCTGGGCAGCCAGGCCGCCTTCGATCAGGAGTTCCCCGCCGCCGCGGGCCAGCCGCCCATCACCCTGGCCGTGGGCGACGGCAACCACAGCCTGGCCACCGCCAAGGCCTATTGGGAGGAGCTGAAGCCCACCCTGCCCCCCGAGCAGCGGGAGAACCACCCCGCCCGCTGGTGCCTGGCCGAGGTGTGCAACCTGTACAGCGATTCCATCCAGATCGAGTCCATTCCCCGGGTGCTGTTTGACGTGAGCGCCGACGAGGTGCTGCGCCAGCTGCACGCCTACGCCGAGGAGCGGCGTCTGGGCCTGCACCTGGGCGAGGAGCCGAAGGGCCGCCAGAGCTTCACCCTGGCCGCGCCGGACGGCCGGGAGACCGCCGTCTGCTTTGACACCCCTACCGAGCCGCTGGCCGTGGGCACCGCCGAAGCCTTTGTGCAGCAGGTGCTGGCCAACTGCCCCGGCAGCCGGGTGGACTACATCCACGGCGACGACACCGCCCGCCGCATGGTGGCCGAGGGGGCCGTGGGCCTCATCCTGCCCCCGTTTGACAAGGCCGACATCCTGAAGGGCGTTGTGCTGGGCGGCGTGCTGCCCCGCAAGACCTTCAGCATGGGCCACGCCGAGGAAAAGCGCTACTATCTGGAGGCCCGGGAGATCCAGGGCTGACCCCAAAAACACGATCCGTCACACTGCAAAGCCCCCTTGTGAGAAGCCGTCCGCAGGCAAAGCCGGCGGCCCGGCCCCCTCACCGAGGGGGCTTTGTTTTGCGGAAAAGCAGCCCCTCGAAAGGCCCAAAGGCGGTTTTGCATCCTGCTGTAAATCGTGCTATAATAAAACCGTATATGCTCCGCCCAGCCCGGCGGAGGAATACCCACTACACAGCGGGGCATTCCCCGCAGGAATGAGCAGCATCATCTATGAATTTCAGTGAACTTTCCCTTACCCGCCCCCTTCTGCGCGCCGTGGAAGAGCAGGGCTACACCCAGCCTTCGCCCATTCAGGCCAAGGCCATTCCGCCGGTGCTGGAGGGCCGGGACCTGCTGGGCTGTGCCCAGACCGGAACCGGCAAAACCGCCGCCTTTGCCCTGCCCATGCTGCAGCTGCTGGCGGCCCGCCGCCCGGCCCGCAGCCAGGTGCGGGCGCTGGTGCTTACCCCCACGCGGGAGCTGGCCCTGCAGATCGGTGAGAGCTTTGCCCAGCTGGGCAAATACACCTCCATCCGCCACACCGTGGTGTTCGGCGGCGTGGGCCAGGCCCCCCAGGCCGCGGCTCTGGCCAAAGGGGTGGACGTGCTCATCGCCTGCCCCGGCCGCCTGAACGACCTGATCGGTCAGGGGCTGGCGGACCTGTCCGGCGTGGAGATCTTCGTGCTGGACGAGGCCGACCGGATGCTGGACATGGGCTTTGTGCATGACGTGAAGCGGGTGATGGCCAAACTGCCCGCCCAGCGCCAGAACCTGATGTTCAGCGCCACCATGCCCAAGGAGATCGAGCAGCTGGCCGACAGCTTCCTGCACCGGCCCGTCACCGTCAAGGTGGACCCGCCCTCCAGCACCGTGGACCGCATTGAGCAGACCCTGTACCCCGTGTGCAAGGCGGACAAGCGCCGTCTGCTGGCCTGGCTGCTCACCGAGGGCGGCGTGCCCGGGGCGCTGGTGTTCAGCCGCACCAAGCATGGGGCGGACCGCATTGCCAAGGACCTGACCCGCGCCGGGGTGAGCGCCGCCGCCATTCACGGCAACAAGAGCCAGTCGGCCCGGGTTGCCGCGCTGGAGGGCTTTAAGAACGGCAGCACCCGGGTGCTGGTGGCCACCGACATTGCGGCCCGCGGCATCGACATCAACGAGCTGAGCCATGTGATCAACTTTGACCTGCCCGAGGTGCCCGAAACCTACGTGCACCGCATCGGCCGCACGGCCCGGGCGGGCAAAAGCGGCGTGGCCATCAGCTTCTGCTGCCCTGAAGAGCAGGAGTATCTGGCGGGCATCGAAAAGCTCATCCGAAAAAAACTCACCCGGGTGACCGATCACCCCTTCATTGCGGCGGCCAACGAGCCTGCCCCGCCTCCGGCCCCCCGGCCGCCCCGCGGGGCCCGGCTGCGGCCTCAGGCCCCCGCCGCCCAGACCCAAAGAAACGAGGAACCCATCGTGGAAGAGAAGAAACCGTCTCAGCCTCAGCCCGCCCAGGGCAAGGCAAACCAGGGCCAGCCCGCCCAGGGCGAGGCCCTTTCGGCCAGCGCCAAGCGCCGCCGCCGCCGCCATCGGGCTGCTGCGGCCGCCCAGCAGCCCGGCCAGCAGGCGCAGGGCCAGAACCAGCAGGCCGCCAAGGGCCAAAAGCCCGCCCAGCCTCAGCAAAAGCAGGAGCAAAAGCGCGGCCAGCAGCCCCAGCGGCCGCAAAAGCCCGCCCAGCCCCAGCAGCCCAAGAAGGGCCAGCAGCCTCAGCGCCAGCAAAAGCAGAACGCCCAGAAGGGCCAGCAGGCCCCCCAGCGGCCGGAGCGAGAGAACACTCCCCGCGCCCAGCGCGCCGCCGCCCAGCCCCCCAAAGCCGAGCGGCCCCAGCCGGCCCAGCGCCCGGCCCGCAGCCGGGGCAAAAAGGCCGAGGAGGATCCGGGCCTGCTGCTGATCAGCCGCCGCCCGCCCGCCCAGAAGTTCGCCAGCTTTGAGGAGTACATTCAGAGCCACGGCGGCGTCACCGCCCCCATTGAAGGGGACGGCGAGGAATGAGCCGGGCGTTTTCGGCCTTTCGCTGCCCGCTGTGCAAAGGGCCGCTGCTGGCGGTGGGGCGCAGCCTGCGCTGCCCCGCCGGCCACAGCTTTGACCAGGCGGCGGAGGGCTATGTGAACCTGCTGCCCGTGAACGCCCGCCGCGCCAAGGACCCCGGCGACAATAAAGAGATGGTGGCCGCCCGCCGCCGCTTTTTGCAGGCGGGGCACTATGGCCCCTTCGGCGCGGCGCTGGGCGAGCTTTGCCTTGCCCTGGCCAAAACCGCCCGGGACCCCCACAGCCCGCGCCTTCTGGATGCAGGCTGCGGCGAGGGCTGGTACAGCCGTCAGGCGGCCGCCGCCCTGACGGCCGCGGGCCTGTGCCCGGAGATGGCTGGATACGACCTCTCCAAACCGGCGGTGCGGCTGGCCGCCAAGGCCCAGCCCGAGGCGGCCTTTGCCGTGGCGGGCAGTTTTGCCGCCCCGGTGGCCGATGGCTGGGCGGATGTGATTCTGAACATCTTCTCCCCCATGGCGCGGGAGGAATTTCTGCGGGTGCTGGCCCCCGGCGGGGCGCTGGTGTACGCAGTGCCCGGCCCCCGGCACCTGTTCGGCTTAAAGCAGGTGCTGTACGACACTCCCTACGAAAACCCCTGCCGCCCGGTGGATTACCCGGGCTTTGTGCGGGAGGATGAGCGGGCCGTGCAGAGCACGATCCGGCTGGAGGGCGGGGCCATTCAGGACCTGTTTGCCATGACGCCCTACTATTGGAAAACCCCGAAGGAAGGGGCCGAGCGGCTGGCAAAGCTGGAGGTGCTGCAAACCGAGATCGAGTTCCGGTTTGTCACCTACCGCAAGCAGGGCTGAAGCGCTTCACGCGGGCCTTTGTGCCGCCGTTTGCGCAGAACCGGCAATCAAAAAAACGATCCCCCCGATGCGGGGCTGTTTCGGCATGAAACGGCCCGGTGCATCGGGGGATTTTTTTGTTGTGGCTGGCTTTATTGCAGGCAGTTGGCCGCTTACGCGGACTCCAGCTCGCAGGTGAACCCGGCCTCGGCGATGGTGCGGTCAGGCTGCATGAGAATAACCCTCCTGAATGGTATGCTGAATGCGTGCTTTTGCCACTTTAACACGGCGCAAAAGCCCCGTCGAACAAAACCGGGCGCAAAAGTTGACAGGAGGACCAGACAAAAACGCCCCGACGGGCCAAAAAGAACCAGCGACGGGGCGTTTTTTACAGGATAAGAGGGTGAAAAAAGGCGCGGTCAGTGCCGGCCGCAATGGCCGCTGCAGCTGCCGCCCTCGCCGTGGCCGCCGCAGCTGCCGTCCTCGCCGTGGCCGCCGCAGTGGGCGGCGGGGTCGTACTCCAGCAGGCCCGCCAGCAGGGCGCTGGCCGCGGTGTCGGCTTCGCCGCACACGCCGCCGTACAGGCGGATGTTCGCGGCCGCCAGGGCGCTCTTGGCCCCCTCGCCGATGCCGCCGCACACCAGTGCGTTCACCTGCAGGGAGCTGAGCAGCCCGGCCAGCGCACCGTGGCCCTGGCCCTCGGTGTCCACGATCTGGCTGGCGGTGACGGTCTCCCCGTCGGTGTCGTAGATCTTGAACTGCTGGGTGTGGCCGAAATGCTGGAACACCTGACCGTTTTCGTAGGGAATTGCGATTCTCATAACCTGTTCTCCTTCTGGCTTTTTGTATTGGGCACCAATCTGCCGCTTGTAGCAGCCGGGGCAATTGCAGGGCGCACCCTGGCCGTCGCACAGGCGGAACGCGCCGCCCTCGATTTGCAGCGGGCGGCCCTCCACCAGCATCACGGCCAGCTTTTTGCGGGCGCTCTCGTAAATTTTCTGCACCGTGGTGCGGGCGATCTCCATGCTCTGGCTGCACTGCTCCTGCGAGAAGCCCTCGGCGTCGATCAGCCGGATGGCCTCGTATTCGTCCACGGTCAAAAACACCGGGGGGCGAAGCTCCGCCACCGGGGCCGGAGAAAAGGCGGCGGTTTTGGGGTAATGACAGACTCTGCGGCATTTCGCGGGCCGGGGCATGGGCGTTCCCTCCTGTTGGCTGCAAGCGGTTTTCTTTCAGCTTACCTGAGTTTGGGGCATATGTCAATTATAATGCGACACTTCAGAACATTTGTCATAAAAAACACGGGGGTGCGTACCTGTGTGCTTTTTTGCGCGCTGGGCCGGAATGCTGCCGCGGCAGGAGGCCGCCCTGCGCAAAAAAGAACGGGTGCGGCGCACCGCCCCGGCGGCCCCCTTGCCGCCCGGGGGCAAACCGGGTATGATGAAGGCAGCAAAACCGGAAAGGAGAATGGGCAGGGCCGCACGGCCCCACGAAAAAGGCCGCTCGGCTTCCCTGCCTCGCAAACCGCCATGAAAATCGGACACGCAGCGCTGTATGTGCGCGACCTGGAGGCCGCAAAAGAGTTCTTCACCCGCTGGTTCGGCGCGCAGGCCGGCGCGGAATACCACAACCGGACCACGGACTTCCGCTCCTACTTCCTCACCTTTGAGGGGGGTGCGCGGCTGGAGATCATGACCCGGCCGGGCCTTGCAGACAGGGCCGGGGCCCCGGCGGTTGGCTTCGCCCATCTGGCCTTCTCGGTGGGCAGCAAAGAGGACGTGGACGACCTGACCGCCCGGCTGAAGGCGGCGGGCTATGAAGTGGTCAGCGGCCCGCGCACCACCGGCGATGGCTACTACGAAAGCTGTGTGGCCGGGCCGGAGGGCGCGCTGGTGGAGATCACGGTGTAAAGCGATTTGCCGCCGGTGCACAGGGTCCGCGTGCATAACCTGGAAGTTCAGGGAAACACTACATATACTCTGAACACAAAGGAGAGAACGGGTATGAAAGCAACCGGCATTGTACGCCGCATTGACGACCTCGGGCGGGTGGTCATCCCCAAGGAGATCCGACGCACCCAGCGCATCCGGGAGGGCGACCCGCTGGAGATCTTCACCACCGGCGACGGCGAGGTGGTGTTCAAAAAGTATTCCCCCATGGGCGAAGTGAGCCGCCTGGCGGCCCAGTACGCAGAGGCGCTGGCCAGGGCGTTGGGCTGCACCGCCCTCATCTGCGACCGGGACCACATTCTGGCGGCGGCCGGCCCCGGAAAGCGGGACTATGCCGACCGGCGGGTGAGCCTGCCGCTGGAGCGCATGATGGAGAGCCGCAGCCCCTACGCCTACAACGGCCACCCGGAGGACGCGGTGTTTCCCTGTGAGGAGTCGGCCCGGCACATTCTGGCTGCCGCGCCCATTCTGGCGGCGGGGGACGTGGTGGGCGCGGTGCTGACCCTCAGCGAGGACAAGCGCATTCGCCCCTCGGATCAGATGACCAAGTGCATCGCGGTGGCCTGCGCCTTTTTGGGGGACAGCTTTGTGCCCTGAGGCGGGTGCGCCGCGGCTCCGACAAAAACAGCAGATACAGCAAAAACGCGCGCAGCAGGTGCTTCCCAAAACCGGAAGCCCTGCCGCGCGCGTTTGTTGTTTGCGGGAATGCTTTGCCGCCGCGAAATCTTGGCTTCCCCTCGAGGGGAAGGCCTCACCTGCTCGACCTTAGACCGCGCCATCAGGCCCGCCCCAGAATCTCCTCGATCTCGGCCAGGCTGCGGGCAAAATAGATGCCCTTCTGCCGCTCGGGGGTGGAAAGCCCGGCGGCGATCATGCGGTCCAGCAGGGCCTTCAGGCTGTCGTAGTAGCCGTCCAGATTGTACAGGATGCAGGGCGCGTCCAGCTTTTTCAGCGACACCAGTGACATCACCTCGCTGATCTCCTCCAGCGTGCCGGTGCCGCCGGGCATGGCGATGAACGCCTGCCCAAGCTCGATCATTTTGGCCTTGCGCTGGGGCATATCCTCGGTGACGATCAGCCGGGTCAGCTGGTCGCACTGAACCTCCTGCTCCACAAAAAAGCGGGGTTCCACGCCGGTCACTTCGGCCCCGGCGGCCAGGGCGCTCAGGGCCAGGCGGCCCATCAGCCCGGTTTCGGAGCCGCCGTAAACCAGGCTGTGCCTGTTTTCGCCGATCCAGGTGCCAAGCTCGTCCACAGCGGCGGCAAAGGCGGGGTCGCTGCCGCCGAATGCGCCCAGGTATACGGTGATGTTCATGCGCGTTCCTCTCAGTTGGTGGTGATGTTTTTGGGGTTGTAGTACTTCATGGCACTCTCGTCCAGGCTGTGGGTCAGCTGCGCGCCCAGCTGGGCCAGCTGCTGATCCAGCTCGTCCCCCTTCATCTCGGCCAGGGCGGCCCGGCGGTCGTTGGCGGTCAGGCCCTGGGCGGTGGGCTTTTCACCGGCCTGGAACACCATCATGCTCAGGCCCATCTCCACCGCCGTCACCTGGCCGGGCTGGGTGCCCAGAATGGCGCTCTTCACGGCATCGCCGTAATAGTCCAGATCCGAAGCCAGGAAGGTGTAGCTGCCCACGTACTGGCCCAGCATTCCGTCGGTGTAGGTGGTGCCCAGCAGCGAAAGCACCCCCGGCAGGGCCTTAGCGGCGGCGGCCTCCAGCGTGTCGCCGTTTTCCACGTCGGTTTTCAGCTGTTCGGCCGCGGCCTTGATCTGGGCAATGTCGTCGCTGCCGGGGAAGGACCCGTTGGCGGTGTCGGCCATGGGCAGCAGCGCGCCCCGGCCCTCGGCGCTGTTCTGGGCCAGGAAGGCGGTGAGCTGCTCATTGCTCACCGGCTCGGCGCCGGTTTCGCCGTACAGCATCTCCAAAAGGTCGCTGGCCTTGTAGCTGGCCTGGGTGTAGGCCAGCAGGCTGGCCTGATCGATGCCGTTCTGCTCGTACAGGTCACTGTAACTGGCCCAGGTGTTGTCGGTCTGGGTCTGGGCCTGGGTCAGCTCGTCCTCGGTGAGGGCGCCGCCCAGCTCGTCAAAGCGGGTGGTCACGGCGGCGTAGCGCTCCAGCGCCTCCTGCGTTTTGGCGGCGATGTAGGCCTTGCCGGTGACGGTCTCGCCGTCCACGTTCAGTTTGGCCTTGAGCACGTTGTCCTCGCTGGTGAGGCTGTCGGCCTCGGCGTAGGCGCTGAACTGGGCCAGCTGGTACACCCCGCCGGGGATGTCCACGGTGCCGATGGTGCCCACGGTGGCAGGGGCTTCTTTGGGCTGGCCGCAGGCGGTGAGGGCCAGTGCCAGGCAGACCGCCAGGGCGGCAATGCGTTTTTTCATGGGTATTTTCTCCTTATAACAGATGATGGGAAACCACTGCCCACAGAATAGCAGAGGAATGAGGCGGATTTGTGAAAACACCGCCGGGTTTTCCACCGTTTTTACCAAAACTTGTGGAAAACCCGGCGCAGTTCAAGCTCCCGCCTTGCCGGGGTCCAGCTCTTCCAGCGTCATGCGCAGCACGTCCAGCGGCTTTTCCTCGGGGCGCACCCGCACCGTCAGGCAGGGCTTAGCGGTGGCGCTCAGGTTGATGCGCTTGCCCAGCTTCTCAAACACGCTCTGGAGCTTTGCGGGGTTCAGGTCGTCCGAATACAGCAGCAGGGTGTCGCCCTTCTGGTCGATCTCGTACACCTTGGCCCGGGCGGCGGTGACCCGCACCAGGCTCACGTCCACAAGGCCCGCCACGCAGGCGGGCACGTCGCCGTACCGGTCGATCAGCTCATCCAGCACGTCGCCCGCGTCCTCGGGCGTCTGGATGGCGGCAATGCGCTTGTAGGCCTCGATGCGGCCCGCCGCATCCGGGATGAACCCCTCGGGAATGTAGGCATCCACCGAGATGTCGATGAGGCAGTCGCTCTTATCCGGGGCGATCTCCTCGCCCTTGGCGGCGGCCACGGCCTGATTCAGCAGCTTGACGTACAGGTCGTAGCCCACGGCCTCCATGTGACCGTGCTGGCTCTGGCCTAAAAGGTTGCCCGCGCCGCGGATCTGCAGGTCCCGCATGGCGATGCGGAAGCCCGAGCCGAAGCTGGTGAACTCCCGGATGGCGGAGAGCCGCTTGGCGGCCAGATCGGTGAGAACCTTGTCCCGCCGGAAGGTGAAGTAGGCGTAGGCTTTGCGGCCCGAGCGGCCCACCCGGCCCCGGATCTGGTACAGCTGGGCCAGACCCATCCGGTCCGCGTCCTCAATGATGAGGGTGTTGCAGTTGCGCACGTCCACGCCGGTTTCAATGAGGGTGGTGCACACCAGCACGTCGATCTCCCCGTCCAGCAGCTGCTGCCAGACCTTGGAAAGGGCCTCCTCCCCCATCTTGCCGTGGGCGGTGGCCACCCGGGCGCCGGGGGCCATGGCGGCCACCCGGGCGGCGGTGGCGTCCAGGCTTTCCACCCGGTTGTGCAGGTAGTACACCTGCCCGCCCCGGGCCAGCTCCTTGCGGATGGCCTCGCCCACGATGCCCTCGTCGTACTCCAGCACGTAGGTCTCGATGGGCTGGCGCTCGGTGGGCGGCTCCTCAATGGTGGACATATCCCGGATGCCGCTCATGGCCATGTTCAGGGTGCGGGGAATGGGCGTGGCCGACAGGGTGAGCATATCCACCCCCACAAAGGCCTCCTTCAGCTTTTCCTTGTGCTTCACGCCGAAGCGCTGCTCCTCGTCGATGATGACCAGGCCCAGGTCTTTAAAGTGAACGTCGCTGCTCAGCAGCCGGTGGGTGCCCACGATCACGTCCATGCTGCCCTTGGCCAGGTCGGCCAGGTCGGCCTTCTGCTGCTTGGCGCTGCGGAACCGGCTGAGCAGGCCGATGCGGAACTGGAACGGCTCCATGCGGGCCAGCGCGGTGTTGTAATGCTGCCAGGCCAGCAGGGTGGTGGGGGCCAGAATGGCGCACTGCTTGCCGCCCATCACGCACTTGAAGGCCGCCCGCAGGGCCACCTCGGTTTTGCCCACGCCCACGTCGCCGCACAAAAGCCGGTCCATGGGCCAGGGCTGCTCCATATCCTTTTTGATCTCGGCTGCGGCAGTGAGCTGGTCGTCGGTCTCGTCGTAATCAAAGCGGGTCTCAAAATCCCGCTGCCAGTCGTTGTCCTCGGGAAAGGCAAAGCCACGGGCCTGCCGGCGGCGGGCGTACAGCTGCACCAGCTCCTGGGCGATGGCCTCGGTGGCCTTTTTCACCCGGGTGCGGGTGCGCACCCACACGTCGCTGCCCAGGCGGGAGAGCTTGACCTTCTCCTCATCGCCGGGGGCGGTGTAGCGGCTCAGCAGGTCCAGCTGGGTGACGGGCACGAACAGGCTGTCACCCTTGTCGTACTGGATGGTCAGGTAGTCCTTGTGAACGCCCTGCACCTCCAGCCGCTGAATGCCCTTGTACACGCCGATGCCGTGGTTCTGGTGCACCACGTAGTCGCCGGGCTGAATGTCCGACAGGCTGGCCAGCGCGTCCTTGTTCTTTTTTGCCTTCTGCTTGGCCTTGTCGCCGCTGGTGCCCTGCCGCCGCCCGGTGATGAGGGCCAGCCGGGCAAAGGGGAACTGCACGCCGCTGGTGAGGTGGCCGGGCAGCACCCACACCGTGCCGGGGCTGGGCAGAACCTGAGGGTTGGCGGTGGCCTTCAGGCCGCGGCCGGCAAGGTCTTTGGCCAAGCCGTCGGCGGCGCGCTGGGTGCCGGCCAGAACGGCGGCGCAGTAGCCTTGCTTCAGCAGCGGCTCCAGATCCTCCAGCAGGGCGGGCACCTCGCCGTTCCAGCTGGGCAGCGCGTGGCAGGATACATCCACCAGCGCCTTCAGCTTCAGGTCGGGCAGGCTTCGGGTGAAGTTGTCCCCCACCAGCGTGCGGCAGCGCCCGGCCTGCACATACAGCCAGTCCAGATCCAGATAGTATCCGTCCAGCCCGGGGGCCAGCACACCGGCCTCCAGCAGGCCCTTCTGCTCCTCCTGACGGCGGAAGCGGGTGGCCCGCTGGGCCTCGGCGATGTCGCCGGGGGCCTCCAGAATCAGAAGCGGGTCCTCAAAATAATCCAGCAGGGTGGCGGGGTGCGGGTAGCGCACCGGCAGGTATTTGTCCAGATTTTCGGGCACAAGCCCGGCGTCCAGCTGTTCCAGCTCCGGGGCCATGGCGGCGGCCAGAGAGGTCTTCTTTTTGCCCTTGAAGCCGCCCAGCCAATCCCGCAGGGCCTGAGCCGTGGCGGCCGCGTCGCCGAACAGCACCTCCCGGGCCGGAGAGAGGTAGACCTTCTCCAGCGCGTCGCCCCGGCGCTGGGTGAGCAGGTCGAAGGCGTGAATGGTGTCGATCTCGTCCCCCCAGAATTCCAGACGGGCGGGGGTGTCCCGGTCCGGCGGATACAGGTCCAGAATGCCGCCGCGCACGCTGAACTGGCCGGGACCTTCCACCCGGTCGCGCCGGACATAGCCCGCACCGAACAGCCGGGCGGCCAGCTGCTTTTGGGGAATCTCCATGCCGGGCTTCAGGGTGAGGGTGTTGGCGCAGAACTCGGCCTTGGGCACGGTGAACTGCAAAAGCCCCTCGGCGGGCACGCACACCGCGTCCACCCGGCCGCCCACCAGCCCGCCCAGCACGGCCAGACGGCGGTATTCGTATTCCCGGCCCGCGCCCTCAATGGGGCGCAGCAGCAGGTCCCGCGCAGGGAACACCGCCGCCGAAAGCCCCAGTGCCTGCAGGTCGGCCGCAGCGCGGCTGGCCTCGGCCTCCCCGGCGGTCACCACACACAGGGGGCGGCCCAACCGGCGGCTGAGCTGCACGGCCAGCGCCATGCGCCCGGCGGGGGGCAGGCCGAACAGCGCCGTGACCCCGGGGCCGGACAGCCCCTCCTCCAGCCGGGCGAATTCCGCCGTGGAGGAAAACAGGGAGGCAAAGGGATCGGACAGAACAGGCATGGGTCTATGCTCCTTTCGTGGTGTGGTGAACGGCGCGGGGCGCGCGGCATTGAGACTTTTCGGCAGTCATCCTCTTCTCAATGGTTGTACTTGTTCTGCGCCTCGGCCAGCTTGCCGGCCATCAGCAGGCGGCAGGCGGCCTCGGCGTCCGGGTAGCGGGCGTCGATGGCCTTACGGTCCTCGGCGGCGGGCTTGCCCAGCACCCAATCGGCCAGGTCGTAGTCCGGGCGGGGCTTGCGGCCCACGCCCATGCGCACCCGGATGAACTCCTGGCTGCCCAGATGGGCAATGATGTCCTTCAGGCCGTTGTGGCCGCCGGCCGAGCCCTGGGGCCGGATGCGCATATGCCCGGCCGCCTGGTCCACATCGTCGCACAGAACGATGACCCGCTGGGGCGGGATCTTAAAGAACTGGGCGGCGGCCCCCACGCTCTGGCCGGACAGGTTCATGTAGGTCAGAGGCTTGAGCAGCACCACCTTGCGGCCGTCCACGGTGCCCTGGCCCCACAGCCCCTGAAACTTTGCCTTGACCGGCTGGATGTTCCAGCACTCGGCCAGGTGATCCAGGGTTTCAAAGCCCACGTTGTGGCGGGTGCCATCGTATTTCTTTTCCGGGTTGCCCAGCCCCACAATGAGCCAGGTGTCGCCGCCGTCGGCGGCCTTTTTCTGAAACAGCATAGCGTTGATCGTCCTTTTATATATTGAAGAGATGAAAAACGGGCCGCCGCAGTCGCCCGGAAATGGGTGGGCGGCAGCCCGGTGTACTGAAGTTGGGGCAGAGCCTTCCGGAATGGGCAGCCCCGCATTCAAAAAGCGGAACAAGCGGCTCGGCCGGGAAAAACTCAGCCCTTTTCCCCGTTGGCAGCTTCGTCGGCCGCTTTGGCGTCGGCCATTTTTTTCTGCTGCTTTTTCACATAGGCAGCCAGTCGGGGCTCGGCCCAGCCCTCCTTGTTGCTCTGGCGCTCGCGGGCAATGCCCAGCGCCCCGGCGGGCACGTCGCCGGTGATGGTGCTGCCCGCGGCGGTGTAGGCCCCGTCGCCCACCTTCACGGGGGCGATCAGGTTGGTGTTGCAGCCGATGAAGGCATAGTCGCCGATGGTGCAGCGGTATTTGCCCTGGCCGTCGTAGTTGCTGGTGACGGTGCCGCAGCCGAAGTTGCAGCCCTTGCCCACGTCGGAGTCGCCGATGTAGGTCAGGTGGCTCACGGTGGTGCCGTCGTCCATGGTGGAGTTCTTGGTCTCCACATAGGCGCCCAGGTGCACGCCGTAGCCGGTGACCGTGCCCGCCCGGATGTGGGTGAAGGGGCCGATCTTGGAGTGGGGACCCAGCTTGCTGTCATAGGCCTGGCTGGCGTTGAAGGTGCTGCCCTCGCCCAGGGTGGTGTTTTCCAGCAGGCTGTTGGGGCCGACCACGCACCCCGCCTCGATGACGGTGGTGCCCCGCAGGATGGTGCCGGGCAGAATGGTGGCCCCCGGCGCGATGACGACCCCCGGCTCGATGTAAACATCCCGGGAGATGAAGTTGACCCCGTTTTCCAGATGCGTCTCAAAGGTCTGGGCGTATTTGGCCTGGGCAGCGGCGAAGGCCTCGACACTGGACATGGACATGGCGATGACTCCTTTTCTGTTATAAAGCAGTATTGAACCGGCGCCAGCTCGGCGTGCCCGCAGCGGGCCGCCGGCCGGCCGCCCGGCATTTCAGACACAAACTTAGGGCCGCTGCAAGCGCTGCACCGGCCTGATTGTTGCGATGATGAGGTAGGATGTGCGTTTGATGCAAAACCCTCAAATGAAATCCTAACCCATTATAATTGTAACGATTTTTGCGCATTTTGCAAGAGAATTTGGGCGAAAAACACCAGCAAATGCATGGAAAATCCACGAAAAGCTCTAGCAGGGAGCCGATGTTTCTGCTATAATAATTAAGTATCGGGCCACACCCCCGATGTGGCGGGGGCTGCGGCCCCTGCGGGATGCTAATTTCTGTTGGAGGTAACGCAATGAGCAAAAAGTACCTTTACTACTTCGATGAGGGCAGCAAGGCCTTCAATGGCGACCTGACCACCATGAAGAACATTCTGGGCGGCAAGGGCGCCGGCCTGGCGGAGATGACCGCCGCCGGTATGCCTGTTCCTCAGGGCTTCACCATCACCACTGAGGCCTGCACCCAGTACTACGCCGATGGCCGCGAGATCAACGCAGAGATCGAGGCCGACATCTTCGAGCACGTCAAGGGCCTGGAGAAGATCACCGGCAAAACCTTCGGCGATGTGAACAACCCCCTGCTGGTGTCCGTGCGCTCCGGCGCCCGCCAGTCCATGCCCGGCATGATGGATACCATCCTGAACCTGGGCCTGAACGACGAGGCCGTTGAGGGCCTGGCCAAGAAGACCGGCAACCCCCGCTTTGCTTACGACAGCTACCGCCGTTTCATCCAGATGTACTCCGACGTTGTTATGGAGCTGGGCAAGAGCTTCTTCGAGGAGAAGATCGACGAGATGAAGGCTGCCAAGGGCGTGAAGCAGGACGTGGAGCTGACCGCCGATGACCTGAAGGAGCTGGTCAAGCAGTTCAAGGCCATCTACCTGGAGAAGCAGGGCTCTGAGTTCCCCCAGGATCCCAAGGAGCAGCTGATCGGCGCCGTCAAGGCCGTGTTCCGTTCCTGGGACAACCCCCGCGCCAACGTTTACCGCAAGATGAACGAGATCCCCTACGAGTGGGGCACTGCCGTCAACGTGCAGCAGATGGCCTTCGGCAACAGCGGCATGCGCAGCGGCACCGGCGTGGCCTTCACCCGCAACCCCGCTACCGGCGAGCGTCAGCTGATGGGCGAGTACCTGATCAACGCCCAGGGCGAGGACGTCGTGGCCGGCATCCGTACTCCTTCTCCCATCAGCAAGCTGCATGAGGAGATGCCCGAGGTGTACGATCAGTTCCAGGAGATCGCCACCCGTCTGGAGAAGTACTTCAAGGATATGCAGGACATGGAGTTCACCATCGAGGATGGCAAGCTGTTCATGCTGCAGACCCGTAACGGCAAGCGCACCGCGCAGGCCGCTCTGAAGATCGCCATCGACCTGGTGGACGAGGGCATGATCGACGAGCGCGAGGCTGTGCTGCGCGTGGAGCCCAAGCAGCTGGATACCCTGCTGCATCCCCAGTTTGACGCGGCTGCCCTGAAGGCTGCCGAGGTCATCGGCAAGGGCCTGGCCGCTTCTCCCGGTTCTGCCTGCGGCCAGATCGTCTTCACCGCCGAAGAGGCTGAGGAGATGGTCAAGAGCGGCAAGATGCCCAAGGTGGTTCTGGTCCGTCTGGAGACCAGCCCCGAGGACATCGTGGGCATGCAGGTGTCTCAGGGCATCCTGACCGTGCGCGGCGGCATGACCAGCCACGCCGCCGTGGTTGCCCGCGGCATGGGCGTGTGCTGCGTTTCCGGCTGCGGCAACGACAACGATGTGAAGATCGACTACGAGGCCAAGACCTTCGAGATCAACGGCCATAAGTTCGCCGAGGGCGACTGGATCAGCATCGACGGCGCCACCGGCAACATCTACGGCGAGCAGGTTGCCACCGTGGCTGCCACCGAGAACCCCTACCTGCAGCGCTTCATGGGCTGGGCTGACGCTGCCCGCCAGCTGAAGGTGTTCACCAACGCTGATAACCCGACCGACGCTCAGAACGCCGTGAACATGGGCGCTGAGGGCATCGGCCTGTGCCGTACCGAGCATATGTTCTTCGCCGCCGACCGCATCAAGGCCGTGCGTGAGATGATCTGCGCCCGTACCGTTGAGGACCGCAAGAAGGCCCTGGCCAAGGTTGAGCCTTACCAGGAGGCTGACTTCACCGCCATGTACCGGATCATGGGCGACCGTCCCATGACCGTCCGTTACCTGGATCCCCCTCTGCATGAGTTCCTGCCCACCAAGGCCGAGGACATTGCCGAGCTGGCTCAGGATATGGGCATGAGCGCCGAAGAGCTGACCAACATCGTGGAGAGCCTGCATGAGTTCAACCCCATGATGGGTCACCGCGGCTGCCGTCTGGCTGTCACCTACCCCGAGATCGCCGAGATGCAGACCAACGCTGTCATCAAAGCCGCTCTGAAGGTTTCCGCTGAGACCGGCAAGATGATCACGCCTCACATCATGATTCCTCTCGTCGGCGAGGTCAAGGAGCTGAAGTACGTCAAGGACGTGGTTGTGGCTACCGCTGACAAGCTGATCGCTGAGGCCGGTGTGGACATGAAGTACCAGGTTGGTACCATGATCGAGATCCCCCGTGCTGCCCTGACCGCCGGTGAGATCGCCAAGGAAGCTGAGTTCTTCAGCTTCGGCACCAACGACCTGACCCAGATGACCTTCGGCTTCAGCCGTGACGACGCTGCCAAGTTCCTGAATGCCTACTACGACACCAAGATCTACGAGAGCGATCCGTTCCAGCATCTGGACCAGATCGGCGTTGGCAAGCTGATCAAGATGGCCGTGGCCGATGGCCGCGCCACCCGCCCCGACCTGGGTCTGGGCATCTGCGGCGAGCACGGCGGCGACCCCTCCAGCGTGGAGTTCTGCCACAAGGTTGGCCTGGACTACGTGTCCTGCTCTCCCTTCCGTGTGCCCATCGCCCGTCTGGCTGCCGCTCAGGCTGCCATCAAGAACCCCCGCAAGTAAGAGTTCTGTCATTCACCATTGGATTTGATGAAGCGCAAACCTTCTATAAATCCCATGGATACGGCATAAAACCGTCAAAATGGCATGATTTGACCGTGGAGGTTTATATCTAATCGCCAAAACCCCCGTACATTCCCAATTGGGCAATGTGCGGGGGTTTTTATTGTTATTTTGGGCTGTTTGTACAAATCTAAACGGGAACGAAAAAATGTATTCTGATTTCAAAAATACATTTTGTCCATGCTCGCTGCTATTTTCACAGCAGCCAGTTCCGTAATTTTGGACGAATTCAGCTTTCAGTAAAGGAGGCCATTATGGGACGAGACGATCAAAGGCAAGCAGTAAAAAACATTCCCTTGGAACAACTGAAGCCATTTAAGAATCATCCCTTTCAGGTACGAGACGATGAGGAATTTCGGCGTCTTGTTGAGAGCATTGAAATTCACGGTGTAATTCATCCAGCGGTGGCTCGCCAGATTGGTGAGAATTGTTATGAACTAATTTCTGGTCATCGACGCAAAGCGGCTTGTGAAGTATTGGGTTACTCTGAGATGCCTGTTTTAGTCCGGTCTATCGACTTTACGGTTTTGAGGGGTATTTTGCTTGACCGCAAATATACGCACTCCCCAACGAACGGTATCCGCTATGCAGCGATTCGCTGTTTCACAAAAGAACCACGCAGAGGCGATAACTATTTCACCCTTTTTACTGTCCTTACCTTACAGAACAGAAAATAGGCGATTTTCAGCCCTTAGCTGTGCAAAAACAGGCAGCACCCAACCGAAGTTGAGTGCCGCCTGTTTTGTCCAATCCTGTTTCGCAGTTGCCGATTTTGTAGTTTTCTCAAATTACTGTCTTATCGGCACACGCCCCTTTGCCGTTCCCTTTCATAGAAGCCGCTTTTACCGTGATCAGAAGCGCCAGCCTTATGCTCGAATTCCATTCCCTAGGACCCGGTATGACCGTCCTCCCGGCTGCGCCGTTTTCTTCCACCGCGATAACGCGGTTTGTTTGCATGACAATACGGCTATGGTCTGCTTTCCTGGGCACTGCCCGGGAATACGATGACCACAGAGGTCCTGATCCTGACTGCAGAACCGCTTACAGCTTGTTGCCACCGGGGTTCCGTAGCATTTCCTCCGTCAAGGGGCACTCATAGGAACGTCCCTCCATGGCCGCACGGAATTCTGCCCGCATTTTGCTGAGGGCCTGGGAATCTGTCAGGAGCTGCGCTCCGGTCAGCGCCATGATTTTTGCCGCGGTCATCATTCCATTGTAGCACAACGGACGTTTGCCCTGTGAAACCTGCTGCCAGGAATGCCCCGGCGTGTCCTTGGCGTAACAAGCGGTGGTGACCTGTACCGTGGGGGTAAACCAGCTTACATCGCAGACATCGGTAGATCCATATTTCGCATGGGGGATCTCGGTATAGGGATAGATCACATCGTTGATGACTTTTCCACGGATCTGAGGGATCAGTTCCTGAGCCGTTTTTCCATACAGGTAGGACAAATTGCTGAAGGTGCTCTCTTCCGCACCGGCCGGGAAAGTTTCATGGATCTTGGTGCAGAACTCCACGTCCTCCTGTGTGTAAGGGGTAGGACCTACTTTCAAGAACTTTTCATAGGCGATCCGTTCCAGAGTACGGTTGGGAACCAGCTCAGACAGCCCGCCTTCGTACAGGACCTCCACGCGGGTCCGGCTCATCATAGCAGCGCCTCGGGCGATCTCCTCCACCCATTGGGCAGCGGCCACCGCCTTCTTATGGGTGTAGGCGCGGATGTTATATACCATTTCAGCGTAATCTTGGATCACATTGGGTGCGGGTCCACCTGCATTGGTGACGGCATAATTGATGCAGACGTCACGTTCCACATGTCCACGTAGATAGTTGGAGCCAACACCGGTCAATTCCGTTGCCTCCAGTGCGTTTCGACCCAGATGCCCCTGTGAGGCGGAGTGGGCGGCAATTCCGTAAAAACGGATCCGCAGATTCTGAATCGCCATGAAGTTCATGGACCACACGTTGTTGTCATCGCAGGGATGCCAGGTGATGGCGCAGGCGGCATCATCAAACAGCCCGGCCATAGCCATATAGATCTTGCCTGCGCCGCCTTCCTCAGCCGGGCAGCCGTAGTAGCGCAGGGTACCCGGCAATCCGTGGGCCTGCATATAGCGCTTCAAAGCTATCACGGCGGCCAGCGCGCCGGTGCCCAAGATATGGTGGCAGCATCCGTGCCCGGGCGCCCCCTCCTTGATGGGACAGTGGGTGGTCTCTCCCGCTTTTTGACTCAGTGCGGGGAGCGCGTCATATTCACCGAGAAAACCCAACACCGGGCTGCCTTCTCCAGCCTCTGCCACAAAGGCGGTCTCCAGTCCGGCCACATGGCGATGGATCCGAAACCCCTCTCGCTCCAGCAGGTGGATCAGCGTTTCTGAGGACTGTCGCTCCTGAAAACAGGTCTCGGCATAGTTCCAGATATTGTTCGCGGCATCGATATAGGTGTCTCTATCCGCCTCTACAAAATGAATGATTTCTGCCTCATTGATATTCATGTTCATGACGCACCTTTCAGCCGTATATGATCTACGGTCAGCTTTATGCCTGTTGTATGTTTTTTCCCTCCATGCCGACCAGGTGGCAGGACACCCAGTGGTTTGGTTCAATTTCCGTTAAAGATGGAGCCCGGGTTTTGCAGCATTCCATGGCATGGGGGCAGCGCAGATGGAAATGACATCCCTGGGGAGGATTCGCCGGATTGGGCACATCACCCTGCAATATGATCCGGTTTCTTTGGACAGTTGGGTCCGGCAGGGGGATCGCGGAAAGCAGAGCCTGTGTATAGGGATGTGTAGGATGTGCATACAGGTCCTCTTTGTCCGCAATCTCCACAATACGGCCAAGATACATGACAGCCACCCGGCTGCATATGTGGTACACCACGGACAGGTCGTGAGAAATAAAGATATAGGTCAGGTTCAACTGCTGTTTCAGGCTGTCGATCAGATTCAGAACCTGAGCACGGACGGAAACGTCCAGCGCACTAACCGGCTCATCGCAAATGACCAGTTTTGGGCCAGCCGCCAGAGCACGGGCGATCCCGATCCGCTGCCGCTGACCACCGGAAAATTCATGGGGAAACCTGCTGAGGTAGCTGCGGTTGATCCCAACCATGTCCATGAGCCCATAGATCTTGTCCATTTTCTCCTGCTCTGTCAACGCCGGCTCGAATAGGTCAATTGGCTCGCGAATCAGTTCACCTACCGTCATACGGGGGTTGAGCGAGGCGCCCGGGTCCTGAAAGATAATCTGCATGTCCTTTCGTTTTTTCCGCATCTCTTCTCTGGAAAGGCTGTGCAGGTCAACACCCTCAAATAAAACCTGGCCCTCTGTGGCGTCGATCAGGCGTAGGATCGTGCGGCCCAACGTTGACTTTCCACAGCCGGACTCTCCCACGATGCCCAGAATCTCGCCCTTCCTCAGCTGCAGAGAAACGTCATCCACAGCTTTGACGACCCGGGTCGGGCCGGAGAAAAAGCCGCCTTTACGAACGAAGTATTTCTTTAGATTTTTTACTTCCAGAAGGTATTCACTCATGGGAGCCGGCCTCCTTTACTCCGTTTTCATATCGGAAACAGCGGATCTTTCGTCCTTTGACCTCATACAACGCGGGAATTTCGTGTTTACAGCGCTCCGTGGCATAGGCACAGCGCGGCCAGAAGCGACAGCCAGTAGGAAGCTCATACAGACTTGGCACAACGCCGTCGATCACATAGAGCTTCTCCTGGGATTCTCCCATCCTGGGCAAAGCCTTCAGCAGTCCCTGGGTATAGGGGTGCAGCGGATCAGCAAACAGGGATCTCACATCGCTGTACTCCATCACCATACCGGCGTACATAACCAGCACATAATCACTCATTTCGGCCACTACGCCCAGATCATGGGTGATCATCATGATAGAGGTGTTCAGGGTCTGTTTCAGTGTCCGCATCAGATCCAGGATCTGCGCCTGGATCGTAACATCCAAGGCGGTTGTGGGTTCATCGGCGATCAACAGCTCCGGGTTGCAGGAGAGGGCCATGGCGATCATAACTCGCTGGCGCATTCCGCCGCTCAACTCATGGGGATACTCGTCAATCCGTTTTTCCGGCGCAGGAATGTTGACCAGCCGTAGCATTTCAATGGCACGGGCCCGAGCCTCTTTTTTTGATACCTTCTCATGGCGCAAGATCATTTCGCTGATCTGGTATCCCACAGTATATACGGGGTTCAGGCTGGTCATAGGCTCCTGAAAGATCATCGCGATCTCTTTTCCCCGCAGCTTCGCCATCTCAGCCGGCGGCAGGTGGGTAATATCCCTGCCTTTAAATCGGATGGTACCATCCACAATGCGCCCTTTCGGCGGCAACAGATGCAGGATAGACATGGAGGTGACGCTTTTTCCGCAACCGCTTTCTCCGACGATACCCAGTGTTTCTCCTTTTCTCAGGATAAAATCGACCCCATCTACTGCGGGGACCTGACCTTTTCGGTCCTGAAAATATGTTTTCAGCCCGCTGACTTCCAGCAAAATCTCATCATCTTTCATGGAGAACCTCCATCGCATATTGTGGAATGACCGTACCGTTCCAATTGAAAATCTCTCTGCACCCCTTGCAGGCTGCAGAGAGATGCTCATACATGCTTACAGATTATTCAAGGTGTACCGTTTAGGCCAGCTTCCAGGTCCAGACCTCGTAATTGTACCAGATGAAGTCTTCCATGGGGATCTCGGCAATGCGGGTGGAGTGAGCCTGAAGGTTGTTCTGGTGATACAGCCAGATGTAGGGCTGATCCTCCACAAGAGCGGCCTGATAGGCGTCAAACGCTTCCTTGCGCTCGTTGAAGTTCACCAGGGAATCGCCCTTGGCGGCCAGATCATACCACTTGCCGTCGGTCAGCAGGGAGTAGTTCTGAGCGCTGCCGGGCTTGACGATCACGGCGCTTTCATTGGGATCAATATTGGAGCCGCCACCCAGGAGGCCCAGATCGAAATCGCCGTTCCGCATCATCTCCAGCAGGGTGGCAAAATCGTAGGTTTCGATCTCTACCTTGATGCCGATGTCCTTCAGGTTCTGCTGGATGATTAGCGCGGACTGCTCACGGACCTGGTTGCCCTGGGGGACAATCAGACGGTAGGTGCGGTTAAAGTCGAAGTTAGCGGCTTCCAGCGCGCTCTTGGCGGCGTTGGGATCATAGCTGTTGCCCTCCAGAGCGTCATTGTAATAAGGATGATACTTGGGCATGGGACCCACGGCTACCTGGCCCTCGCCGGCCATCAGCTGGTCCACGATCAGCTGCTTGTCGATGGCTTTGTCAAAGGCGATGCGGACAGCGGCATCCTGGAAGGTGTCGTTTCCGTCAGAGAGGTTAAACTCCATGTACTGGTAGGCATAACTGGGGATGGATTCGGCGACCAGATTGTCGCTGGACTCGATCGTACCCCAGTCGGACAGAGGGATACTACCGGCGCCGACTACGTCGATCTCGCCGTTGAGCAGACCTGCGGTCAGGCTGGTGGCGGGCACCACCTTAATGACGAAGGTCTTAAAATCGGGGCAGCCCAGATAGTAATCCTCATTGGCGGTCATTTCCAGCTGCTCACCGGCAATGTCTTTCACATACTTGAAGGGGCCGGCACCCACAGGACTGGTCCAGAAGTCGGAGCTGTTGATGTCGGAGTAGTCGCCGGTGTCCAGAATGTGCTGGGGCAGGACATAGAAGAAACTACACAGGGTGGACAGGACGGTCTGCTCATCCTTGGGAGTCTTGAGCCCGACCTTGACGGTGTAGTCGTCAATAGCTTCTACCTGGAGATCATCCGGGCTGGCACAGATGCCGTTGTCATCGGTGCCGGCCAGGCAGACAAACTTGGAACGGTAGTAGTTGTCCATCTTTTCGCTGGTGACAGCCTTCAGGGTGAACACCACGTCATCGGCGGTCAGAGGCTCGCCATCGTGCCACTTGGCGTTCTTGTTCATATGGAAGGTCATGCTGGTGTGATCCTCGGACATTTCCCAACTGTCGGCCAGCCGGGGGAGGTATTTGCCGTCGTGGGTACAGCTGACCATGCGCTCAAAAAGCTGGTCGGCCACGCAGTGACCATAATTGCCGGAGGTGTTGTAGATGTTCAGCGTGTTCCAGGTGGAAATGATGGCCATGGTAACGACCTCATCCTTGGGTCCGGAGGACTCCGCAGCCTGATTCTGGGAAGTGGAACCAGCGGAGGGTGCGGCAGGCGAGGGACTCTTGGACCCGCCGCAGCCGGTCAGCGCAAGAGCCAATACCATTACCGATGCCAGCAAGACACAGATGCTCTTTTTCATGATTCATGCTCCTTTTTTATTGATTCATTGCTTCCTGCAATGTGGAATACGGAAAAGTGGGTCAGCGCAGTGCTGTTTTGGGATCCAGCGCGTCCCGCAGACCATTTCCGATAAAGTTGATGCTCAAAATGGTGATCACCAAAGCCACTCCGGGAGGTATCCACATCCACTGGCAGCTTTTCAAAATAGTAATAGATTGCGCATTGTAGAGCATATTGCCCCAGGAGGCCGCCGGCATTTGTACGCCCATGCCAAGAAAACTCAGGGAAGATTCCTGAATAATCGCGGCGGCGATCCGGAATGTAATTGAGATGAAAATCGGCGCGATGGCGTTTGGTAGGATATATTTGGCAATAATAACGCTATCCTTCTGCCCGACAGCACGGCCGCCCTCTATGTAATCCTTTTCCCGCACAGCCAAAACCGTTCCGAAAATCTGCCGGGCGAATTTGGTCCACCCCAGCACACCGATAACCACGGTGACCGTAATGATAGAAGGGCCAAACATCGACACCAGGAACAGAATAAGGATGGTGGAAGGAATGGTCATAAAGATATCGGCGGCCCGCATGACAATGGTTTCAAACCAACCGCGGTAGAAAGCCGCCAACAGACCAAGAGGGATCCCGATGACCACGCTGATCGCGGTGCTGACCACTCCCACAAACAGAGATACACGACCTCCATACAGCAGGCGGGCCAGAACGTCACGCCCTACAGTATCTGTTCCGAGCAGATGTTTGGAGCTGGGCGCAGCGCTGAACGCGGCCACATCAATCTCTGCCTCCCCATATGGGATGAGCAGGGGCGCTATCAGTACGACCGCTACGATCAGGAAAAAGATGACCAATCCCAGCACCGCCAGCTTATTATTGCAGTAGCGCTTAACGAAATTGCGCAATTCTGTCTTTCTTTGGCTCAATTGACACACCTCCACACTTTAATGGCCGGGTCAATTATGACGAATACGCGGATCCAGTACGCCATACAGCAGGTCTGTAAGCAGATTGAACACCATGACCGCGACAGCTGTGATAATAGTAACGCCCATAATGGTGGAATAATCCCGGGAATTGATGGATTTCAGCATCAAGCTGCCCAATCCGGGCCACGAAAAGACTTGCTCCGTAACAATAGCTCCGCCCATCAAGAGGGGGATCTCCATACCGAGATAGGTGACCACGGGGATGAGAGAATTTCGCAACACATGTTTGGTAATGACCACCAGTTCCTTAAGACCTTTGGAGCGGGCGGTACGGACGTAATCTTCACCCATGACCTCCAGCATACTGCTGCGGATGTACTGGACGAGGCTGCCCACCATTGTGCTGCCCAGTACACAGGCCGGCATAATCAAATGGCGGAGTAGCGAGAGCATTGTCTCGCTTTTTCCTGTGTCATACATACCTCCGATGGGCAAGATACCCAGATGCACTGAAAAAATACTCAAAAACACCAAGCCGAGAAAAAAGCTGGGGGTAGAGGTAGAGAGAAACGAGAACACGGCGGAAATATTATCCCATATACCATTCTGGTGTCGCGCTGACTGAATGCCCAAGGGAAACGAGATCAAACAGGCCACAAGTACTGATGCCAGAACCAAGAGCAGCGTGGGCCACAAAGCGTCCATCAGCATTCCGCTCACCGGATTGCCGGTCCGGTATGAGACGCCGAGGTTCCCGCTGAGCATATTCTTCATCCAGGTGAAATACTGTTCATGGAAGGGGTCATTTAGCCCTAATTCCTCTGCGCGCCTGGCAACTTCTGCTTCTGAAATATTCGGGTCACTCAGCAGCAGCTCCAGAGGGCTGCCGGTGGCGAAATAGCACAATGTGAAGACGAACAGCGTGATCCCCAAAAAAGTGGGAATCGCGATCAGTAACCGTTTCAGCACATATTTTTTCATATTACCCTCCTTAACTTGAGCCCGCCGCCCGAGTATCTGGACCAGGTGACAGGATCTAGACTGTGTCTGATGCTTCCGGGATATGGACTGAGTGCCGCATATGGCAGAATGGAAAACCGACAGGGTCAATACAACGTATCATAACGTTATATCTCATAAGGGCATTATAGCATAGAATTCGGAGTCTTGCAACTGTTTTTTTTGTGAAAGTTATCCTGCATAAGCGGCGCGTTTCAGTGATATAGTCTCCCTCTGCATATGCCAACGCAATTGTGCCAAGTTCGTCACAGCGGAGAAAACTTAAAGAATTTGATTCGAACAAACAGTATGTCAATAGGGACGGTTCTGTTTGACATATCACACCTTTTGAATCATATCACGGTTGATGCCGGTCCATCGTTTCCGCTACCCAATGGAGATGTCCTTCTCAATAGAGCAAATATCTCAATTGGAAAGTCTCGCATATCCCTACCTTCTGGGGCTCAAACGGTAACAGCAATCGGCGAGCCGATACCTTTCATCAATGATATGCTCACTTATGTAACAGTCCCGAAACAGATGGCCGATGCCACACACAAAATATGCATAGGTTCTCCTGATGCCTGGGGCTATCTGGACAGAATATCCACCTGCCATGCATGAACTCATGCAAGCATAACAGGCGTTTTATGTGCTGTCATGGAGGATGCCAAACAGCATAAATTTGATTTGATCGTCACTCGCGAGGTCTGCCGCTTCACCAGAAACACGGTGGATGCTCTGGTCTGCGTCCGTCAGCTTGCAGCTATGGGGATTGAAGTCTATTTTGTAAATGATAACATTTGGACTCTTGACGGTGATGGTGAACTGAGGCTGACCATTATGGCTACTATGGCACAAGAAGAAAGCCGCAAAATCAGTGAACGCTCTCTTGCAGGACAACGGGTCAGCCGCGAAAAAGGCGTCCTCTATGGAAATGGGAACATTTTCGGATATACCAGGAACAAACTCACCAAGCAGTTTGAAATTGATCCCGATCAAGCGGAAACTATAAAAATGATTTTTGACCTCTATGATTCCGGTATGGGGGAAACCTTGGTAGCAAAAGAGCTGACCCGTCTTGGACGCAAAAACGGGGTGGGCAAGGTCAAATGGGATGCCGGAAAAGTATCAAAGATCATCAAGCGTAAAAACTATCTGGGGTACATAGTTTACTGCCAGTCCTATTCCAATAACTATTTGGAGCAAAAGAGAATCAAGCGTGATGAGAGCGAGTTTGTCTATGTAAAAGGTGGTTTCCCTCAGATCATCTCGGAGGAACAGTACGAGCGGTGTAACGCCATTCGTCGCAGTAGGACCAAACGGCTGACTGATGAGAAAGGCCGTACACGGAGTTTTGGTATTCAGCAGGCTCAAAATGTGTGGGGCAGAAAAATGAGGTGTCGTTGTGGTTCTCCCATGCTTCGACATCGTTGGAGAACCAATAATGCAGGAAAGCCTATCTATGGATATGAATGCAAGCGACACCATGATACACCCCGCATCCGCCTTCAGAATGAACAAGGCAATCCGACACCTATCTGTGAGATCAAGCCGGTTGGACAAAGCAAGCTGGAACTGATGGCCTCCAAAATATTTGAGAGGGTATGGGGAGACCAAAGAGAAATCGTTCTCCAGACCTGCAAAATGCTGGATGCTTGCTACAAGCCAGACGCAGATCGTCGAGCAGATTTGATGAAAGCGAAAGATAATTCTATTCAGTTGCTCCAACAACAGCTGGATGACTTGGTTGTGGTCCGTGCCCGTGGAGAGATTGAGCAAGATAAGTTCCTCCAGCGGACCATAGAAATTCAGCAGCAGATGGAGGCCCTTCGTCAGAGCAAAGCTCAAATTGCTTCAGAGGACTACAATCCCGGACGCCTGGATATGGAAGCCGTTGAGGCAGCGTTGTGCGAAGCAGTTGAACTGCATGATGGTCTGGTAAGCGAGGATTTCATTGATTTCTTTGCTTCACAGGTTACACCACTGTCGGATTCCCGCTTTGCCTGGTGCTTGGACTTTTCTCCGCAGCCCACAGTTGCCTTTCTGAATTTAGCCGGGCAGAGGAAGTACACGACCTGCTCTATGGATAGTAAATTACACTTTGGTCCTTTTGCTGATGAGGAGGGGCACACCATCCCTTTTCCGGGCAGCCTGCGTCGGTGAGCTGCCCGGACAGCTCTAATTCAAAATGTACATCGTTATATACACAAGGTATGTACGGCGCAGGCTGCCATCAAGAACCCCCGCAAGTAAGTGCGTGAGTGCTTGACGCGATAACGTGAAAAAATCCCCCCTGGCTGAATCGCCAGGGGGGATTTTGCGTGTCCGGCCAAATGCAGGCTGCACGGGCAATGGAAAGCGCTCCGCACGCAAACAACCGCTTGTTCCGATCCCGCCGATAAACCGTAATCCGTTCATCGTCCGTAAATTTGGAAAAGTTCTTGTGCGCAAGGGTTGTTTTTTTTTTCGGGAATCTGGTATGATTGTGTTGGCAAATGGTACAATGCAATGAAGTTCGATCCGTGATTTCACAAATTCGTTATCGCTCTTTTGCACCATTTGTCTTTTTTCCTTTTCTGCCATTGATTCACGCCCCGCCCTGCTCGGCACCTTCCCCTCAAGGGGAAGGCTTTGCCTGCCGCGAAGAATGGGAAGGCACGGCCGCCGCAATCGGCTTATGGCAGAAAGCATTGTAAAATACAAACGATATCAACATAACGGGATAAAACAGCAAGCAAAAGGAGACACACCATGGATGCCTGTTCGACCACCGGGGCCAGCCGCCCCATTCGCAAAATTACCGTGCTGGGCGTGGGCGGCGTGGGCGGCCTGCTGGCGGGCCAGCTCATCCGCCAATACGGCGATGCCGTCAGCCTGGTGGCCCGGGGCGGCCGGGGCGAGCATCTGCGCCGGCAGGGCCTGACCATCCACAGCGACCTGTACGGCGAGTACACCGTGCAGCCCGCCGCCGTTGCGGAGGACCCGGCCGAGCTGGGCGTGCAGGACCTGATTCTGGTGAGCGTGAAGTATGCCCAGCTGGAAACCGCGGCCGCGCAGCTGGCCCCCATTGTGGGGCCGGATACCCTGGTTCTGCCCGTGATGAACGGGGTGCACACCGCCGCCAAGCTGGGCCGGCTGCTGGGCAAGGGACGGATGCTCCAGAGCGTGATCTATGTGGTGTCCAGCGCCGGGGAGGACTACTCCATCACCCAGTACGGCGACTACACCACCATCTATCTGGGCGAGGGCGAGCGGGCCGGCGAGGCGGACGCAAAGGCCGCGTGCGAGGCGCTGAAGGCGGCGGACATCGACTGCCGCTTTGCCCCCGACGTGCAGGCCGCCATCTGGAGCAAGTATGTGCTGAACTGCGCCTACAACGTGGTCACCGCCCGCTGGGGCGTGCCCATTGGGGCGGTGAAGCACCGGCCCGAACTGGCCGCCGACTACCGGGCCCTGATGGAAGAAACCGTGCGCATTGCCGCCGCCGAGGGCGTGAAGCTGCCCGACGACCAGGTGGAGCGGCATCTGGCCCGGCTGGCCCACACCACCGATGACTCCACCAGTTCGCTCAGCCGCGACTTTGACGCGGGCCGCGTGGGCGAGATGGAGCTGTTCAGCGGCGAGGCGGTGCGCATGGCGCAGGCCCACGGCATTGATGCGCCGGTGACCTGCCGCTATTATGAGGGCCTGAAGGAGCGGGCGGCGGCCTTTTCCAAGTGAGCGGGCAAGCGCCATGGGGAGCAAAAACCCTTTAATCCGGAAGGCTTTATGGATTTTGCCCTGCCGTGCGGCAAAATGCCGGGAAGATTTGGCAGACCTGCCCCATTGACAAAGCGGCGCAGCAACGCTATAATGATGGACGTAAACAAAAAACTACACAAAAACGAGGAAGAGAAGAGTAGGCTTTTGGCATTGTCTCAACCAGAGAGCCCCGATGGTGGAAACGGGCGGAGAACAGGAAGCTGAACATGGTCTTAGAGTTGCGCCGGCGAGGGGAGGCTGCCCCAAGCCCGCGCCGGGTACGCCCGTTACCGCGTCAGGCTGTAAGCAGCGCCGCTGCCGCAGTCGGCAAGGCCCCCGCCGTGAGGCGGCCCCGGGCAAAAACAGGGTGGTACCGCGAAGAATCTTCGCCCCTGGCTGCAAGGATCGCAGCCGGGGGCGTTTTGCTTTTTCGGGCGCGGCCGCCAAAGCCTTCCCCTCGGGGGGGAAGCCGAATCCTCGCGGCCGAAAGCGGAACCTCCGCGAAAGGCCCGCGCGCAAAAGCAGCCATCTTTCCAACCATCTCCAGTAGAAATGAGAGAGTTTTTATGATCGAAATCAAGCATTTAACCAAAGAGTTCAACGACAAATCCGGCAAGGTGGTGGCCCTGCGGGATGTGACCGCCACCATTCAGGACGGCGACATCTTCGGCATCATCGGCATGTCCGGCGCGGGCAAGAGCACGCTGCTGCGCTGCCTGTGCCTGCTGGAGCAGCCCACCGGCGGCGACATTCTGCTGGACGGCGAGAATCTGGTGCGCATGAACGGCGCACGCCTGCGGGCCGCCCGCCGCCGCATGGGCGTGGTGTTTCAGGGCTACAACCTGCTGATGCAGAAAACCGTGTTCGACAACGTGGCTTTTCCGCTGCGGCTTTCCAAAAACGACCCGGCGGCCGTCAAGGCCCGTGTGACGGAGCTGCTGGAGATCGTGGGCCTGGCCGACCGGGCCGGCGCCTACCCCAGCCAGCTTTCCGGCGGCCAGAAGCAGCGCGTGGCCCTGGCCCGCGCTCTGGCCACCAACCCCAGCGTGCTGCTGTGCGACGAGCCCACCAGCGCGCTGGACGCACTGACCACCCAGAGCGTGCTGGCACTTTTGAAAAAAATCAACGCCGAACTGGGCGTGACCATTGTGATCATCACCCACGAGCTGGGCGTGGTGCGCAGCATCTGCAACCGCATGGTGGTCATCGACGAGAGCCGCGTGGTGGAGCAGGGCGATGTGGCCGAGATCTTTGCCCATCCCCAAAGCGCCATTGCCCGCCAGCTTATTCTGGGCGGGGCCATCAAAGAGAAAGAGGAGGGCTGAACCATGTCGGAATTTCTGTCGCGCTACGGCGCATTGCTGCTGGACGGCACCCTGGAAAGCCTGTATATGACCCTGGTGCCTACCCTGCTGGCCTATGTCATCGGCCTGCCTTTGGGCGTGCTGCTCACCGTGACCAAGCCCGGCGGCTTCATGGAGACCCCCCAGTTCAACGCGGCCTTCGGCTGGCTGGTGAACATCTTCCGCAGCATCCCCTTTATGATCCTGATGCTGTTCCTCACCCCCTTCACCCGGGCGGTGATGGGCACCTCCATCGGGGCCAGCGCCGCCAACCTGCCCCTGACCGTGGCCGCCGCACCCTTTGTGGCCCGCATGGTGGAGCAGAGCCTGGAAGAGGTGGACGGCGGCGTTATTGAGGCGGCCCGCTGCATGGGCGCCACCAACTGGCAGATCATCACCCGGGTGCTGCTGGTGGAAAGCGTGCCCAGCCTGCTGCGCGGCCTGACCATCAGCACCATCACGGTGTTCGGCTACACGGCCATCACCGGCGCGGTGGGTGCGGGCGGCCTGGGCAACATCGCCTTCCGCTTCGGCTACCAGCGCTATCAGCAGAGCGTGATGTACGCCTCGCTGGCATTGGTGATTCTGGTGGTGTGCCTGATCCAGACGGTGTTTGGCCATCTGGCCAGCAAGGCGGACAAGCGCAACCGCTGAACCTGTTTCTGTGTTTTCCCCGGCCGGGTGAAAATAAATGCCGTTCGGCAAAATTCCGCAGCATTGAACGAACGTGAGGCGGATGAGGTGGAGCGTAAATCGCTGCCGGAACCTTACGGCGGAGAAACACCGCTGCCTCATTGCGGCCCCCATGCAAACCCATTTATAAAAGAGGAGTGACACAACATGAAAAAGATCGTAGCATCCGTACTGGCGCTGGCCCTGGCTGCAAGCCTGGCGGCCTGCGGCTCCAGCACCGCTTCTTCCGCGGCTTCTTCCGAGGCGGCTTCCGCCGAGACCACCGTGCTGAAGGTGGGCGCTTCCCCCAGCCCGCACGCCGAGATCCTGGAGCAGGTCAAGCCCATTCTGGCCGAGCAGGGCATCGACCTGCAGATCACCGAGTTTGACGATTATGTGATGCCCAACACTGCCGTGGAGGACGGCAGCCTGGACGCCAACTACTTCCAGCATCTGCCCTACCTGGAGGACTTCAATGCCAAGAACGGCACCCATCTGGCGAGCGTGGGCGTGATCCACTACGAGCCCATGGGCCTGTACCCGGGCAAGAGCAGCGACCTGGCCAACATCCCCGACGGCGCGAAGATCGGCATCCCCGGCGACAACACCAACGGCGCCCGCGCGCTGCTGCTGCTGGAGGCCCAGGGCGTTCTGAAGCTGAAGGAGGGCGTGGGCCTGGAGGCCACCGAGCTGGACATTGAGGAGAACCCCCACAACGTGGAGATCGTGCCCATGGAGGCCGCCAACCTGCCCGCCAGCCTGCCTGATCTGGACTTCGCCGTTATCAACGGCAACTACGCCTCCGGCGCCGGCATCGCCGACACCGTGCTGGTGACCGAGGATGCGGACTCTGTGGCCGCCCAGACCTACGGCAACATCGTGGCCGTGAAGGAAGGCAACGAGAACAACCCCGCCGTGCTGGCTCTGGTGGAAGCCCTGAAGAGCGACACCATCAAGCAGTACATCAAGGACAACTACAACGGCATCGTCATGCCCATGGAATAAATCAGAAGCAGGCCGCGGCGGCTTGAAAACGCCGGGCCATTCTGAGCAAGACCGCGAAAACCGGACGCACTGCGCCCGGTTTTTGCTTTGCGTGCTTCTTTGCGGCGGGCGTTTATGCTATAATAAAATTTACCCGGCCAGCGGGGCGCACGGCCGGGCGGGGCTGCCCCCTGTCAACGATCACCGCGCCCCTTATAAGGAAGGAAACAGCATGAAAATTCCGGCGAAAGCCTTTACCCATGGAGGAAAATTCCACGCGGACGATGTGTTCAGCGCGGCGCTTCTGCGCATTCTCCGCCCGGACATCCGGATCCAGCGCGGATTTGAGGTGCCCGAAAATTTTGACGGTCTGGTGTTTGACATCGGCGACGGTATGTTCGACCACCATTCGGCCGACCGGGAGGTGCGCCCCAACGGCGTGCCCTACGCAGCGTTCGGCCTGCTGTGGCGGGTGCTGGGCGCGGGCCTGGTGGGCGACAATCAGGCCCGCCTGCTGGACGAGAACTTCATTCAGCCGCTGGATCTGAACGACAACACCGGCGAGCAGGACAGCCTGGCCGACGCCATCGGCAGCTTCAACCCCCGCTGGGACGAAAAGACCGACCCGGACGAGTGCTTCTTTAAGGCGGTGGACTTTGCCCAGGTGATTCTGCAGAACCGGCTGGAGGAGGCCCGGGCCGTGACCCGCGCCGACGATCTGGTGCAGAAGGCCTACCAGAACATGCGGGACGGCATTGTGGTGCTGCCCTGCTACGCCCCGTGGAAAAACGCGCTGTACCGCAGCGACGCGCAGTTTGTGGTGTACCCCAGCCAGCGGGGCGGCTGGGCGGCCCAGTGCGTGAACGACCGGCGCACCAAAAGCCCCAAGGTGCCCTTCCCGGCCAGCTGGGGCGGCCAGCCCGCCGCCGTGCTGGCCCGGCGCAGCGGCCTGGAAGGCCTGCGCTTCTGCCACGCCAGCCGCTTTTTGATCTCGGCCTCGGACAAGGAGACCGCCCTTGCCGCCTGCCGTCTGGCGCAGGCGGCCCGGCGCTGAGAGAGGGGCTTTGCCTTTGAGGTAAGGCCGCGCCGCAAGAAAAAGCCTTCCCCTTGAGGGGAAGGTGGCCCGAAGGGCCGGATGAGGTGGAGCGCGCAAGTTTGATGCCCCCGCCCCAAACCGCTACAATGGCGGGTGAAACCATGCCGCGGCGAAAAATCGTCCCCGCGGCGGAAAGAAGGCCAGCATGGCACAAATTATTGAGATCACCAGCCTGGATCAGCCCGGGCTGGAGGTATACACCAGCCTCACCCAGGCCCAGCTGCGCAACCGGCTGGAGCCGGAAAAGGGCGTGTTCATCGCCGAAAGTCCCAAGGTGATCGCCCGGGCGCTGGAGGCAGGCTGCCAGCCCCTGTCGCTGCTGATGGAGCGGCGGCAGATCGAGGGCGGCGCGAAGGAGATCGTGGCCCGCTGCGGCGATGTGCCCCTCTACACCGCCGACCGGGAGGTGCTGGCCGGGCTGACCGGCTACACCCTCACCCGGGGCGTGCTGTGCGCCCTGCGCCGCCCGGCGCTGCCCACGGTGGAGCAGCTGTGTGCCGGGGCCAAACGGCTGGCGGTGCTGGAAAACATCGTGGACTCCACCAACGTGGGGGCCATCTTCCGCTCGGCCGCGGCCCTGCACATGGACGGCGTGCTGGTCACTCCCTCCTGCTGCGACCCGCTGTGCCGCCGGGCGGTTCGGGTGAGCATGGGTACCGTGTTTCAGGTACCCTGGGCCTGGCTGGGCGATGCGCCGGACCAGTGGCCCCACCCGGGGCTGGAGCGGCTGAAGGCCCAGGGCTTTGCCACCGCTGCCATGGCGCTGGACGAGCACGCCCGCAGCATCGACGACCCGGAGTTGGCCGCCCAGGAAAAGCTGGCCATTCTGCTGGGCACCGAGGGAGACGGCCTGGCCAAAACCACCATCGCGGGCTGTGACTACACCGTGTGCATCCCCATGTCCCACGGGGTGGACTCGCTGAATGTGGCCGCCGCCAGCGCCGTGGCCTTCTGGGAACTTCGGGTGCGCTGAGGTGCCCGGCTGACGAACAGGAAAAACACCGCGCCGTCCTTTGCCGGAAATCCGGCAAGGCGGCGCGGGTTCTTTTTTGTGGGAAGAACGAAAAACCGATACAAATTCGGCGGCGACCTTGTCAAAAATAAAACGATGCCCTGCCCCCTTTGACAGCCCGCGGCGGGCCGCTATAATAGAAACTGGAGTACCTTCCGGGCGCGTTGTGTGTGCGGCGCTTCGGAAGAACAAGGAGGAAGTTTACGTTGGAAAAGGAAGAGGAAAAGCTGTCCATGTCCGCCCGGACGGAGGAAGCCATCGTACAGCTGATCCTGGATAAAAACTGGCAGCCCGGCCAGCAGATTCCACCGGAGCCGGAGCTGTGCGCCCTGCTGGGGGCCAGCCGCAACACCTTGCGGGAGGCCATTCGGGCGCTGGTTGCCCGGAACGTGCTGGAGATCCGCCGGGGCAACGGCACGTTTGTCTCCGGCCGCATGGGCGTGCCTGACGACCCGCTGGGTCTGGCCTTTGTGGCCAACCCCGGCCGCCTGCCCGAAGAGCTGATGGACATCCGCCAGATGATGGAGCCGTCCATCGCCATTCTGGCGGCGGAAAAGGCCACGGATGAGGACATTGTGGAACTGCGCCGCTGCATGGAGGCCTACGAAGAGGCCGCGGCCCTTGGGCAGGACCCCACCCCCCAGGACATTGCCTTCCATAAGCAGATCGCCCAGTGCACCCAGAACCAGGTGCTGCCCAACCTGATCCCGGTGATCAGCGAGTCCATCCGGGCATTCAGCCATTTGCAGCCCCCCATGAAGGTGCGCAGCACCATTCTGGCCCACCGGGACATCTACGAGGCCATTGCGGCCCGCAGCCCCAGCCGCGCCCGGGACGCCATGAACATCCATCTGGCCGAGGCTCTGCGCAAACTGCGCAAGAGCCGCCTGAAAGAGGACGACGAGGATTGAGCGCCCCAACGCCCTGAAAAAACCGCATAAAACAGCCGCGCCCGGCCATGCATTCTGCACGGCCGGGCGCTTTTTTGTGTTCAGATGTTCTTGGGCAATTCGGTTACGCCCGCGCCCTGATGCTTGTCGTACCCATACAGGCGCACGGTGTAATGGCCGTCGGCCCAGTCTGCAATGGAGACCGAGGCGTTGGAGGCCCAGGGCACCCGGCGGATCTGCTCCACCGGCAACCCCTTCCAGCGGCAGGCCATGGTGCGGATGGGGGTGGAGTGGGTGAAGATGGCCACGCAGCCGCCCTCGTTCTCCCGCACGATCCGCTCCATGGCGGTGGTGACCCGGTCGTACAGCTGGGCCACGCTCTCGCCGCCGTCCGGGTGGGCGCGGCTCATGTCGGTCATCCAGATGTGGTGGCTCTCGGGGTAGGCGGCGGTGATCGCGTCAAAGGTCATGCCCTCCCATTTTCCGGCGTAGATCTCCCGGAAGGCCGGTTCGGGAATGACAGGCAGCCCGTGCATGGCCGCCGTGGGGGCCGCCGTGTCCATGCAGCGCACAAGGTCGCTGGAATAGATGCGGGTAATGGGCTGGTCGCGCAGGAATTCGGCGGTGCGGCGGGCCTGCTCCAACCCAAGGGGGGTGAGGGGCGGGTCCAGCTGGCCGGTGAGCCGACGGGCCAGGTTGATCTCGCTCTGGCCGTGGCGAATGCAGATGAGGGTCGTCATGGTGGTACGTCCTTTTCGTTTCAGTTTGCGTGGGTGTGCCGGGCAAAGCCGCTTCATGCCGCGCCGCCGTACACCTGGGCCACGGCCTGGGCGATCAGCCCGGCCTCGGCCCAGATGGTTTCGGGGTCGGCGCAGGCGGCGTATTCGGCGGCGCTGGTGAGAAAGCCGGTCTCCAGCAACACGGCGGGGCAAAGGTCGGTGCGGGTGACATAGTAGTAGTCCTGCCGGGCACCTCGCAGGGTGCGGCCGGTGCCGCCGCCCAGCCGCTCGGTCAGGGCGCGGGCCAGCGGGGCCGAGCGCGCGGTGAAGTAATAGCACTCCACGCCGCCCACGTTGGTGCTGTCCCGGTCAAAGCCGGCGCTGTTGTGGTGCAGGCTCAAAAACAGGTCGGGGGCCTGGGCGGCCAGAACCTCCCGCCGCTGGTTCAGGGTGAGGGCGGTGTCTCCGTCCCGGGTGAGGGTGACCTGAGCGCCCAGCTGCTCCAGCCGGGTGCGGGCGGCCAGTGCCAGCGCCAGATTCAGGTCCTTTTCCTGGGGGCCGCTCTGCCCGGCACAGCCCGTGGCCCCCTCGTCGGTGCCGCCGTGGCCGGGGTCCAGCAGAATGTGCAGCCCGGCCAGCGCCCCGCCTGCCTCCGGCTGCGGTACGGCCTTCAGGTGCACGGTCAGGCCGCCGCTGCCGTCGGGCTGGATGTCCCAGCCCCACAGCCCGGCGGCGGGTGCGGGAAGGGTGACGGATACAAAACCGTCGGAAACCGTCACGGCCGCGCCGTCGGCGACGTTTTTTGACGGTTTTTGCGTGTCCTCCGCGACGGTTTTCGACGGTTCGGTCGTATTGTCGGCGGTGGGTTCCGCCGACGTTCCGATTAAGACGATTTCAAGTGAATTTTCATCGGTTCGCCGGGCCAGGAACAGAGGCGTTGTGTCCGGGTCGCTGCTGCTCAGCCGCCAGAAATCGTCGCCGTTCGCCGCAGATTCCTCCTGCGCGACGGAAATCGACGGTTCCGCCCGCCAGCCCAGCAGCTCGCAGTCGGTCGAGAGCACCCACCCGGCCCCGTCCACCCGGTAGGCCCAGGTGTACTTGCCATTTTTGGTCAGGCGGCGGCTCTCCCCCACCGGGGCGCACACCCCGGCGGGTAGCCCCGCCGCAATGGAAGAGGGGTCCGCCGGGTCCTCCAGCAGGCTGGTGAGGGCGGCGGTGGTGCGCAGCCATTGGCCGCGCTCGGCGGGCGCCGAGCCGTCCGGCTCCGGCTCGACCGGGGTGAATTGGGGGGTGCGCTGGGTGCAGTGCAGGGTGAGCGCCTCGTCCCCCTGCCGGACGGTGAAGACGTTCTCCCCTTCGGCCAGCTCCATGGCAATGGCCCACACCCGGCCAACCTGCAACGCCGCCCGGCCGTTCACCGTGACCGGCTCTGCGCCGGCCCGGGCGGTGCCGCAGAGGGTGACGGTGGATTCATACAGCACGCCGGCCTCCTGGGGGTAGGCCAGAGTCAGCTGGTTCTCCGTCTCCAGCCCCGGCAGCGCGGGGGCGGCCCCGTCGGAGAGAAAGGCCAGAACCAGAGCGGCCTCGGCGCTGTCCGGGTCCGCCAGCAGCAGCCCGGCCTGCTCCACCTGTACGGCTGCGGCCAGCTGGGCGGCCCCGCCGCCGGAGAAAAGCACCGGCAGCCCAGCCCGGTCGCACCAGGCGGTCTGCTCGCCCCGGGTCTTGGCGGTGAGCAGGGGCACGCCCCGCTGCCGCGCCAGCCGGGCGGCGGTTTCGTCCGCACCGGTTTCGTCCAGAAGGCACAGGGCAAGGCCCTGCCGGGCAGCCGCCGCCTGCAGCGCCTTCACCCCGTCACGGCCCAGCGCCCCGGCCGCTTCACCGGGCAGAGCCAGCGTGTCAAAGCCTTGTGCCCGGGCGGCGGCTATGGTATCCTGGGGGGCCTGAGCCGCCGCGGCACGCAAAAGCAGCGCACGGGGGGCATCGGGCAGCGGCAGCGGCCGGGGTGTGGCCAGCAGGCCGAAGCCCAGGGCAGCCAACACCGCAAGCCCGGCCAGGCTGGCCAGGCAGACGGCAAAGGAGCAGGTGTGTTTCATGGCGGCCTCCTTGGGGTGGTTTTGGCTATTACCGCTATTATAGCATGGGTGGGAAGAGGATCGTTTGGCGGCGGGTGCGAAGGCAAAGCCAAAAGCCGCGGCGATGCAGCAGCGCAACGCCTTCCCCTTCGCGGCAAAGCCAAAAGCCGCGGCGGAAAGCGGCAGCCCCCAAAGGCCGGGCGGCCGCCTTTACTTTCCCCGTTTATAATTGTATAATATACGAAATATGTCTGTCTTTCTGCGGCTGGGCCGCACAATTCCCCGAGGGAAATGATCCATAAGGAGCTTTTGCGTTGAGTTTTCACAACCTTTCTTACGTTGCCTTCCTGCCGCTGGCGGCTGTGTGCTATCTGAAGGCGCCCAAAAAGGTCCAGCCCGGCGTGCTGCTGGCGGCCAGCCTGTGGTTTTACTGGTGCAACCGCCCCGCGGCAGCCAGCTGGGGCCTTGGCTGGCAGCTGCTGCCCATGGGGCTGCTTGTGGCCGTCAGCCTGTTCTGCTGGGCGCTGGGCCGGGCCATTCAGGCGGCCGGGCAGCCCCGGCGGGGCCGGCTGGTGGCCGTGGGCGTGTGCTGCCTGCTGGCGCTGCTGGCGGTGTTCAAGTACTTCAACTTTTTTGTGCCGGTGTTTGCACCGGGGGTGCTGCACAAGCTGCCCTTCCCGCTGGGCGTGAGCTTTTACACCTTTGCGGCCATCAGCTATCTGGTGGACGTGGGCCGGGGCGATATGCCCGCCGAGGAAAGCCCGCTGAACCTGACGGCGTTTCTGTGCTTTTTCGGCACAATCACCGCCGGGCCCATCTGCCGCGCCCGCACCCTGCTGCCTCAGCTGCGGCAGGAGCACCGGTTTGACGCGGCCCGCACGGTGACGGCCCTGCAGCTGTTTGCGCTGGGCCTGTTCCGCAAGGTGGCGGTGGCTGACCCCCTGTACACCTACACCAGCCAGGTATTCGGGGACATTCCCGGCCACGGCGGGCTGAGCCTGCTGGCGGCTACGCTGGCCTACACCTTCTATTTATACTTTGACTTTGCGGGTTATTCGGAGATGGCCCGGGCCAGCGCCCTGCTGCTGGGGCTGGACATTCCCGAAAACTTCAAAACGCCCTTCTTTGCCACCAATTTCTCCGGCTTCTGGAACCGCTGGCACATCAGCCTTTCTTCCTGGCTGCAGGACTATCTGTTCACCCCGCTGGTGTGGGCCGATGCCTCGAAGCTGCCCCTCATCGGGCAGAAGATCAGCCGGTTTTCGCCGCTGTTCTGTGTGTTCTGCGTGTTCTTTGTGTCCGGCTTCTGGCACGGCAGCACCCTGCCCTTTGTGGTGTGGGGCCTGCTGCAGGCGCTGTACCGGGTGGGCGAAGAGCTGCTGCACAAGCATCTGGGCAAGCCCAAAAAGAAGGCCCCGGCCCGGGTGCTGTGGGCCAAACGCCTTGGCGTGTTTGTGCTGTGGAACCTGAGCATGGTGTTCTTTGCCATGGGCAGCGCCGTGGGCCAGCCCGCCGGCGGGCAGTACGGCGTGGGCGAGGCCTTTGCCATTCTGCGGGGATACGGCCGCGGGCTGAGCCTTTCCCGCTTTGCGGCGGAGAGCTGGGCCGCCGTGCGGGTCGGCTTTTATGCCGACGACCGGATGGTTCTGGCCTGGTTTGCCTTTGTGGCCTTCTGCTTCGCGGCGGCCCTTCGGCTGGACTGGCTGCGGGCCTTCTCGTTCAAGAACAAGGGCGAAGAGCTGGTGCTCAAGGCCCAGAAGCCCCGGGTGCGCTGGGCGCTGTATTATCTGCTGACCCTGTGCTGCTTTGCGGGCCTGGTGATGCAGAACGGCGGCTTTGGCGGCGGCAGTTTTGCCTACGGCGGATTTTAAGGAGGAAGAGCCATGCGCAACATTCTGAAAAAGCTGGCGCTGCTGCTCGTCCCGGTGGCGGCGTACTTTGCGGTGTTCCTTGCCTTTGAGCCGAACAACTACTTCGGCCTGCACAAGGTGACGGACAGTGAATCCTCCATCAGCCGGCTGAAGGCGTTCCAGCGGGAAAAGGGCAGCCGCGTGATCATCGGCGATTCCCGCCTGGCCCATTTTGATCTGGATCTGGCCGGGCAGGCCAGCGGCAAAACCTGGCAGACGCTGGCCTTCGGCGGCGCTTCGCTGAAGGAGAACAACGACCTTCTTGCGTGGGTGCTGAAGGAAAACCCGGACCTTCAGGAAGCGGTGTACGGGCTTTCGTTTTACACCCTGAACAAAAGCTACAACGCCGACCGGATGGCCACGCTGGAAAAAACGCTGGCCAACCCCTTTGCGTACCTGTTCAATCTGGAATACAACGTGAATATGCTCACCGCCCTCTCCGAGCGGCTGCAGGGTGTGCAGAGCGGCGGCGCGGGCGAAACCGGCGACTGGCAGTACCCGGCCGACTACACCGATCCGGACACCGGCGCCGTGTACCCGGTGCACCGCACCCTGGCGGTGTACCCCCAGGCGATTCTGCCCCGCTGCCGGGACTGGGCTGTGAACACCGCCCAGCTGGAGCGGCTGTATGCCCTGGCGGACGAATGCGCCGCCCGGGGCGTGAAGCTGACCGTGGTGCTGCCCCCCATGGCGGACACGGTGCTCACCCAGGTGTGCGAGCCGCTGGGCATTGCCGGGGAAATGACCGGCACGGTGCTGCCCGCCCTGCGCGAAGCGGCCGACGCCCACGGCTTTGCCCTGCTGGACTATGAGTGGACGGACCGCCCGGCCTATGACGAGGACACCCAATTCTACGACGGCTTCCATCTGGACACCCGCTACGGCCTGCCCCAGTGGACCGAGACCCTGTTTGCCGCGCTGCGGTAAGCGGCCCGGCTGTTACAAACATCCCGGAAAAGGAGGCGCCCCATGGGCCTGGACTTTCTGATTTTATACGAGCACACCGTGCGGGAGTACGAGAGCGACCTTTTGCTGAAGCTGGAGCTGGAGCGGCGGGGCTACACCGCCGAGATCCGCCAGCTGCTGGACCGCAAGAAGCTGGGCTATTTCACCTGGAAAAAGCCCAAGGTGCTGGTGGCCAGCTGTATGTACGACAACGAGGCCATCAACAGCCACGTGTACAACAACATCGGCCGGTGCGACCGGATCGTGAACCTCCACTGGGAGCAGATGCTCTCGGACACCCAGGAGGAGGGCGACTGGTTCAACATGAACGGCAACGCCAAAAAGTGCGTGCAGACCTGCTGGGGCCAGAAAACCGCCCGCCGGCTGGAAGCCCACGGCATGGAGGAGAAGAACTGCCCCGTGACCGGCGCGGTGATGATGGACTTCCTGCGCCCGGAGTTCCACGGCTACTTCAAAGATAAGGCCGCCCTGTGCCGGGAGTTCGGGCTGGACCCGGACAAGCAGCTGCACCTGTACATTTCCAGCTTCGGCTACGCCAGCATGACCGATCAGGAGGTGGCCGAGCTGAGCCGCATGGCGGGCACCGACTTTACCGGCTTTGCCCGCACCAACCGGGTGAGCATGGACGAGACCCTGCGCTGGTTCGACCGGTATCTGGGCGAGCACCCGGAGGTGGAGCTGGTGTACCGCCGCCACCCCAGCGAGTGGAACAGCCCCCATCTGGACGCACTGGCCAAGAAGCGGCCCAACTTCCATGTGATCTTCGCGGGCAGCGTGAAGGAGTGGATCGTGGCGGCAGACTCCATCTCCATCTGGATGAGCACCGCCATCGCCGAGGTGTACATGGCGGGCAAGAGCTGCCACATTCTGCGCCCGGTGCCCATTGAGCACGAGTACGACCCGGTCATCTACGCCGGGGCCGACTATGTGACCAACTATGAACAGTTCGACCGGGCCATGGCCCAGGAGAACCCGCCCTTCCCCATTGCGAAGGAGGTCATCGAGGGCTACTTTGACCCCAGCCCCCGTCCGGCCTACCTGCGCATGGCCGACCTGCTGGAGCAGGTGTACAAAGAGCCGCCCCGGGACAAGCCCATGGGCGAGGGCTTTACCCCCCATTTCAACTGGCTGAAATTCTTTGCCCTGTGGGGGGTGCACATTCTGTTCTTCTTCCGGCTGGAGCCGAAAAAGGTGTTCTTCTTCCATAAGGGCCTGGCGGACTTTGCCCAGCGCATCTACGGCTATGTGGAAAAGGCCTATGTGCCCCGCGCCGAGGCGCGCCGCATGGAGGAGCGCATCCGGCCCTTTGTGAAGGGAGAGCGGGAATGAACAGCCAACTGAGAAAAAACCTTGTGTTCAACACGGCGGGCAGCCTGCTGTTCTACGTGTGCCAGGCGGCCATGAACCTGCTGGTGACGGCGCTGGCCGGAGCAGCGGCCAACGGCCTGCTGGCCACGGCCATGACCATTGCCAACGTGGGTCTGAGCTTTGCCAGCTACGGCATGCGCACGTTTCAGGTGTCGGACGAGGCGGGCAAATACACCGACCGCACCTATCTTGCCAGCCGGTTTGTGACGGTGGCGCTGGCCTGGGCGGCCTGCATGGGCTTTGCCTTTGTCAACGCCTACACTGCCCGGCAGCGGTGGGTGATCTTTCTGTACACCGGCTACCGCCTGGTGGAGAGTGCCTCGGACGTGTGGCACGGCTTTCTGCAGAAGGCCGAGCGCATGGACATTGTGGGCATCAGCTTCGGGGTGCGCGGGGTGTTCACCGCCGGGGCGGTGGTGGGCGGCCTGCTGCTCACCAAAGACCTGGTGCTCACGCTGGCGGTGCTGCTGGCGCTGAACCTGGGCTATGTGGCTCTGGTGGATGTGCCGCTGGCCCTGCGCCGGGCGGATCTGAGCCGCACCGGCGGCGGCAGCGTGCCCGCCCTGCTGTGGGAGTGCCTGCCGCTGGCGGCCTACGCCAGCCTGAACACGGCGGTGGGCTCGGCCCCCCGCTACTTCTGCGAGCGCATTCTGGGCGAGGTGATGCTCAGTTACTTCGCCAACGTGTTCCTGCCCGTGATGATGCTTCAGGTGGCGGCAGTGTACCTGTTCGTGCCCTTCATCACCACCTTCTCCCGCCTGTGGAACGGCCGGGACGGGGCGGGCTATTTCAAGGCCCTGCGTATGCTGGGGCTGTGCCTGGCGGCGCTGTGGGCTGCGGGCACGGCGGGCGTGCTGGTGCTGGGGCGCTGGGGCCTGGGCTTTTTGTACCCCAGTACGCCGGAAATTCTGGATTACACCGGGCTGCTGGTGCCGCTGGTGGCCTGCGCGGTGTGCACGGTGCTGGTCACGGTGCTGTGCAACCTGCTCACCATCGCCCGGGGTATGCGCTGCCTGATTCTGGACAACCTGGCGGGGCTGGCTGCCGCCCTTGCGGTGAGCGCACCGCTCATCCGGGCCTTTGGCCTGTGGGGCGCGGCCTTTGCCACGCTGGCGGGCTTCGGCGTGCAGGCGGCCTGCCTGCTGGCGGGGCTGCTGCGGGCGGCCAGGGCCCAGTTTGCGGCCAGTTGACCGGGAAATATGTTTTTTCAGGGGGTGCACGGCCTGCACGGCGGGCGGTGTGCCCCCTGTTTTGCGGGCAGGGGGAACAATTCCCGGCGCGGGAAGCAGAAAATTGCTGTGCATAGGGATAAAAATTGGGCGCACGGGAGTTAAAATTGCCTGATTTCATTGAAACACACGGTGAAATGCGGTATTATTAGACTGTTTTAATCTGGCGCAGTGTGCGCAGAACCCGGCCCGGCCGGGGCGCGTGAGGGCGCGCTCCGCCTGCTTTTTGGGGCCGGTGCGGGGATGTTACAGACCAAGGAGAAAACGATCATGCTGAACAGAGGGAAAAAGGGGCTGGCGATGCTGCTGAGCACCGTGTTTGCGGTGGCTGCGGTGGCAGGGGCCTTCCCGGTGGTGACGTTTGCACAGGACGAGCCGACCCAGGCCGTTGTGGTGCAGCAGGAGGGCGAGACGGCGCCGGCCGACCTGCCCGATGAGGAACCCCAGACGGAGGAGGAAACCGCCCCGGAACCGACGGAACCGGAGGAGCAGGAGGAGCCGGCGGGAGAACCGGAGACCGACCCCGAGACCCTGCCCCAGGGTGAGGAACTGAAGGAGACCATCCGCACCCTGCTGGCGAACACGCGGGACATGGCGGCCCTGAGCGAGGACGAGCTGGATCAGACGGCCCAGGAGATCGAGGCGCTGGCGGTGGCCCCCATGAGCGCGGACGAAGCCGGGGACGAGGAGCTGACCGAGCTGTTCGCCCGGCTGGCCGATGCACAGGCCGCCGTGGAGGATATGCGCATGGCTTACGAGGCCGCCCGGGAGGGCTGGCTGGACCAGCTGCCCCAGACCGGCCTGGAAAACAGCTGGCGCTACCAGAACGGCCGCCGGGTGGACGCGGAGGACAACGGCGTGGCCACCCTGAGCCTGCCGGACGGGGTGAGCACCTTCTCGGCCAACGGGCACTGGGGCATTGACGTGAGCCGCCACCAGGGCACCATCGACTGGAAGGCTGTGAAGAACGCAGGCGTGGAGTTTGCGGTCATCCGCTGCGGCTACGGCGACGATGAGACCGACCAGGACGACTCCCAGTGGGAGCGCAACGTCTCCCAGTGCGAAAAGCTGGGCATCCCCTACGGTGTGTATCTGTACTCCTATGCAAACAGCACCAGCCAGGCGGCCAGCGAGGGCCGGCACGCGGTGCGCCTGCTGAAGGGCCACAACCCCACCCTGCCGGTGTTCTACGACCTGGAGGAAAACCGGCAGCTGTCGCTGGGCAACAGCGGCCTGGCCGACCTGGCCCGCACCTTTGCGGGCATTGTGGGCAATGCAGGCTACGAGGTGGGCGTTTACGCCAGCCGCAGCTGGTGGAACAACTACCTGACCGACTCGGTGTTTGAAAACTGGTACCGCTGGGTGGCGGAGTGGCGCTCCAGCTGCAGCTACGGCGGCCGCTATGAGATGTGGCAGTACGCCAGCAACGGCTCGGTGAACGGCGTGAGCGGCAACGTGGACATGAACTACTGGTACGGCAGCCTGAGCGGCAAGAACAATCAGCCCGCCGCCCCCAGCCTGGAAGAGCTGGAGGCCGAGTACGCCCCGGTGTACAACTACGAGTACTACGTCACCAACAACAAGGATCTGGCCGGTTACAGCCGCCAGCAGGCCATGGACCACTTCCTGAACCACGGCATGGCCGAGGGCCGGCAGGCCTGCGAGGAGTTCAACGTGCAGAGCTACCGCGCCCGGTATTATGACCTGATGGACTGGCTGGGCAACGACCTGAAGCCCTATTACATCCATTACAAGGACCACGGCAAGGCCGAGGGCCGGGACGCCAAGACCTACTGCCGCCTGACCCGCTACAACAAGCACGATTACAGCAACGTATACAACTTTGACTACTACATCTCCCACTGCCAGGACATCCGCGACTGGGTGAAGGGCGACGACTACATGGCCATCCAGCACTTTGTGGAGTATGGCATGGCCGAGGGCCGGCAGGGCTGTGAGGAATTCAACGTGCGGAACTACCGCGCCCGGTACTACGACCTGATGGACTGGCTGGGCAACGACCTGAAGCCCTATTACCTGCACTATCAGGACTACGGCAAGGCCGAAGGCCGTGACGCCAAGACCTACTGCCGCCTGACCCGCTACAATAAGCACGACTACGGCAACGTGTACGACTTTGATTATTACACCGCCCACTGCAAGGACATCCGGGATTGGGTGAAGGGTGACGACTACCTGGCTCTTCAGCACTTTGTGGAGTACGGCATGGCCGAGGGCCGGCAGGCCTGCGAGGAGTTCAACGTGCGGAACTACCGCGCCCGGTACTACGACCTGATGGACTGGCTGGGCGACGACCTGAAGCCCTACTACCTGCACTATCAGGACTACGGCAAGAAGGAAGGCCGGGACGCCAAGACCTACTGCCGCCTGACCCGCTACAACAAGCAGGACTACTCGGCGGTGTACGATTTTGATTATTACATTGCCCACTGCCAGGACATCCGCGACTGGGTGAAGGGCAACGACTACATGGCCATCCAGCACTTTGTGGAGTACGGCATGGCCGAAGGCCGCCAGGGCAGCGAGGAGTTCAACGTGTACACCTATCGTGCCCGCTACGACGACCTGCGCAAGCGCTGGGGCAACAACCTAAAGCCCTACTACCTCCATTACATCAACGAGGGCAAAAAGGCGGGCCTCAAAGGCGTTTGAACGGGGGAAGGCCCCGGCTGGAGGCAGAACTATCTGCACCCGAACAACCGAAAAATAGGAGATAAGAAACTATGACGAACTGGAAGGAAATGCCCGCGTGGCAGCACCTGCAAAAATACCGCCCGCTGCTGTATGAGCTGGTGGTGCGGGATCTGAAGGTCAAATACCGCCGCAGCTTCCTGGGCTATCTGTGGAGCCTGCTGAACCCGCTGCTGATGATGGCGGTGATGTCCTTTGTGTTCTCGTACATTTTCCGCTACGACATCGAGAACTATCCCCTGTACCTGATCTGCGGCCAGACGCTGTGGAGCTTTTTCAATGAGAGCACCAACATGGCCATGTATTCGGTGCTGCAGAACGGGTCGCTCATCAAAAAGGTGTACATCCCCAAGTTTATTTTCCCCATGTCCCGGGTGTTCTCCAGCTTTGTGACCATGAGCTTCAGCCTGGGGGCCATCCTCATCGTGATGCTGGTCACCCGTGCGCCGCTGCACTGGCAGCTGCTTCTGTTCCCGCTGCCGCTGGTTCTGCTGCTGCTGTTCGCCATGGGCGTAAGCATGGTGCTGTCCTCCCTGTCGGTGTACTTCCGGGATGTGACCCACCTGTACAGCGTGGTCACTTTGGCCTGGATGTACGTCACCCCGGTGTTCTACCCGGTGTCCGCTCTGCCGGAAGAAGTGGCGTGGGTGCTGAAGCTGAACCCCATGTACTATTATCTGGACAACTTCCGTCAGCTGGTGCTGTATGGCTCGCTTCCCACCGCAAAAAGCTGGTGCATCTGCCTGTTGTGCAGCGGCGCGGCCCTGGCGGTGGGCCTGGCGGTTTTCCGCAAGCTGCAGCGCAACTTCATCCTGTATTTGTGAGGAGCGAGAATATGGCAACACCGATCGTTGAAGTAAATAATGTGACCATGCGGTTCAACCTGGCCAAGGAGAAAACCGACACCATCAAGGAGTACTGCCTGAAGCTGATGCGCGGCCAGCTGCACTTTGATGAATTCTTTGCGCTGAAAAACGTTTCGTTCAGCATCCAGCCCGGTGAGGCCGTGGCCCTCATCGGCAAAAACGGCAGCGGCAAAAGCACCATGCTCAAGGTGATTGCGGGCGTGATGTACCCCTCCAAGGGGCAGGTGACGGTGCGCGGCAGCATTGCCCCCCTCATCGAGCTGGGCGCCGGCTTTGACATGGACCTGACCGCCCGGGAAAACATCTACCTGAACGGCGCGGTGATGGGCATGGACCGGGCGTTCATGAACGAGCATTTTGACGAGATCATCGAATTTTCGGAGCTGCAGGAATTTGTGGACGTGCCCGTGAAGAACTACTCCTCCGGTATGATCTCCCGCCTGGGCTTTGCCATTGCCACGGTGGTGCGGGCGGACATTCTGGTGGTGGACGAGATCCTGGCCGTGGGCGACTTCAAGTTCCAGGAAAAGTGCAAGGCCAAAATGCGCGAGCTGCTGGAAGGCGGCACCACCCTGCTGTTCGTCAGCCACAACGGCGACCAGGTGAAGGAGCTGTGCAGCCGGGCCATCTGGCTGAACCACGGCGTGGTGATGGAGGACGGCCCCGCCGATGTGGTGTACGACAAGTACGCCGCCATGATGGAACAGTCCTGAGCTGCGGCGGGCCGAAAGCGGTGAAACAGACAACATGAACAGCATTAAAATTTTAATTGCGTGCCACAAACCCACGGATTTTCTTGCCAGCGATTGCTTGCAGCCCATTCAGGTGGGGGCCGCCAAGGCGGCGGTGCGTCTGCCGGATATGCTGCACGACGATGAGGGCGAAAACATTTCCGCTCTCAACCCCATGTACTGCGAGCTGACCGCCCAGTACTGGGCCTGGAAAAACCTGGACTGCGATTACTATGGCTTTTTCCACTACCGGCGCTATCTCTCCTTTGCCGGTGCGCCGGGCAGCCGCGACAGCTGGGGCAACCTGACCGAGCCTTTTTTTGACGGGCAGATCGAGGAGAAATACGGCCTGAGCGAGGAATCCATCCGCGCCTTTGTGGAAGGGGCGGATCTGGTTCTGCCGGAGCAGAAGAACATCACCCAGATGCCCCACATGGGCAAAAACATGGTGGAACAGTACCAGGCCGGGCGCAACCTGCACGGGGAGGACCTGGACCGGATGATGGACATCCTCAAGGAGAAGTATCCGGAATTCGTGCCCTACGCCCAGCGGTACCTGAGCGGCCACACCACCTTCTTCAACAATATGTACATCATGAAGAAGGAGCTGTTCGAGCCCTACTGCGCCTGGCTGTTTGACATTCTGGATGAATTCATGAAGCGGGCGGACATGGCCGACTATTCGGTGGAGGCCCTGCGCACGCCGGGCCACCTGGCCGAGCGGCTGCTGAACATCTACTGCCTGTATTTGCAGGATCAGAAAAAGGATCTGGTGATCAAGCAGGCCCCCACCGTAGCCTTTTTGAACACCGACCCGCTGGTGAAGCCGAAGCCGGCTTTTGCCAAAAACAACGTGGCCATTGCCCTTTCGGCCAACGATTACTACGCGCCCTATGTGTCGGCGCTGCTGCACTCCATGAAGGAGCAGTTCACCCCGCAGCACAACTACGATCTGCTGGTGATGCACCGGGACATCCGGCCCCAGACCCAGCGGCGGCTGCGGGCGGTGTTTGCGGGCTGCGAAAACGTGTCCCTGCGCTTTTTCGATGTGTCCCGCTTCGGCAAGCAGTTTGAACACCTGTTCCTGCGGGCGCACTTTGCGCTGGAGACCTACTTCCGCCTGCTGATGCCCGAGCTGCTGCCGGACTACGACAAGGTGCTGTATCTGGACTGCGACGTGATCGTGAAGGCCGACCCGGCCCTGCTGTATGACACCGATGTGGAGGGCTGCCTGCTGGCGGCCTGCCACGATGCGGACACCGCGGGCCTGTACAACGGATATGAGGAGCACAAAAAGGTCTACATGGACCAGGAGCTGAAGATCGAAAAGCCCTACGAGTACTTCCAGGCGGGGGTCATCCTGTTCAACCTGGCTGAGTTCCGCAAGCAGTACACCAGCGCCGGTATGCTGGAATTTGCGGCCTCCAACAAGTGGGAGCTGCTGGATCAGGACGTGCTGAACTATCTGGCCCAGGGCCGGTACAAGGCGGTGGACATGGCCTGGAATGTGATGACCGACTGGCGGTACATCCGCATTTCGGACATTGTGAGCCGGGCGCCCAAGTATCTGCGGGATGAGTATCTGGCGGCCCACGCCGCCCCGAAGATCATCCACTACGCCGGGCCGGATAAGCCCTGGCAGCAGCCGGATTCCGACTATGCGGAGGAGTTCTGGCACTATGCCCGCCAGAGCGATTACTACGAGGAGCTGATGCAGCGCCTGGCCCGGCAGAGCGCCCGGGAGGTGCAGCCCCGCCCGTTCAAGGCCCGGGCCAGGGATGTGCTGAAAAAGCTGCTGATGCCGGCGGTGAACGCAGTGCTGCCCAAGTACACCAAGCGGCGTGAGATGGTGAAGGCACTGGCTGCCCCCTTCCGGCGGTAACGCGCCGGCCGCCCCGCAGACGTTTCACGCAAAAAATAACATAGCCCCCATCCTGCGCGCCGTTTCGCGCGAGATGGGGGCTATGCTTGTACCGGGGGAAAAGCCCGCTCAGCGGGTATGTACGTCCATCTGGGGATAAGGGATCTCGATGCCGGCCTTGTCAAAGGCGTCGCGCACTTGCTCCATCAGGTCAAAGTTCAGAGGCCAATAGTCGGCCGAATTGCACCACACGCGAAGGGTGTATTCCAGGGCGCTGTCGCCGTGGCTGGCCAGGCGGGCCATGGGGGCCGGGTCGGCCAGAACCATGGGGTTGGCCCGGGCGGTCTCCAGCAGAACGGCCTTCACCTTCTCCACCGGGGCGTCGTAGCTGGCGGTGTAGGTCTGCATGAGCAGCCGGGTGGGGTTGGCGGTGTAGTTCACCACGGCGGTGCCAGTCAGGCTGCCGTTGGGCAGGGTGACCACCTTATTGTCCGGCGTGGTGAGGAAGGTGTAGAACACGGTCACGGCCTTCACCGTGCCCTCCTGCCCGTCGGCCTTGATGTAGTCGCCCACCTTGAAGGGCTTGAAGATCAGCAGCATCAGGCCGCCGGCAAAGTTGCTCAGCGCACCCTGAAGGGCAAGGCCCACGGCCACACTGCCGCTGGCCAGCAGGGTCAGAAAGCTGGTGGTTTGAATGCCCAGAATGCCGGCCACGTTCAGGCCCAGCAGCACATACAGCACAATGCGGGTGCAGCTGGTCAAAAACGTGTGCAGGCTGGGGTCCAGCTTATCCAGTGCACGGCTGTGCTGCACCAGGCGGATCACCCAGCGGCAGAGCCACAGGCCGATCACCAGCACCACCAGGGCGCTGAGCAGCTTTGCGCCCAGGTCGGTGCCGTGCTGGATCAGCTGATTGGTGAAGGTTTCCAGAGAATTCATGAACGGGTCCGTCCTTTCCAAAATCAAAACTGCCGCCCCCTCCCGGCCGGGAAGGGGGCCGGTATTCATTATAGCAAGAGGCCGCGCGGCGGGCAAGGGCAGGCCCGGCGGGCGGGAAAGATTGGCTGCATAATTTACCAAATTGTAGCACAAAAGTCCGTGCATTTATGCTATAATCGGGGCAAGAGCAGCAATTGGAACCGGGCAGCATTACACGCCTCCGGGCGTTTCGTGCCCGGGCGGCGAAGGAAGGCGGAACGGCGGCAGCCGGAAAAAAGGAGGCGGAAGCGGATGAAGCGGGCACTGGTTTTGGCCGGCGGCGGCGCAAAGGGAAGCTATCAGGTGGGCGTGTGGAAGGCCCTGGCCGAGCTGGGCTGGAAGCCGGACATCATCACCGGCACCAGCGTGGGCTGCCTGAACGGGGCTCTGTTCGTGCTGGACGGCTATGAGGTGGCCCGGGATATGTGGCTGACCATCCGCACGAAGGACGTGGTGCGCCTGCCCGGCGAAAACCGCCCCGGCCCGCTGGCCGCCTTTTTGCAGGAGGTCATCCGCGGCGGAGGCCTGAACGTGGAGCCGCTGGAGGCGATTGTGGACACCCTGCTGGACGAGGACGCCATGCGCCGCGCGCCCATCCGCTATGGGCTGGTTACGGTGCAGCAGCTGCCCCTGAAGGCGCTGGAGCTGACGCTGGAGGAGATCCCCCACGGGATGCTGGCGGAGTATATGCTGGCCTCGGCGGCCTGCTTCCCCGCCTTCCGCCCCCGGGAGATCGAGGGACGCAGCTTTATTGACGGCGGCTACCGGGACAATATGCCCTGTGGCCTGGCCCAGCGCATGGGCGCGGAAGAGGCCCTGTGCGTCAACGTGGACGGGGTGGGCTTCGTCCGCCCGGCCCCGGAGGGGCTGGCGGTGCGCACCATTGAAAGCCATTGGGACCTGGGCAGCATCCTGAACTTTGACCCGCCCACCGCCGCCCGCAACATGGAGCTGGGCTATTGGGATACCCTGCGCGCCTTTGGCCGGGTGCGGGGCAGCGCCTATGCCCTGCGGCCCGAGGGCGCGGCGTATCTGGAGGAGATCCTCGCCGGCCGGTACCGCCCCCTGATGGCCGCGGCGGTGGAGGGCAGCCCGGCGCTGACCCTGGCTGAGCGCACGGCTCTGAACCGATTTGAGCGCTGCACCGACCCGGAGCTTCTGCCGGCAGAGCTGGCCGCCGAGGAGGCGGGGGTGGACCCCACCTGCCTGTGGGACGGCCCGGCCTTCTGCAGCGCCTTCATCACCGGCTTCGGCCGGGAAAGGGCGGAGAAATACCGGCCCCTGTTTTACCCCGGAGAAAGGGCCGACCGGCTGGGTGCCGCCGCGGCGGCTGCCCAGGCAGCAGCCCGCCCGGCCGAGCTGATCGCGGCGGGGCTGTTCTACGCCCTGACCGGGGCCGCACCCCGCAGCGTCGCGGCGCTGTGCGAACCTGCCGAACCCACCGAATAAACCCGCGCGGCGGCAGGCCTTGGCGGCCGGGCCGCGCGATGCAACTGCAAACGCGAAGGAGGGAAAGCCATGCGCACCTATTTGGGGGTTACTGCATCCCGGGGGCTGGCCGTGGGTCCGGTGTTCCGGCTGGACCGCGCTGCCCCAACCGCCCGCATTGCGGGCCTGCCGGAGTTGGAAACGGCCCGGCTGAACGCCGCCCTGGATCTGGCCAAACAGGAGCTGGACGGGCTGCAGGCGCAGGCTGCCCCCAGCGACCGGGACATTTTTCTGTTCCAGCGGATGCTGCTGGAGGATAAATCGCTGCTGGAGGGTATGCGCGGGCACATTACCGAAGGCAGCGAGGCGGCGGACGCCGTGGAGGCCACCGGCCTGCAGTTCGCCCACCGCCTGCGCAACGTGCAGGACGAGTACATCAGTCAGCGCAGCGCCGATGTGCTGGACGCCTGCCAGCGGGTCTCTGCCATTCTGGACGGCAACCCCCGCGGCACGCCGATCCTCACCGAGCCGTCCATTCTGGTGGCGGATTCCCTTTATCCAAGCGACATTGTGGGGGTGGACCGGAACCTGCTGCTGGGCCTGGCCACCGCCGCCGGAAGCAGCCAGAGCCATGCGGCGATCATCGCCCGCACCATGGGCCTGCCCGCGGTGATTCAGCTGGGGCGGGACGTGCTGGCGGATTGCAGCGGCAGCATGGCCGCGCTGGATGCGGACAACGGGCGGCTGATTCTGAACCCGGACCCGCAGCTGCTGAATCAGCTGGAGGAGCGGCACCGCTGCACCGTGAACCTGGTGAGCGGCGACCTGCTGCTGCGCCCCTGCCGCACGGCGGACGGTACCCGGGTGTACATCATGGCCAACTGCACTGCGCCGGATGACATCGAGGCCGCCATGGCCATGGGGGCCGAGGGTGTGGGCCTGCTGCGCAGTGAGTATTCCCTGCTGAGCGGCACGCCCCCCACCGAGGAGCAGCAGTATCAGTACTACAAAAATTGCCTGCTGGCGGCGGGCGGCCGCCCGGTGACGGTGCGCACCTTTGACATCGGCGAGGAGCGGGCCCCCGTGTGGCTTCAGGTTCCCATGGGGCCGAACCCGGCCCTGGGGCTGCGTGGGCTGCGCTTCTGCCTGACCCAGCCGGAGCTGTTCCGGATGCAGCTGCGTGCTCTGCTGCGGGCAGCCGCCCAGGCCAGCCTGTCGGTGGTGTTCCCCATGGTGGGCGGCCCGGAGGAGTGGGACGCGGCCATGGCTCAGGTGGAGCTTGCCAAGGAAGAGCTGCGCGAGCGCGGCGAGGCCTTCCGGGAGAATACCCCCTTCGGCTGCATGATCGAGGTGCCCTCGGCGGCCCTGACTGCCGATGCCCTGGCCAGCCGCGGCTGCGCGTTTTTCAGCATCGGCACCAACGACCTGGTGCAGTACACCTGCGCGGCCGACCGGGCCGAGCCGGAGATGCGGCAGTATTACCGGCAAGAAAACCCGGCGGTGTCGGCCCTGGTGCAGGCGGCCTGCGATGCCGCCGAGCGGGCGGGCATTCCGGTGTCGGTCAGCGGGCTGACGGCGGCCAACCCCTATCTGGCCTGCACCCATGTGCGCCAGGGCGTGCGCACGCTGTCCATGTCCAGCCAGAGTTTTGCGGCGGTGCGCTCGCAGCTGGCCCGGCTAGACCTGCGCGTGCCTGCGCCCGGCCCGGCGGCTCCCCGCCTTCCGGCCCAGGCTGAACCTGCGTTGGCCGGGGTGTGAGGAGACAGAATTGCTGCAAAAAAACGATCGGGAAGCTGTGGAGGCTTCCCGATCGTTTTTTGTGCGGTTCGTGTTCTGCGCGCGGCGTTCAGCGGGCCAGCGCCACCTCGCCGCCCAGGCTGCGGGCGGTGGCGGGCGCGGGGGCCGGGACGCCGTTGGCCAGGTTTTCCTTGGCGACGGCCAGCATCAGCTTGATGCGGTTTTCCTGGTTGACCCGGGTGGCGCTGGGGTCATAGTCAATGGGGGTGATGTTGGCGCTGGGGTACAGCGCGCGGATCTTGTTGATCATGCCCTTGCCGCAGATGTGGTTGGGCAGGCAGCCGAAGGGCTGGGCGCACACGATGTTGCCGTAACCGGCCTGCACCAGCTCGATCATCTCGGCGGTGAGCAGCCAGCCCTCCCCCATCTTGTTGCCCATGCCGATGATGCCGTTGGGCAGGGTGCGCAGGTGGGCAAAGCGGGCCGGGGCGTGGTAGCCATGGTCGGCCAGCGCCTTGCAGGCGGCGGCCTCCACACTGTCCAGCCATTTCAGCAGCAGCTCCGGGCCTTCCTGGGCGGCCAGCGAGCCGCCGTACAGCCTCACGGTTTCACTGTTGTTGTACAGGCAGTACTGCACAAAGCCCATCAGGCCGGGCAGGTTCACCTCACAGCCTTCCTTCTCCAGGAAGTTCTGCAGATCGTTGTTGCCCAGAGGGCTGTATTTGACGTAGATCTCGCCCACAATGCCCACCTTCACCTTGGGCACTCGCTTGACCGGGATGGCTGCAAACTGGGCGGCCATGCGGGGGAAGGTGTGCTTCATCTCCCGGGCGGAGAAGCCGCGGCCCTGCTTGATCCAGTCGCCGATGACCCGCACCCAATGGTCCACCAGCGCGTCGGCCGCGCCGGGCTTGACCTCATAGGGGGCGGTCTGGTTGCGCAGCGTCACCAGCAGGTCGCCGTAAAAAATGGAGGCGGCTGCCTTGCGCAGCAGCGGCAGGGTGAACACCAGGCCGCTGTCCTTCTCGAGGCCCGAGAAGTTGATGGAGGCCACGGGGATCTGCGGATAGCCGGCCTTCACCAGTGCCTTGCGCAGCAGGTGGATGTAGTTGGAGGCGCGGCAGCCGCCGCCGGTCTGGGTGATGGCCAGGGCGGTGTGCTCCAGATCATACTTGCCGCTGTTCAGCGCGTCCAAAAACTGGCCGATGACCAGCAGCGCGGGATAGCAGGTGTCGTTGTGAACGTACTTCAGGCCCAGCTGGGCAACCTGACTGCCGCAGTTGCCCAGCACCTCCACATGGTACCCCTCCGACTCCATCGAGGCCTTCAGCAGCCGGAACTGGGTGACGGCCATGTTGGGGATGAGGATGGTGTGGGTGGCCTTCATTTCTTTGGTAAATTTGGGATAGGTCATTTCCATGGGAATTACCTCGTTTCAGGCTGGGCGGCCTGAGCCAGCTTCTTTTCGTCCAGCGCGGCAAACAGGCTGCGCAGACGGATGTTCACCGCGCCCAGGTTGGTGATCTCGTCGATTTTCAGCTGGGTGTACAGCTTGCCGCCCGCCTGCAGAATTTCGCGGGTCTCGTCGGTGGTGATGGCGTCCACGCCGCAGCCGAAGCTCACCAGCTGCACCAGATCCATATCGGGCTGGGTGGTGCAGTATTTGGCGGCGGCGTACAGGCGGCTGTGGTAGGTCCACTGGTTCAGCACCGTGGTGGGGAATTTCTCCACCCGGTTGCTGATGGAATCCTCGGTGATGACCGCCGCGCCGTACCGGGTGATGAGGGTGTCAATGCCGTGGTTCACCTCGGGGTCCACATGGTAGGGGCGGCCCGCCAGCACGATGATGCGGCGGCCCTCGGCCCGGGCCTTTTCGATGATCTCTTCCCCCTTGGCGCGGATCTGGGCCATGTGGCGGTAGTACTCGGCGTAGGCAGCGTCGGCCGCGGCCTGCACCTCGCCCTTTTTAATGCCCGCAAAGTACTTGGCCAGAATGCCGGTCATCTTGCCCACAAAGTCTTTGGGGCGATGGATGCCCACGTAATCGTAGATAAAGGTGGTGCTCTCCAGCTCGGGGCAGTTGCCCGCGATCACCTCGGGGTAATAGGCCACCACCGGGCAGTTGTAATGGTTCTCGCCCAGGCCCTCATCCAGATTGTAGGTGAGGCAGGGGTAGAAGATGGCGTCCAGCTTCATCTGGCTCAGTGCCTTGATGTGGCCGTGGGCCAGCTTGGCCGGGAAGCAGGCGGTGTCGCTGGGAATGGTGGCCTGACCGGCAAGATACAGCCCGCGGGTGGACATGGGGCTGGTGTGCACCGCAAAGCCCAGTTTGGTGAAGAAGGTGTGCCAGAAGGGCAGCAGCTCCCACAGGTTCAGGCACAGGGGAATGCCGATGCTGCCCCGGGGGCCGGGCACCGGCTTGTAGCTTTGCAGCAGCTGGCGCTTGTACTCGTACAGGTTCAGCTCGCCGTTTCCGGCCTTGCCGGTGACGGGCTTGTCGCACCGGTTTCCGCTCACCAGACGCTTGCCGTCCGAGAAGGTGTTGATGGTCAGCTGGCAGTGGTTGCCGCAGCCCTGGCACTGCACATTGCGCACCTGCTGGGTGAAGTGCTCCAGCGCCTCAGGGCCGAGCAGGCTGCTCACATGGCCCTCGGCGGTGTGGGCCTTGCCGTACAGGGCCGCGCCGTAGGCGCCCATCAGGCCGGCGATGTCGGGTCGGATCACGTTGACCCCCATCTCCTTCTCAAAGGCGCGCAGCACGGCCTCGTTGTAGAAGGTGCCGCCCTGCACCACGATGTTGCGGCCCAGGTCCTCCGGGCTGGAGGCGCGGATAACCTTGTACAGGGCGTTTTTCACCACGCTGATGGACAGGCCCGCCGAGATGTTCTCGATGGACGCGCCGTCCTTCTGGGCCTGCTTCACGCTGGAGTTCATGAACACGGTGCAGCGGCTGCCCAGGTCCACGGGCCGGTCGGCAAACAGGCCCAGGGCGGCAAAGTCCTTCACATCGTAGCCCAGCGCCTGGGCGAAGGTCTGCAAAAAGCTGCCGCAGCCGGAGGAGCAGGCCTCGTTCAGGAAGATGTTGCTGATGGCGTTGTCCTCGATCTTGAAGCACTTCATGTCCTGGCCGCCGATGTCGATGATGAAGTCCACATCCGGCAGGAAGTACTTGGCCGCGGTGAAGTGGGCCACGGTTTCCACCACGCCCAGATCGGCGGAGAAGGCGGTTTTCACCAGCTCTTCGCCGTAGCCGGTGGTGGTCACGCTGGCCACCTGCAGGCCGGGGTGCCGCTCGTACAGCTGCACCAGCTGCTGGCGGATCAGCTCCAGCGGTTCGCCCAGGTTGGGCTGGTAGTTGGTGTACAGAATGCGGCGCTGATCGTCGATCACCACCAGCTTCACGGTGGTGGAGCCGGAGTCAATGCCGATGTGCACCGGCCCGCAGTCGGCCCCGAAGGGCACGCGGGGCACGCTGGCCTTCATGTGGCGGGCGTGGAACTCCTCGTACTCCTGCTTGTTGGCAAACAGCGGCGGCTGGCTGGCGTAGGTGGCGGTGGCGCTGTACTTGTCCAGCGCGGCGATGACCTGAGGCAGGCGGAATTCCTGATCGGAATAGAACGCCGCGCCCAGCGCCACATACAGCAGGCTGTTTTCGGGGCACAGGCCCTTCACGCCCAGCGCCTCGTCAAAGCTGGCCCGCAGCACGGTGCTGAAGGTGAGGGGCCCGCCCAGATACAGAATGTTGCCGGTGATGGGCCGCCCCTGGGCCAGGCCTGCGATGGTCTGGTTCACCACCGCCTTGTAGATGGAGGCGGCAATGTCGCTGGGCAGTGCGCCTTGGTTGATGAGGGGCTGCACGTCGCTCTTGGCGAACACGCCGCAGCGGGACGCAATGGTGTAGGTGCGCTGGGCCGACTGGGCGGCCTTGTCCATCTCATCGGGGCCCATCTTCAGCAGGGTGGCCATCTGGTCGATGAAGGCGCCGGTGCCGCCGGCACAGCTGCCGTTCATGCGCACCTCGGTGCCGTTGGTCAAAAAGAGGATCTTGGCGTCCTCGCCGCCCAGCTCAATGATGCAGTCGGTGCCGGGGGCCAGCTTGTTGGCGGCCACGCGGGTGGCGAACACCTCCTGCACAAAGGGCACGCCGCAGCTCTGGGCCAGGCCCATGCCGGCGGAGCCGGAGATGGACAGCAGCAACGGCTGGTTATGCAGGATCTCGTCGTTTACGCGGGTGAGGATCTCCCCTGCTTTTTCCACAATGTGGCTGTAATGCCGCTCGTATGTATGGTAAACAAGCCGCTCTTCGTCATCCAGCACCACGCACTTGATGGTGGTGGAGCCAATATCCAGGCCTGCTCTCATGGTGTAACCTCCTAGTGGAACGCCCGGCCCGGC
>Ga0129314_1000044_pt1 | contig 152582 bp, 135 predicted proteins | sample O1111metagenome_FD_94431 | JGI IMG/M metagenome (GOLD analysis project Ga0129314, IMG submission 94431) | Orangutan individual fecal microbial communities from fecal samples from Wisconsin, USA - O1111 metagenome | ecosystem: Host-associated > Mammals > Digestive system > Large intestine >...
GAAAGTCAAGTATAATAAACCTGAGGAATTAAGCAGCGTTGTGAATGCTGCATTCGGGCTGCGTTAAACTGCACCAAAAATTTCGCGATTTCGTGGGTTTACCTATGGGTTTACTGAGAGAGGGAAGCCCGAAAAACCGCATGAATACTGGACTTTTTGGATCAAGGATAGGTGAGTACGGTCTCAAAGCAGCTCGTCGCGCTCCGCAGTTCAGCAAGCGCTAATCTCACTTACCCAAGAGATAATTTTCCAAACAGAAAATTTCTTTTGCAGTCTTTGCAAACTCAAAAGCCTTCCCCAATCGGGGAAGGCTTTTTTGCGTCCTTTAGGAAAACGACTCGGCTCGACAAACGGACGAGAAGGTGATAAGATAATCTCAGACGAACACGGCAGAGGGGGAACAGAATTCTCAAATCTCATCGTGTGATTGTGTTCGGAAAAATATTTTATAAAAGAGGAGCCAAGAATGAGGTATTACTTTTTCAAAACGAAAAAAACCATTTTCATTAAAATTGCAACAGCGTTTATTTCCATTATCGGCATCGCTAGTATGCCATACGTTGTCAAACTGCTCTTTGATTACGATTTTTCAAAAGGGATATATGGGGCAATTTTTATTGTTTTCCTTTATCTTACTGCAATCGCTGTAGGAATGATTTTCGAGTACATCAGTCAAAGACACTCTTGGAAATTGGGAAAAGAGTTCAATATTTTGATGAAACAGGATTTGTTCGACTCCACCCTCTCTAAAAGCTACAAAGAGTTTAAAATGTATGATGTTTCGGACTATATTTCGATTTTTAATAATGATGTCGCGGCTTGCGAACAGTATATCAAAAGCTGGGTGGAAATCATCCAGACAGTGCTTCAGCTGTTTGTGTACGGATTTTTCCTTTTTAAGCTCGACTACCGGTTGGCAATCCTCATCATTCTCAGTTCCTTTTTGAGCTTGATTGTTCCGAAACTGACCGGAAATCAGCTTTCTATCCGTAAATCGGATCAACTTTCGGGAATGGCCGCTTATGTCGATGCGATTCGCGACCTGTTGTCGGGATTTCGTTTTGTCAATAACGAGACCAGAGAAAATATTTCTAAGCGGCATAAAAGCGTTTTAGAGGGCGCAGAGGAAAAACAGTACCATTTCGGCAAATTTAATACACTCACCAACGTTGTGACGGGCAGCAGTATGTATTTTTTGCAGTGGGTTGTTTTTGCGGTGCTGGGGTATCTGCTGTTCCAAAGACAGATTACGGTCGGAACCGCGAGCGCCGCACTGGGATATATCCAAGACTTCTGCTACCCTGTTTCCTATATCCTCAAAGACATTAATAATGTTAATGCTTCCCGCGCAGCTACCACCAAGATGCTCAAAATCATCGACCGTCAGGTACCACAGATTTCCTCTGTCAGCGATTTTCAGCATCGGATTGAGTTTCAGAATGTTTCGGTAACATTGGGTGACTTCCACTTCCCTTGCTTTACCCACACCTTTGAGAAGGGAAAAAAGTATGCGATCATTGGCCCGAGCGGAACAGGCAAAACGACCATCTTTAATCTGCTGATGCAGTACGTAAATCCGGATGAAGGAAGCATCCTGATTGATGGGAAGCCGATTGAAGGAAAGGATACCAGTAAAATCATGACCTGCATCAACCAGTTTGAGCACATCTTCCACACCTCCTTTACGGAGAATGCGACCGTGTTTCACACATATCCACAAAGCCGAATGAAGCAGGCGTTGCAGTATTTTGATAATCAAAAGGTAAACAGCCTGACAGAGAAACAGAATGCTCAGGAGCTTAGCGGCGGCGAAAACCAGATGATGCAGCTGATTCGGGCCGTGACAGCGGATAAGCCCATCATACTGATGGATGAATCTTTTTCTGCGGTGGATGAGAACAATAAAACCATACTGCGGGAAAAGCTGCTTTCACTGGATAAAACGATTTTGTATATTACCCACGATGTTTCCGAGGACTGTTTAGGGCTCTTTGATGAAGTGATTGAATTAAAAAAATAGAGCTCATTTCCCATGCAGCGTTGCAAACTCAAAAGCCTTCCCCAATCGGGGAAGGCTTTTTTGCGTCTTAGCTGAATAAATGGAAGGATACGAGCAGAAAAACCAACCAAGATGGACGCAAGCCAATCGGGAAAATCCCCCAAAAAATCTTATTTTATTGACAAATCAGCTAAAACAGGAACGGATATTTACTAAAGTCTTGAAAGGTGGCAGAAAATATGATAGACTTTACTCGATAGAAGCAATGAGGGCGCTTTGCAGAAAAAAGGCACCTTTGATCGGAAAAAACGAATACAGAAAGGAAAACGCTATGAAATATTGCACACATTGCGGACAAGAGGTTCAGCCCGGCGCGGCGTTCTGCACACACTGTGGAGCGAAGCTGGAAGCGCCGATTCCGACCCCGGCACCATCTCAGCAGCAGACCCCACCCCCAGTACAGCAAACCCCACCATCTCAGCAGCAGACCCCACCCCCAGTACAGCAGACCCCACCACCTCAGCAGATGACCCCACCACCGGCGGCTACTTCGGTGATGAATCCGCCGCCGTCTCAGATGACCCCACCACCGGTACAGCAGACCCCACCACCCCAGCAGATGACCCCACCTCCGGCGGCTACTTCGGTGATGAATCCGCCACCGTCTCAGATGACCCCGCCACCGTCTCAGCAGATGACTCCCCCACCCCGGATGACCCCACCTCCTGTGGCAGCTCCAATCGCTCAACTCAAGACAAATCGCAGTCTGCTCAAGTTCATTCTGCTGTCCCTCGTGACCTTTGGCATCTACAGCATCGTGGTCATGTCCAGTATCAGTACCGACATCAACACGATTGCCAGCCGATACGACGGCAAGAAAACCATGCACTATTGCTTGGTTCTGTTTGTCCTTTCCGGACTGACGCTGGGCATCTTCCCTCTCATTTGGAAGCATCAGCTTTCCGAACGAATCGGCAACGAGCTGACACGCAGAGGCATCGATTTCCAGTTCGGGGCAAAGACCTTCTGGCTGTGGGGCGTTTTGGGTTCCTTCATTCTGGTAGGCCCATTTATCTATACCCACAAGCTGTTGCAGTCCATGAACCTGCTTTGCGAAGACTACAATGTTCGCGGCTAAAAAATATAAACGACCCCAATCAAAAGCAAAAGCCTTCCCCAATCGGGGAAGGCTTTTTTGCGTCCTTTTGGGAAAACGACTCGGCTCGACAAACGGACGAGAAGGTGATAAGATAGTGACAGACGAACACGGCAGAGGAGGAGTCAGGATGCGGGAGTTTTCCATCGGAGAAGTGATTAAGCAAAGAAGAATCGAACTTGGATTGACGCAAGAAGAACTTTGTGAGGGGATTTATGAGCCGCCCACCATGTCACGCATCGAAACAGGACGGCAAACCCCATCGAGGACAAAGCTGAATGCCTTGTTACAGCGGCTGGGGCTGCCGGACGACCGGTACTATGCGCTGCTCAGCGACCGGGAGCTGAAGATAGCGGACCTGCAAAAGGAGATTGTCTCCTGCAATGTGTTGAGAAAACAGGAAAAAGGGCTGGAAATGATAGAGGAGCTGGAACGGATAGCGGACCCACAGGACAGCACCATCCAGCAGTTTATCCTGCGCTCCAAAGTAATTCTTGGAAAGTTGGAGGACGGAGAAATAAAGCCGTACTCGCTGGAGCAGAGACAGGAGATGCTGTTGCAGGCGATTCGGCTGACCTCACCAAAGTTTAATCTGGAAGAGATTGAGCGAGGTTTATACAGCTTGGATGAAGTAAAGATCATCAACCAGATTGCCCTGAACTTTTCCAGAAATGGCGAACACAAAAAAGCGATTGAGATTTACAATCAATTGCTTCGATACATCAAAAAACATTTTCAGAATATTTTGCAGTCCGGGGGTCTGCTCCCTCTGGTCGCCTATAACTATGCAAGGGAGCTGGGTTTGGTGAGACACCATGAGGATGCGCTGGAGATTGCCCAGCTCGGATGGCAGGCATGTGTGCAGTACGGGCAGTACCGTTGGCTTCCAGCAACAATTGCACTCATTGCCGAATGTTACCACTTTTTGGAGGAGGATGAGAAGAGCAAGGAGCATTACCGTCAATCTTTTTATCTGTGCCAAGCCATCAATGATGAAGGATGCTTGAATACAGTCATCAAAGAAACCCAAAAGTACTTCGGAACTGATTTTTCTTTTTAGAAATCATCATCTCCTCCTTCATCTACACAAGGAGTAGGGACCGGAAACTCTGCGTTAGATGAGTCATAGCCATCCGCTTACCTTATAAAATTTTAAAATTACATAATACGACATGTTCTTTTACTCTATGGAGCAGTATAATATAGAATACACGATTCTAAAGAATATAGACAATAGTTTCATCAAACACGTTTGCTCATAACAAAGAAAGAAGGGATGATATGAACCGTTCGATTAGGCTAAAGTTTTTGGCAATACAACTCTTTATTTTGGGGTATGTATATGCCAATGTTCAGTATCCCCTGCTCATCCAGAAGATATTGGACCATCTTTCCGACCATCATTTTTCACAGATAAAGCCCTTGTTCTGTTTGCTTTTTTTGGTTTTGTTTCTTCTGATTGCTTGCGCCAGAGGCCGGGCCTTGGTGAAAAAAAGCTACCTCAACCAAATCAAACAGTTCTATCGGGAAAAGGTGCTGGACTATGTCTTTTACAAAAACAACGAAAAACTCTCCTCCGAAAAGGAGGCGGAGTTTTTGTCTGTCTTTAATAACGACATCCCAATGGTCTGCAATGATTTTTACGATACGATTTTGAATATCGTTTATTCCTGCCTCACCATTCTCTTTTCCCTTTTTGCCCTCGCCAAAATTAATGTCATCATTACACTGATCGTTGTATTTAATTTTGTGGGCTTGGCAATCGTGCCGCTCGTCTTTAAAAAGAGCCTGCAAAAGAAAAAGAACCAAATTTCCAGTACCTTAAAAACATTGAATGTAAAACTGAAGGACAGCATTTTCTGCATCCCGCTTGTGAAAACCTACCGTGCGGATCAGGAAATTTTGGAACGGGTGGCCTTAGCGGGAAAACAGGCAAATGATGCAGATTACCAGTACACAAAGACACAGGAAAATGCAAATTTGTCCAGTATGATCATTGGCTATCTCAACGATTTTTTGGTGCTCATCCTTGGAGTCTATCTGATTTTTATGGGAAAAATCACCGTGGGGTCTCTGCTTGCCATTATTCAAATTTCCGGGTTAATCGCAAATCCGATCACGACGCTTTCCTACCATATCAACACGATTTATTCGGTAATGCCGATTAAGAAAAAGCTTTGTGATATGGTGCAGGAAGCAATCCTGCAATCAACCCGGAAGCCGAAGGACCGCCATGTTTCTCAAGCATCGAAAATAGAATTGAAGGATGTCAGCGTGATTAGGGACGGACAGCTCATTCTGGATAGAGTGAATCTGACCTTAAACAGAGGAAAACGATACTTGATTCTGGGAGAAAACGGCAGCGGCAAAAGCACCTTATTAAAGGCAATCAACCGGAATATTCCCATAGACAATGGCTCGATTTTGATGGATGGTGTCCCAATCGACGAAATCGATTTCCATGATTTCAGCCAAAATATCCTGATGGATTATCAGGAATCGTACTTATTTACAGCATCGATACAGGACAATATTACCCTTTATCAGCCCTATTCTTCGGAACGGCTCAAAGAAATTGCAGCAACATTAAAAATATCCTTTTTGATGGAGCACACGGAGGAAAACAGAGTTCATAACCTATCAGGAGGAGAAAAGCAAAGGGTTGCCTTAGCCCGTATTTTGCTGCGAAACCCCTCGTTTTACCTGTTGGATGAGGCTTTTTCTGCGGTAGATGTTGATGCAAGGAAGGAATTAGAGCAGTATCTTTTTAATCAGGGCTACTCGATTATCAGCATTTCGCATACAGATTCACAAGAAATTCTATGTCAGTATGACGAAATTATCGTCTTGCAAAAGGGTAAAATCATCGAGCAAGGCTCCTTCCAGCAGCTCATGGAGCGTCAGCAGTATTTCTATAGCCTATATCATGTCACGGGAGAAATTTCCTAAACATACTACAATTCTAAAACATAAACAAAGCCTTCCCCAATCGGGGAAGGCTTTTGAAGGGAGAATGAGAATGCACAATACAGAAAAAGAGGTCAGAAAACAGGTGATGGATTCACTGCCCGGATTTTGGTGGTACGCCTCCCTTTCTATGGTTATGTTTTTGGCGATTCAATTACTTTCTTTGATACCCAGCATTTTGATGCAGCGCGTAATCGATGATTTTATTCCCAACAAGCAAACAAGAGATATCCTAATTTACATCCTGCTATTCTGCTTGATTCCACTTATCGTGACCGTGGTTTCAGCAAGTTACCGCTATGTTCTGGCAATGGTCTGCCGAAGGATGGGACAACATCTGGCAATCAACGGATTCCGAAATATTCTTTGCCAGCCCGTCTCCTATTTTGATGGAAAAAATTCTTCTGAGCTCGCCGCCCACTGCCGTACGGAGTCGATGCAGTATGTTGTCTTTTGGATGATGGATATTCCGCAACTGATTGCTACTGGAATTTGCGGAATCATTATTTTTTCTTGTCTGTTTTCCATGCATTGGAGCGTCGCACTACTTCTTCTGTTATATTTTCCTGTTGCTTATATCCCAAGCAATCACTTTGCCAATCAGGTTCAGGAGATGACCCGGCAAATCATTTCCAATAATGCTTCAATGAGTCAAATCATCAATGACACCTTTCGTGGAATCAAGGCTGTAAAGGCGATGAATCTGGAAAACAAGCAGGTGGAGAAGCTGCAGAAGGTCGACGAAAAAAGCGTAGCAATTTGGGGCAAGGTCGCTCTCCTTGACAACCTGTCTGGCATTTGGGTCAATGATTTTTCCAACGCTGTTTTTACAGGGCTTACCTTCGGAGTGTCCACTTTCCTGATTATCTGCAATCGTCTCACCTTGGGAAGCCTTGTCCTCATCCTAAACTACACCACCAAATTTCTGAACATTGCCCAGAAATTTATGAACACCAACTACAACTTTAAAGAGAAACTGGGCGAATACGACCAATTATTTAAAATCCTGACCTTGAATGTACCGGATGACACCCGGAAGGATTTTGAGTTTCAAGAAGAAATCCGTTTTTCGGATATTACCTTTGCTTACCATGAGGATCGTGGGAATATTCTGTCTTCTCTAAATCTTTCCATCTACCCCAAAGAGTGGCTTGGAATCATCGGCTCCAGTGGCGCCGGTAAAACCACCCTCTTTGACCTGTTGATGGGGTTCTATAAACCCCAAGAGGGAACGATTACCGTAGATGGAGTGGATTTGTCCGAAATATCTGTTTCCTCCCGCTGTTCCAAAATTGCCAAAATCTCACAAGATACCTTCCTGTTTCCGGGCACCATTCGGGAAAACCTGTTGCTAGCAAACCCAAATGCAACAGATGATCAGTTGGACATCATCCTGCAAAAGGTATGCTTGACCGACTTTTTGTCCCATTTGCCAAATGGGCTGGATACCGATATTGGAGAGAACGGTTTGCTTCTTTCCGGTGGAGAAAGACAAAAGCTGGGCTTGGCACAAGGGTTACTGCGCAACTGCAAAATTATCTTACTGGACGAGGTAACATCGAACGTAGACAAAAATTCCGAAGAAGAGATTAAAAATATCCTGTTGCGCCTGAAAGAAGAAAATGGGTTGACACTAATTTCGATTTCCCATCGCATGGATTTTTTAAAGGACACTGACCGCATCGTTGTTTTGGAAAATGGACAGATTAAAGAAACAACCAGCTACTGCGATTATATTGGAAACTAAGCGATTGCAGTAAAATAGAGGTTCATAAATCTCCTCACAAAGTTCTTCTTGCGTTAATCCAAGTTCGATTCTTCTTTGCTTAATCTCTTCTCCGATGGAAAACTCCCGCATCCTGACTCCTCTTCTGCCGCGTTCGTCTGCCATTATCTTATCATCTTCTGATTCGTTTGTCGAGTCGAGTCATTTTCCCAAAGGACGCAAACAAAGCCTTCCCCAATCGGGGGAAGGCTTTGTTTGCGTTTTGGAATCGGGAACATTTAAAGCTGACGGCCCACCTGATAGCCCAGCTGTGCCACAAAGACGGTGGAGCGTGCCAGCAGAGACATCAGGGCAAACCCGAACAGCAAGCCGGTGACCAGCCGCCGCAGGTTGCCGCTTTCGTAGCGGGTCAGCTGCTGGGCAAATCCATCCACCAGCATGGGCAGCATCAACAGCACCATCGTCTGCCAGGGAGGAATCCCGCGCAGGAAAAACCACACCGGCGCCATCAGGATGCCGCACAGCTCACCGGTGCATCGGGCGCACAGAGGAAACTGTTTGCCGCGCCAGAAAAAGGAGCGGTCGCTCCGACAGTGGCACCCAAACAGGATGGGAAGCCAGCGATACAGCCAGGCAAGCATCTCCGATTAGGACAGGATGCCAAAGGTGATGGCAGAGGTGAAGATGAGGATGTAGTACAAAATCGCAAGAATCACCGAGACCAGCGCACCGATACCGGCTGCTTTGGCTGTTTTGGGCTTGGTGTCCTTCCAGACCAGAAACAAAATCAGACCGGCGACCGGGATGCAGCAGCCCAGCAATCCCCAGCCGAAGCCGCCGTTGTCCACAACGGGCGGAGTGTTGTTTTGTGCCTCCCCACAATATGGGCAGACGACCGTATTTTCAGCAATCTGCTGACCGCATTTTCGACAGAACATCAGAAAATCCCTCCTTTTCTTCAGTGTATCGGAAATATTGACTGTTGTCAAGATTTGCTTTGCTTGCTTGACCCTAAAAAGTAAGATGGATATAATAAAAATGAGAGCAAAGCAGCGGCAGGATTGGTCTGTCGGGCTTGCCTGCCGGGCGTTTTGGACGCATCGGCTCTGTAAAGTTAAGGAAAACAGTGTAACGCAAAAAGGAGTGTTCGTATGAGAAAGGTCATTTTGTACGGTACCGGAACATGAGGCGGCTGCCCACCGGTGAAAGAGGTTCTTTCCGAGCAGAATATCAAGTATCTGTATGTGGACATCTGCGAAAGCGTAGGAAAGCTCAAGAGCTTTTTGAAGATTCGCGACACCGCACCGGAGATGCAGGAGGTACGCCAAATGCACCGCGCCGGAATTCCCTGCCTTGTCATCGACGAGGATGTCATTCTGGTGGAGGGTGCAGACCACATGAAGCAGCTGATTGAGCAGTATCAGCTCAAGGACTAAGACAACGCAAAAAACCAGCCCATGTATCGCAGATACATGGGCTGGTTTTGTAATATCCAAACTTAATTTTACTTTGCGTAATCCACAGCGCGGCTTTCGCGGATGATGTTGACCTTGATCTGGCCCGGATATTCCATCTCGGACTCGATTTTGTTGACGATTTCGCGTGCAACAATGGCCATCTTGTCGTCGGAGATAACCTCCGGACGAACCATGATGCGGATTTCGCGGCCTGCCTGAACGGCAAAGCACTTCTCAACACCCTCGAAGGAGTTGGCGATTTCTTCCAGCTTCTCCAAACGCTTGATGTAGTTCTCGACATTCTCGCGTCTTGCACCCGGTCTGGCAGCGCTGATGGCATCTGCCGCCTGAACGATGCAGGCAACCAGTGTCTTTGGCTCCACATCGCCGTGGTGTGCTTCGATTGCATGGATGACAGCCGGGCTTTCCTTGTACTTTCTGGCAAGGTCAACACCGATTTTGACATGGCTGCCCTCGATTTCGTGGGTCAGTGCCTTGCCGATATCGTGAATCAGACCTGCGCGTTTGGCAGTTGCCACATCTGCGCCCAGCTCGGCAGCCATAACGCCTGCCAGATGGGAAACCTCGATGGAATGCTGCAAAACATTCTGGCCGTAGCTCGAACGGTATCTCATGCGGCCCAGCAGACGAATCATGTCAGGGTGCATTCCGTGAACATTGGTTTCCAGAACGGCACGCTCACCGTCCTGCTTGATTTTGGTTTCGATTTCGCGCTGTGCCTTCTCGACCGTTTCCTCGATGCGGGCCGGATGGATGCGTCCGTCCTGAATCAGGCGCTCCAGAGCGGTGCGGGCAATCTCACGCTTCACAGCGTCGTGGCTGGACAGGGTGATGGCTTCCGGTGTGTCGTCGATGATGAGGTCAACGCCGGTCATCGTCTCCAGAGTGCGGATGTTGCGGCCTTCGCGTCCGATGATGCGGCCCTTCATCTCGTCGTTTGGCAGAGGAACAACCGAAACGGTCACCTCGCCGACATAGTCAGAGGCACATTTCTGGATGGCAGTCGCGATGATTTCCTTTGCGCGCTGCTCCGATTCGTCCTTGAACTTCTGCTCATAGAGATTGATTTTCAGTGCTTTTTCATGCACCAGCTCATTTTCCAGATTGGACAGCAGATATTCCTTGGCCTGTTCGGCGGTGTAGCCGGAGATTTTTTCCAGCGCTTCAAACTGGCTGGCCTTGATCTGGTCTGCTTCCTTGAGCTTTGCGTCCGCTTCCTTGATGCGGTTTTGCAGGGATTCTTCCTTCTTTTCGAGGTTGTCCAGCTTGCGGTCGATGGATTCTTCCTTCTGCTGTACCCGGCGCTCCAGGCGCTGAACCTCGTTGCGGCGTTCCTTGACTTCCTTTTCTGCTTCGGTGCGCTGCTTGTGGATTTCGTCCTTCGCCTCGACCAGAGCCTCTTTCTTTTTGACCTCTGCTTCCTTGATGGCATCTCCTACGATGCGCTTTGCTTCCTCTTCAGCAGTGCCGAATTCGGCTTCTGCTGTTTTTTTGCGATACTGGATTCCGAATGGGAAAAAAATCGCAAAGCCTGCCGCCAGAGAAAGCAGGATGCAGGCGACGTAACTGATGACTGAACCCATGAGACTTTGTGTCCTCCTTTACCGATATGTGCAAAGATGTTTGTCAGACAGCCCAATCCGAGCTGTCCGGGAAAATTGTGAAAGCCGTTGCTTCATCGCTTTGGGACACAACAAAAAATCCGAACGAATTGCTCCGCAACAAAGGGAGACACCGTTCAGAGACTTCTCCAAAATGCAGGAAAATGAAGTCGAATGGACCTGTTTCTTCTATTCTCTTGTTACTATTTGTAATATAAGAAAAATAAATTCCAAAGAGGAGACCTTTTGGCGCAAAACCAGCCCCAGACAATCAGGTTTGTGGGGATATCTTTGCCGAAAAAAAGCCCAGAGCCCCGAGCCGACAACCGCAGCCGGACACCGTGGATGACGTTCCTCCCATGAAAAGAGGTCGTTTCGAAAAAATCAATCTCATACAAGCTGAGCGTGTACTCTGAATCGTTCTGAATTTCGCTGCGCTCCAAAGGGATACCTTGCAGCTTTAAAAGTGCGGAACAATGCGTTGCGGATGATGTGAGCCGGGACCGACAGCAAGGATGCCTGCAAAGCAAGGATGCCCTGCCACGCGCCGGTCTGCCCGTTTTCTGCTGCCGCGCTGCGGCGCCGCACTTTATAATCTGTTCCACCATCACATTTGCTGAAAAAAATGAATGGCACATATTTATTTTATCTGTTATGCGAAGAGTTGTCAAGAAAATTGTGTTGACATTTGAAGGTTTGGGTGGTAACATGAAAATTAAAACAAAGAGCATATCCCATAAATCGTAGAAGGGGAAGCCTTCGAAGATGGTTTGGGCCCCATTTGGGCCGAACATCCTGTACCAGAGAGCAGGCGCAGCCGACCGGCAGCTGGAAGCGCCGCAGCAGGAAAATGCTTCGTTTGAGCCACCACCCCGGAGAGCGTGTGAACTGCCCTTGATCTTGGGCGTTTAAGCACGACGCAGCGGCAGCGTTATTGGCCGGCACGAGAGATGTTCCCTGCCTTTTGGGGCGGAAACATAATACGGGTGGAACCGTGGAGCATATTGAGAAATTCAAGCTTCATCCCTGCAGTTGGGATGAGGCTTTTTTGTTTTTGAAAACATCCCGGTCTTGACGGGAACTTTTGAGCCAAGCAGCCGGAAAGGAGGAGCACCGATGGAACACACCGTTTCCCACGCCCCCAAGCGGGAAAAGGGCACCGGCGAGATTTGCGACATCTATGATGTCTATGGCAACCGCACCGGAAAAACCTTTGTCCGGGGAGAGCCTCTGTCCGATGGACAGTATGTCATGGTGGTTGATGTTTGGATCGTCAACAGCAGCGACGAGATTCTGATTCAGAAGCGCTCGCTGCAAAAAAAAGACCTGCCCGGCACCTGGGCAACCCACAGCGGCTGTGTGCTGGCGGGAGAAACCAGCCTGCAGGCGTGTATCCGGGAGCCGCGGGAGGAAATCGGAATCCAGATCCTGCCCTCACAGGTGCATAAGCTCAATCGAAAATTACGCGGCAAGCTGCTGTCGGAAAACTTTGTCGTGGAGCAGGATTTCGACCTTTCCGATGCCGTCTTGCAGGAGGAGGAGGTCAGCGCAGTTCGCTGGGTCACCGTCTCCGACCTCAAGCAGATGGCAAGCCGGAGAGAGTTTTACCGCTATCCCGAGTTTTTCGATGTGGTGCGCTTTTTGGAGGAGCGCCGCAAACGGAAGGACTGCCGCAAATGGAACACACAAAACAACCAGTAAGGAGGAAACAACAATGATCCATATTACATTAAAAGACTCAAGCGTAAAGGAATTTGAATCGGGCGTTTCGGTCATCGATGTTGCAAAATCGCTGGGCGCAGGTCTGGCAAAGGCTGCCTGCTGCGGACGCATCGATGGAAAGGTCGTAGACCTGCGTACCCCAATCAATGAGGATTGCGGTCTGGAAATCTGCACCTTTGATGATGAGGACGGCAAGGGTGCATTTTGGCACACAGCTGCCCATGTTATGGCACAGGCAATTCAGCGCCTTTTCCCAGAGGCAAAATTCGGTATCGGCCCTGCTCTGGAAAGCGGCTGGTACTACGATATCGGCGGAGTCAAACCCTTCACTCCGGACCAGTTTACAGCAATCGAAGCTGAGATGAAAAAAATCGTCAAGGAGAATATCCCGGTTGTTCAGCGCATCATCACCGTAGAGGAAGGCAGAAGTCTGTTCGCAGGACAGGACTATAAGCTGGAACTGCTCGAAGAATATGCTCAGAAGGGCTGGGAGCTGAGCGTATATACCCAGGGAGATTTTACCGACCTGTGTGCCGGCCCGCACCTGATGAGCACCGGCACCATCAAGGCCTTCAAGCTCACTCAGGCAACCAGCGCTTACTGGCGCGGAGATGCTTCCCGCGACAGTATGTGCCGTATGTACGGTGTGGCATTCCCGAAGGCAAGCGAGCTGGATGCCTTCCTGCAGCAGCAGGAGGAGGCACGCCGCCGCGACCACAACAAGATTGGCCGCGAGCTGGAATACTTCACCACCGTCGATGTTGTCGGTCAGGGCCTGCCGATTATCCTGCCAAACGGCGCCAAGGTCATCCAGCAGCTTCAGCGCTGGATTGAGGACACCGAGGCTCAGCGCGGCTATCAGCTGACCAAGACCCCATATATGGCAAAACGGGAGCTGTATAAGATCAGCGGTCACTGGGACCACTATCTGGACGGTATGTTCGTGCTGGGCGACCCGAACGACGAGACCAAAGAGTGCTTCGCTCTGCGTCCAATGACCTGCCCGTTCCAGTATCAGGTCTACCTGAATCGTGCCCGCTCCTACCGTGATCTGCCAATGCGTCTGGGCGAAACCTCTACCCTGTTCCGCAACGAGGATTCCGGCGAGATGCACGGCCTGATTCGTGTCCGCCAGTTCACCATCTCCGAGGGCCACCTGATTATCCGTCCGGACCAGCTGGAGGAGGAGTTCCGCGGCTGTCTGGAACTTGCAAAATACTGTCTGGAAACCGTAGGTCTGGCGGAGGATGTCAGCTACCGCTTCAGCCAGTGGGACCCAAATCGTACCGATAAATACGAAGGTACCGCAGAGCAGTGGGAAGCAGCCCAGACTGCCATGAAGAACATTCTGGACCATCTGGGAATCAACTATAAGGTTGGCATCGATGAGGCTGCCTTCTACGGTCCAAAGCTGGACATCCAGATTAAGAACGTATTCGGCAAAGAGGATACCCTGATCACCATTCAGATTGATATGCTGCTGGCTCAGAAATTCGGCATGACCTATGTGGGCGAGGATGGCAAGGACCATACTCCATACATCATCCACCGCACCTCCATCGGCTGCTATGAGCGTACTCTGGCTCTTCTGCTGGAAAAATATGCCGGCGCACTGCCAACATGGCTGATGCCGACCCAGGCGATGATCATTCCAATCAGCGAAAAGCACCACGACTATGCCCAGAAGGTTCTGGAAGCTCTCCAGAATGCCGGCATCCGTGTGGAAGCTGACTGGCGCTCCGAAAAAATGGGCTATAAGATTCGAGAAGCACAGCTCAAGAAGATTCCGTATATGCTCATCGTCGGCGAGAAGGAAGCGGAGGACGGCACCGTTTCGGTTCGTACCCGCAAGGAAGGCGAGGGCGGCGTGCTGTCTGTTGAGGACTGCGTAGCCCAGATTCTGGAAGACATCCGCACCAAAAAACGCTAAGACTGCAATCGATCCCCTGTCCGACCGGCTCGGATGGGGGATTTTTTTGCCCTTGTCGGGGTCGGGACAGGGCAAATTCACAAAACTTTTGTTGCACAAACAGGCGCTTTCCTCTATAATAATACTTGGATTGATCACAAGATTTTCTGACCGACAGTATTTTCTGCCAGGTCTTGCAGATCAGGAAGGAATGACTCGGTGAAGAATCAGGTACTTTTGCTGAATACCGGATATTCCCTGCGTGGGCTGATGCAGTCAAACCCCAATGTGGCGGCACAGTTTGCCCTGCTGGGAATCGATTTTGATGAAGAACGGCAGGTGTCAAGCCGCCAGCAGCTGATTGAACAGGTCAGCCGCTCGGTTCAGGACTGTCAGCTGCTGCTGTTGGTGGACCATGACCCGCAGCTGCGTGCCCGGGAAATTCTGGCGCAGGGCTTTCGCAAGCCGCTGCATCGGGATGAGCAGGCGGCGCAGCAGCTGGCGTCCCACGGACAGGCGGAGACAGCGATGATTCCGCAGGATGCCGTTGCCCTGACCGACCCGGGGTGCAGTCAGGCAGGCTTTGTCCTCTTTTTCCCCAGCGTCTGCGTGGCGCTGATTCCCGGTACCGCGGCGGAGGCTTTGCGGATGCTGGCCAATCAGCTGTTTCCCATGCTGTTGACCCACAGCTTTCCGGGAGCGGTGACGGTGGATGTTCCGCTGCGCTCCGACCGAATCGAGGAGGTTCAGGATTATCTGGAGCGGGTGCGCCGCCGCAACCGTGCGTTTCTGCCGCTGCTGGGCGGCACAACCTCCAACCCGGTCCTGCGGCTGATTGCGGCGCAGGACAGCCAAAAGCGCTCCCGCCAATGCTGCGACAGCTTTTTGGAGGATTTGGTCAGCGAGTGCGGCAATGTCACCACCGTTTCTCGGGTGGGAGTTCGGGGCATCCGCGCGCTGGAACGGAAAAAACAGCCGAGCCAAACGGAGTTTCTAAACCGCGCTTCGGCTCCACCCCGCACAAACACAGCCGACCTCTATGCAGCTCCACCCCGCACAAACACAACCGACCCTTATGCGGCGCTGTCCGAACAGCTCTATGAGCCGGACGACCTCTATGATGACGACGAGGACGAGGACGAACCGCAGGAGGAGCCGCAGCGCCAGTCCCGCCGCCAGAAAAAGGCGGAGCGCACCGCCCGCCGCCAACAGGAGGAGGAACCTGCCCGCCGACGCTCCCCGGTGATTACCCTGCTGCTGACCGTTTGTGTCTGCGTCTTTCTGGGGTCGGTCGGCTATCTGGGCCACTATTATTGGAAATCGGCGCAGAACCGCACCGCCTACGAAACACTGCGTGAGGTGTATGACCACCATACGCTGGTGGCGCCGTCAGGCTATCCGCAGGGCTATGACCGGGACTTTGCCGGCTTGTGGGAAATCAACCCCGATGTGGTTGGCTGGCTGAGTATTGCAGACACCGCGCTGGATTACCCGGTTGTCCAGACCACCGACAACACCAAATACTACCGCACCAACTTTGAGGGCCAGTACAGCGAGCACGCGGTTCCCTTTGTCGATGCCGCTGTTGACCTCAAGCGTCCGAGCGACAACGTCGTAATCTACGGACACAATATCCGCACAGACGGCCAGATGTTCAATATCCTCAAGGGCTACAAGGAGCTTGCTTACTATCAGGAGCACCCGGTGGTTCGCTTTGACAGCGTCTACCATCAGGGAGAATATAAGATTATCTCGGTCTTTTATGCCAATACCCTTTCCCAACATGGGAGTGTCTTCCCCTACCACGAGTTCATCGATGCACAGAGCACACAGGAGAAGCAGGATTACATCGACAGCGTGCTGGTTCGCAGCATCATCAACACCGGGGTGGATGTCAAACCCTCGGACGAGCTGTTGACCCTGTCCACCTGTAGCTACGAGTTTAAGGATGCGCGCTATGTTGTGGTGGCACGCAAGGTTCGCTTTGGCGAAAGCGCAGCGGTCGATCCCTCCGGCGCAGCCATGAACCCGACTCCGCTCTACCCCGATATCTGGTACCAGTTGTTCGGAGGAACCAAGCCCGACGAACAGCAGCTGAAGGCAGCCCTTCATTCATGATCTATTTTTCCGAATTTAAAAAGGAGGAGTTCCGATGATGACACAGGTTCAAACCGCACAGCAGCCTCCGCAGAACGGAGTTACTGCCGAGCTGTACGCACAGGTCGAGGATTATCTGTCGCGCACCGAGGCCCAGGAAAGCCAGCCAACCAAGAAAAAACGCAAGGTCATCAAGAAAAAGAGCGCACAAACCACCGAGAGCAAGCAGGAAGGAATTTCTGCCGGACAGCTCGAGGTCAAAATCAACGGCAAGACCGTCCGAGCTTCGGCTTATGAGATTGTCAGCCGAATGGTAGAGGCGGAGATGGGCTCGACCTTCCAGCCCGAAGCGCTCAAAGCGCAGGCAGTCGCGGCCTATACCTATGTGCGTTTCCACAATCAAGCGGGCGTCATCCCGAGCGTAGCAGCAAAGGACACCCCTTGCGCTCAGGTCAAACAGGCAGTTCAGGAGGTGCTGGGCGAGGCGGTTTACTACGACGGCAAGATCATCAATGCCACCTACGGTGCTTCCAATGCCGGCCAGTCTATGGATGCGGAACACGTTTGGGGAAATGCTCTGCCATATCTGGTCAGTGTAGACAGCCCCGGCGATACCACCCTGCGTGCCTACGGTGCAACCAAAACCTTCTCCGAGCAGGAAATCGCCGAGCTGATTTCCGAGGAGCTGGGCATTGATCCGTATCAGTACGGCAGTCCGAGCCATTGGTTCTCCAATCCGGAGTATATCAACGGACAGTATGTCGATAGCATCGAGGTCTGCGGCATTACCATCAGCGGACGCAAGCTGCGGGAAGAGCTGATGGATTTCAAAATCAACTCCGCTGCCTTCGAGGTGGAGTATGACGGACAATTCACCTTCACAACCTATGGCTATGGCCATGGTGTCGGCATGAGCCAGCAGGGCGCAGACTACTACGCGATGCTCGGCTGGGACTATGAGGAGATTCTGACCCACTACTATACCGGAACGATTGTCCGATAGATTTCCTAAACAAAATACAGCGAAAGCAAAAAAACATCCGGACCAGATAGTCCGGATGTTTTTGCTTTGTAAAGGGAAATATTCCCTAATTTCGCTGGTCGTTGTCCTCGTCAGGAACCGGGTCTCCGGTGGTGCCGTAGCCCCAGCCTGAGCCGGTGACACTGACCTCAACCACCTTGGTCTGATACTCGCCGGTCGTCAGGTTGGTGGCGGTGATGGTGATGGTTGCAGTACCGGGGCTGACTCCGGTCACAACGCCGTCGTTGTTGACCTGCACGATGTTGCGGTCGCTCGACGAGCACTTGACCGATACCTCGTTCTGCGGCAGTCCGACCTGAATATCCAGCAGCTTGTCACGGCCGACCTCGACCGAGCTGTCTGCTGCGGCAAGTCCCAAATCAGCCTGAACGCCCTGATTTTGATTTTGGTTCTGGTTCTGGTTGGAGTTGCCCTGATTAGAACCGCCGGTGGTGTTTGCCATAACGGTGACAGTGGTGGTTGCGGTGACGCCGTCCTTGGTGGCGGCGGTGATGGTGACCTCGGTTGTTTGGTCCAGAGTGACGATGCTGGTGACATAGCCCTTCTGGTCAACGTCGGCGATTCTCGGATTGCTCGAGGACCATACCAGGTCGGTGCCGACAGGGTCTACCATGTATTGCAGCTGGGCCTCCTCGCCGGCATTGAGTACCAGCTGATTGATGCTCAGCTTGACCTTGTTGTTTGTGCTGCTGCCCTCCTCCTGAACGGTGATGGTGCAGCTTGCGGTCAGCCCGTCTGCGGTGGTAGCGGTCAGGGTTGCCTGACCTGCCTTGGCAGCGGTCACGATGACCTCGGTTGCGCTGTATCCGTCCTTGAGGGTAATCAGCTCACTGCTGGAGCTCCAGTTGACCTTGCCGATTTCGGCTCCGCTCGGGGAGACCGACAGATTGATGCTCTGGGTCTGGCCGACGGTCAGGTTCATGGAGGTCTGTGCAAAGGAGATGCTTGGATGGTTCTTGTCACTCGAGCCGGAAACGGAAACGGTGACTTTGCAGCTTGCGCTGAATTTGCCGTCCGAGGAGGAAACGGTCACCTCTGCCGAGCCGGGGTTGACGGCGGTGACGATGGCTGCACCCTCGTTGCCGCTGACCCGCACGATGCTTTCGTCGCTGCTCTTCCAGCTCAGACTTGCCTGTGCCTGCTCCGGCTGTAAAACAGCGGTCAGGGTGGCGGTCTGCTCCGGCTTGAGAGTCAGGGAGGTTTGATTCAGGGACAGTCCGGTCAGCTCTTTGCCGTTGCCTTTTACGGTGATGGTGATGTTGTCCACATAGCCACCATCATCCGAGGCTGCGGTGATTTTGGTGGTACCGGCGCCCACTGCGGTGACAAGACCCGAGTTCTTATCGACGGTTGCGACCGAGGTGTTGCTCGAATCCCAAGAGCAGGTCTGAATCGGCGCATCTGCCGGGGTTACCTTCGAGGTCAAGGTGACGGTCTGTCCGACCTCCAGTGTGATTTCCCGCTTGCCTTCGATGCTGATGCCCTTGACCTTGCCCAGCTTTTTGGCATATTCTGCCGCACCTGCATAGACTGCCGGGTAGTAAGCGTCATCGTTGACGACTGCCTGTGAGACGTCAACCTCGGAGTTCTCGCCGTCCCGCACTCTGCGTGCGACCAGAACGAAGCGCGCGTCCTTGAACTCGTAGGTACAGGTGGACAGGGTCAGCAGCTCATCCCCGTACTTGATGTCGATTGGGGTATCGAAGATGCTGCGGCGCTTGACCTCGCTGATGAAGTTGTTGAAGTCCGCCTCATCCTTGGCATCAACAAAGGCATTGTAGCTGAAGGTGTTGCCGTTGTCATGCTCCGCAAGGTTGTTGGTGATAAAGGCCGCGAAGATTTTGTAGGTTCCGGTCTTGTAAACGCTGTCAAAGGAGACCAGCGGGTGCTCCTTGTAGAAGGACAGCTGCTTGTACTTGGTCAGGTCGTTGAACATCTGACCGTCGTTGCGGATGTTGTGGCCGTAGATGGTGATGTTGGTGCTCGGCTTTTTGACATCTGCCTCCCAGTCGATGTATGGGGTACCATAGTAGTCGTATTCCTTGTTGAAGCCCAGACGGTGGTAGTAGTCGTTGTCCGAGGTCTGGACGACCGGGAAGTTGACGTTGGTTCCGTCAATCTTCAGCCAGCCCTTGATGTCCTCATTCTCCTTGTAGAAGGAATAGAACTTAGGCAGGTAGTCGTTGGGGTAGCCTTCGATGTTGGACAGCTTTCCTTCCTCGGCGTCCTTTTCTGCCTTTGCCATCTGGTCTTGGAGGTTTGCGATGTTCTCCTGCGATTTCTGGTTCTGTGCGCCGAAGTCCACCAGATAGGTGATGGAGCCGACAAAGACGCACAGGCACACCCACATCAGGATTTTGCGAACCTTGTCAAAGCCGCTGTCGTCCCGGTTCGGGAAGATGCGGTACAGGATGCCACGGAAGCCCTTCGGCGCTTTGGATGCGGGTTTTTGCTCCTGCGGCAGATTTTTGCTCTTTTTGCCTTTTCCCTTCCGACCGGTCGGGACTGCCTCGGAAGGGCTGGCTACGCTCAGCGCAGCAACTCCGGGCACAACGCCCATTCCCTCCAGCACCGCTTCTTCTGCGTCACAGCTGCCTTCGGGAGCGGATGGGAAGCTGTCTACCAGCTTGCGTGCAAGGTTAAACAGACGGGCGGCAGCGTCCGAGGTCATCTGGGACAGAGAATGGTAATCTCCGGCATCCAGCTCCTGCATCAGGCAGACCTTGTTCAGGACGGCTGCCACATATCCCTTTCGGGTCTTGAAGGCGGCATTGGGCAGGCTGATGCTTAATCCCAGCACATCCTTTTCCTGCTGGCTGGAACAGCCCAGTGCCATCGCTGCGGCAACATTGGCGCTGACCGGGCCGAACTTCTTGCCGATTTTGTCGTTGATGCCCAGCTTCTCCAAATCCATCTCCTCCGGCTGACAGCTGTATTCGGAGCAGATGAGCTGACCCTCCGGGTCCACATGGTGGAAGCGTTTGGCAGCCAGCCCCGCAGAGCCGGATTCGGCAAAGGCCAGACGGATATTTTTCTTGGCGCATTTTAAGGCGAGTGCGTGCTCGATGCCGTTGACATCGATGCCGTACACATGGGTGCCCAGACGCTGGACGATGGTTCTCATCACGCTGTTGCAGCGTTCTGCCGCCTGCTGACGGTTTGCGTTGCTGTCCGAGATGCGGATAATCAGCTCCGAGCGCTTCTGATAGATGGCAACACAAGGGCTCGGTGCTTCCAGCAGGTCGCGCAGGGCTTCCTCGGCCTGCTGCAATTCCAGCTCCATCACACGCAGCACACGGCTGTGACAGGAAACGGTGCTGGTTTTGCTCAGCACTTGGAACAGATAGCTGAAAAACAGGTTGGTCTGCTCCTCGGCATCCGAGGGCAGTGCCACGATGTGAAAGCTGTCCCCAGCAACTTCAAATCCGGGGAACAGGGATTGGCGGCATGGAAAGACCCGTGCGCCTTCCGGCAGCAGGGCAAGCCGCTGTGCTTCTTCGGCGGCCAGATGTCCCCGCTTTTCCAGCTGGTGGGCGACATCCTCGCTGAAGGCCAGCTGCTGTCCGCACAGCTCGGCGATTGCCTGGATGCAGGCGGAGTCCGCCTGTACCTTGTCGACCAGCGGACACAGGATGAGGGACTGCGGCTGTGCGCCGGCAAGCAGGGCACGCCGCAGACTGCTGATGTCACGGACCGGCAGCTGCTCGACCTCATAGCCCAGCACACGCAGCTCTTTTTCCATGTAAGGGGATGCCAGCAGTCCGCCGGAGCGTCCGGCATCGACCCCGATGATGTATACTTTCAAATGATTCCACCTCGATTGCAGTCATGGTTCAGGGGATGAACCCCGATGGGTGTTAAAAAAACGGTCATGGCCCGTTGGACCCTGTTGCTATGATAGTCCAAACGAACCGTGTTTTCAAGCGGAAAATCCTGCTTGTAGCAGGAGGCTAGGAGTTGGAGATGCTCAGCTGCTCGATGTTTTCGATGGCTCGGGAGATCAGCTCCTCCTGTGCCATCTGCTCCTCCGCGAGCTTGACGAACTTCAGCTGCGGCTTGGTGCGGGGATGCTTCGGAGTAAAGACGGTGCAGCAGTCCTCATACGGCAGGATGGAGGTTTCAAAGGTGTCAATCTTGCGGGAGATCAGGACGATTTCATCCTTGTCCATGCCGATGACCGGACGCAGAACCGGCATATCTGCCGACTCGTCGGTGCAGGCAATTGCCTGAATGGTCTGGCTGGCAACCTGACCGACGCTCTCGCCGGTGACCAGTGCCTCACACTCGTTGGCACGGGCAACCCGGCAGGCAATCTTCATCATATAACGGCGCATGATGATGGTGAACAAATCCTCCGGACACTGATCCCGGATGGCTTCCTGGATTTCAGTGAAGGGTACGATGTACATTTTGATGCGTCCGCAGTAGAAGCACATCTTCTGTGCCAGATCCAGCACCTTCTGCTTGGCGCGCTCGGAGGTGTACGGAGGGGAAACAAAGTGGATGGCACTGATTTCCAGACCGCGCTTTGCCATCATGTATCCAGCAACCGGGCTGTCGATGCCGCCGGAGATCAGCAGCATGGCTTTGCCGCCGCTGCCGACCGGGATGCCGCCTGCGCCCTTGATCTGGCTGCCGTGGATATAGGCGGCATAGTCGCGGACCTCCACCATGACCACAACGTCAGGATTGTGGACATCCACCTGCAAATGTGGGAACTGCTCCAGCAGATATTCGCCCACTCCGGCACAGATTTCCGGAGATTTCATCGGGAAGCTCTTGTCCGAACGCTTTGCCTCTACCTTGAAGGTGACGGCATTTTCCAGCTCGTCGCGCAGATATTCGGCAGCGGTGGTTTTAATCTGTTCAAAATCCTTGTCTACGACACACGCACGGCTGAGCGCTGCGATGCCGAATACCTTCTGCAAACGGTCAACCGCCTCGTCGAGGTCATAGCCCTCCTCGTCCGGCTCCACATAGATGGTGGACTGTGCCTTGCGGAAGTGGAAGGAGCCGACCGGCATCAGCTTGCGGCGGGCATTTTTGATCAAGCGGTCCTCAAAAGCGTGGCGGTTAAGCCCCTTCAGAGCGATTTCGCCATTTTTCAGTAAGATGATTTCTTTCATAAACGAACTCCTTTTGGGTGTGGTTCTATCATATCTGATTTATTTTCGTGTTTGTGGTTTGGTGGCAGTCTATCTGCGGAACCGCTCGAGCCCTTCCTCCAGCGCCGCCAAAAAGACCGGGACCTCCTCGGGTGTGTTGTACCGTCCAAAGCTCAGGCGGATGGCGCTGTCAGCGCGTTCGTGGGAAAGCCCCATAGCGGACAGAACATGGCTGGCTCCGCCCTTGGCACAGGCAGAACCGCTCGAAACATAGATGCCCTTTTCCTCCAGAAAATGCAGCATGATTTCAGAGCGAACCCCCAAAGCGGAGAAGTTCAGTATATAAGGTGTTCCGTCAGCGGGGGAATTGATGCAGATGTCCGGCAGTTTTGTCAAACCGTCCAAAAGCATTTGTCGGATTTCGGAAACTCTTTTGTGATTTTCCTCTCGTTCGTCCATCAGCAGTTCTGCGGCCAGTCCCATCGCACAGGCATTGGCAATGCCTTCGGTGCCGGGACGGATGTTCTTTTCCTGTCCGCCGCCAAAGCTCACCGGACGCAGCCGGCTGCCCTTTTTGACATACAGCGCACCGATGCCCTTAGGCGCATAGATTTTGTGTCCGCTCACCGACATCAGGTCGACGTCCGGATTTTTTCCAAGACGCAGCGGCTCCTTGCACCACGCCTGCACCGCATCACAGTGGATGAGCACCTGCGGCCAGCGGCGGTGCAGCTGACGGCACACCGAGCCCACCGGCAGGATGCTGCCGACCTCGTTGTTCACTGCCATCATCGATACCAGTACCGTGCGCTCGTTTACCGCCTCCAGCACCTGCTCGGGGCTGATTTGTCCGTTGCTGTCCGGCTCCAGACGCACGATTTCCCAGCCCTCCTCCTCCAAAAAGCGCACGGTATTCAGGACCGCGTCATGCTCGATGGCGGTGGTGACGATGCGGTTGCCGCGCCGCTTCTGGGCTCTGGCAACGCCAAGGATGGCGATGTTGTCCGCCTCAGTGCCACCGGAGGTAAAATAGATTTCGGAGCTCTGGCATCCCAGCGAGGCAGCAACCTGTCCGCGTGCCAGCTCCAGCTGTTGCTGCGCCTCAAAGCCCTTGCGGTGCAGCGAGGATGGATTTCCATAGCAGCTGGTCAGCATTTCATATACTCGTTTGGCGGCTTCCTCTCTGGTTCTGGTCGTCGCACTGTTGTCATAATAGATTTCGTCCGGCAAAAAAGCACACTTCCCTTTTTCTGCAAATCTAACGGCGTCCTCCTGCCATTTTGCGGAGAGCCGATTTGTTCTCTGCCGCCCGAATGCGGACAGAGAAGGATATACTGTTTTATTATACTGCATTCCGCCGCATCTTTCAAATGCCGAAGCCCATTTTCAGCGGATTTTTCCTCGGTTCCAGCGATTTTTTTGCTTTGTCGGAAAATTTTGCAAATTCCCGGGCAAAAACACCTTTGTTTCCGACGCAATATCCGCTATAATGAAGGAGGACAGAGTAACCGCTGTCACACAGAAAAGACATTTTACCCCCCCATTTTTCAAAAGACCATGAAAGATAAGGATGATGACACAGCTCTATGGCAATCAATCGTTTTATGAGGGCGACCCTCAAGGCCCTCTCCTACCCCGAGATTCTCGATAAAAAGAACGGCTATCGCCTGCAACGCACGATGGTCAATGCTGCCCACCCCCATGTCCTGCGTCCCTTTTATAAGATTTGGGACCACGAGGTCTGGGCAGGCGACCACAATATCCCGGTGCGGGTCTTTTCCCCGGATTTGAACGGGACCTTTCCGGTGCTGCTGTTTTTCCACGGCGGCGGCTGGGTCACCGGCAATATCGACTCCTACGATAAGGTCTGCACCAATATGGCGCGCCTGACCCGGCACATCGTCGTGTCGGTGGACTACCAGCTTGCCCCCGAGTATAAATTCCCTGCGGCGCCGGAGGATTGCTATCTGGTGGCGCGCGAGCTGTTTTTGCACAGCGACCTGTTCGGCATCACACCCGACCAGATTACCCTCATCGGCGACAGCGCCGGCGGCAATCTGGCTGCGGTCGTTTCGCTGATGGCGCGGGACCGCGGCGAATTTCTGCCGGAGCGCCAGATTCTGCTGTACCCGGCAACCAACAACGACCACACCGAAAATTCGCCCTTCGAGTCGGTTCGCACCAACGGCAAGGGCTACTTGCTCACCAGCAAGCGGATGGTGGACTATATGGCGCTCTACCGCTCCTCGGACGAGGATTTGCAGAACCCCTACTATGCACCGCTTCTCAGCAAGGATTTGAGCCGCCAGCCGCGCACCCTGATTATCACTGCCGAGTATGACCCGCTGCGGGACGAGGGCGAAGCGTATGGACAAAAGCTGGCGGACTTTGGCAACGCGGTGGAGATTCACCGCATCCACGATGCCCTGCATGGCTTTATGTCGCTGAGCCCGGGCTTTAAGCACGTCAAAAAAGCCTACCGCTATATCAACCATTTTCTGGCGGAGCAGCCTACCGACTTCGGCGAGGTCATCAGCGAGACCGAAGAGGCCAAGGCGGAGCTGACCGAACAATCTGATAAAGAGGTGAACTCTCTTGAGAAATAAACCGGCAGACTGGAGCCGTCTGGATAATGCGGCCAAGATTTTTCCGCCGACCAGCAACAAACAGGATACCAAGGTGTTCCGCTTCTGCTGCCAGCTCAACGAGTGGGTGGACCGCGAGACCCTTCAGCTGGCGACCGAGCGCACGCTCGAGTCCTTCCCGATTTTCCGCAGCGTCCTCAAGCATGGGCTGTTCTGGTATTATCTGGAAAAAACAGATCTGGTGCCGATTGCGGAGCCGGAGTACCGTCCGCCCTGCGGCCAGATTTACGACCCGAACAGCCGCAATCTGCTGTTTGAGGTCACCTGCTATCGGGATCGCATCAATCTGGAGGTCTACCATTCTCTCACCGACGGCACCGGCGCCCTGCAATTTTTAAAAACGCTGGTCTGCAACTACCTTGCCATCAAATATCCGCAGACCCGTCAGGACCTGCTGCCGGAAATCGAGTACGATGCTTCGGCAACCGACCGCGACGAGGACAGCTTTTCCAAATACTACGACCCGCACCATCAGGTGAAACGGACCCGCGGACGCAAATCGGCCCAGCTCAAGGGCTTGCGGGTGCCGGAGGGCCGCATCCGCATCATCGAAGGCATCATGCCGGTTCGGGAGGTTTTGCAGCTTGCCAAATCCTACCAGACGACCCTGACCGTCCTGCTGACCTCCATGATGCTGATTGCCTTTGCCGAGGAGATTCCGCTGCGCAAGCGCAAGCGTCCGGTCGTGCTGGATGTTCCGGTCAATCTGAGAAACTACTTCCACTCGGATACGGCTCGAAACTTTTTCGGTGTCATCAAGGTGGGCTATAATTTTTCCGAAGGCCCCGGAACGCTGGAGGATGTGATTCGTCAGGTTCGGGAGGAGTTTGCCCGCGAGCTGACCGCCGACCAGCTGGGTGCGCGGATGGCGGCACTCTCCAAAGCGGAGCATAACTATGTGGCGCGGGTGGTTCCGCTCGTCCTCAAGGATATCATCCTCCGGACGGCAGACCGCATCAACGAGGCTTATATGGCAGGCTCCATCTCCAATATCGGCAAGATTGAGATGCCGCAGGCCGCCCAGCCCTATGTGCGCCGCTTCGATGTCTTTGTCAGCACCGAAAAATTGCAGGCGTGCGTCTGCTCCTATGGCTCCGAGCTGACCGTCAGCTTCACCTCGGCATTCCGCAGCACCAATGTCCAGAAAAACTTCTTCCGCCAGCTCACCGCCGCAGGGATTCCGGTGGAGATTCAGTCGAACAAGATGGAGGATGATGTACAATGAAATACTGCGAAAAGTGCAAGGTGCTGGTTCCTTCCGGCAGAGAGCGCTGTCCGCTGTGCCAGAGCTATCTGGCGCCCAGCGACGCTGCCGGCTACGATGACGAGATTTTCCCTTATATTCCCACCATCTACCATCAGCACAACCTGCTGATTCGGCTGGCGCTGTTCCTGTCCATCACAGGCTGCGTGGTCTGCTTTGCCCTCAACCTGCTGATTTGGAACAACAGCTGGTGGTCGATGTTTGTCCTTGCCGGGGTGGGCGCAGGCTGGGCAACCCTCATTCAGGCGGTCCGCAAGCGCAGCTCCTTCTGCAAGCACGTCCTCTATCAGCTGGTCACCGTTGGGCTGGTGGTGGTGCTGTTTGACTGGATGACCGGCTTCCACCGCTGGTCTTTCAACTATGTCATTCCGGCGCTGTGCATCTTTGCCATGGTCGTGATTGCCTCGATTGCCATTACAGGCCACCGGATGATTTCCAACTACATCATCTATATGGTGGTGTCGGCGGTGTTTGGCATCGTCCAGCTGTTCTTCCTGCTGCCGCACTGGACCACGATTCTCTGGCCGACGGTTCTCACCGCTGCCGCCGGGGTCATCTATCTGGCAGCGCTGGTTCTCTTTGTGGGCAGGGACACTTGGTTCGAGCTCAAAAAACGCCTTCATTTATAGAGTTGTCGGCTGCAATTTTCACTGTTATGTGAAATCTGCACGACTTTACGCTGTAATTTTTAGATAATAATGAAAAAATATCCGCAGGAAACCGGTTGTTTTTTCCTCACAACCATGGTAAGATATGAAGTGAACGAATTTGAAAGATGTTCACGCTTGTGTCCTGTCCTTTTTCCTGTGGACAGAACAGCTAAAAAAATCCGCCCTTTCCATTTGGAAAGGGCGGATTTTTTGTTGGATTCTTTTACAGGGAGTCGATGCGTCTGCGGAAGGTGCCGCGCAGCAGCAGAACCGAGATAAAGCAGGAGATCACCTCTGCAATCGGGAATGCCAGCCAAACCTGATTCAGGGTGCCGAGGCGGGAAATCAGCCACGCGCAAGGCAGCAGGATAACCAGCTGACGCATGACCGAGATGAACAGACTGTTCTTTCCCTCGCCGATTGCTTGGAAGAAGTTGGAAAATGCGATGCCCAGCGCCGCTGCCGGGAAGCACAGGCTGATGGTACGCAGGGCGGAAACGCCGATTTCCATCATCTCCTCGCTGGCATTGAACATCATCAGCAGGTAGCTTGCGCCAAACTGGAACAGCAGCAGACCGGCCACCATGATGCCCAGCGCGATGAGGGTGGCAAGACGCAGGGTGTGCATCAGGCGCTTCTTGTTGCGCGCGCCGAAGTTGTAGCCCATGATGGGCATTGCGCCTGCGCCCAGACCAAAGACCGGCATAAAGACGAAGGACTGCAATTTGAAGTAAACGCCCAGAACGGCAACCGCCGCCTGAGAAAAGACGATGAGGATGTTGTTGAGCGCCATGATCATGATGGAACTGATGGACTGCATAATCATGGAAGGGAAGCCGACCTCAAAGATGTCGCGCACGATGGCGCCGGAGAAGTGGAAGCCCTGGAAGGTGATGTGTACTGCGTGTTCCTTGCGGATGATGACATACACCGCAAACAGCATGGCGAGAATCTGTCCGGCAACGGTGGCAACAGCAGCGCCGGTCACTCCCATAGCAGGCAGGCCGAACCAGCCGAAAATCAGAATTGGGTCGAGGATGATGTTGGTAATGGCGCCGATTAACTGGAACACCATCGGGTAGAACATATTGCCGGTGGCCTGCAAGGTCTTTTCCAGACAGATTTGGATGAAGGAGCCGAAGGAAAGGACGGTTACAATCGAGGTGTAGGTCACGCCCATCTGGATGACGGTCGCATCATCGGTGAAGGCAGAGAAAAACATCCGGCAGAAAAACAGGCCGAAGATGACAAAGCACAGCGATTCCAACAGGGAAATCAGGATACCGTGAACGGCAGCACAGCTGGCTTCCTCCTCGCGGTGCTCGCCCAGTCGGCGGGAGATCAAAGAGTTCAGTCCAACGCCGGTTCCGACGCTGACGGCAATCATCAGGTTCTGGATTGGAAAAGCCAGAGAAACGGCGGTCAGAGCGTGCTCCCCGATTTGGGCAACATAGATGCTGTCTACAACGTTATACAGAGCCTGAATCAGCATCGAGAAGATGGCAGGCAGGGACATGGACATCAGCAGCCGTCCAATCGGCATGGTGCCCATTTTGTTTTCGGTCGGTTCTCTCATGGTAGTTTCTTGCATAAAGACATCCTTTCTTGTATTTTAGATATTATGACGAAAATAGGACTGTAATATATCAATACTGCTCAAAAACAGTCCTAACTATTATAGCACAGCTTGCCGGAAAGACAAGACTTTGCCTCGAAAAAATCTGAAAAAGCCGCCCTTCCTCCTCTTGCGGGGGTCGGTGAGGATTGTGTATAATTTGGATAAGAAGAAAAAACCCCCACGATAGAGAGGAAGGACAGGATATGTCAAAAGTATTTTGGAAGGGATCGACCCTGCTGGCTCCGGTTTCTCCCACCATGGTCAGCTGCGGCACCGCAGAAAAGCCCAATATCATTACCATCGCATGGACCGGCATCGTCAATTCCCAGCCGCCCATGACCTATATCTCGGTGCGGCCCAGCCGCTATTCCTATGACCTGATTCGCCAGAGCGGCGAGTTCGTCATCAATCTGACCCCCTCCAAGCTGGTTCGTCAGGCAGACTGGTGCGGTGTGCGCTCCGGTCGGGATGTCAATAAGTTCGCCGAATGTCATCTGACCCCGGCTCCTGCCAATCAGGTCAGCGTGCCGCTGATTGAGGAGTGCCCGATTAATCTGGAATGTAAGGTCAAGAGCATCATGCCGCTGGGCAGCCACGATATGTTCTTGGCAGAGATTGTCGGCGTGGACATCGACGAGGAATATCTGGACGGCGACGGCAAGCTGCACATGGAGCAGTGCGGGCTGGCTTCCTATATGCACGGGGAATATTTCGCCCCCGGCAAAAAGGTCGGCAGCTTCGGCTACAGCGTGAAGAAGCGCTCCAAGAGAACCCCGGACCAGCAGGGCAAGGGTCGCAAGAAGCCTGCCAAAAAGAAATAGAACATACAGAAAAAAGAGGGAATTTTTTTGAAAAAAATCTTCCCTCTTTTTTTGATTTTCTTCTGAAAAGATACGAAAAATGGCTTTGTGAAGCCATTTTCTGGGCTAAAAAGTTTTTTAAAAAATCTTGCAAAAAAAGTGTTGACAAATCCGAATCTCGATGATATAATAATACTCGTGATTTGCGGATATGGCGGAATTGGCAGACGCGCTAGATTCAGGTTCTAGTGAGGTTAAACTCATACAGGTTCAAGTCCTGCTATCCGCACCACGGAGAAAGCACTTCAGCGAAAGCTGAGGTGCTTTTCTTTTTGCCTGCGAGAACAGCAACCAAAAAAACCTCATGCAAGGTAACACTTGCATGAGGTTTTTTGAAATGCTTCGATTTCACTGACGCCGATTAGCCTAGATGGGTAAGCTCCTCCAGCCGGTCCAGCGGGAACGGCGGCTGAGCAATCGGCTTCATGGCGATGGACATCAGCTTGAATGGATTGTCGTCTGCGGCAATCCGGTTGGAGGAAAGCTTGCCGCATTGACGGCAGCGGTGGATGATGGCCCACTCGCCGTTTTTTCGGACCCAAACTGCAATCGGCTCCATGATCCCGCCGCAGCAGGATGCCCGGTCTCCCGGCTCCTCATCGACGTGCAGGCTGTGCAAGCAGTTGGGACAGTGGTTTCGATGGTCACTGCCCGCTCCAACGGGTCCCACCGACCAGCCGCAGACCTTGCAGGAAAAGCTGTCGTGGCAGGCGTGGGTTCGATAATATCCTGTTTCGTACTGTTTTCGTTTGTTTTCTCGGTTCATAATGGGTGACCCTCCTAAAGATTGACTGTTGGTCCTTTGGGAGGTCTGCCATTCGATTGTTATAGATGCAAACCTCCCGGCTAGCAAACAATCTCCGAAGCAAACAGATGGAACATAAGGCATCTCCTTCATGTTTTAGAATACGGCGCACAAACCGGTGTGCCCAAAAAAAGTGTAGCACAAACGATTTGAACCGTCAAGGCGAAGATTCACCCGCCTTCCTTGACATTCCGGTAGGGCTGTGCTATCATGGAACAAATTATTTTCAGGGGGTTTTTGCATGAACGGATTGCGGCTGGCTCTGCCGACACCGGCGGATGAACAGAAGGTTTGGGCCTATCGGGAAGAATTTTTAAACCATGTCAGCAGCATGGACGGCACAGGCGGCCTTGCAGAGGCCCAGAGCTTCGAGCAGTGGTACAGCCAAAATCTGGCAAACCGTTGTGAGCAGACCGTTCAGCCGGGCTTGGTGCCGGCGACGACCTTCCTTGCGCTCGATGAGGAGACCGACGAGCTGATTGGCATGATCGACATCCGCCACTACCTCAATTCCGCTCTGCTCAAGCAAGGAGGACACATCGGCTACAGCGTCCGACCCACCTGCCGCGGCAAGGGCTATGCCACCGAGATGCTGGCCCTCGCCCTCAAACAGTGCCGCACCTTGGGACTGCATCGGGTGCTGGTTACCTGCAACCGCACCAATCTTGCCTCCGCACGGGTGATTGTGCATAACGGCGGCGTTCTGGAAAACGAGCTGGAAAACGGCGGCATCGTGACCCAGCGCTACTGGATTTCCTTATCAGACAAATAAAACGAAATAAGCCCGAGGAGTGATTCCTCGGGCTTTTCTGCGCTTTTAGATGCGGTGCAGCAGGTCGGTGTAGGTCGGCATTGGCCATTCCTTTTGGTCTACCACTGTCTCCAACGAATCGCAGACCGTGCGCAGACGCGCCATTGCCCCACATACCTGCTCGGACAGATACTGGGCGCGGCAGTACAGGTCCGAAATCTGAGTGGATTGCTGTAGGATTTCCTCCAGCTCTCCGGTTCGTTCCATGGCAGCCTCCACCGAGCAGCTCACCGATTCCAGATGTGTCTGCATCCTCTGTGGGTTGATGCCGCAGGCATTCAGCTCATGGACACTGTGTGCCAGCGTTCCGCTGTAACGGATGCAGCTGGGGATGATCTGCCGCTTGGCGATTTCCAGCATCGTTGCCGCTTCGATCTGGATGACATGGATATAGTTTTCCAGCTGGATTTCGTAGCGTGCCTGAGTCTCCTTCGGGGAAAAGACATGGTATTGGTCAAAGAGCCGGATGTTTTTTTCCTCGGTCAAGGCGCGGAAGGCCTCCGCAGAGGAGCGCAGGATGGGCAGTCCGCGGCGCTCGGCCTCCTCCACCCAGTCCTTGGAATAATTGTTTCCGTTGTAGATGATGCGCTGGTGGGCTGCGATGGTGTCCGCGATGATGGCTCGGATTTCTCTGTCGCGGTCATCGGCCTGTTCCAGCCGCTCGGCAAAGACATGGAAGGAATCGGCAAGAACGGTGTTGAGCACCACCTCGGAGTAGGCAAGCGACTGGGAGGAGCCCACCATCCGAAATTCAAACTTGTTGCCGGTGAAAGCAAAGGGAGAGGTGCGGTTTCGGTCGGATTCGTCTCGGGTGACTGACGGGATGGTGTTCACCCCAAAGTTCATCGTTTCACGGCAGACGCTGTCCGGGCTGCTGCCGGCTGCAATGTTGTTCAGGATGGAGGTCAGGTGGTTCCCCAAAAAGATGGAGATGATGGGAGGGGGCGCCTCTCCTCCACCTAAACGATGGTCATTTCCGGCACAGGCAGCGGACATCCGCAGCAGGTCTGCATACAGGTCTACCCCGCGTAAAAAGGCGCAGAGCATCAGCAGAAACTGCAAATTGTGTTCGGGGTGCTTGCCCGGGCTGAGCAGATTTTCGCCGGTGTCGGTACACAGCGAGTAGTTGTTGTGCTTGCCTGAGCCGTTAATATGGTCAAACGGCTTTTCGTGGAGCAGGCAGGCCAGCCCATGTTTTTTGCTCAGCGTCCGCATCGTCTCCATAATCAGCTGGTTGTGGTCGCAGGCAATGTTGGCGGTGGAATATTCCGGAGCCAGCTCGTGCTGGGCAGGGGCGGCCTCGTTGTGCTTGGTCTTGCTGGCAATCCCCATCTCCCACAGATTGCGGTCCAAATCCTGCATGAACTTCCCGACCCGGATGCGGATGCGTCCGCAATAGTGGTCATCCAGCTCCTGCCCTTTGGAGGGCTTTGCGCCGAACAGGGTTCTGCCGCAGATTTTCAGGTCCAGTCGCTGGTTATACAGAGGGTAGTCCACCAGAAAATACTCCTGCTCCGCGCCTACCATCGGGGTGATGCGGCTGACATTCTGGTTGCCCAGAGCGTGCATCAGGCGGACTCCCTCCTGAGACAGTGCTTGCATGGAGCGCAGCAGCGGGGTTTTGGCATCCAGCGCTTCGCCGTTATAGGAGCAAAAGGCAGTCGGGATAAACAGGGTGTCGTCCCGCACAAAGGCAGGAGAGGTCGGGTCCCAGGTGGTGTAGCCTCTGGCTTCAAAGGTGGCACGCAGTCCGCCGGATGGGAAGGAGGAGGAATCCGCCTCACCCTGAATGAGCGCTTTGCGGGAAAATTCCATAGAAATTTCCCCGTCGGCTCCGGTGACGGACAGGAAAGCATCGTGCTTGCCGGCGGTGATGTTGTTCATCGGCTGGAACCAGTGGGAATAATGGGTCGCGCCCTGCTCAATGGCCCAATCCTTCATGGCGCTGGCAACCACATCGGCAATCTCGGGGTCCAGGTTTTCTCCCAGACGGCGGGTGCGGGTCAGGCTTTCGTAGACGCGGCGCGGCAGTCGCTTTTTCATGGCGGCATCTCCAAAAACGCGAGAACCGAAAATCTCTTCGATGTTCATACAGAATCCTCCTTACTGAATGGTCGTTTTTTATACACAGTTTCCCCGGAACAGGGGAATGAAAAGCCCTATTTGCCTTTCATAAAATCATCCTACCATCGTCCTGCCGCCAATGCAAGAGCTCAAGTCCGGCCTCCGGAAAAAAATGAAGAAATCCTGCACCCGATTTCGTTTTGATCAAAAGATTTATAAGATAGCAATTGCTTTTCCTGACCCCTCATGCTACACTTAGCAGGAGAGTTCGCGCAATGCTGCGGGGCGCATCGGCATGATTTCCCGGGAAATATTTTGGATTTCTTGGGAATGATGATTTCCCGGGAAATGAAAAGGTTTGGTTCCCGGAGCCCAATTACAGTGAATAAGGAGAGTATGTTCTCTTGAAAAATCATCGAATTTTAAAACTCATCTCCGGTCTGACGGCGGTGCTGATGCTGGCATTTTCCCTGTCCGGCTGCGGTACCGAGCCTTCGCTGGTGCGGTATGACATTTCCTCGTGGGTCTATACGCTGGACCCGCAGTTTGCAGAGCGGGAAAGCGAGCAGTTGGTCATCTATAATATGATGGAAGGACTGATGCGCCAGCGCCCGGACGGCAAGCTCGAGGAAGGGGTCATCGAGCGCTATGAGGTGTCACAGGACCAGAAACATTATACCTTCTATCTGCGGGAGGGCATGAGCTGGGACGACAAGGACGAGCTGCCAGTGACGGCGGACGATTTCGTCTTTGCCTTCCAGCGGATTTTCAACAGCATCTACCCCTCCCCCTTCGCCTCGATGTACGGCGCCATCCAAAACAGCCAGCAGGTTCTGTCCGGAGAGCTGCCGGTGGAGCGGCTGGGCGTTCGTGTGGTGGATGAGCGGACGGTGGAATTTACGCTGGATTATGCGGACCCCGCCTTTTTGGAAAGCCTGTCCCACTCGTCAGCGATGCCGTGCAGTCGCCAGCTGTTCGAGGCTGCCAACGGAAAATACGGCTCCACAATCAAGCAGAGCTATTCCAACGGCCCGTTCTTCCTGATGCAGTGGGAGAACGGCAACCGCCTGTATCTCAAGAAAAATCCCCGATACTACGATGTCCAGCAGGTGCAGTCGCCGGGACTTTACCTTTATATGGACCGCGATGTACAGACCGCCATCCAGAAGGAAAAGGGAGAGCAGGCACCCTCCCGCTTCGAGCTGCTGATGAGCGGAAAATCGGACGGCTGCCTTGCCGACTATGAGCAATATCGCCAAGCACGCAGTGCCGGGATGACCTGTCAGGAGAGCCAGAGCATCGTCTGGGCGCTGACCTTTAACCAGACCCACACGGCCTTCTGCAACCAGCAGGTTCGGGAGGGCTTCCTGCGTGCGATTGACCGCAGTACACTGGGGCAGTTTTTGCAGGAAAACCGTCAGGAAAATCTTCAGGTCTGCGACCGGCTGATTCCGCCTGCAATCTCGCTGTTCACCCAGTCCTACACGGCGCAGACCACCGCGCCCACCCAAAATACCCACGACCCGCAGGCGGCCTATCAGGCATACCGTGCCGGAATGGACGAGCTGGAGGCAGATACCCTGCGCAAGATTCAGCTGCTGGTGCCGCAGGACAGCAATATTCCGGAGCTGTGCGGTCTGCTCCAGCAGGCATGGCAGAGCACGCTGGCAATCTCGGTCAACATCGAGGAGGTCACACGGGACGAGCTGTCCTCCCGCCTGAGCCGCGGCGATTATCAGGCAGCGCTGATTCCGCTGACCGCCTCCGCCAATACCCCGGCGGATCTTCTCAGCCGCTTCACCTCCACCTCGATGGCCAATGTGACCGCCTATCGGAACCCGGATTTTGATGCGCTGTTGGATTCGGCGGCGATTTCCCACGACCGCGCCCAGATTCTCAACCAGTATTCCGCCGCCGAATCGATGCTGATGGACGATGCGGTGGTCTATCCGCTGTTGGTCGAGACCCAATATTTTGTCCTCGGCAAGGATGTCACCGGCATCGACTACTACCCCTACGGCGGCAAGGTCGTCTTTCGGGATGCGCTGGCCCTGCGTTAGCCTGCCTTGACAGCCGCACCGCCCTTGCGCTATCCTTAGGGTAATCGGGGCGGCCTGCCCAAATCAGCAAGGGGGAACCAATATGGAAAGAACGGTTACACTGCTGTATTTCAGCAGTACCAAAACAACCCAGCGCAGCCTTCGCGCCATCGCCCGCGGGATGGGCTGGCAGGTGCAGGAGGTCGATTTCACCCTTCCGCAGAACCGCAGCAGGGACTATCACTTTGGGCCACCGGATTTTGTCCTGGTCGGCTCGCCGGTGTATGGCGGCGTGATGCCGCTGCTGGTGCGGGAGTATCTTGAGCAGCACATCACAGGAGACCGGACCGGCTGTGCGGTCGTTGCAGTCTACGGCAACCGCCACTACGATAACTGTCTGGCGGAGATGGAGGACCTGATGATCGCAAAGGGCTTTGTGGTCACCGCCGCTGCGGCCTGCATCGGGGAACATTCCTTCACCACCCAGATTGCGACTGGCCGTCCGGACGAGGAGGACCTCGCCAAGGCGGAGGCTTTCGGCAGACAGCTGGCAGAAAAGCTCCAAAATGCACCGCTGACCGCTCTGGAGCAGGGTGTGATTCCCGGCAACCGCCCCTATCGGGAGCGCAAGCCATCCACGCCGATGGCGCCGGAAACCACCAACGGCTGTATCCGCTGTGGAAACTGTGTCCTCAACTGCCCGGTCGGTGCAATCGACCCTGCCGACCCCACCCGTGTAGACGCTGGCAAGTGCCTGCGCTGTCTGTCCTGCGTGCGCCTATGTCCGCTGGGCTCCAAGGCATTCCCGCAGGAGGGATTCCAAAAGACGGTGGAGTGGTGTCTGGCAAACTTCCGGGAGCCGCGCCGCGAAATGGAATCCTATCTGTAATCATAAGAAATAGTTCTACCGAACGGAGAAATCTGCATGAAGCATCGCATCCAAAATGGGATAGCAGTCCTGCTCCTGTTGATTGGTCTGACGGGTTTGCTGGAGTTTTTCTCGGTGGGTGGTGTAGAGATTGCCGGTGTCCTGCGGATTGCACAGGCAGACCGGGTAACGGTGGAGTGCTATCAGCTCCATCAATATGATGACCGCACCGTCTGCACGCTCGATAAGAGCCAGAAACAGCAGCTTCAGCAGCTCTTGGTGGACACGCGCTTTCGACGCAGTCCTGCCGGCTTTGTCCGATTTTCCGACCGGCAGATGTATGAGATTCAAATTCAGTTTTCCGAGCAGGAGCCGCCCCTTTCCCTCCACCTGATTGGGGGAGAGTGGCTCTCGGTCACTAATCAGTTCGATGGACACCATCTCAAAATCTGCTCGGAGGACTGGGAGCAGAGGCTGGACGCCATTTTCAATCGATGACAAACGGGACAGGAGCTTTGCTCCTGTCCCGTTTTCTTATCTTGATTCTTCTGTTAGAGCGTTTGCAATATCGGCAAACTGCTGCATGGAAAGCTGCTCGGCACGCAGACTGGCGCTCACTCCGGCACGCTCCAGCAGAGCGTTCACCTGCGCCTTGGGGAATCCCAGACCGGAAGAGAGGGTGTTGGAGAGGGTCTTGCGGCGCTGGCTGAACGCGGCCCGCACCACCCGGAAGAAGCTGGCTTCGTCCCGGACCTCGACCAGCGGCTCTTTGCGGATGTCCAGCCGGATGACGGTGGAATCCACATCTGGGGCCGGCATGAAGGAGCCGCGGGAAACCTGAAACAGCACGGTCGGCTCGCAGTAATAGCGGACGGCAATCGATACCGCACCCACCTCACGGCTGCCGGGCTGGGCGCAGATGCGCTGGGCGGCCTCCTTCTGCACCATGACCGTCAGGGACTCGATGGGCAATCGGCTTTCCAGCAGGCTCATGATGATGGGCGAGGTGATATAGTACGGCAGGTTGGCACAGACCGCCACCGGCATTTCGGGAAATTCCTCCGCAATCAGCCGATGCAGGTCCACCTTCAGCACGTCCTCGTTGACGATTTTAATGTTATCGTATTCCGCCAGCGTCTCGTCCAGAATGGGCAGCAGGCGGCTGTCGATTTCGATGCAGACCACCTTGTCGGCGCGCTCTGCCAGCTCGGCGGTCAGCACCCCGACTCCGGCGCCGATTTCAATCATGCCCCAGCCGGGCTGTGCGTTGCCCATCTCTGCCATGCGCGGGCAAACGGTCGGGTTAATCAGAAAGTTCTGACCCAGCCCTTTGGAAAACGAAAATCCGTGGCGGGACAGCACGTCCCGAATGACGGAAATATTGGAAAGATTGTCCATCAGAAACTCCTTTCGGGATTGCATTTCTCTGCAAAGTCATGCAGGTATTATATCACACTTTTCCTGATGCCGCCAGAGCACAGCCTGCCCGAACAGGAAAATATTTCCCGGGGAATATTTTCCCGGGAAATATCTTGGAGCAACATACCGCTCCGAGGCCTAGTTTGCTTCCTTTTCCAGAATGACCAGATAGCTGACTCCCGGTGCGGTTACAATCTGTTTGAGTCTCCATCCGGCCTTGGATTCGGCAGTGATGATCTGCGCGCAGATTTTGAACGGGGAAGCATCCTCCTTTCCGGCCTCCTGAGCCGGAACCTCAACGAATTTGTACTCATAGTTTGTCATGGGAAAAACCTCCTGTGATGATAGATTGGGCTTAAACGCCCAGATTCATAGGGCCAAAGCCCTTTGGCAGCAGCTGTGCTAATGTGTATGCCTTGTAATTGTCCGGGCTGGACGCACAGAAAACCAGAAAAGTCTGCGGGTTGCAGAATTCCATCATGACCTGACGGCAGACGCCGCAGGGAGTGGTGATGGGCAGTACATCTGCGTTTTGATGTCCTCCGGCAACCGCCATGCAGATAAAGTCCCGCTTGCCCTCCGACACCGCCTTGAAGAGCGCGGTGCGCTCCGCACAGATGGTGGGAGTATAGGTGGAGGACTCGATGTTGCAGCCAGTGTAGATGGTTCCGTCCTGACACAGCAAAGCAGCCCCGACCGCAAAGCCCGAATAGGGGCAGTAGGATTTTTCTCTGGCACTCAGCGCCAGCTCGATCAGCCGTTTTTCATACATAGGCTCACCTCCTCCGGTGTTGATGCTCTGCCCTTATCGGGCGATTTGATTCCAAAAGGAAGAAAATTTCCCGGGAAATACGATTCCCAGATATTCCGCAACGGTGGCGGCAAGGTCGCCAAAGGAGCTGCGGGTGTGCAGGTTGGAGCCGGGCTGTACCGATGCACCGGCGCACAGAACCGGAACATATTCCCGGCTGTGGTCGGTGGATGGGGTGGACGGGTCACAGCCGTGGTCGGCGGTGATGATAAGTAGGTCCTCTGGACGCAGCTGCGGCAGGAAGCCCTCCAGCCACTGATCAAAGCGGTTGAGCGCATGGGCATAGCCGACCGCGTCGTTGCGGTGGCCGTACAGCATATCGAATTCTACCAGATTGACAAAGCAAAGTCCGGCAAAATCGGTGCCGCACAGCCGGCTGGTTTGCTGCATTCCCTCCTCGTTGGAGTGGGTCAGCACCTTTTGAGAGATGCCTTTTCCGGCGAAAATATCCGAAATCTTGCCCACCCCGATGGTGTCCAGCCCCTGCGCTTGGAGCAGGTCGAGCAGGGTGTCCTGCTTCGGAACCAACGAAAAATCGCGGCGGTTGGCGGTACGGACAAAGGGGTCTTCTCCCACAAAGGGCCGTGCGATAATCCTGCCGACGGCGTGGTCACCCTGCATGATTTCCCGGGCAATGATACAATCGCGGTACAGCTCCTCCAGCGGCACCTTTTCCTCGTGCGCCGCAATCTGCAAAACGCTGTCCGCCGAGGTGTAGACGATTAAATCTCCGGTTTCCAGATGCTGGCGGCCATAGTCCTGAATGACCTGCGTGCCCGAATAGGGGCGGTTGCACAGGATTCCTCTGCCGGTGCGGCGGGACAGCTCCTGCAGCACCTCGGGCGGAAATCCGTCGGGATAGGTCGGCATCGGCTTTTCGGAGACCAGCCCCATCAGCTCCCAGTGACCGGTGGTGGTGTCCTTTCCGGCAGACCGCTCCGCCATCCGCCCAAAAGCGCCCGCAGGCTGTTGGCAAGGCTCTCCGACGCGGACACCGTCGATGTTGAACAGCCCCAGTCTTTGCAGATTGGGCAGGTGAAGCTCACCGGTAGCATGACAGGCGGCAAGAGTATTGCTCCCGCTGTCCCCGTAAGCGGCGGCATCCGGCAGTTCCCCGATGCCAAAGCTGTCCAGAACGATGATAAAAACACGCTTCATAGCAACGCTCTCCTTTGCAGAATATTTCCCGGAAAATCAGAATAAGGCAATATTTCCCGGGAAATGCTTGTTTTTCTAGATCAGGGAAAGGGCAACCTCCATCATCTGGGTGAAGGCATTCTGACGTACCTGAGCGGAAACGGCCTCGCCGGTGAAGGGGTTGTCGGAGATGGTCATCAGGCACAGCGCCTTCTTTCCGGCACGGGCAGCCTCGGTGTACAGGGCGGCGGACTCCATCTCGACGGCAAGCACGCCCATCTTCTGCCATTCGGGCAGACCTCCGGATTCGTCATAGAACCAGTCCGAGCAGAGCACGCTTCCCGCCTGATAGCGGATTCCCTTCTGCTCGCAGAACTGTGCGGCGCGCCGTGCCAGCTCGAAGTCAGCGGTCGGAGCAAAGTTGCCCGGCAGGTGGTATTGGGCGGCATAGTTCGAGGTCGAGCAGGAGGAGGTGGCGATGACGATGTCGCCGATTTTCAGCGAAGGGTCAACGGCTCCGGCAGAGCCGATGCGGATGATGGTGTCCACTCCGTAAAAATGGAACAGCTCGTGGGAATAGATGCCCATCGAGGGCACTCCCATGCCGCTTCCCTGCACCGAGACCGGCTTGCCCTGATACTGTCCGGTGTAGCCGAGCATACCGCGGACCTCATTGTAGCAGACCGCATCGCTCAGGTAAGTTTCCGCCAGCAGCTTGGCGCGCAACGGGTCACCGGGCATCAGGACTGTCTTGGCAATCTCTCCGTACTGTGCGTTATTGTGAGGGGTTGGAACATTGGACATAAAAACACCCTTTCTTTGGTCAGTTTTCCCCACATCGAGCGGTGGGAAGGATACCCCTATTATACCCCGAAACGGCAGAAAAGGAAAGCATCTGCGTTGGCCGAGGGCGCCATGCGGGATGAACAAATTATAAAATTTAGAAAAGAACTTGAACAAGCCGGGAGAATCCGATAAACTTACTGTAGGCAGGTCGGCACAGAGGGGTTGTTTTTTTAGGGGAAATCTTGCCGACAGTCGAACTAGGGAGGTAGAAACAGGATGAAACGTGTTGATAAAATGAACTATTATCTGGATATAGCCCAGACGGTGGCAGCAAGGGGAACCTGCCTGCGCCGAAATTTTGGTGCGATTATCGTTAAAAACGACGAGATTATTTCCACCGGCTATGTCGGTGCGCCCAGAGGCAGACAGAACTGCTGTGACCTTGGCTACTGCACCCGGGAGAAGCTCAATGTGCCGCGCGGCGAACGCTACGAGCTGTGCCGCTCGGTCCATGCCGAGGCCAATGCCATCATTTCTGCACCGCGCTCCGAGATGATTGGCAGCACCCTGTATCTGGTGGGGCTGGAATATAAGGACGGCAGCTATGTTGCCAACGCCAATCCCTGCGCGATGTGCAAGCGCCTGATCATCAACGCAGGCATCGAAAAGGTGGTCGTGCGGGACACCAAGACCACCTACCGCATCATCGATGTCTATGAAAGCTGGGTCAATCAGGACGCCTCGATGGAGCAGATGGGCTATTAGAGAGATAGAATCCCCCGACCTGATGGAAGAAATTCCAAGGGTTTGGGGGATTTTCTTCTGTGCGAATACAAAAAGATACCGAAAAACAGGGCAGAGCGGTTGACGCAGGGCGGACAAAAAGCTATAGTTAAAGGAGAGAAAATCTGTGGCAACCATGAAAACAGAGGAGGAACCTTTATGAATTCACGCAGAAAAACCTTGTGCCGGGTGCTGAGCATCCTGTGTCTGGCTGCCCTTCTACTGCCGATTCTGGCAGGAGTGACCGCCAATGCCGCCGGACGCGAAACCGGCCTTCCCACCAAGCTGTCGATTGGCAGCAAGTTGCCCGTCAAAAATCTGTACGACGCCGACGGAAACCCCGCACAGCTCGAGCTGGGGAAATACACACTGGTGACCTACTGGGCAAGCTGGTGCTCGGACTGTCAGGAAGAATTCAGCCTCCTGCCGAAGCTGATTCCGGTGCTCAAGGAGTACGAGGGAGCCAAGTGGTACCTTATCGACCGCGTGGACGGCAAGCGCGAAACGCTGGAGACCGGCTCGGCCTTTATCAAAAAGAAAAATCTGGGACTGCCGGTGCTGTACGATACCGAGCTGACCGCCTTCCAGTCGCTGGGTGTCGCCCAGATTCCAACGACCGTTCTGCTGGATGAACAGGGCAGGGTGGTGATGTGCGACCCGTATATTATCCGCTCAACCAGCTATCTGCGGGCGATGCTGGACTGCGCCGCCAAGGGCAGGGATGCCGCAACTCTGCGCTATGTGAGCGAAAATCTGTTGAATTCGGATGGCTCGGTCAAGACCGCAACCGGCTCCTCCAAGATCGATTCCTGCGCCCAGAGCCTGCTGGCAGAGTATGCGGTGCTGGCAGGGAACGAAAAGTTGCTTGCCCAGCAGAGCAAGTGGGTGCAGAAGAACGGCTCCACCGGAGATTTGGGGGATGACCTGCGTCTGTATGCGGCACTGTCTGCAAGCTCGGACGGAGCGCAGGCGGCAAACCAGCTCAAGGAGCAGATTTCCCAGACCTATTTCCCGGGAAATACCATTTCCGGGAAGGTCAGCCTGAGCGATTTGAACCTGAAGGCATTGGCAACCGCCGCTCCCGAGCTTTCGGAGCAGGCACTGTCCATCGTCCGCAAGGGCTATATCAGCGCGGACTTCCCGCTGTACTACGGTCAGTATGATGCCCAGAAAAACACCTACAGCAAGGATGCCATCGATACGACCGAGGCGCTGATGACCGTCTACCATCTGGCACAGCAGGGTCGGGTGAAGCCTCAGACCATCCAGTGGCTAAAAAAGAAGGTCAAAAACGGAACGCTTGGAACCCGGTACAGCGCAAACGGCAAGGTGCAGGAGCGCTATCGGGACGAAACGCCCGGTGTGTATGCCCTCACAGCCCTGATTGCGCTGGAAACCGGCGAGCAGAAGCTGTTCACCGATGCCCTGTGCCGCATGGAGGAGTTCCGCACCTTCCAGAACGGCAGTGCAAAGAACGGCAGCTTCACCAGCAAGAGCAAAAATCAGTCATTCGAGCAGTGCATGGCGCTTCGCCTGTATGCCCAGATGCAATAAATGATTCGAACAGACCCGAAGAAACCTTCGGGTCTGTTGCTTTGTCCGATGATTTTTCAAAAACCTATCGACAAGTTTTCCCGTTTGTGATATATATTGGAGGAGAACGATTTCAAGATCCGAAAACGGCTCAGAGGAGGGTGCGTATGAACGAAATCGAATCGAAAGAAAATCAAATCATCCACGGGGTGATTTGGAAGCAACTGCTGCTGTTCTTCTTCCCGATTGTGCTGGGTACCTTTTTCCAGCAAATCTACAATACGGCGGATGCCATCGTGGTCGGACGCTTTGTCGGGACCGAAGCTCTGGCGGCGGTGGGCGGCTCCACCAGCCAGATCATCAACCTGATCGTCGGCTTCTTTGTTGGCCTGTCCTCCGGTGCAACCGTTGTAATCTCGCAGTATTACGGCGCGCACGACCGGGAAAACCTCAGCAAGGCGTTGCACACAGCCTTTGCCTTTTCGCTGGTGGGCAGTGTGGTCATCACCGCGGTGGGGCTAATCTGTTCTCCGATCCTGCTGCGGGTGATGAACACCACCGAGGAGGTCATCGGCCCGTCCGCCACCTACCTGAGAATTTACTTCGGCGGAATCCTGTTTGTCTTTATCTACAACATTGGCTCGAGCATCCTGCGTGCGGTGGGCGATTCCAGACGGCCGCTGTACTACCTGATCGTCTGCTGCATCATCAACATCGTGCTGGACGTTGTGCTGGTCGTCGGTCTGGGCATGGGCGTTGCGGGCGCTGCCATCGCGACCGTCTTTGCACAGGGGGTCAGTGCGGTGCTGGTCGTCATGGCGCTGTGCCGCTCGACCGACCTGTTCCGGCTGGAAATCCGCAAAATCCGCTTCCATCGGGAAGCGCTGGAGCTGCTGATTAAGATTGGTCTGCCGGCCGGCTTGCAGTCGGTGATGTACAGCTTCTCTAACGTCATCATTCAGACTGCGCTGAATGCCTTCGGCACCAATACCATGGCGGCATGGACTGCCTGCGGCAAAATCGACTCCTTCTTCTGGATGGTAATCAACGCCTTCGGTATCTCCATCACCACCTTTGTGGGTCAGAACTACGGCGCTAGAAAATTTGGCAGAATGAGAAAGAGCGTTCGCATCTGTATTGCGATGGCAGTGGGCGCTTCGATCTCCATCAGCGCAATTTTCATCCTGTTTGGTCGGTACGTCTATCAGCTGTTTACCACCGATGCCGCCGTCGTCGAGATTGGAATGCACATGATTACGATGATGGCTCCGGCGTATGCCATCTATGTCTTTATCGAGATTTACTCGGGCGCCCTGCGCGGAACCGGCGATGTGCTGGTGCCGATGCTGATGACCTGCGGGGGTGTCTGCGTGCTTCGAATCCTTTGGATGATGTTCGTCGTGCCGCTCAAGCCGGTCATCGACACCATCATCTACAGCTACCCCATCAGCTGGACGCTCACTGCGCTGATGTTTATCTTCTACTACCGCAAAAAATGCGCCCAGATTCCGGACACGGACGAATAAGGAAGAACAAAAAATACGACAAGCCCAAAAAGAGCCTGATGGAAAAATCCATCAGGCTCTTTTTCTACAAGGAAAAGCAGTCTAAGTCCTGTCCGTTGACCACCTTGCCGTCGTAGCCGGCATCCCGGATTTCGTCGAGGATGGCCTGACAGCGCCAAGCCATCTCCTCGTTGAGGTCTCGGGTGTTGTCCTGGACATTCATGTGGTAGATGCGGTGGTAGGTCACCAGCAGCTTCGGATGTGCCTGCTGGGCGATGGCGGCAAGGTCGCAGCTGAGGGTGTGTACCTCGCGGTGATACTTCTGCCACTTGGGTTCCCGACAGGCGATGCCGGCGGTGTACTCCACCTCGTGCAGCAGGATGTCGCAGCCCTTTGCCATCTGTGCGGTGACAGCCAACGGGGCAGTATCGCCGCTGATGACGATGACGCCGTCGGCGGTGGTGAAGCGGTAGCCGTAGCTTTCCAGCGTTCCGTGGCTGACCCGAAAGGCTTCGACCAAAACCCGCTCATCCTGATAGATGACCCCCGGCTGGATTTCGTGCGCCTGCACCTGATAGCCCACCGGGTTAGCGCGCTCGAAGCCATGCAGGCGAAAGTCGATGTCCACTGCATAGGCAGCGAGGAGATGCTGGGTCATGTCGGCAATCCCCTTGGGCCCAAAGACGGTCAGCGGCTCCTGACGCTCCAACACCCACGGGGTGAAGATGAGGTCGGGGTAGCCGGCGGTGTGGTCGGTGTGCAGGTGGGTGCAGAAGGCGCAGGTCAGCAGGTCGGGGCGCAGGGCATCGATGCCCTGATGATAGGCCTTGGCAGCCTGTCGCACTACCCCAGGGCCAAAATCGACCAGATAGGCCTTGCCGTCCACCACCACTGCGCTGGCAGGGCCGCTGGCGTTCGGGCAGGCATTGGGGGTGCCGGTTCCGAGCAGAATCAGTTGTGTTGCCATGTTGTCTCCTCCTTCTGCCTAGTCGATGGCCAGCCGCTTTTCCAGCTCGAGGTCCGGGGTGACATAGGCGGTCTGGTAGCTGACATAGATGACCATGCCGGGCTTGGCGCCGCGCGGCTTTTTCACATTTTTGATGAGGGTGTAGTCCACCGGAACCTGCGAGGACTCCGCCGCCTTGGAGTTGACTGCCGCTAGAATGGCAGCCTGATGGAGGGTGGAGTCCGGAACCTCCTGCCCGTCGCTGACTACGATGGTGTGGGAGCCGGGGATATTCTTGGTGTGGAACCAGTAGTCCCGTCCGCGGGCCTCCTTCAGGGTCAGCTGGTCGTTCTGGACATTGTTGCGTCCGACCAGAATGGTGAAGCCGTCGTCGGAGCGGTAGCGTTTTGGGGCGAGCTTTGGCTCCTTGCCCTTCTTGGCGGCGCTGCCCTTCTTGCGCAGGTAGCCCTGCTCGGCAAGCTCGGCGCGGATGGCGGTCAGCTCGTCGTTGGTCTGGGCGCGGGTCAGCGCATCAAAGACCGAGTCGATATAGACCGCCTCCTGCTGGCCCTCCTCGATGAGCTCCCGCAGCTTCTTTTCGGCGGTGTCTGCCTTGCGGTATTCACCGTAATATTTCTGGGCATTCTGCGCCGGGGTCTTGCGCGGGTCTAACGGGATGACAACCTCGCTCTGCGCCTCGTCATAGAAATTAATCAGCCGCGCGGTGCGGTCGCCCTTCTGGATGGAGTAGAGGTTGGCACTGATGAGGTCCCCATAGATTTTCCAAGTTTCGCGGTCGGAGCAGTCTGCCAGCTCCTTCTGCTGGAGGCTCAGCTTGCGGGCGATGCGGTCGGCGGTGTTGGCAAGTACCTTGAGCAGGTCGGAGCTGCGGTGGCGCATCCGCTGGATGTTGTCCCGCTGGGTGTAGAAGTCGTCGAGCAGCTGGCTGTAGCTGTCGTAGGTTCGGGTGAACATACTGCCGCCGTACTGATGGATGTCCAAAAAGGAAAAGTCCATCGGCTTTTTGCGGGAGTCGATGACGCTGGTGGGAGTGCCGGTGTAGTCCCTTGCCATGAGAATGACCCGGGACAGGAAGAAGCGCAGGCGGTCAAAGTGGTCCGGGGTCATTTCCGAGATGACCCGGTCGTCCCCGACAAAGACATAGTTTGCCACCTCGCGGCAGACGATGGGGGAGACACCCTGCACCGCCGCCAGCAGCGCCTTGGACAGAGGGGTGTCCTTGCCCTCGATGAGGCGCTGTTCAATCTGCTCCGGGGTGCTGGTAATCAGGTCGAGCTTGTCCTGAGCCGGAGGCAGGGTATAGTGGACGCCCGGCAGGATGGGACGAACCGAAGACATGGTGTCGTCGATGCGCTTGATCGAGTCGATGACCCTGCCGTTCTCATCGATGAGGATGATGTTGGAGTGGCGGCCCATGATTTCGATGGCGACGGTCAGCTCGATGAGGTCGCCCATTTCGTTGCGGGTTTCAAAGATGAGGTGCAGGATGCGGTCAAGGCCGACCTGACGAATCTCCAAGAGCTTTGCACTGCCCAGATGCTTGCGCATCAGCATACAGAACATCGGGGGAGATTTGGGGTTTTCAAAGGAAGAGGAGGTCAGGTGCAGGCGCGGGCTGTCCGCACCTGCCGAGAGGTAGAGCTTTGCACTGCGTGCACCATCTGCCGCAGGCTCCCGCAGACGCAGGACGAAGACCATCTCCTCGCGGGAAAACTGGTGGATTTTATCCACCCGCGAGCCGATGAGACAGCCTTCCAGCTCATGTTTGATCTGACGAAGCAGAGCGCCGTCAAGTGCCATAGGAAAATCTCCTTTCTGTCTATACAAAAGAACACGGGTTCGAATGGTTGAGAGGTGGGTGAAGGTCGGGTAGAAGGCCCGAACATTCCTATATTATAGCATAAAGGCGGTTTTGGCACAAAGGGGGCGGCAGGCTTTTTTCAGAGGAAGATTTCCTTCGTCCTGCGGCTTGGAATATCCTTGCGCTTTTGGGCAAGAATAGAGGCAGAAATCAAAGAGAAAGGCAGGGACCCTCCCTATGAATTCGAACGAAACACCCCTTGCTCCCCTTGCGTCCAAGCTGGTCATCGGCTTTCTGCTGGTGCTGTCTGCCGGACTGGCGGTCTGGGCAAGCGACAGCTACCTCAAGCTCACCGCCTGTCGTGCCGCATTGCAGAGCACCTATCAGCGGGCGGCAGACCTAGCCTCGGACAGTCTGGCGAACCTCTCCTCCGATTTGGTCAAGGGGATGTATGCCGGAACCTCGCCGCAGCTGTCGATGATTTCCTCCAAGATGTGGAAGGAGTCCGCCGAGGCAAAGTCCGCCCTGTCCACCCTGCCGGTCACTGACCTGACGCTGGAAAATACCAACCGTTTTCTGTCGCAGGCAGGCGACTATGCGATGTATCTTTCCCGAAAATTTGCCGCCGGAGAGGAGCTGACCGAGGAGGAACGCACCCAGTTTGCCGCCCTTCGGGAGTATGCCGACCGACTGAGCGCACAGGTGGATGAGATTGCCTGCGAGCTGCAAAGCGGCAGACTGCGGGTAGAGGAGCTTTCTCAGGCTGACCGGAGGATGGACCGTGCCGATGCTCCTGACAGCGAGGCTCCGGTCAGCGCCCTCAAGCAGGTGGAGGACGGCTTTCTGGGCTACCCGACGCTGATTTATGACGGGCCGTTTTCGGACCACCTGCTGGAAAAGACCCCACAAGCGGTGCAGGGTCAGCCGGAGGTATCGCCGGAGCGGGCACGACAGACCGCTCTGCGTGCGGCGGGCAGGGAGCTGCCCGAGCTGCGGGAGGAACATTCCGCCCTGCCCTGCTATGTTTTTCATGATGGGGTCAGCACCTCGGTGGCAGTCAGCCGACAGGGCGGACGGCTGTGTTACCTCATCACCGACAAGCCCGACACGCTGACCGAGCGCCTGAGCTATGAGCAGGCGGCAGAACGAGCGCGGCAATTTTTGGAGCAGCAGGGCTACCGCTCGATGAAGGACACCTACTACCAGACCGACAACGGCGTGATGACCCTAAACTTTGCCTACTTTGAGCCGCAGGCGCAGGCGGTGTGCTACCCCGACCTCATCAAGGTGGAGGTCTCGTTGGAGGACGGAGCTATCCTCGGGATGGATGCCAGAGGGTATCTGGTCAACCACAGCGAACGAACCCTGCCTGAGCCTGCCATCAGCCCGGAGCAGGCAGCCCAATCGCTCAGCCCGGTGCTGGAGGTGCAGAGCCAGCGCCTTGCCCTCATCCCAAGCTCGGGGCAGAAGGAGACGCTCTGCTATGAATTTGTCTGCACCTCGCCCACCGGCGACCGGGTGCTGTGCTATCGAAACTGTGTCACCGGGGCCGAGGAACAGCTACTGCTGTTACTGGAGACGCCCGGCGGCGTGCTGACCAAATAAAAGAAAACACAACAAAATGCCCCCTGTGCGAAAAGGGGGCATTTTGTTGTGTTCAGGAACCAGTTTCCTGTACGAACATTGGAAGGATTATGTAAAAAAGGAGAAGCTGTCAGAATAAAACAGGAAGATTTTTTGGGGATTTTGATGTGACAACTTGCAAAACTCATTGTCGTTGTCATTATTATAGCGCATTGGAACGACGATGTCAATGCTGAAATCATCGGAAAAACGAAAAAATTGAGAAAAATCTGACAAAATCCTTTCTGAAAATTTGCAGGAAAAACGGGGAAGGTACTGCAAAAAGAACGAGGAGGGCGTCGGACGGCGCTTTTCCTGTGCGGCCCCCTTGAAAAATCGCGGCTGAACGGGTAAAATAAATGTAATAGATGTTGCAAAGGAGGTCTTGCCATGGCAGAGCCAATCCGCTGGCTGGCGCTGGGATACAGCGTGCCGGTCAATCCGTCCAAAAACCGAGTCTATGTCTGGCGAAAGCTCAAGGAATATGGCGCGGAATATTTTAAACAGGGGGTTGCCCTGCTGCCCTATAACCGCCAGAGCTACACCAAGTTCAAATATCTTTCGGCGAAAATCCTGGAGATGGGAGGCGAGGCCTCCATTGTCGAGATGAAGTTTTTGGACTCCCACGACGAGCGTGAGGTGGTGGCGCGGTTCCGTGAGCAGGCGTTGGAGGAGCTCAGCCAGCTGCGGGACGACTGTTCGGAGGTGCTGGCCCAGCTGGCATCGGGCGAGCTGTTTAATGAGGCGCGCACCGAGCAGGTGAAAAAGATGATCCGCCGCTATTCCAAGGCACGAGGCCGCAATCACTTTGGGCTGAGCGCCGCGCAGGAGGTGGAGAGCGGGCTCAATGCCATCATCTCGGTGGCACGGCAGGCCTCCTCCGAGCTGTCTACACAGCTGGTGAAGGCGATGGACAAGGCAGTGAAATAGCCCGAAGGCATCGTTCTGCCGCGCGGCGCATAAGATAAGATAGGAAAGCAAATATCGCACACCCGGAAAGGAACAGGATATGTACGAGAACAAAGAGCAGCAGCAGACCGCCCTGCTGGCGGCGGTGGACACCGGAGAATTTGATGTACAGCGCTCCATCGACGAGCTGGAGGAGCTGGCGAAGTCTGCCGGCGCACAGGTGATGGGGCGGGTCATCCAGAAGAAGGAAAAGCCGGACCCGGCTACCCTGATGGGCGCTGGGCGCTTGCAGGAGGTGGCGGATTTTGTCCGCGCTCAGAATATCGATCTGGTGATTTTTGACCACGAGCTGGCGCCTGCCCAGCTGAAGAATATTGAGAAGGTGGTAGACACCGCCATCATCGACCGCACCACCTTGATTTTGGATATTTTTGCCCAGCGTGCAAAGACCAGTGAGGGCCGCTTGCAGGTCGAGCTGGCACAGCTCAAGTACCGACTGCCCCGTCTGGGTGGCTTGGGAACCAGCCTGTCCCGTCTGGGCGGCGGCATCGGAACCCGAGGTCCAGGTGAGAGCAAGCTGGAAAGCGACCGCCGACACATCCGCCGCCGCATCCACTCGCTGGAGGAGGAGCTGGAGGCGCTGGAAAAACGGCGCGGTCTGTTGCGTCAGCGTCGCAAAAAGGACGATGTCATCAGCGTGGCAATCGTCGGCTACACCAACGTGGGCAAGTCCACCCTGCTCAACACCCTGACCGACGCAGGGGTGCTGGCGCAGGATATGCTGTTTGCAACCCTCGACCCGACCTCCCGTGCGCTGAATCTGCCCGACGGCCGCAAGGTCATGTTAATCGACACCGTTGGTCTGGTCAGCCGTCTGCCCCATCAGCTGGTGCAGGCGTTTCACTCCACCTTGGAGGAGGCCGCGGATGCAGACCTCATCCTGAATGTCTGCGATGTTTCCTCGCCGGAATTTGACCAGCAACTGGAAATCACAACCGGACTGCTGCGGGAGCTGGGGGCGGAACAGGTGCCGGTGCTGACCGTGCTGAACAAGTGCGACAAGCTGCCGGAGCTGCCGATGACCCTGAACAAGAGCACAGTCGCTATCTCCGCCAAGACCGGCATGGGGCTGGATCAGCTGCTGGAAAAAATCGTGCTGAATCTGCCGGAAACCCACCGACATCTGCATCTGCTGATCCCCTATGACAAGAGCGCGCTGATTGGAGAAATCCGTCAGAACGGCAGGGTGTATGCCGAGGAGTACCGCGAGGACGGAACCTATCTGGATGCCAATGTGGATTTGAAGGTCTGCCATCGGGTGCAGGACTATATCATTCTCAACGAGGACTAGGCTCGAAAGGGGGCAGGCGGATGGAATCAGCCAGCCGTCAGCAAAGGCGCGAGCTGCGGGTGCAGCAGAAAAGGCTCGAAAAGCTGGAGAACAGGGAGCGGCGGCTGTTGGAGCCGCAGGAGCCATCCCTTGCCGCACGAAAGGTTTCCGAGCTGGCAGCACCGGTTCGGGAACGGCTCGGCGGAAAATCCCGCGCGGTGGAAAAATCGACAGAGCTGTTGGAGCGTGCCTTTGAGAGGAGCTTTGACCTCGTGCTGGAAAAGGGCAGCGGTCTGATTGGGCGGATGTGCGGCGAGCGAAGGAAGCTCGAACGGTACGAAGCCTTTGCCAAAAAGCCGCTGTCGGGCTGGGAGCTGACCCGGCTGGGCTGTGAGGCGGCGATGGGAGCTTCAGCCAATCTAGTCTTTTCCACGGTGCAGGGCGGAGCGATGGGAGCATTAGGTATCGGCCTGCCCGATGTGCCTATCTTTTTGGGAGCGGTCTTGAAGACCCTGTTTGAAATCTCGCTGCGCTTTGGGTTCCCGTATCATCTGCCGCAGGAGCAGGTCTATCAGCTGCTGCTCATCTGTGCGGCGGTGGGACCAGAGCAGGAACGCCGCTGCGCTGCTGCCGACGCCGACCGAACGGCGCAGGAAATCCGGATGGGAGGGACGCTGTCTATTAGCCGGGAAGAAGCAAAACGGCGAGCTGCCCACGCTCTGTGCAGTGCCGCACTGGCAGGAAAGCTGGTGCAGGGAACCCCAATCATCGGGGTGTACGGAGGCTTTCAGAATGGCGTCCTGCTACGGAAAATCGGCTCGATGGCGGCGGTCAAGTATCAGCAGCGTCTGCTCAGAGAGCGACAGCCCTTTGGCCCTTTTTAAAGAGATGTGAGAGCATCCCTGATACCAAGGTATCGGGGGTGCTGTTTTTTTGCAAAATTACTATATGATACATGATATATTTAGATACAATATATATTGCAATATAGAATATAAAGCGATATAATAAAGACAACAAAACAAGGAAAGGAGGAAAGACGGTGAACACACAGTTTAAAAAAGGAGCGCTGGAGCTGTGCGTGCTGTCCCAGCTGACCAAAGGGGATCAGTATGGCTACGAGCTGACCGAGGCAATTTCCCGGGAAATCGAGCTTTCGACCGGGACGCTCTATCTCATCCTCAAGCGCTTGAAGGATGAGGAGCAGGTGGAAACCTACTCGATGGAGGTGCCCGGACGCCCAGCCAGAAAGTATTATCATCTGACCCAGAAGGGGTTGGAATATCAGCGGCAGCTTCGGCAGGAATGGAAGGAATTTACACAGGCGGTAGACCGCTTGCTTGGCTAAAAGGAGGACTCAGTTATGACCAGAGAAGAATATATGAAACAGCTGGAAGAATCACTTCAGGGTTACAGCCGGGAATTTGCCGAGGAGATTCTGGACAACTATCGGGAGCATTTTGAGACCGGTCTGCGTGAAGGACGCACCGAGGAGGAAATCTGCGAGGAGCTGGGAGAAATCGAAACCCTCTTGCAGGACATTCAGGAGATGATGGGCGACCGGGATATCCGCGCCCACGAGCTGGAACAGTATACCGCGGTGGCGGAGTATCAGGAGCAGTACAGCGGAATCAGAAAGGTGGAGCTTTCGCTGGTGGCAATCGATGTCAAGCTCTCGGCTTCGGCGGACAACCAGCTTCATGTCTATCTGGAGGGCGGACAGGACAAGGGAACCTATCTGGAAGAGCGGATGGCAGGCGACAGCTATTACGCCTATGAGCGCAAGGTGGAACGAGACCAGTCCAGAGGACTGCTTGCCCAACTGATGAATATTGGACACAGCAAGGAGAATCTCTGTCTGGTGGTGGAGGTGCCGGAGCGGTTGGAGTCGCTGACCATCAAGACCATCAGCGGGGATATGCAGCTGGGTGGTTTTGGAAGCAGGGAGCTGCTGCTGAGCAGCACCAGCGGGGACATCGAGATGGAGACAGTTCGGGCGGACAGTCTGACCGTCCAGACCACCAGCGGGGATGTCGAGATGGAGGCGGTTCGGGCGGACAATCTGACCGTCCAGACCACCAGCGGGGATCTGACGCTGAAAGCAGTGAACGCAGGTCAGCTCAAGGTGAGATCGACCAGCGGCGACCTTTCCTTGTGCGAGGTGGAGGCAGAGTCTTGGGAGAGTCAGACGGTCAGCGGAGACATCGAAGGCAAGCTGTATGCTACCCGCATCCGGTGCGGCAGTAAGAGCGGCGACATCAGCCTGACACTGGATCGCCGGGGTCGCAAGCTGGTGGTGGCTAAGAGCCGAAGCGTTTCGGGCGACTGCCGGATTTGCGGTGCGGACGAGTGCGGCAAGAGCAGCGACCCGTCCTCAGCAATCGTAGCGGAATTTTCTACTGTATCGGGTGACATTACGGTAAAATAGAAGATGTTCGGCAAAAGCAGCGGAGGTGGTTCCGCTGCTTTTGTGCGTCTGGGAGGGAAATACGGCGCGAAGGAGGAGAAAAACACTTTCGGCAAACTATCTAAGTGATAGGGGTGTAGGATGAATAAAACTGGTGGATTTCATGCAGATTTTATTTTACGGATATAAAATGGATTGAGGAAGCTTGGCGGAAACTGACAAGAAATGGAGAATGAAAGCAGCAGAATCTATATAAATCTGATAAAGCGGAGCGGACGAAGGCGGTGAAATGAAATCTTTTCTTTTCGGAGGAAATGACTTACAATAGAGGACAGAAAAACGAGGTTTGGAGGAATGGGAATGGCAGTGCCAAAGGTGGCAGCAATTCACGATTTGTCCGGCTTGGGCAAGTGTTCGCTGACCGCGGCAATCCCAATTCTGTCGGTCTGCGGTGTACAGGCGGTCCCGCTGGCAACCGCGGTGCTGAGCAATCAGACATCGTTCGAGCATTATGTCGGGGTGGATTTATCGGAACATCTGCCGATGATCGCCGACCAGTGGCAGAGGATGGATTTGAGGTTGGACGGAATCTTTACCGGCTATCTCAGCGGAGTGCAGCAGGTGGAATGGGTGTCCGGGTTTCTGGAGCGGTTTCGCCGGGAGAACACGCTGGTCCTGGTGGACCCGGTGCTGGGAGAGAACGGGGAGTATTACCGAGGGTTTGACGAGGAGATGCGGTGCGCCATGCGCGGCCTGTGCAGACAGGCGGACATCATCACGCCGAACCTGACCGAAGCGCTGATGCTGCTGGGCAAGGACGCACGACAGCAGAATCTTTCACCGGAGACAGCCAAGGAATATGCCAGAGAGCTGGCAGAGCTGGGCCCCAAAACGGTCATCATCACCGGCATCGGACAGGGAGAAACGGTCTGGAACGTCGGGTATGATGCGGGAGAGGACAGCGAATTTCTGGTTGGAAACCGGAGAATCGGGGGAGGATATTCCGGAACGGGGGATATTTTATCCTCGGTGGTCTGCGGGTGCATGGTCCGCGGCGAGAGCGCCCACACCGCATTGGAACGGGCGGCACGGCTGCTGGAGGCCTCGATTGCAGAGGCTGTGGCGGACGGCACCGACCCAAACGAGGGGATTGCCTTTGAGCATCACCTGAAATTGCTGATGGATTGATTTTAAGGAGGAACATAAAATGAAAACACAGATGCATGAAAAACAGAGATACCTGGTATTGAGCGCGATGTTTGCGGCAATCATCGCACTGACCATCACCTATCTGTTCCATATCCCGACCGGCGTGACCGGCTACATCCATCTGGGCGATGCCTTCATCTATCTGGCCGGCAGCTTCCTGCCTGCTCCTTATGCCTGTGCAGCGGCAGCTCTCGGCGGCGGTCTGGCAGACATCATGTCCGGCTCCGCAATCTGGGCGATCCCAACCATGATCATCAAGCCTCTGACCGCTCTGTGGTTTACGAATAAGGGCGACAAGATGCTCAACCGCCGCAATATCATCGCGATGTTTGGCGCAGGCGTTGTTTCGATTGTTGGCTATTATGTGGCAGAAGCCATCATGTACGGCAACTGGGTTGCAGCTCTGGCAAGCATGGGACCAAACCTGATCCAGTCCGCAGGCAGCGCTGTCCTGTTCAGCGTGATGGCACTGGCAGTAGACCGCGCATCCCTGAAGCAGAAGCTGCTGGGCGAACAGCACTAAGGCAAGAGAATAACAGAAAGCGACATCAGAGCTCCCAACTCTATTCTCATAAAAAGAAAAGGAACGGTTTGACAAAACCGTTCCTTTTCTTTTGCAAAAAACGGAAAAATGGCTTGTTTATGCGAATTTTGACAGGTGCAAAGGAAAGAGAAAATTTTCAAAAAAATTGGTAAAATCCAGACAATTTTATTCGAGGAGGAAGGTTGATTTTTTGGTAAAATTACTGGATTTATAAAATAACGGATAAATTAGGAGGATGTGCATAAAATATCCGAGGGTGTGGCAGAATATTTTAAGCAAAATGTTCAGCGATAAAGAAAGAATCCCGGAAATGAGGGAAAAAACGACCTGAATCGAAACGGGTAGATTTTCTTGACACCATCTGAGAGCTTGCTTATAATGGCAACTGACCTGAAACCGAAGGGCAAACAGGTCACAGGCAAATCAGAACAAAGGAGAAGATTATGCAAAACTTCAGAAAAGAGGAATCGGGAATCCGCAAGGATGAACGAAACCTTTGGGACAAATTGGGGACTTCCTTCGCGCGGGGAATCCGACGCGGAAGAAAAACCATGACGTGTGTGCTTTCTGCAGCGATGGCAGCAATCGTCTTTTGGGTATTTCCCTTGAGCAGCAGACAACAGAACCTGGACGAGATGACGGTGGCGGAGCGGATCCACCTGTCGGGCGATATTCTGACCGCATCGGCAGACCCGAGCAAATTTACCGGACGCACCGCAGGCTCGACCGGATTGGGAAGTTCGCTGCTGGCAGGTACTTTTTTGGAAATCAACGGGCAGCAGCTTTCGAAGGTAAGCGAGCTTGCCAAGGAGCTTGCTGGAAGCTATCTGGGTTCGGAGGAGGAGTCCATCGACCCGGTAGAGCCGGAACCGCAGGAGTCCGAGAGACCGACCGTGAAACGCACGGAGGTTCGAGCAGAATCTGTGCGGAGCGTCAATGGCGCCAATGCACAAACCCGCAGGGTGGAACAGGAGGAAATTCTGGAGCACCCGGTGGAGGAGCGGCTGAGCTCCCTGCTGCGACCGGGACAACAGCAGGTTTTGTGGTACGGCATGGACGGGAGACAGAAGGTAGTCTATGAACAGAAAATTGTGGACGGTGAGGTACAGGAGCAGAAGGTGGTCTCCCAGACCGTTTTGCAGGAGCCGGTAGCCGAAGTCCGTCTGGTGGGTGCATCAGGTGTGCAGGCTGCAATCTCGCCGCTGGACTTTGGCATCGAGCTGGATGAGCAGGGTATGCCGGTGCAGTACAGCAAGGTGCTGACCAATCAGGTGGCAACCGGCTACAGTGCCGGACAGGGCGCATGGGGCGCTTCGGGACAGACACTGTCGGCGGGCTATGTGGCGGTGCATCCGGGTGAAATCCCATACGGAACCAAGATGTATATTACCAGCCCGGACAACAGCTTTGTGTACGGGTTTGCCATCGCGGCAGACACCGGAACCGCTCTGCTGGGAGATATCATCGATGTGGACCTGTATTATGACAGCTATCTGGAAAGCTGCCTGAACGGCAGAAGAAATGTGAATATTTATATCCTGGACTAGGTCTGGGTGTGCGCAGAGGAGTTGCTTCCAAAAGGAAGCGGCTCCTCTTTTTTTGCCCTTTTTGGGGGGAAATCCGAGCGGAAAATGGGAAAAAGGAAGAAAATTTTTTGAAAATGTGTAGTTATTGCCCTTTTCGGGGCAATTTTTGCGGCAAAAAGGGGGATAGGTGAAAGGGCAAAAAGGGGGGAGAGAAAAATTGGAATTGGAAAAGGAGCAGGCACAGGAGTTTGCCTACTGGTGCTTTGTGACGAGAGACCCACAGCTGGCAGCCCAGAAAATCGGGATGGACAACGGAGCGGCCCTGATGGGACAGCGAAGGGTTCAGGCACAGCTGAGAAGGATGAACCGATTGCTGGGAAAAAGCTCGGCGGCTCAGACAGCCAAGGCAGGACTGAGCAGAATCCTGTTTGCGGCGCCGCAGATCGACCGAGACGGAAATCCATTTGCGGACGGGTTTGCGGTGGAGCGATACAAGGGCAAAGAGGCGGAGTATCAGTTTTGGGACAAGCTCAAGGCCTGTGAGCTGTTAATCAGGCTTGCCCAGATGGAGCAGGAGGAACGGGACGCATCCGGATTTCAGGGATTGCTGACAGCCTTACAGCAGAGCGCACAGGAGGGAGAAGAATCAGAAGAATCAAGAACTTGAGCAAAAAGCAGCGGACGCTGATGAGCTGGTGGCTGCCGCAGAGCCGATATTACGGGTATGACGGCATCATCTGCGACGGGGCGGTGAGGAGCGGAAAAACCGTCTGCATGGGGCTTTCCTTCTTTTTATGGAGCATGGGCAGCATGGAGGGAAAGCAGTTTGCCCTGTGCGGCAAGACGATAGCGGGCGTCAAACGCAATCTGCTGGAGCCGCTGCGACCACTGCTGGAGGAGCTGGGCTTCGGCTGGAAGGAGAAGGTTTCGGAAAACTGGGTGGAGCTGAGTGTTTCGGGGCGGAGCAACCGATATTACCTGTTTTCGGGACACGATGCAGGCAGCGCAGGCAGGATTCAGGGAATGACGCTGGGCGGTGCGCTGTTTGACGAGGCGGCCTTGCAGGAGCGGGAGTTTGTGGAGCAGGCTGCCGCGCGGTGCTCGGTGGAGGGAAGCAGGCTGTGGTTCAACTGCAATCCGGAGCATCCGGGCCATTGGTTTTACACCGAGTGGATTCAGAAGAGAGAGGAGAAAAATCTGTGCTATCTGCACTTTCGGATGGAGGACAACCCCTCGCTGTCCCAACAGATGCGGCAGCGGTATGAGCGGCTGTACAGCGGCAGCTTTTACAAGCGCTTTGTGCTGGGGGAGTGGTGCAGTCCGCAGGGGCTGGTGTACCCGATGTTTTCCAGAGAAAAGCACCTGGTCGAGCAGCCGCCCCAGTGCAGGAGATTTTGGATTTCGTGCGATTACGGGACGATGAATCCCTGCTCGATGGGGTTGTGGGGAGAAAGCGGAGGAAGGTGGTACCGAATCCGAGAGTATTACCACGATGCACGCAGGCAGGGTGTCTGCAAAACCGACGAGGAATATTATGCCGAGCTGGAACGGCTGTGCGGCGACACGGTCATCGAGGCGGTCATCATCGACCCGAGCGCGGCAAGCATGATGGAATGTATCCGTCGGCACGGGCGGTTTCGGGTGGTTCCGGCAAAGAATCAGGTGGTGGAGGGAATCCAGCTGGTGTCCCGACTGCTACAGGAGGAACGGTTGAAGTTCTGTGCGGGGTGTGCGGACAGTCTGCGCGAGTTTTCCTTATACCGATGGAACGAGGGGCTGGGAAATGACCAGCCAGTCAAGGAAAACGACCACGCGATGGATGACATTCGATATTTTGCGATGGAGGTTTGCAGAGAAAGCCAAGGCGGATTTTTTGCCGTGGCACACAGCAGAAGCCAGAAGAAAGGATGAGAACTTTGCAAAAACCGATGTGGAGAAGGAAACGAGGTCGGGAGAAGCCGCCGGCAGCCGCGCAGAGCGTGCAGGGTGGACAAATCCACACCGACCCGTTTGGGAGACTGGAGCGGCTGGGACTGCTGGACGAGAGCGAAAACCGACTGTTTGACCAGATTCGGCAGGCGGTGCCGATTGTGGATGCGGCCATCAGCAAGCTGATTCGGCTGGTGGGGCCGTTTTCGGTGGAGTGTGACGACCGTCAGATTCAGAAGGAGCTGGACCTGTTTTGCAGGAATGTTCAGGTGGGCCCGGCATCGGTGGGAATCGAGCAGTTTCTTTGCTGCTATCTGGACAACCTGCTGACCTACGGAAATGCAGCCGGAGAGATGATTCCGACCTGGGACGGGGACGGCGTCGGGGCGCTGTGCAACATCCCGCTCAAGCGGATTTTAGTCAAGCGAGGCGAGGAGCCGACCGGGATGCAGTTTTACAGCTATCCGGACGGAGTGACCGAACAGCCGGTGGAGCACCCGGAGCGAATCGTGTTCAGCGCACTGAATCCGGCGGCAGGCGAGGTGCGGGGACGGTCACTGCTGTCGGGACTGCCGTTTGTGACCTCCATCCTGCTGAACATCTATCAGTCCATCGGACAGAACTTTGAGCGGATGGGAAACCTGCGCTTTGCGGTGACCTATCATCCGCAGGGAAATGTGGATGGAGCATATGCCCGGGAAATTGCCCAGGAAATGGCGCAGCAGTGGTCCCAGACGATGGACACAGAGCAGACAAGGGACTTTGTAGCGGTGGGCGATGTGGGGATTCGGGTAATCGGTGCGGACAATCAGGTCATCGACAGCCAGATTCCGGTGCGTCAGATGCTCGAACAGATTGTGGCGAAGCTGGGACTGCCGCCGTTTGTGCTGGGTCTGAGCTGGTCCACCACCGAGCGCATGAGCCAGCAGCAGGCGGAAATTTTGGCGAGCGAGCTGGAAAGCTATCGACAGCTGTTGACCTCGGTCATCCTGAAGGTGTGCCGATATCATCTGGCGCTCAAGGGGCTGGGCGGAGAAATTCAGGTGAAGTGGAAGCCGGTCAGCATTACCGATGAGGTGGAACAGGCCAGAGCCCAACTGTTACAGGCGCAGGCCAGACAGATCGAGCAGGCAATGGAGGAGAAAGGAGAAGGAAAACGATGAGATGCAGTAAGTCGGGAAACCTGATGTGCAGGGAGATGAAGCTGGGTCCGGAGGAGCTGGAGCAGATCAACCGCCTGACCAGAAGGGAATTTCAAGAGGAGGAGCTGTACTGCTTCCGGGTGGTGCTGTGCGACAACGAGGTAGACCGAGAGTGGGAGCAGTTCGACGAACAGACGTTGGAGGAGCTGGCGGGGCTGTTTGTCGGCAAGACCGGCATCTGTGACCACGAGGCGGTGAGCCGAAATCAGCAGGCGAGAATCTATGAGGCGAGGGTGGAGCGCGAGGAAGGCAGAACAAATCTGCTGGGTCAGCCGTACTGTGCGCTGGTGGCAAAGGCGTACATGGTGAGAACCGAGCGCAACCGCGACCTGATTCTGGAAATCGAGGCGGGAATCAAAAAAGAGGTGAGCGTCGGGTGCAGTGTACAGGGTGGACGATGCTCCATCTGCGGCAGAGAGCGCGGTCAGCACGGATGTGAGCATATCCCCGGAGAGGTGTATGACGGCAAACTGTGCTGCACCGTTCTGTACGGGGCGGCAGATGCCTATGAGTGGTCGTTTGTGGCAGTGCCGGCGCAGCGCTCAGCAGGCGTCATCAAGAGCTTGGGCGAGAGAACGGGTGACAGCGTGGAAAAGCTGTGGCAGGCAGCCGGAAGAAATCAGGGGCTGTGGCTGAGCTGCGAGGAGGTTTGCCAGTTACAGGGCAGGATGAAAAACCTGATGGAGGACTGCGAGCAGACCAGAAGATGCGCCCGCCGACAGGTGATGCAGGAGGTCTTTGCGAAGGGAGAGCCGGACGAGGCGGTGAACCGCTCCCTTTCCAAGATGCTGGATGGGATGACGGTGGAGCAGATGAAAGCGCTGAGACAGATGCTCTGCCGCAGTCCGCAGAGGCTGAAGGCTTCACAGTTCGGCTGGGAGGAAGAAAAAGCAGGCGGTCAGGATTCGGACAAGAGATTCATCATTTAGGAGGAGAGCAAATGAAGGAAATTTGTATGCAGGGCTTTAACAGCCAGTATGTCACAATGAAATGCGAGGGCACAGCGGAGCCGGGAGACCTGGTTGTGATGTGCGCGGACAACACGGTGAAGAAGGCGGCTTCGGGAAAATTTGCAGGGGTGGTGCGCTCGATGAGAGGAGAGCACGCACTGGTTCAGACCGGCGGTTTTGCGGTGCTGCACTATTCCGGCAGCGACCCGCAGGTGGGCTTTATCAAGCTGGCGGCGGACAGCAAGGCGGATGCGGTTTTATCCGAGAGCGGCCGTGAGGTGCTGGCAACAGAGGTCAACACAACCGCAAAAAATGTAGGAATTTTATTTTAGGCCATGGTTGCCAAAATACAGGAAGAGGAGAAGTGAACGATGAAGTACAACTATCAGAACATCAATATTTCCAAGGATTTTTACAAGACAGCGGAGGGCTTTTCCAAATGTCTGGAGCGTCTGGACCCGAGCGAGCAGTACCACGGAACCGAGCTTGGCGGCTATGATGCCTTTCAGAGACAGCTCAAGCGATTTGACATCAAGGTGTCCGGTCAGGACAGCGACCGTTTGCAGAAGTTTTTTGCGACATCGGACAGTGCGGCGCTGTTTCCGGAGTATGTTTCCCGTGCGGTGAAGCAGGGCGTGGATGCCAACCACATTCTGGAGGAAATCTGTGCGGCGCAGACCGAGATTGAGGGGATGGACTACCGCGCAATCGTGTCCGACCCGAACTGGGAGGAGGATGCTCCGTCGGTCATCGAGGAGGGCGGCTTTATTCCGGAGACTACCATCCGACTCAAGGAGAGCTTAATCCAGCTGAAAAAGCGCGGCAGAATGATGGTGGCCTCCTATGAGGCAATCAAGTTCCAGAGACTGGATCTGTTCACGGTGGCACTCAAGCAGATTGGCGCGTGCATCGGCAAGGCACAGTTACAGGATGCGGTTCGTGTGCTGATGGAGGGCGACGGCAACCACAACCCGGCACAGAGGGTGAAGCTGGCAAATGCCGGTCAGCTGACCTACACCGACCTGCTGAACCTGTGGGGCAGCTTTGGAGAGTATCAGATGAACGTAATGCTGGCAAGCCCGGACATGATGCTGAAGATTTTGCAGATTCCGGAATTACAGAATCCGGAGACCGGACTGAACTTTCAGGCAACCGGCTGTCTGACCACCCCGCTGGGTGCGAAGCTGTTTGTATCCCCGGCGGTGCCGGAGGGCTGCATCATCGGTCTGGATAAGCGTTATGCGCTGGAAAAGGTACAGGCAGGCGGAATTCAGGTGGAATATGACAAGCTCATCGACTGTCAGCTGGAACGTGCGGCGGTGACTGCCATTGCAGGATTTTCCAAAATCTTCCCAGAGGCAGTCAAGGTGCTGGGAAAATAGGGGAAGCGTATGGACGAACGGTTATTGATGAAGGATTTTTGTCTGGTCAGCGGGCTGAAGGCGGAACAAGCGCAGGAGTGGGAGCCGCTGGTGCTGGCCTGCTGGGAGGACCTGAAGGGCAGGCTGAGGCCGAGCGTCGATCCAGCAAAGCATGAACAGCGGCTGGCACTGGCCTGTGCCGCTCTAGCCAACCACCGATTTCAGACGGTTCAGGGAACGGTGTGCTCGGCGGTTCGGGTGGGCGATATTTCCTTTACCCAGAGCGACGGTGCGCAGGCCAGAAAGGAACTGATGGAGATGGTGGGTGACCTGATGGATTCGCAGGGAATCTGCCTGAAAGGAGTGTAGTGGTTTGCAGACAGCACAGGTGGTCGGGCGGCTGATTCGACAGTGTGGAAGGGTCGTACAGTTTCCGACCGGGAGCTTTTTAGCCTATCTGAACCCGATGCGTGAGCGGACAGGGGTGCTGCAATCGGGCGAGGCCGGACGAAGCGAGCCGGAGCGTTGGCTGGTCCTTGTTTCAGCAGACAAGGAGGAGCACGCCAGACGCGGAGTGGTGTTTGAGTGCGGCGGCACAAGCTACCTGCTCGAACGGATGGAGCCGGTGTTTTGGGGGAAGGATGCCGCATATCTGTGGGGAATCGCTTCCCGAGTGCAGGAAGGAGGCCGAGCGGATGGGTGAGTTTCTCCAGATGCTGGAGCAGGTTCGTCAGGTGCTTCGGCAGGACGAGCCAAGCTTAGAGGTGCGAACCGCCTTTTCGACCCGGATGCGCCCCAATCCACAGCTGGGACGGCTGGCGGTGCTGGGAATCCAGAAGGTGGGGCTGTCCCCGCTGGGGTTGGGAAATCTGTATGACGGACAGCAGAAGGCAGGACGGCTCGCACAGGTGTGGCTCAAGCTGTCGCTGTGCTGTCCGAGTGCAGAGGAATGTTGGGAGCTGTGGGAGCGGTGCGCGCAGAGACTGATGTTTCACCCGCAGCTGAAGCTGACACAAATCGAATGCTCGGAGGCAGTCTGGCAGAAGGATTGGAACGGTGTGGTACTGCCGGTGAAGCTGTGCTGCGAGTGGGTCATCAGCGGTGAGGCGCCGGGAGCGGAAGGCCCGTACCCCGAGGGTTTCCGCATTATCAGGAAAGGAGAGAGCCGATGAAAAAGAGCTATCGTCCGGGAGTGTACTCCCGGTATGACATTATCAGCAGGCCGCACAGCCGACAGGACTGTTATGCCTTTTACTGCGGTGCGGCGGTCTTACAGCAGGGAAAACATCTGCCGGCAGGCGGAGTGGTTCAGCTGAGCTCGCTGGGACAGGTGAGGGAATATTTTTCCGAGCAGGGAGCCGGAAAGGATTTTTGCGAGGTGTGCAGGGTGCTGTTGGAGGGCGGCGCGGCAGGGGTGTATGCTGTGCCAATCACAATCGACGGCAGGAAACCGACCACTGAGGAATATACCGATGCTATCGGCAGGCTGTGCGAAATCAAGCGCAGCGGCGTGATGATGTGCGGCAGCTGTGAGGAGGAGGTCTTGCAGCTGCTGTGCCGAAAGGTGCAGGAGGCTTCGGAGAATCAGAAGGAGCGAATCGGCGTCGGGGCAATCCTGCCGGAAAAAGCCCTTGCGGCGGCAAAGCAGATGAACAGCGAGCGAATGGTGCTGTGTGCGCAGAGCGCACAGGATTCCAGACTGGCGGCAGCTGCGGCAATCGCGGCGATGCTGGCAACGGCAGAGCCGGATGAGAGTTTTTGCGGAGCAGAGCTTGGGCTGGAGACGGTGGAAAGCCTGAGCGAGGAGCAGGTGGAGCAGTTTTTGGGCGGCGGTGTGACCGCTTTGGAAGAAAATGCAGGCAGAGTGGAGTGCATCCGCTGTGTGACCACCCGAACCATGACGGCAGGAGAAGCGGACAGAACCTTTGCTTCGGTGAATACGGTGCTGATGATTGACGACATCATCCGCTCGGTGCGGGAAAGGCTGGAAGGGATGCTGAGAGGAACGGGAAGAAGGCTTGGCCCCGACAGCATTTCCTCGCAGGTGGCGGTGGTGCTGGATGAAAAGAAGCAGCAGGGAGTGCTGGTGGATTTTGAGCCGCCGGTGGTCTATCCGGAGGAGAGCGACCCGACGGTGTGCGTGGTGGAGCTGGAATTCCATCTGGCGGCGGTGCTCAGCCAAATCTATCTGACCGCACACATCACAGTCTAAGGAGGGATGAGGATGGCATTGGTTTCAATCCCGACCAGCGCGGACATTTATTTGGAGGTAAACGGTCGGAAGGTGGCGGCGGCGCAGAGCTACCGAGTGAAATCCTCGAGGGAGAGCCGATACATCGAGGCCTTTGGCAGCACAGAGCCGGTGGGTACGGTGGGCGGCAGAGTCAAGCACTGGATTGAGCTGTCCAGAGTGTGCCTGAACCAGAAGGAAGGAATCGACTTTTATGAGCTGAGCGGCTTCAATCTGGTCATCGTACTGCCGGACAGCAAGATCATCTACACCGGATGCGAGTGGGCGGACATTACCCAAGCGGCTTCGGTGGGAGAGGTCGTTCTGGAAAAGGTGAGTCTGGTGGCAAGCAGAAGAATCAAATTATAGGAGATGGGCAGATGAGGTACAGGATGAGAGGACTGTCGGCGGCGGAGGAATTACAGCTGGACGGCAGAGCGCAGGAAGCGTTTGTCTATCTCAAGGACATCTGCGGAACAATCAGCGAAGAGGAGGAGCGTTGTCTGTGGGCGGTCGCAGGCAACGCGGCTCTGCTGTCTCTGGCTCTGAATCGAGGCAGAAAAAGGGCCTTTGAGGATGCCCGACAGGTGCTGGAAGGAATGGGACTGAGCAGGATTGCAGAGCTTGCCGCGCAGTATCAGAATCGGTATGAAGGCGGGAGCGGAGAGAATTGAAAATCGTAAGGCAAAAGCTGGAAGAAAACCGCAGGGTGTATGAGAGCAGTCGGCTTGAGAAGAACGCAGTGGAGATGCAAAGCGAAGCGGAGCGGACGGTGACGGAGCGCAGCCGAGATGGCTTCCAAGAGAGGGAGCAGGCACAGGTGCGCGAGCAGCCTCGGAGCGCAGAGGAGTTGCGAGAACCGAAAGAAACCATCCTCGTGAGGGAGGAGCAGGAGCTGTTTGAGCCGAGCGAGGCCGCAAGCACAGGAGCAGATTCGATTCGGGAGATTTCGGACGAGCTGGAACGGCTTGCCCAGCGGTACGGCAGAGGAATGGAGGAGTGGCTGTATGACCAATCTGCGATTTAAGGAATATACCTTTCGGAACAATCCGCGCAGGCTGGTGGTTCTCCACAGAAAACGGACGGCATCCGCAGTCTGCTGCGGCTTTGGAGAGAGCTTGCAGCAGCTGGGCCCGGGACTCAGCGAGGTGCAGGGAGAGGGAGAGCTGTTCGGGGAGGACGCGATGGAGCAGTTTGCCCAACTGCGCGCCTTGATGGAGGGTGGCAGCGGGGTGCTCAGCGGAGCCGGATTGGAGCCGATGCGCGCGGTGCTGGAGAGCTTGCAGATGACGGGCAGCGGCGGAGAGGCGATCATCGGGTATCGTTTTCGGTTTATTGAGGAGAGAAAAGAAGGATGAAGCAGGCACAGATTCGGACATGGACCCCAGACGGCAGAGAAAGACGGCGGGAGCTGGTGACGGAATTTTCCTGCATCAGCTCGGTGGATACCCCGGCGGACAGTCTGCGTGCAGTGGTGCTGACCGACCTTGGGAGCGATTGGGAGGAAGAAATCGCAGAGCTGGAATTGTGGTACGACGGAAGAAGAATTTTTTGCGGAATGTGTGACCGACAGATTGTGAGCATGGGAGCGCAGGGCCGTCGGCTGACGCTGTGGGGACGCTCGGAAGGGGCGCTTCTGCTGGACAACGAGGCCATTCCGCAGGAATACAGCAGAATCTCGGTGGAGCAGATGTTCCAACGGCACATCCGACCATACGGATTTACCGCAAACTTGGAGCGTTCGGCGGTGCTGGAACACTATCAGGTTGGCAAGGGAGTCAGCGAATGGGAGGCGTTCAGCCGATTTTGTCAGCGAGCGGTGAAGCTGCGCCCCTATCTGGACGGAAGGACGGTGCGCTTCCTGCTGCCGGGGAGAGGCAGAAGGGTCATCTCCTCCCGGGAGCCAGTACTGCGGATGAGCAAAACGGTGCGACGCAGCGAGGTGATTTCTCAGGTGCTGGTGCGGGACGGACAGGGACGGTACAGCAGCGGAATCGACAACAGCGAAGCCAAACGGCTGCACATCCGGCGCAGAAGATGCCTGATTCCATCGGCGCAGTGGGCGCAAACCAGTGTGGATGCCGGGTTGCGGCTGGAGGAATCGATGCGCGGGAGAGTTCGCTGGGAGGTGGAGCTGGCGGGAATCGCAGACTGGGAGCTGGGCTGCGAGGTGCTGCTGGAGGTGCCGGGAACCGGGCAGTATTTCCGGGGAAATCTGGTGGAACGGGAGCTGAGATTTCGGGAATCCGGAGCAGTGAGCCGACTGGTGCTGGAATAGAAACAGGAGAGGTGGAAACACGATGTGGCTGGCAAGAAGAACATCCTCGGCAAAGGAGGAAGAACTGCGCGCTGTGAGCACACGGCAGGGCATGGAGGCGGCAGCTGTCTGCGCACCGTACGGAATCTATGCAAGACCGATGCAGGATGAGGAGCTACTGCTGTTGTCGGTGGGAGAGAACAAGGTCTGTCTGGGAGCTGTGCAGGAGCGACAGCCTGAATTACAGGAGGGAGAAATCCTATTGCGTTCCGCAGGAGGAGCGAGTATTCGTCTGTGTGCGGACGGGAAGATCCTGCTCAACGGCAAGGTGTTTGAATAAGGAGGAGAATGCGTGGATCTGGTGTTGTATCACGGCGACCACAGGCGGGACGAGCGAGGTTATCCACAGCAGACAGAGGGGACAGCGGAGAAAATCCAGCAGGCCATCATTCGGTTGACCGTGCCGAAGGGACGCTTTGCGCTGGACCCGGAACTGGGCAGTCGATTGTATGAGCTGGGAACAGGCAACCGAGAGCCGGGACGCTTGCAGGAGCTGGCGCTGGAATATGCACAGGAGGCACTTTTGGAGCTGAAAGAGGTGCGGGTGCTGTCGGCAAAGGCACAGCGCAGAGAGGAAAGCCTGTTTTTGGAGCTGGAGCTGTGCTGTCAAGGAGAAGTTGAGGAGCGGTTTCGGCTGGAATGGGAGCTGAATGGTTAAGGAGGGAAGCATGGTGGAGGAAGGCATGGGAGAATTTTTACAGAAGATGCAGAGCCGGTACGAGGAGCTGACCGGGATGAAGGCGGACGATGCTTCGGATATTGGGGTTCGGCTGAAAATCCTGGCAGAGCAGTTGGCGATGCTCAAGGGTCAGCTGGAGGAGGTCAAGCGGCAGACCTTTGCCCAGACTGCCTGCGGAGAGGCGTTGGAGCGTCATGCGGCGGCGCGCGGACTGAGCCGAAAGCCTGCGGCCTTTGCCCGAGGAGAGGTGGTCTTTTCCAGAACTGTGCCTGCGGCGGAGGACATCGTGATTCCGAAGGGAACGCCCCTGACCGGAGGAAGCGGCCAGCTTCGATTCGTTACGGTGCAGGAAGCGGTTTTGGCAGGAGGACAGACCGAGGTTCGGGTTCCGGTATGCAGCGAGGTGGCAGGTCAGAAGGGAAATTTAGCGGCAGGGATGCTCCGTGTGATCATCAGCCCGGTGCAGGGAATTGCGGCGGTGAACAACCCGAGTCCCATGACCGCAGGAGAGGACGCGGAAAGTGACCAATCCCTGCGACAGCGCCTGATGGACAGCTACCGCATGGTGACCAACGGAACCAACGGTGCATTTTATCATCAGTGTGCGATGAGCTATGCCGGGGTGCGCTCGGCAAGGGTTCTGCCCAGACACAAGGGCCGAGGAACGGTCGGAGTGGTCGTTTATGGCCCCGGGGTGGATGAGCAGCTACTGCGGACGATGCAGGAGCAGATTTCAAAGAAGAAGGAAATTAACGTCGATTTGAGCGTGGAGCAGGCGGTGGAGCGCCCGGTGACCCTGACCGCGGAAATTGCGGCAGCCGACGGATACAGCATCGCAGATGTTCGTCAGCAGTGTCAGGAGCGCTGGAAGCAGTATCTGGAAACCTTTGAAATCGGGCAGCCGTTGTACCCGGCGCTTCTGGTGCGGGAGCTGTTATCCTGTCCGGGCGTTGCCAACTGCCGTGTGCTGGCTCCGGCACAGGACAGCTATCCGCAGGAGAAGGAAATCTTTACAGCAGGGACAATTCAAATCGGAGAGATGGCACAACGGCAGAGGGAGGCACTGTGATGGGAAATTGCCGAAGACAGATGATGGAGCGGATGCGCTCGCTGGGAATCTACCGTCTGGCGCAGGGAGAGCGCAGTCTGGTGGAGTGCGAGCTGGAAGGCTATCTGTGTGTGCTGGAGGCATTGGAGGAGCAAATCGCAGCGGTGGAGCAGAATCTTCTGCCCGACCGATGCAGTCCGAAGCGGTTGGCAGAATTTGAGCGGATGCTCTCGATCCCGGTTAATCTTGCGATTCCCATCGAGAGCAGAAGAAGGATTGCCCAAAGCAAGCTGGCAATCAGCCCAAACGACTATCATCGGGAGGGTCTGGAACGGGCGCTGGGTGCGCTGGGTATCCGAGCGGCAGTCAAAGAAATGCCCGGGGAGGAGAAAATCACGGTGACAGCGCAGGAGATGGCGGACAGCAGCATGACGCTGGATGAGGCCAAGCGGGCCTTTTCTGCGCTGATGCCTGCCCATCTGGAGGCGGACTTTGTCACCGGCGGACTGAATTTTGAGGAATTTGATGCTTTGGACAGAACCTTTGAACAGTTGGACAGACTGGACAAGAGCTGGTCCGAGCTGGAAATGATGGGTGCAGAGCAGTGGCAGGAGGTGCAGAATGTCTAGCAGCTATAAGACAAACTATCTGGGCTTAAATCGGTTTGTGGGAACAGACCACCCCAAGATGGAAGATGTGAATTTTGACAATCAGACAATCGATGCGAAGTTTCAGGAGCATATCGAATCGAAGCTGCATATCACAGAGGAGGAGCGGCAGCAGCTGGGAAAGGCGGGCGTAATCGTCGGCAGCTATACCGGGGATGGCAGCTCGACCCGAACCATCACGCTGGAGGAGGCGGTGGGATTCGGGGTCGTCTTTGCGTCCGGTGAGTCGATGGTGGTTCCATCATCGTCGGGGCCGGTCAATCTGTATGCGGGGATGATGAGCAGTCTGGGGTGCAGCAAGGGAATTGCGCTGGAGGCAAAGGGATTTCGGGTGACCAACCACAGCAACAATCCGCCGGACGGGAAAAAATGCCAGCTCAACCAGAGCGGCAAGACCTATTTTTACTGCGTTTTTCCGAAAAAAGGCTAGAAAAAAATCCCCCACAAAGGTGGGAGATTTAAAAGGTGAATACGGGAAAATCTAATAATTGCGGCGGTTGTCCTCCGCACGGGCGGCGGAAATCATCTTCATCTCAATCCAGCGCTCCTTGGTGATGAGCACCTGACGGGGCTTGCTGCCCTCGAAAGGCCCGATGACCCCTTTTTCTTCCATGGAATCCATCAGTCGGGCGGCGCGGGCATAGCCGAGCTTGAGTTTGCGCTGAAGCATGGAGGTGGAGGCCTGTCCGGTTTCGACAACGATTTCGATGGCGCTGGGCAGCATCTCGTCCTCATCCTCGAAGCCGCCGCCGTCATCCTTGTCGCGGCTGCCCTTCTTTTTGTCCGAAACGGCATGGCGGTCAATCTCGGCGAGAATCTGTTCGTCGTAGGTCAGCGGCTGGGTGGTTTGCTTGATGAACTCGATGATGCGCTCGACCTCTCCATCGGTGACAAAGCAGCCTTGGACGCGGGTGGGCTTGGAGGAGCCAATCGGGGAGAAGAGCATATCGCCGCGGCCGAGCAGCTTTTCGGCTCCGCTGGAATCCAGAATGGTTCTCGAGTCAATCTGGGAGGAGACTGCGAAGGCGATTCGGGACGGGATATTGGCCTTGATGACACCGGTGATGACATCGACTGACGGGCGCTGGGTGGCGATGACAAGATGCATTCCGGCGGCACGCGCCATCTGTGCCAGACGGCAGATGGAATCCTCGACCTCGCCGGGAGCAGCCATCATCAGGTCTGCCAGCTCGTCGATGATGATGACAATCTGCGGCATGGGCTTTAGGCCGTTTTTCTCGGCGGCGCGGTTGAAGCCTGCCATGTCGCGGACACTGTAGTCCTTAAAGAGCTGGTAGCGGTTGAGCATCTCGTTGACTGCCCACGACAGAGCGCCGGCCGCCTTTTTCGGGTCGGTGACAACCGGAATGAGCAGGTGCGGGATGCCGTTGTAGATGCCGAGCTCGACCATTTTCGGGTCGATGAGCACCAGTTTGACCTCCTGCGGGGTGGAGTGGTAGAGGATGCTGACAATCAGAGAGTTGATGCAGACCGATTTACCCGAGCCGGTGGAGCCTGCGATGAGGGTGTGCGGCATTTTTGCCAGGTCTGCTACGGTGACCTTGCCGGCAATATCCCGACCCAGCGCCACAGCCAGCGGACTTTTGGCCTGCTGGAATTCGGGGGAGTCGATGATCTCCCGAATCGAGACGGTGCTGACCACCTTGTTGGGAACCTCGATGCCGACAGCAGGCTTGTTGGGAATCGGGGCTTCGATGCGGACACCGGAGGCGGCAAGGTTTAGAGCGATGTCGTCGGCGAGGTTGGTAATCTTGCTGATTTTGACGCCAGCAGAGGGCTGAAGCTCATAGCGGGTGACCGCAGGTCCGCGGGCAATATCGATGATGCGGGTCTGGACTCCAAAGCTCTGGAGGGTGTTGACCAGCTTTTCAGCGTTGGAGCGCAGCTCCTCCTGAAGATTCTGCTCGCTGGGCTTTTCGACCTCGTTGAGGATGCTGATTGGCGGCTTGATGTATTCGGGCTCTTCGGGCTCGGGCTCAGGCCGATCGATGCTGTGGGATGCGCCCTGCAAATCCATGCCCTGAGCGCGGATGTTGTCCGCAGAGACCTCGATGATTTCGTGTGGGGAGGTTCGACGCTCCGGAATCGGTTTCGGTGTGGGAGCAACAGGCTCGTCCTCGAGGGTGATGGCTTCGGGACAGAACGAGGCTTCCTCCGGAATGACCGGCGGCTCGGGCGGTTCCTCCTCCAAAATAGGCTGGAAAAATTCGGCGGTCTGGCAGGGTGTCTCCGGCTGGCTGTTGGAGCAGTCGGGATGTACGGCGGCTTCCGGGTCAAAGTGAATCATCTCCGGGGTGAGGAAGCCGTCCCCTAAATCCTCCTCGGGTGCGTTTTCCCAAGAAAGTCCGGTTTGCTGAACATCGCCGAGCTCCTCCTCGAAAATCTTCATGGCGCGGCGGGAGTTTTCGGAATCGACGACGGCACGCACCGTCGGGTCCACCATATTGGATTTCAGGGTGTTGAGTACCGCTTGGTCCTCACGGGCAAGGGAAGGCTTTCCGCTGGCGACCCGGTCAATCAGGTCATCCAGATAAGGAGAGGACAGCGGCTCCTCGTCGGAGTCGGACGGAGGAAGCCAGAAATCGCCCTCCGAGAGCGGTTCCTCCCGTTCGCTGCGGGGAATGGAGAGCTGTTTTGCACGCTCCTCCTCCAGACGCTTTTGCTCGGCGCGCTCCTGAGCGAGCTTTTCGCGCCAGTCAGCGCGGTCCTTTTGGGTTTGCTCCTGTGCCTGACGCAGTCGGTCGAGCTCCTCTTCCTTTTTGCGCTTGGCATGAAGGAAGCTGTCGGTGTGCAGACCCTCGGAGTCGGTCAGCAGCGAATTCTGCTCCTCGGGCGGTTCGGGGTCAGCCACGGGGATGTTGATGTTGAAGGGACGGCGCTCCTGCTGCTGTTCCTGCCGCAGTTGGCGCTGCTGGTTGCGGATTTCGGAGTGGGCAACATAGACCTCCTCCATCTTTTTGACCGGTTTTTGTGCGGACTGGTACAGACCAATCAGGGTGCTGCCGGTGAGCACCATCACCATGACAAAGATGAGCAGCACCATCGTGACCCGGGCTCCGGTGATGCCGAACCAGTACAGCAGCGGCAGGCCAAACAGCCCGGAAACAGCGCCTCCGCCGTGTCCGTCGATGCCGTTTTGAAAGAGGAAAAGGAACTTTTCGATGAGGTTGCCGTTGGGAATTCCGAGGCCGAACACCTGCGTGGCTCCGCTGAGCAGGCAGATGAGCAGCATCGACTGCCAGACCTTGTGCCCGACTAAGCCGATGGGCTTGTCCAGCGTGGTCATGATGGCGATGTAGAACAGCAGAGGAGCAATCAGGTAGGCGCTCCAGCCGAACATTCCCAGGAAGAAATTGTGAATCCAGTTCCAGACATTCTGACCTTCAATCAAAGTGGTCGCCATGATGAAGATGGCAACGGCAAAGACCACGATGGCCCAGAATTGCTGGCGCGAGTGCTGCTCGCGGTTCTTGCGCTCCTTTTCCGATGCCGCAGTACTGCGGGAGCGGGTGGTGCTTTTGCTGCGGGAAGATGTTTTTTTGGTCGCCATAAGATTCCTCCTGTCGGGATAATTGATGTCGTGGGGAACACAAGTCCCCGGTATGGATAGCAGCCGGAGCAGAGTCCGGCTGCGGAAGATTCAGATGGTTTTGGGGTGGGTCGGCACAGGGCGGATGCTGCCGGGCATCAAGTCCGGGGAAAGATAGTCCTGCGGATTGGTGGAAATCAGGCGGCTGACCCGAAATCCGCCGTCGCAAAGCGTGCCCTCCAGCGTGCAGAGGGGCGAAAGTGCAATCGTTTGGACGCAGGGGACGGTTTCGGAGAGCCGGGAATCGGCAATCATCTGCTGCATGACGCTGCTCGGGACAACAGAGTGGAGAATCATTGTGCATCCTCCTTTGAGCGGTCCGGCTGCTCTGACTCAATCATGGCATACAGGCAGGAGATGGCTTCGCTGAGGCCTCCCAGATGGTCGATGAGCCCCTCCTCAACCGCCTTTTCCCCGTCCAGAACGGTGCCGACATCCATGACCAGCTCGCCGGTGTTCATCATCAGGCGGCGGAAATCCTCCGATGAGATGCGGGAATTGTCCGTGACAAAGCGCACGATGCGCTCCTGCATCCGGTCGAAGTAGGAGAGGGTTTGCGGGACGCCCAGCACCAGACCGTTCATTCGGACCGGGTGGACGGTCATCGTTGCGGATGGTGCAATGAAGGACTGTTTGGCGCTACAGGCCAGCGGAACGCCGATGGAGTGGCCGCCGCCCAGCACCAGCGAAACGGTGGGCTTTTTCATGCCGGAGATCAGCTCGGCGATGGCAAGCCCGGCTTCCACATCTCCACCGACGGTGTTGAGCAGAATCATCAGTCCTTCGATAGAGGGGTCCTGCTCAATAGCAACCAGCTGCGGAATGACGTGTTCGTACTTGGTGGTCTTGTTCTGGGGAGGCAGGATATAATGCCCCTCAATCTGCCCGACGATGGTCAGGCAGTGGATGATGTGTTTGGCTTTTGTTATGGTGACCGAGCCGGACTGGATAATCTGGTCGGTCTGCTCGTCCAGTTCGTTTGCTTCCTCCTCCTCCTCTTGGGAGCAGTCAAGCGGCTGGCTGTCGGATGATTTTGTGTGGTTTGTTTGACCCAAAGTGTCACACCTCCGTGAGAAAAAACTTCCCTGTTAGTGTGTACTGCGGTCGTCCGGATATACCCGGGAGATGGTGCTCCTTTTATTATAGCGTGATTTTGAGAACGAATCAACCGAAGAAGGGCGGAAGGCGCTGTCAGAAAAAGAAAAATACCGGGGAAATTATTCCTCGGTATTGTTTGGCAATTTTTTGATCATGGTCAGAAGGGCAAGGCTGCGGCCGTCCTTGAGGCGGATGGCATCGGGCAGAGCGCACACCTGGACAAAGCCCATTTTTTGGTAGAGGCCGATGGCTCGCTCGTTGCCTTCAAAGACCTCCAGCTCCAGCTGTTCTACTCCGTGCTGACGGGCAATCGAAATCAGCTCCTCCATCAGTGCGGTTCCAATGCCCAGCCCGCAGTATTTCTGAGCCAGAGAGATGCCGATGCTGGCGCGGTGGCGGGTCTTAATCTTCTGGTTGAGGTTCAGCTGGCAGGTGCCGACAATCTCTCCGTCTGCCTCGCAGACAATCATAACGGCATTGGGAGAGCTGAGCGTTCCCTCCAAAAAGCTGCGCTCCTGCTCCGCGGTCTTGTGAAAATCCTCCGGATAGTGCAGGAGATAGGGCGTTTGGGAGTAGATGAGCCGCATATAGTCGAGCATTGGCTCGGTGTCTTGGACGCGGGGAGAGCGAATGAGCAGCTGCTGCCCGTCCCGAAGGTGGAGCGTTTTGGCTGAAAATAACATAGGGTCCCTCCTTGTCTAAAAAAACCAATGCAGGGAAACAAGGTTTCCCTGCATTGATGAACTTGTTTGATTATGCTTTGTCGATGGAGCCGAAGAGTTCCATCTTCTCTTTTACCTTTGCTTTGATTGCTTCAACGCCCGGTTTCAGAACCTTTCTTGGGTCGAAGCCCTTCTTCTGCTGGTCGAGGTTTTCCTCAAAGTATTTGCGGACAGCAGCGGTGAATACGATCTGGCACTCGGTGTTGACGTTGATTTTAGAAACGCCCTTGGAGATTGCATCCTTTACCATTTCGTCCGGGATGCCGGTGCCGCCGTGCAGAACCAGAGGCATGGTGCCGGTCTTTTCCTGAATCTGAGCCAGAACGTCCAGACGCAGGCCAGCCCAGTTTTCAGGATAAACACCGTGGATGTTGCCGATGCCGGCAGCCAGCATATCAACGCCCAGCTCGCAGATGCTTGCGCACTCGTTCGGGTCTGCGATTTCGCCGCCGCCCAGAACACCGTCCTCTTCGCCGCCGATTGCGCCGACCTCAGCCTCGACAGAGATGCCCTTGGAGTGAGCCAGAGCAACGATTTCCTTGGTCTTTTCGATGTTTTCTTCGATGCCGTATTTGGAACCGTCAAACATAACGGAGGAGAAGCCCTTTGCGATACATTCTTTTGCGGCTTCGTAGCTGCCGTGGTCCAGGTGCAGAGCAACCGGAACGGTGATGTTCAGCTCTTCGAGCATTCCGTTGACCATGCCAACGATGGTGGTGTAGCCGCCCATGTACTTGCCTGCGCCCTCAGATACGCCGAGGATGACAGGGGAGTTGTTCTCCTGAGCGGTCTGGAGAATCGCTTTGGTCCACTCCAGGTTGTTGATGTTGAAGTGGCCAACTGCATAGTGACCGGCTTTTGCTTTGTCCAGCATTTCTTTTGCAGAGACTAACATAGTAAAAATTCCTCCTTATTTTGGAAGACCTCGGCTCCTGTCCGGGAAAAGAGAGCAGGAGCGGTCGTTCCGTTTTCTATATTATAAACAATCTTGGTATGAAAATCAATCCATTTTCGCAAAGGGCAGGGATGGGCAGACGCGCTGAACCAAAAAGGGAGCCCCCAAAAGGGCTCCCAAAGGCGTAAAAGTGATGATATTATACCTCGGCGGCAGCTTCGACAGCACCGGACTGTGCAGCGGCGGCTTCGGCCTTGGCAAAGGCTTTCTTGCGGACGCACAGGTAGCAAATCAGATGGATGCTCGAGGTGAGAATCCAAGAAATCGGGTAGGAGATGTACAGGCAGAACAGGGTGCGCTCGACCTGAAAGATGGTGAAAATCCAGATGACGCGGAACAGGCAAGCGCCGGTGAGCGAAACGAGCATCGGCATGATGGAGTAGCCCAGACCGCGGATGCTGCCGACCAGCACATCCATCAGACCGCACAGGAAGTAGGTGGCACAGACCAAGCTCATTCGTTGCAGACCGTACTCAATTACCTGCGGGTCGGAGGAATAGATTCCCAGCAGCTTGTCGCCGAAGACATAGGCGCCGACACCCATCACAAGACCGACCACAGTAACGACCATCAGGCACTGTACCAGAACCCGGTCTACACGCTTATACTGGCGGGCACCCATATTCTGGCTGGTGAAGCTCAGCGAGGTCTGATGAATTGAGTTCATCGAGTTGTAGACAAAGCCCTCAATGTTGCCGGCGGCGGTGTTGCCTGCCATGACCAGCGAGCCAAAGGAGTTGACCGACGACTGAATCAGCACGTTGGAGATGCTGAAAATCGCACCCTGCAAGCCTGCGGGCAGACCGATGCGGAGCATATTGCTGAAGGGCTTGAGGTGGAATTTCAACTGTTTTAAATCCAGATGGCAGGGACCCTCGGTTTTTATTAAGCACATCAGAATCAGGATAGCAGAAATTGCCTGGGAAATAACGGTGGCAAGTGCAACGCCGGCAACTCCCAGTTCCAGAACGATGACAAAGAAAAGGTTAAAGATTACATTGATTGCGCCGGAAAAGGTCAGGAAGTACAGCGGACGCTTGGTGTCGCCGATGGCGCGCAGGATTGCTGCACCAAAATTGTAGACCATGAGGGCAGGCATTCCGACAAAATAAATTCTCATATATAATACCGACAGGTCGATGACATCCTCAGGGGTTCCCATCCAGTCCAGCATCGGACGGGCCAGGAAGATTCCGAGGAAGATGAGGATGACGCCGCCGACCAATGCTGCCAGCATGGAGGTGTGAACGGTCTGGCTAACCCCTTCGGCATCCCGCGCACCGTAGTAGCGGGCAGCTACAACGTTGGTACCCACCGAGACTCCAATAAACAGGTTGATGATCAGGTTGATTAAGGCGCTGGTCGAGCCAACTGCGGCAAGTGCTTCACTGCCGGTAAAGCGTCCGACCACGATGATGTCGGCGGCATTAAACAGCAGCTGGAGGATACCGGACAGCATCAGCGGAATGGCAAAGATTAAAATCTTGCTCAAGAGCGGACCGGAGCACATATCCATCTCGTACGATTTCTTCATAACACCCATCCTTTTCTAAAAAAATACACGCATTTTTATGCTGTTTTTGATAATACTTTTTTATTATACCAAGCCAAGGACGAATTGCAAGAGACTTTTTGGAGTTTCCCTCTAGAAAGATTCGATGAAGAAAACAGCTTTTTTGGTTGATGAGACCAAAAAAACCAAGGGAATCAGAAAAGGGACACCTGCTTTTTTGCAGGTGCCCCTTAAAAAATGGCGCTACTTCATCCACTGCTGGGCGCTTTCAAACAGACGCTCGGCGATGGAATCGATTTGGTCGCGGTCGTTGGTCACGATGGTCAGATAGACTTTGATTTTCGGCTCAGTTCCGGATGGACGGATGATGAGCTTGAGGTTGTCCTCCAGCCCGTATTCCAGCACATTGGAGGAAGGCAGGTCGAGGGTGCTTTCGGTGCCGGAAGCAAGGTCAACCCGCTTGGAGGACTGGTAGTCGGCGCGGGACAAAACCCGGAAGCCGCCGAACTCCTGCGGAGGTGTTTCACGAAGTTGCTTCATGATGCCGGCCATCTTGTCCATGCCGTCGGTGCCCTCAAAGGTGTAGCCCTTGACCCGGGCAGCATAAACACCGAAGCGGCGGAAGATGTCCTCCAGAGCATCGATGAGGGTCTTACCCTGCTTCTTATAAAATTCTGCCATCTCGCAGATGATCATAGAGCCGTTGACAGCGTCCTTGTCGCGGACATGGCCGCCGGTCAGATAGCCGTAGCTCTCCTCAAAGCCCAGCAGGAAGCGGTCCTCCTCGCCCCTTTCCGCCAGCAGGGTGATCTGCTCGCCGATGTATTTGAAGCCGGTCAGGACGGTGACGACCTGAATTCCATAGCTTTTTGCCACAACATCAACTAGAGGGGTGGAAACGATGGAGCGAACCACGATTGGATTTTTCGGCATGGTGCCTTGTGCGATGCGCTGCTGAGCGATGTAGTCCAGCATCAGCACGCCGATTTCGTTTCCGGTCGGCAGAACATAGTCGCCGTTGTGCTTGACTGCTACGCCGACACGATCAGCATCCGGGTCGGTTGCAAGGACAAGGTCGCCGTTGCATCTGCGGCACAGCTCGATGCCCAGCTGAAGGGTGCTTTTTTCCTCCGGATTCGGGTAAGGGCAGGTCGGGAAATGGCCGTCCGGAAGCGCCTGCTCGGGAACCACTGCCAGATGCTCGATGCCCATGCGGTTGAGGATGCGGCGAACCAGCTTGTTGCCGGTGCCGTTGAGCGGAGTATAAACAACCTTTAAATCACTTTCGGTGACAGGGTCGCGGTTGACACGCAGAGCAAACACACGGTCGAGATACTGGTCCACCAACGAGTCGGGGATGTATTCGATCATGCCGGTGCGCAGACCCTCCTCCAACGAGATGCGCTTGACCCCGTCAAAGATGTCGGTCTTGCTGGCAAGCTCCATGACCTTGGCAGCAGCCTGCGGGTTGAGCTGGCAGCCGTCCTCGCCGTAGGCCTTGTAGCCGTTGTACTGGGAAGGGTTGTGGCTGGCGGTGATGACGATGCCGGCGCTGCAATGCAGCTCCCGAACCGCAAAGGACAGGGTCGGGGTCGGCATCAGCTCGCGGAACAGATAGGCCTTGATGCCATTAGCAGCAAAAACGCGCGCGGTGATGCGGGCAAACTGGTCGCTCTTGATACGGCTGTCGTATGCGATGGCGACGGTAGGGTTATCGTACTGCTGTTTGATATAGTCCGCCATGCCCTGAGTTGCCAGAGCGACGGTATAAATGTTCATGCGGTTGGTGCCGACACCGAGGACGCCGCGCAGTCCGGCGGTCCCGAATTCCAGCATCTTGATGAAGCGTTCCTTGATTTCGTGCTCGTTGCCTTCAATATCCGACATTTCGGCGATCAGGTCCGGGTCTTCCAGCTTTTTCGATTTCCAGATTTGATAGGTGTCCAGATAGTTCACTGCACGTCATCCTTTCTGTTATGCGGTCAGCGCCAAAGGCGTCCGTAATGTTTGGTAAAATGTGTACAAAACGGATAGAGTTCACCTTTATTTTAAGCCTTAACTGTTCATAAGTCAACCAAAATCGGTCGATCCCCATTCACAAGGTGACCTTGTTTTCGGGCATTTCCGAGGTGCTTTTGGATATTTCCGAATATTTCCCGGGAAATCCGAAGGGAAATCCCCCGCAGGTGTAAACTTTTGGCAAACGCTGGGCACCAATGCTTGACCGGATTTTGCCAATCGCTTATAATGGAAGCTGGATACACACAGGCGGCAGGATGCCGCCGCCGGAAAGGTGGCACGGAAAACCAGATGAAACAGGAAAAAAGACGGATACTGGCGCTGCTGCTGGCAGCGATGCTCTGTGTCGGGATGCTGACCGGATGCAGTGCGCTGGATACCTCGCTTCCCAGCACAGAGGAGCAGCAGACAACCAAGACCCGCAAAAAGACCCGTACCGCATCGCCCCAAAAGGCGATTGAACAGATTTATCAGGAGCTTGGCAAACGCATCGGATTGGTGGAGCCAACCGCCGAACAGCTGGAAACAGTGGTCGGGCTGGACCCTGAGGATGTCAAGGAAGCCTATGTCCGCTATGTGGAAGGGGACTTTGGAGCGGACGATGTCTATATCATCCTTCCCAAGGAAGGGAAAAACGAGGACGGAGAGAGCTATCGGGAGCACGTGCTGGCACAGCTCAAGGAGCGCAAGGACAGCCGCACCCGTGAATTTGCCAACTATGATGTCTACAACTCGACCGAGATTGCAGAAAATGCGGTGATTTTTGAGCGCGGCGGATATGTCGTGATGCTCATGCTGGAGGATAACGAGTCGGCACGGCGCATCGTCGAACGCTATATCCCGGAAAAGCTCAACCTCTCCTAACCGGGGAGCCCCCAAAACAGGACATGATTCCACAAAAAATCGGGCATGAAGGCCAAACGGCCTTCATGCCCGATTCTGTTTTGCCCTGTTTTGCTGCCTAGTCCCCTTTCAGCTCACGCAGAACCTTGCAGACAGTATCCACATCGACATTGTTGTCGAGCTCATATTTTTCGTTGCCCAGCATTTTTCTAAATTGCTCGACATTCATGACCGGGTTGTTTTCCCGAACGTTGCTCAGATACATCGGAACATCGGTCTTGGTGCTGACCACCACGATGGCAGTGTCCACCTTCAGGTTGTAAACCTTCTTCTGTGCGATGATGCGGCGGAACATTTCGAGCTTTTTGTCCATCTCGATGACCGGGTTGTTGAAGCGGATTCTCTGCTCCTCATCCACAAAGGTCCATTTTTCCTCCTTGAAGTCCCCGTAGAAATCTCCCTTGCCCTGAAGCGCGGAGACAAAAATCAGGCCGAAAAATCCGACCAGAACGAAGTCGATGGTCTGGCTGCTGCCGTCCAGCTCCATCTCCACGTTTTCCAACAGCTTGAAGTTGTGGGTCGCGGCATAGCGGCGCAGGACAGACTTGACGGTTTTCTTGCCGTAGTTGCCTTTGGAGAAGCGGACGCTCTTGCCCAGATACCAGGCAACGACCACAGCGGCAACCAGCGCAACGAGGATGCAGGTGATGATAAGATTCGAGCTCATAAAACGATTTCCTTCCTGTAGAGAAAATTTCTCCGGTATCGGGCGTCAAAATCAGGACGCCAAGGCCGGTGAACAGATAAAAGTATTGTAGCATATCCACCCGTTTCCGTAAAGAGGAGAGCCGGCAATTTTGGCAGAGTGGAGAAAGGCAGGTATTGTTTTTACTTTAACGAACTAAAGCCTTGTATCGGGGCGGCTTTTATGGTATAGTGGCTTCAGATTAGAAATCCTGAGGGATTGATGCGAAATAGAACGGCCCTGCCGCCCAACCATCAATAAGAGAGGAAGGAAAAAATTGCACCTAAATCACGAGAAAGAAGTCATCGTCATCGGTCATAAGAATCCGGACACCGATTCGATCTGCTCCGCCATCGCCTACGCGGACCTCAAGCAGAAGCTGACCGGAAAAAAATACACGCCGAAGCGCGCCGGAGAGGTCAGCAAGGAGACCGCCTTCGCCTTGTCCTACTTCGGGGTACCGGCTCCGAAGTATCTTGCAGATGTCCGCACCCGCGTGTGTGACATGGAAATCAAGGAGATGCCGGCAGTTGACGGCAAAATCTCCATCAAGCAGGCCTACAGCCTGATGAAGGAAAACGGCGCCAGCACCATCTGCATCACCGACGAGGAGGGCTGCGCGCAGGGACTGATTACCATTTCCAACATCGCGGCATCGGATATGGACGTCTATGACAATCGAATCGTCTCCAAGGCAAAGACCCCGTATGAAAACATCGTGCGGGTGCTCGAGGCAAAGGTCATCTGCGGTGACATCAGCGGCACCTTTGAACAGGGCAGGGTGACCATCGCCGCCAACACTCCCGAGATGATGGTGGACTATGTGGCGGAGCACGACATGGTCGTCATCGGCAACCGCTTCGAATCGCAGTTCTTCTCCATCGAGATGGGAGCCTCCTGCATCATCCTGTGTACCAGCTCCGAGCCGAATGAGACAATCATCGAACGGGCGAAGAACAAGGGCTGTATCATCCTGTCGAGCCCTTACGATTCCTACACTGTGGCAAGGCTGATTAACCAGAGTATGCCAATCGACTTTTTCATGACCACCCACCACATCCTCTCCTTCTCGCTGGAGGACTACACCGACGATGTCAAGGAGGTCATGGCCAAGGAGCGTCACCGCTATTTCCCGGTGCTGGATGAGCATGGCCGCTATATCGGTCAAATCTCCAAGCGCTCCTTCCTGGCAACCGAAAAGAAGCAGGTCATTCTGGTGGACCACAACGAGAAGAACCAGGCAGTGGACGGCGTGGAAAGCGCCGATATTCTTGAGATTATCGACCACCATCGTCTGGGCGGTCTGGAGAGCATCAACCCGGTATTCTTCCGCAACCAGCCGCTCGGCTGTACTGCTACCATTGTCTATCAGATGTTCTGCGAAAGCGGCGTGACCATCGAGCGCTCCATCGCGGGTCTGCTGTGCTCGGCAATTCTGTCCGACACCCTGATGTTCCGCTCTCCGACCTGCACCCAGGCTGATGAGGCGGCGGCACAGGCTCTGGCAGAGATTGCCGGCATCGACATCCCGCAGTATGCCCAGCAGATGTTTGAGGCGGGCAGTGACCTGTCCTCCCGCTCCATCGAGGAAATCTTCTATCAGGATTACAAGACCTTCTCCACTGCCGGAGCCAACTTCGGCGTCGGACAGATTACCTCGGTCAGCGATGCCGGACTGCGTCAGCAGGTTCCTGCGCTTCAGGAGCTGATGCGGGAGAAGGCCCAGAAGGACCCGTCCACCATGCTGTTCTTCCTGCTGACCAACATCATCGAGGAAAGCAGTATCGTGCTGTGCTGCGGAGGACGGGCAGAGGAGATTCTCAAGCAGTCGAACCATCTGGAAGAAATTCCGGCGGAGGGTCTGCTGCTGCCGGGCATGGTCTCGCGCAAGAAGCAGTTTGTTCCGTCCATCATCGCAACCCTTCAGCAATAACGAATCAACTCAGGGGAGTCCGCCAAAAGCCGGACTCCACTTTTTTGGTGTTTTAGGACAATGCCTTTGCGTGCTTTGCCCGAAGGCTCCGGCAGGAGGGAGAGGAGAGCTTCGTTAGAACCGCAAACCGCGCAGGGTTGCAGTCGGGACAGCAGACATCCGCTCAGCTGTCAAGAGGGAAAGTCGCCAAAAAACTGACCAAAAATCAAGGGGAATCCTTGTCGGAAAGGGAGGAGTATTTGGGGACGGGTGTCGGGCGGCGCAGTCCGTATCTGGTGGGAAAGTCCGAATCGGGCAAAGGGGCTTCTACCAGATATTGTGTTCGGGACAGGACAGGGCGCAGGGCAATTCGTAGCTTTGCCTCATTGACTTGCGGCGGCAGCCCGGCTACAATAAAGGCATGGGGCACAAAGGATGCGCCCTCTTTTTATGTTTGCAAGCCAAAGGAGAATGTTCATGATCGACACTATCATCAAGCGCGACGGACGCCATGCAGCCTACGACGTCGAGAAGATTGCCCGGGCAATCTTTCGGGCAGCGACCTCGGTGGGCGGCAAGGATTATCAGACGGCTCAACGGTTGGCACAGCAGGTGGAGCAGCGGTTAGAGGAAACCACCGCCAAGGACCAGCCGCCGACGGTGGAGCAGATTCAGGATATGGTGGAGAAGGTGCTGATCGAGAACGGACACTCCCGCACCGCCAAGGAGTATATCCTCTACCGCGCACAGCGAACCCGGGTGCGGGAGATGAACACCGCCCTGATGAAGGTGTACGAGGACCTGACCTTTAAGAGTGCGGCGGAGAATGACGTCAAGCGGGAGAATGCAAATGTCGATGGCAACACCGCGATGGGCACCATGCTGCGCTACGGCTCGGAGGGTGCGAAGGCGTTCTATGAGATGTTCGTGCTGGACCCGGAGCACGCGCGTGCCCACGACTGCGGCGACATCCACATTCATGATTTGGACTTTTTTTCGCTGACCACCACCTGCTGTCAGATCGACCTGACCCGGCTGTTCGACGGCGGCTTTAACTCCGGATACGGCTATCTGCGCGAGCCGGAGGACATCGCAGCCTATGCGTCGCTTGCCTATACGGCGATTCAGGCCAATCAGAACGACCAGCACGGCGGTCAGAGTGTACCGAAGTTTGACTTCGACATGGCGCCGGGCGTCAGAAAGACCTACCGCAGCAGCTATCGGTGCAATCTGGAAAAGGCGTGTGAGCTGCTGTGTGACGGTCCGTGCGAGCTGGCGGAGCTGTTTGACCGGCTGGAGCAGGAGGGGCTGTCTCCCCGCTTGGAGGACAACGAGCAGTACGACCGGGCAGAGCGGGAGAAGCTGACTGCGGTGCTGGGCTGCACCGAGGAGCAGGCACAGCAGGCTCAGCGCTTTGCACATCGGCACGCCGAGCAGGAAACGCAGGAGGAAACCTACCGGGCGATGCAGTCGCTCATCCACAGCCTGAACACCATGCACTCCCGCGCCGGAGCGCAGACCCCGTTCAGCTCCCTCAACTACGGCACCGACACCTCGCCGGAGGGCAGGCTGGTTATCCGCAGTATCCTGCTGGCGGAGCGGGAAGGGCTGGGACACGGGGAAACCCCGATCTTCCCAATCCATATCTTCAAGGTCAAAGAGGGGGTCAACTATCAGCCGCAGGACCCCAACTACGATTTGTTCCGACTGGCGTGCGAGGTTTCGGCAAAGCGGCTCTTCCCGAATTTCTCGTTTTTGGATGCGCCGTTTAATTTGCAGTATTACCGGGAGGGTCACCCGGAAAGCGAGGTTGCCTATATGGGCTGCCGCACCCGTGTGGCAGCAAACCGCTATGACCCCGAGCGGGAAATCACGACCGGAAGAGGCAACCTCTCCTACACCTCCATCAATCTGCCGCGGCTGGGCCTGCTGGCCGGCAAGAATCTCGACCTGTTTTTTGAGCTGCTCGATGCCAAAATCGATTTGGTTGTCCGACAACTGCTGGACCGGATGCGGATTCAGGGGCAGAAAAAGGTGCTCAACTACCCCTTTCTGATGGGGCAGGGTGTCTGGATGGATTCGGACAAGCTCGGCCCGGACGATGAGGTGGCTCCGGTGCTGCGTCACGGCACGCTGACCATCGGCTTCATCGGGCTTGCCGAGACGCTGGTGGCGCTGATTGGCGAGCACCACGGGCAGAGCGAGTATGCCCAGAATCTGGGACTGGAGATTATCGGCCATATGCACGCGCGGATGCAGACGGCAGGAGAGCGGACGGGACTGAATTTTTCGCTGATTGCTACCCCGGCGGAGGGCCTGTCGGGACGCTTTGTCAAAATCGACCGGGAGCGCTTCGGCTCGATTCCCGGCATCACCGATCGGGACTACTATACCAATTCCTTCCACATCCCGGTCTATTACCCCATCAGCGCCTGCGACAAGATTCGTCTGGAGGCGCCTTACCATGCGCTGACCGACGGCGGCCATATCACCTATGTTGAGCTGGACGGTGACCCTTGCCAGAATATCGAGGCATTTATGCAGCTGGTGCGCTGTATGAAGGAGTCGGGCATCGGGTACGGCTCGATCAACCACCCGGTAGACCGGGACCCGGCCTGCGGCTATACCGGCATCATCGGGGACGAGTGCCCGAAATGCGGCAGGAAGGAAACCCCCGAACAGCCGATGGAGCGCATCCGTCGCATCACCGGATATCTGGTCGGATCGCTCGAGCACTTCAACAACGCCAAACGCGCCGAGGAGCACGACCGCGTCAAGCACGGGATATAAAAGCAGGACAGCACAGGGAGGTCTGTGCTGTCCTTTTTTGTAGGGGGAAGGCAAAAATTTTTCGTTGCCCAAAGCTAGGCCGATGTGCTATAATAAAGTACTGATTCCAAGCAGAAACGATTCTTTTATAATAGAAAGGTGAGATCCCATGGCAGACAACCAGCAGAAGGATATTTCCCGTATCCGCAACTTCTGCATCATCGCCCACATCGACCACGGCAAGTCCACCCTTGCTGACCGTATTCTGGAAAAGACCCAGGCCATCTCTCTGCGTGAGATGGAGGACCAGCTGCTGGACAACATGGAGCTGGAGCGTGAGCGAGGCATTACCATCAAGGCGCGTGCGGTCAAGACCCAGTACACCGCCAAGGACGGACACACATACGACTTCAATCTAATCGATACTCCGGGACACGTGGACTTTAACTATGAGGTTTCCCGTTCGCTGGCTGCCTGCGAGGGTGCGCTGCTGGTGGTGGATGCCTCTCAGGGAATCGAGGCACAGACCTTGGCAAACACCTATCTTGCGGTCGAGCATGACCTGGAGGTTGTGCCGGTTATCAACAAGGTTGACCTGCCCAGCGCCAACCCGGATATGGTCTGCCACGAAATCGAGGACATCATCGGCATCCCGGCTCTGGATGCACCGCGCATCTCGGCCAAGACCGGACTGAATGTAGACGAGGTGCTCGAGCGCATCGTGACCGACATCCCGGCTCCGTCCGGCGACCCGGACGCTCCGCTTCAGGCGCTGATTTTTGACTCCTACTACGACAGCTACAAGGGTGTTATCGTATATATCCGCGTGATGCAGGGCACTGTCCGTCCCGGCGACGACATCCGCATGATGGCAACCGGCGCAGAATTCCATATTGTGGAGGTCGGCTGCATGGGTCCGACCACTCTGGTCCCGTCCTCCAGCCTGTCTGCCGGAGAGGTTGGCTATATCACCGCAAGCATCAAGAGCGTGAAGGATACCGTAGTCGGCGACACCGTGACCCATGCGGATGCACCAGCCAAGAAACCGCTGGCAGGCTACCGTCAGGTTAACCCGATGGTGTTCTGCGGCATCTATCCGGCGGACGGCGCGAAGTACCCCGACCTGCGGGATGCGCTGGAAAAATTGCAGCTCAACGACGCCTCCCTCTCCTTTGAACCGGAGACCTCCAAGGCGCTGGGCTTTGGCTTCCGATGCGGATTTTTGGGACTGCTGCACATGGAAATCATTCAGGAACGTTTGGAGCGGGAATTTAATCTCGACCTCATCACCACCGCTCCGAGCGTAATTTACAAGCTGAACATGACCGACGGAACCACCATGATGATCGACAACCCGACCAACTACCCTGACCCGTCGGACATCGAATCGGCGGAGGAGCCGTATGTCAGAGCCAGCATCTTTGCGCCGGCTTCCTACATCGGCACCATCATGGAGCTGTGCCAGGAGCGCAGAGGAACCTACAAGGATACCAAGTATCTGGACACCGACCGTGTGGAGCTGCACTACGAGCTGCCGCTCAACGAAATTGTCTATGACTTTTTTGATGCGCTCAAATCCCGCACAAAGGGCTATGCCTCCTTTGACTACGAGATGTCGGGCTATCAGGTCTCCAAGCTGGTCAAGCTGGATATCATGATCAGCGGCGATGTGGTCGATGCGCTGTCCTTCATCGTTCATGCCGACCGTGCCTACTCCCGCGGACGCAAGATGGCAGAGAAGCTCAAGGAGAACATCCCGCGGCAGATGTTTGAGGTGCCGATTCAGGCGGCAATCGGCGGAAAGATCATCGCGCGAGAGACGGTCAAGGCCTTCCGCAAGGACGTTCTTGCCAAGTGCTACGGCGGCGATATTTCCCGTAAGCGCAAGCTGCTGGAAAAACAGAAGGAAGGCAAAAAGAGGATGCGTCAGCTGGGCTCGGTGGAGGTTCCGCAGGAGGCCTTCATGGCGGTGCTCAAGCTGGACGAGTAAGCACCCGACAGCACCCCGCAACCCCCAAAAAACAACAAACCGGACAGATGGCTCCAAGGAACCGTCTGCCCGGTTTTTGCTGTTCTGAAATGGAGATTATGCCTGCTCCTCGGAGGGGACCGCAGCGGCAGCCTCCTGATAGAGTCTGCCAAGCCTGCCGCGGTAGCCGTCCTTCCAAGGCTTGTTGCGCCCGTAGAAATGGACGATGGCGGTGTGCTGGCGAACCCAATCCAAATCGAGCTTTTTGCCGCGCGGCTGGTGCAGGTTGTGCAGGCGCAGGTACTTGTCGCCCAGATTGTAGATGAGCGGGTCCAGAAAGCGGATGCGCCCTGCGTAGAGGGTATTGAGAATATCCTGGTCCGGCAGCAGAAGGGTGCGGCGGTGCTGGCGGATAAAGCGGAAAATCTGCTGAGGGTCCTGCTCGGTGCGCAGGAGGCTCAGGTTCATCATCATGACACCGGAATTGATGTAGCGGTCCTGCTCGCCGAGGTGGAGGCGGCGCTGGTTAAAGCGGCGGAAGCTGCGGCTTTCAATGTGGGAGGCAGCAGCGAACAGGCAGGTGCCGAAGTCAATCTGGTACAGCTCACGCAGGGAGTGCAGCACCACCAAGTCCGGGTCGAGGTAGAGGATGCGGTCAAGCTGCTCGGGGAGGTACTGGGCGGCAAACAGGCGGTAGTACATCTCGCGGGGATAGCGGTCGGAGATGGGTGCATCTGACAGCGACTCCTGCGGAACCCGAACATTGACAAATTCGGTGCGCGGGATGACAGTGTTGAGCCGGAGAAAGTCCTCGTCGGTCAGGCTGTCGTGTGCGACATAGACGGTAAAGACACCGTTGGGGTCGGACTGGGACAGCGAGTAGAGCATGGTGGTCAGTACCGAAAGGTAGTTGCGGTCGAGGGTGACCAGGACATTGTACGAAAACATCTGGGGCATGGTAGGGTTCCTCCTCTGATAATCTGGTCGGAATGTTAAGCGTGGGGAAGCTCCGGCTCGCAGAACAGCTCCAGAAAGCTGCGGGCAGGGTCGGTGAGATATTCCCCTTTTTTGCAGATGGCAGCGATGCGGGTGGTCAGCTTTGGCTGGGCCAGCTCGTGGAAGGTCAGGTTCTGGTGCGGCATGATGCGCCATGCGGACTGCGGAACCACCGCGATGCCAAGCCCGGCCTCCGCCCACATCATGGCGGTGCGGGCGTCGTCGGCAATACAGAAAATCTGGGGAGAGATTTCCTCCTCGGCAAAGGCTTCGGTGAGCAGCAGCTCGAAGCGGCGGTAGAGGATGAGCGGGCAATCCCGCAGGACAGACAGAGCAATCGCACCCTGCGGCGCCGAGGCAGGGAAAAGGGAGGGTGCACCGGCGGCAATCATCGGCTCCTCGAGCAGGTAGTGACATTCCACCTGCTCGTTGTGGAAGGGGGTGCGGACGACTGCGACCTCGATGACACCGGCATCGAGCATTTCGAGCAGCTCGAAGGTGTTGCCCTCGTGGATGGCAAAGCTCAGCTGAGGGAAGCGTCGGTGGAACTCGGGGATGCGCCAGTCCAGCAGAGAGGCTCCCGAGGAGGAGACGGTGCCCAGATGGAGCGTTCCGCTGTAGCCGGAGGCCATCGCCAACAGCTCCTTTTTGGCAGACCAGGTCAGCGACAGGATGCTTTGGGCGCGCTTGTAGAGCAGACGGCCGGCATCGGTCAGGGTGATGCAGCGCGGCCCGCGCTGTACCAGCTGAAGGTTCAGCTCCTCCTCGAGCAGCTTGAGCTGGTGGCTCAGCGGCGGCTGGGAGAGATGGAGCTTCTTGGCGGCGGCGCTGATGCTGCCCTCCTCAACGATGGTGGTGAAGTACAGCAGCTGTCGGACATCCATCGGGAAAAACCTCCTTGGCAGGTGTATCTAAAAAAGCTATAGGAATCATAGAAATAAAATATATTTTATTTATCTCAAAATGTGTTATAATCATATCACCAACAGATGAACGATGCAATGGAGGAAATGAGAAAAGAATGTTAAAGTTTACAAAATACCTCAAGCGCTTCTGGAAGGAGGTCCTCATCGGGCCTGTCTTCAAGCTGACCGAGGCAATCTTCGAACTGATTGTCCCACTGGTCATGGCAAAAATCATCGACGTGGGAGTGGCAAACGGCGACCGGGACTATGTCCTGAAGATGGGCGGCGTGATGATCCTCTTAGGCTTGGTAGGGTTGGGCTGTGCGCTCATCTGCCAGTACTGTGCGGCGCGTGCCAGCCAAGGCTTTGGAACGGTGGTGCGCTCGGAGATGTTCCGGCACATCAACAGCCTGTCCCACGGGGAAATCGACCAGATTGGAACCCCTTCGCTCATCACCCGCATCACCAACGATGTTAACCAATTACAGCTGGCGGTGGCAATGCTCATCCGACTGGTGGTGCGTTCGCCCTTCTTGGTGGTGGGTGCAACGGTGATGGCGCTGATTCTGGACTGGAGACTTGCCTGCATCTTTTTGATTGCAGGCCCGCTGGTGGCTCTGGTGCTCTATCTGATTATGAGCCGATCGATTCCGTACTATCGGCTGATTCAGCGCAAGCTGGACCGCATCTCGCTGATTACCCGCGAAAACCTGACCGGCGTGCGGGTCATCCGGGCGTTTTCCTGTCAGGAGCAGGAGAAGGAACGGTTTGAGGAAGCCAGCACTGACCAGATGAACACCTCCATTACGGTCGGAAAAATCTCGGCTCTGCTCAATCCGCTGACCAGCGTGATTGTCAACCTTGCCATCGTGGCAGTGGTCTGGTTCGGCGGCCTCCGGGTCAATGTCGGCGGAATGACCCAAGGCGAGGTCATCGCATTTGTCAACTATCTCAACCAGATTCTGGTTGCCATGATCATGGTGGCAAACCTCATCATCATCTTTACCAAGGCGGCGGCTTCGGCGGTGAGGGTGAGCGAGGTGCTTGAAACCGAAAGCTCGATTGTCAACCGCACCATGACCCCGGTGGAGGAACAGACAGGCGCTTCGGCGATTGCCTTTGATGAGGTGAGCTTTGTCTATCCGGATGCCGGCGACTATTCGCTGGAGAACATCTCTCTGGAGATTCGTAAGGGAGAGACGGTCGGCATCATTGGCGGTACCGGCTGCGGAAAATCCACCCTGATCAGCCTGATTCCGCGGTTTTATGATGCCTCCAAGGGAATGCTGCGGGTGGACGGCGTGGATGTGCGGGACTATCCGATCAGCCAGCTGCGCCACAAAATCGGACTGGTGCCGCAGAAGGCAGTCCTGTTTTCGGGAACGCTGCGGAAAAATATGCAGTGGCAGAAGGAAGATGCCACCGACGAGGAAATCTGGACCGCACTGGAAATCGCACAGGCGGCAGAGTTTGTCCGCAAGTTGCCGGATGGCTTGGATACCATCATTTTGCAGGGCGGAAAAAATCTGTCCGGCGGACAGAAGCAGCGACTGACCATCGCAAGAGCCTTGGTGGGCGCGCCTGAAATCCTGATTCTGGACGACAGCGCAAGCGCGCTGGACTTTGCGACCGATGCGGCACTGCGTCAGGCAATCGCACGGTTTTCGGAGCAGAAGGAAGGCGGCATGACAGTGCTGATTGTTTCGCAGAGGGCGAACACGGTGCGGTATGCCGACCAGATCGTGGTGCTGGACGACGGCAGAATTGCCGGAAAGGGCACCCATGAACAGCTGCTGGAGCAGTGTGAAGAATATCAGGAAATCTACTGGTCGCAGAATGAGCGGGACGAGGACGGAAAAGGAGGAGAGAGATAAGATGGATATGGAAAAAAGAAGCGATATCCTCAAGCGAATCCTCAGCTTTTCCAAGCCGCACCTATGGTATCTGGCGGCAGGACTGGTGAGCGCGGTGCTGAGCGTTTCCCTGACCCTGTACACCCCGATTCTGATTGGACAGGGCATCGACCAGGTGCTGGCGCCGGGGAAGGTCTATTTTGAACAGCTGGTTCCAATCCTGTGGAAGCTGGTGGGAGTTGCGGCGGCAGCGGCGCTGTTCCAGTGGCTGATGACCCTGTGCACCAACATGGTGACCTACAAGACGGTGCGGGATTTGCGGATAGCGGTGTTCAACAAAATTGAGCAGGTTCCGATTTCCTGCATCGACAGCCGTTCCCACGGCGATATCATCAGCCGAATCATCAACGACATCGACTCGGTGTCTGACGGCTTATTGCAGGGCTTTTCCCAGCTGTTCTCCGGCATCATCACCATTGCCATCACGCTGGGCTATATGCTGACCCTCAACTTCAAGGTGGGACTGGTGGTGGTCGTGCTGACCCCTCTGTCCCTGTTTGTGGCTTCCTTTATCGCGCGCCATTCCTTTGATATGTTCCGCAGACAGAGCGCCATCAAGGGCCAGCTCAGCGGCTACATCGAGGAGATGATTGGCAACCAGAAGGTGGTCAAGGCCTTCGGCTACGAGCAGCGTGCCGAGGAGGAATTTGACGCCATCAACCACGAGCTGTACTATGTGGGAGCCAAGGCACAGTTCTACTCCTCGCTGACCAACCCCTGCACCCGATTTGTCAACGGCGTGGTGTATGCGGCGGTTGCCATCTTTGGCGCACTTTCCTGCATCGGCGGCGGATTTTCAGTCGGAACCCTGTCGAGCTTTTTGACCTATGCAAACCAGTACACTAAGCCGTTTAACGAAATCTCCGGCGTTGTGACCGAGTTGCAGACCGCCCTTGCCAGTGCCAAGAGGGTGTTTGCGGTCATCGACGAGCCAGCCGAGGAGCCGGACGCAGAGGATGCAACCCATCCGACCAGCTGCGAAGGCTCGGTGGAAATCGATCATGTGAACTTTTCCTATGATGAGGAGCATCCGCTGATTCGGGACTTTAACCTGAAGGTACAGCCCGGTCAGAGAATCGCCATCGTCGGCCCGACCGGCTGCGGAAAGACCACGATGATCAACCTCCTGATGCGCTTCTACGACACGAATCAGGGAGAAATCCGGGTGGACGGACAGCCTGTCAAAAAGATTGGACGCAGTGCGCTGCGTTCGCTGTACGGCATGGTGTTGCAGGATACCTGGGTCTTTAAGGGCTCGGTACGGGACAACATCGCTTACGGCAAGCCGGATGCCTCCGATGAGGAGGTCATCGCTGCGGCTAAGGCTGCCCATGCCCACAGCTTTATCCAGCGTCTGCCGCAGGGCTACGACACCATCCTGGCGGAGGACGGCGGCAACATCTCGCAGGGTCAGAAGCAGCTGCTGTGCATCGCACGTGCCATGCTGACCAAGCCTTCGATGCTGATTCTGGACGAGGCAACCTCGAGCATCGATACCCGAACCGAAATCAGAATCCAGAAGGCCTTTGCTCAGATGATGAAGGGTCACACCAGCTTTGTGGTGGCGCACCGACTTTCCACCATCCGAGAGGCGGACTGTATTCTGGTCATGCGGGACGGACAGGTCATCGAGCAGGGTACTCACGAGCAGCTGTTGGAGCAGAAGGGATTTTACCATCAGCTGTACTACAGCCAGTTTGTCCAGACGGTTGCGGAATAACAGAACAGAACAAAAAAGAGGAACGAATCGGGGGATTCGTTCCTCTTTTGCGTATCGGGGCTTGCGTCAGTTTTCGGCGATGACGACCTGAATCTCGCCGATGTTGGCCTGACCGATGACATAGAGGGTGTACATCACGCCGCGGCGCACCTGCATGGAGAGGGAGAGCAGCGGGTCCAGCTCGCCGTAGCCGGGTAAGTAACGCTCGCTGATGTGGTAGGAGCTGTCGTCCAGCTCGACATCGACGATGCGTGGCTCGATGCGGGAGGGAGTGTTTGCCAGCAGGAAGCTGTAGCTGCCCGGACGCAGGCGGCGGGAGAGGGTGGCTTCCTTATAGCGGACATCGGAGAAGAGGGTGCGCCCGTCGGGGAGCAGCAGGTCCAGCGCCGTGTCACCCAGCAGAAGGTTTGCCATGCGGATGCAGGCGAAGCCGCCGAGCTGGCCGGAGCAGGAGGCATCGTTGATGGTGACCAGCTCCAGTGCGCCGCTGGAAGCGTTGTTGACGACGGCAAAGGTCAGGGTGTCACCTGCGTGGAAGGCCACCGTCTTTCGGAGCAGAACGGTGCGGCCAGTGCGCGCATTGATTAGGCTGATACTGCGAAAGCCTTCGGAGTAGCAGAAGTAGGGAGAGAAGTTTCCGAAGGAGAGATTGGAGGCGACACGCTGGGAGCCGACGCTGATGTTGATGGGCCCTGCCTGCACAGCGGCATGGAAAAAGCGCACCCGGCAGATTTTACTGGACGGCTGGTAGCTGGGCTGGCTGACGGGCGGTACCGGACTTGGGAAGATGGGGAGCGGCAGAGGACGGTTGTTGTCGGGGTAGACAGCACCGCCGCTGCCATCTACATCGGGGAAGCTGGGCAGGGGCTGAGGAGCGTCGCCGTCTACAACGGCACCTGCGCTGCCGTCCGCATCGGGGAAGCTGGGCAGGGGCTGGGGAAGGTCAGTCAAGCGTTCGGAAAAATTGTCCTGATTCATAACACGCAACCTTTCTGGAAAAGAAGTGAGGGAAATCCCTTCATTTCAGGATATGACCGAGGGAGGATTTTTGTCCCTGAGCCAAGAGCGCGCAGAAGGCAGGGCGGGACATTGTGAAACTGCACAGTTTTAGAAAAAGAATTTGGGCGGGTTATTGACAGGCGGCGGTTTTTGTGTCAATCTAAAGCTGGGTTCGTTTTGAATTTAACGCAAAGTTTGAACAAGAGGAAGGGCGGTGATTCCGTGACGCCAACATCCAAGGAAGAAAGCAAGCAGCGGATTCAGCTGATTGTGGTGTCTGCGGCGCTGATGATTGTGGTGGCACAGCTGAACATCAACCTCATCATCAATGGATTTAAGATTTCTCTGGCAGTCATCTGTCTGCCGATTTTTGCCTTTTTGTTTTCCAATTTCCCGGTACTGCCGGTGACCCTCATCACGGCACCGGGAATCCTGCTGGTGCGGTGTCTGGTGGAGTGGCTCAACGACAGAACCCCGATGCCGGACCTGATGGCCTATGCGCCGGAGATGGTGTTCTATCTGTGCTACGGCGGGCTGTTTGCATTGTATGCAAGTCAGGTCAGCTTCGCGCGGTTTCGGCCCCGTCAGGTGCTGCCGCTGATTGGAATCGACTTTGTCTCCAATATGGCGGAGATGGTGGTGCGGGTGGACTTGAATGCCTTTCAGGGCGATGTGCTGCTGCGGCTGCTCATCGTTGCGCTGGGCAGGACGGCGTTGGCGGGGATTTTTTTGACAGCGCTGGATGCCTACGGGGTGTCCATCCTCAAGAAGGACGACCACATCCGCTATCGCAAGCTGCTGCTGCTGACCTCTCAGCTCAAGAGTGAAATCATCTGGATGAACAAAAACACCTCCCGCATCGAGGAGACGATGGCGGTTTCCTACAGCCTGTACAACGAGCTGGAGCAAATCGAGGACCCGCGGGCACGGGCACTGGAGCAGAAGGCGCTGACGGTAGCCAAGGATATTCACGAAATCAAGAAGGAATACTACCTGATTATGAACGGAATCTCGGCGGCGCTCAACAACGACCAGGAAGAGAGCGGGATGTGGCTCAAGGATATTTTCGTGGTGATGCAGGAAAGCGTCCGCCACCTGTTTGGGGACTACGGGCAGAACCTGAAAATCGAGACCTCGCTGGGGAAAAACTTTTACACGGACAAGCACTACGGGCTGATGTCGGTGCTGCGAAACCTCATCAACAATGCCGCCGAGGCTGCCGGAGATCGTCCGGCGCAGGTGCTGCTTTCCGAGCGGGAGGAGGGGTCGGACTATCTGTTCATCGTCCATGACGACTGCGGCGGCATCGACCCGGAATATCTGCCGACCATCTTTACACCCGGCTTTTCGACCAAAATCAATTTTGAGACCGGTCAGGTCAGCCGCGGATTGGGGCTGAGCTTGGTCAAGGACATCGTGGAAACGCAGCTGGGCGGCAGCATCACCGTCAAATCCCAGAACGGCTGCACCGACTTTATCATCAAAATACCAAAAGAAAATGTGGAGGTATCGGTCAAATGAAAATTTACCTCATCGATGACGACGCAAGCGTCTGCAATATTTTGAAGATTATCATCCAGCAGAAGAAGCTGGGTGAGGTGTGCGGAACTGCCTCCAACGGGGTGGACGCACTGGAGGATTTGGCGTATGTGACGCCGGACATTGTCATCGTTGATCTGCTGATGCCGGTGATGGACGGCATCCACTTTGTGAAAAAGGCACGGGAGCAGTATCCGGACATCAGCTTTATCATGCTCTCGCAGGTCAGCAGCAAGGAGATGATTACACAGGCATACGAGTGCGGGGTCACCTTCTTTATCCAGAAGCCGGTCAACGGCGTCGAGGTGGTGCGGGTGCTGACCAATGTGATCGACTCCATCCAGATGCGGCGCACCTTCAATCAGATGCAGTCGCTGTTCCTCAAGGACGGTCAGCCTGCCTCGGGCAGCGCTCCGGTGGCGATGCCGAATCTTCAGCTGGCTTCGGAGCAGCCGGAGGAAAAGCCGCACATCCGCCGACTGCGCTCCATTCTGCAAAAGCTGGGAATCATCGGAGAGAGCGGCAGCAGCGACATCATCACGCTGGTGGACTATATGATTGAGCAGGGGCCGGAATCGGGCAAATTCACCGTTTCCGAGCTGTGCAGCAAATTTAGCCCCGGCAACGCAAAATCGATGGAGCAGCGCATCCGCCGTGCCGTCAATGCGGGGCTGACCAATCTGGCGAATATGGGCATCGAGGATTATTCCAACGATACCTTCCACGATTTTGCAGGCTCGATTTACAGCTTTGAGCAGATTCGCAAGGAGATGGATTATATCCGGGGACGCTCCGACAGCCACGGCAAGGTATCGCTCAAGAGCTTTTTGAACTCGCTGGTCTTTTACTGCACCAATTCATAACAAGAGGAAAAGCCGGTCCGAAGGGACCGGCTGTTTTTTGCGCGCGGGAGGAAAACCTTTGTACCTGAGGGACAAAGAGAGGCGGGAGAGAAACAGGCTGAAATGGAGTCGAACGGGTCAAAATCGGGATGAAACCAAGAAAACGGCTCGGAACGGGCTGGTAGAGTGTAGAGAAATGTGGAATAAACTTATGCAAAATAACGAAGCAGGTATTTCCGACAAACAAGAAAATCGGGATTTTCTTTGTACATAGCGCCGATGACTATCGCTTATAGCTAAACAAGATAACCAAAGATGCGTTTTTTGGTGTTTTTGCAAAATGATTTTTTGTAACTTTTTGTAGTTTTATAAGACCTGCCCCTATAATCAAGGCATAAACATTACACAATGACACGCAAACAAACGAAAATGTAGGAATATTTTTTGTATGGAGGTTTTTACTCATGTTGACGATTCTTTCCGGAGTAGGACTGCTGCTCCTGACACTCGCAGTATTTTCTCTGTTCAGCCTCAAGTTTCCAAAGGGAAGCGCAGCCATGTCCGGCATGGCAAATGCCGCAGTTGCTTCCTTCCTGATTGAAGCAGTACACAAATACATCACCGGCGACCTGCTGGGTATCGCATTTTTGGGTGAAGTCGGTGCAACCGCAGGCAGCTTGGGCGGCGTTGCAGCAGGCATCATGGTTCCGCTGAGCATGGGTGTGAACCCGGTCTTTGCAGTAGTAGGCGGTCTGGCTTGTGGCGGCTACGGAATCCTGCCAGGCTTCATTGCGGGCTACATCATCGGTCTGGTTGCTCCTTACATTGAGAAATATCTGTCGACCGGTCTGGACATCATCCTGGGCTCCCTGACCATCGCTCCTCTGGCTCGACTGATTGCCGTTGCAGTTGACCCGGCTGTCAACAGCGTTCTGGGCACCATCGGCGCTACCATCACCGCAGCAGCAGATCAGTCCCCGGTTGTAATGGGCTTCCTGCTGGGCGGCATCATGAAGATGATCTGCACCTCTCCGCTGAGCTCGATGGCTCTGACCGCAATGCTGGGCATGACCGGTCTGCCAATGGGCATCGCAGCAATCGCTTGCTTCGGCGGTTCCTTCACCAACGGCATGATCTTCCACAAGATGGGCTACGGCGACAAGAGCAACGTCATCGCAGTTATGCTCGAGCCTTTGACCCAGGCACACATCATCACCGCACATCCAATTCCGATCTTTGCATCCAACTTCTTTGGCGGCGGTCTGGCAGGTCTGGCAGCAGCAATGCTGGGCATTGTCAACAACGCTCCCGGCACTGCTTCCCCAATCCCGGGCCTGATTGCTCCGTTCGGCTTTAACCCGGCAGGCAAGGTTGTTCTGGCTTTGGTGCTGGCAGCAGCAGGCGGCCTGGTTGCAGGCTATGTCGGCGGCGAGGTATTCAGCCGTCTGGAAAACCGCAAGAGTGCGCCGGTTGTTTACGGCGACCCTCTGGCAGGAGACGACGAGGAAGAAGTACTGGCATAATCCCATCCAAAATAGAAAGTACAAAAAAAGCTGTAACCGTCTCGGTTACAGCTTTTTTTTATGTCATTCAAGATTCCTGCCCGGACAGGCAGAGGGTGAGCGATTTGGAGTCGGTGCGGTCGCACAGCAGGTGGTAGAGCATGACGCCGGCAAGCTGCTCTTTGCGGGCGAAGTCGGCCTTCTGCCGAACCAGCTGTGGAGAATTAAACCAGAAGTTTCCGGCAAGGTTGGGGTCGTCCGGTGAGATGGTGTCCGGGTCGATGTCCCGATAGAGAAGCCACTGGGCAGAGCCGTCCAGCGGTCTGCCGTAGGCAGGGATGCCCAGAATCAGCTGGTCGGAGGAAAAGCCCATCGACCGAAAGAAGGAAACAGCCTCCTGCGCGGTCTGTAAGGTGCTGTGACAGCCGTTCTGGTCAAATTGGTCATAAGCCATGATGTTGACGAAATCGACCGCAGACGCCAACGCAGAGGCTTCCTGCTCGGACAGAGAGAGCGGCTGCGGGTAAAGCGCCAGCGAGAGCGTCTTGTCCCCGAGCTTGGCATGAAGCCTTGTGAGGAAATCGGCAAAATCCTGCCATTCCTCCGGCTGCGGAAACTCCCAATCGATGTCGATGCCGGAGAGCTGATACTCGTCGGCAAAGTCTGCCACCGTCTGCGCCAGAGCTTCGCGCTGTTCCTCGGTGGCAAGGGTCTGACCGGCAGCTCCTTCCCGAATCAGCGCACCCTTGGGATTGACCGTACACCACAGGTCGATGGTCGGTTGAAGGGTCTGGACGGTTTGGAGCCATTCCGAAGAAATCGCAAGCTCGCCGTCCTGATTCCAATAAACTCCGGTGTTAAGGATGACAGCGTCGAGCGCCGCCAGCTGCTCCCGATAGTCCGAAAGCAGAGAGTCGGTCTGCGCGGGAACGGCATTGACCGGCAGGTAGGCAAGCCGCAGAAAGGAGGTTGGCTGTGGCTGGTCATCGGGCTGGGCGGGGAGGTCATCTTCTGTCGGGGAATCCTCTGCTTCGTCGGATATTTCCGAGGAAATATCTGCGGGGAGCTTGATTTCCTCTGAGCTGGGTGAGGTGGTTCTGATACAGCCGGTCAGCAAAAGCAGACTGAGAAGAAGGCAGGAAAGTTTCCTCATGCCAACACCTCCTGACGGGGTTCCAGAATCTGCGGACAGCTGCGGGCATAGTGGAACAGATACTGCTGGGCAATCCCCCAATAGCCCTGTGTGCAGTCCGGCAGTCCCTGCGGATACAGGGAGGAAAAGACACGCTTCATCCAAACATCCATCGGGCAACATTCCAGACGGTAACAGCCGAACAGAAGGGTGCAGTCGGCAACCTTCGGCCCGACCCCACAGATGGTCATGAGCTGCTGCCGTGCCTGCTCCAGAGGAAGGGAGCGAACCGCATCAAAATCGACCTGACCGGAATGGACGCGGCGCGCGGCATCCAGCAGATAGCGGGCACGAAATCCACAGCGCAGGACAGCGAGGTCCGCTTCGGTGGCGGTTGCCAGCGTTTGGGCAGAGGGGAAGGAAAAACAGCCCTCGCCCAGCGGCTGACCGAAGGTTTCGCACAGGCGGCGGACAATGCCGCGGATGCGGGGAATGTTGTTGTTCTGGCTGATGATGAAGCAGCACAGCGCCTCCCAGCCGTCCTGACGCAGGATACGGATGCCGGGAGCGTACTGAATGGCTTGACGCAGGATGGGGTCCTGCGACAGCTGCGCCTTGATGCGGGAGTAGTCGGTGTCGAGGTCAAAGTAATTGCGCCAGAAGGACTCGAACTGCTCGGCATCGACCCCATGAAACAGCAGGGAGCCGTTTTGGTGCTGGGAAATGGTCAGGCGGTGGTCACCGGCCCAGCCCTGCCAAGTCTGGCACAGTCCGTCCAGAGCGTCCGAGACCGGGATGGGCGAGAAGGTAAAGCACTGGCCGCAGTCAAGGATTTGGGACAGGGAAAAATCCTGCACTCCCTCGACGAGCAGCCCGTGTTCCAGTTGGGTTGTGTGCAGCGGAATGGGACTCACCTCCAAACGGGATTAAGGCCGGCTCTGATAGCCCTTACGGGGCTTGCGGAAGGAATTCTTTTGATCGCCCTTCCAGTCGGCTTTTCTGTCGGTTTTCTTGTCGTTCTTCCAGTCGGCTTTTCTGTCGGTTTTCTTGTCGTTTTTCCAGTCAGATTTTCTGTCAGATTTCTTGTCGTTCTTCCAGTCAGATTTTCTGTCAGTTTTTTTGTCGCTCTTCCAGTCGTTCTTCTTGTCGTAGGAGGCAAAGCGGTCGGCATAGGAGGACTTTTTGTGCGGAGCGTGTCCGGACTTGGAGCTGCCCTTCTGGTAGCCGCCGGATGGTTTGCCACGGAAGGAGCGTTCACCTCCCTGAGCGCCCTTCTGGCCGCCGCGGTGGGAACGCTCGGAATCGGTGCTGCCCTTGCGCGGATTGCCCTGACGGGCAGGGGATTTCAGGACGCTGGTGCTGACCTTGTGGCCGTTGATGCGGCAGTCCTGCATCGCGGCAAGAACCTCCTCGGCCTGCTCCTGCGGAATCTCGACGGTGGTGTTGTCCTCGAAAATCTCAATCTTGCCGATGTCTCTGCCGGACAGAGCGGTGCGCTCGGCAATCGCTCCGACGATGAAGTTTGGAACGATGCGGACATTGTGTCCGACATCCAGCATCAGCTTGACATAGTCGCGGGGAGAGCGGCGCTTGTTTTCGCGGTTGATGCCGCGGGCATCCGGCAGATTTTGCAGGCGACTGCCGTACAGCAGTTCCAGAGCGGCTGCGGCAAGCTGTTCTGCGGTGTAGGCAGGAGCGCAGCCATCCTCGGCACTCAGCAGCTCCTGCACCATGGTCAGGTAGGGGAACTCCTCCTTGCCGGAAAGCAGGGCACGCAGGGTGTCGGCACTTTCCTGATTCTGCTTCTGGCGGATTTCCTCCGGCATCGGAACCGGGCGTTGCTGCACATCTGCGCGTGCGATGCGGGCAATCTGCTCCATCTGGCGCAGCTGGAAGCGACCACAGCACAGGGTGAAGGCGCTTCCGCTTTTTCCGGCGCGTCCGGTTCGTCCGATTCGATGGACATAATATTCGGCATTCTGCGGAATGTCGTAGTTGAACACGCAGTTGATGTCATCGACATCGATGCCGCGGGCGGCAACATCGGTTGCAATCAGCAGGGAGGTTCTGCCTGCCTTGAAGGCATCCATCACGACGGTGCGCTGGGATTGCTTGAGGTCGCCGTGCAGGCCCTCGGCCTTGAAGCCGTGGTCGATGAGCCACGAGGACAGCTCCTCGACCATCCGCTTGGTGTTGCAGAATACAATCGCGCGGGATGGCTGATAGTAGTGGAGCAGCAGCGCCAGTGCGTCGTTCTTTCTGCCGGTTGGGATGTCGTAGCAGCTCTGCTCGATGCTGTTGAGTGCCACCTGAGATTTGTTAATCTCGACCAGCTGAGGGTCTTTCTGGTAATTGTCAATCAGCTTCATAATCTCCTGCGGCATCGTCGCAGAGAACAGGACGGTCTGTCGCTCGGCAGGAGCTTGGGTGAGGATGGTTTCGATGTCCTCACGGAAGCCCATGCTGAGCATTTCATCCGCTTCGTCGAGGATGACCAGCTTGAGGGCATCGAGCTTGAGGGTGCGGCGGCGCAGGTGATCCATCACTCTGCCCGGAGTGCCGACGATGATGTTGGCATCCTTGAGCTGGACAATCTGGCGCTCAATGGGCGCACCGCCGTATACCGCGCAGGTGCGGACACCGTGCAGGTAACGGGAAAGTTTTTTGAGCTCCTCGCAGGCCTGAACCGCCAGCTCGCGGGTTGGACAGAGCAGCAGCACCTGTGCTAGACGGCGGTCTTGGTGAGGGTCAACCATCTGGATGGCAGGGATGCCGAAGGCAGCGGTTTTGCCGGTGCCGGTCTGGGAGCGTCCAACCACATCATGTCCTTCGAGGATGAGCGGGATGCTCTGGGACTGGATTGGGGTGGGCTCGGAAAATCCCATCTCGCCGATGGCGCGCAGGATCTGGGGGTCGATGGGAAGGGATTCGAATAAGTTCTGATTCATAGAGGTCCTTTCTTACAATCGTTCATATCGGTCTATATCATAATCTCAAATAGTGTATCACCAGCGCACGAGCCGTGTCAATCTATCCGGAGGATGCAAAAATTGCTTTGGAAGAAACGGGAGAACTGACAAATATTCCGACTAAAATTTGGTGAAAACTGAATAATTTCGAAAAAGAGATTGACAAATCGTGCTACATTGGTAATAATTATAAAAGTGGATGAATCAAAATAAAACCTGCAACTTGAGAGAGGGAGCGGGTTGGAAGCGGGTGAACGTATGTTTGACAAAATGAGAAGATTGCCGGATGCTGAGCTTGAGGTTATGAAGGCAATCTGGGACAACACACCGCCAATGTCGACCAATGACGTTATGAAGGTAGTGAGCAACGAGAAGAACTGGAATATCTCGACGCTGCTGACACTGCTTTCCCGTTTGATTGACAGAGGGTTCCTTTCCTCGGAGAAGCGCGGAAGGGAAAGAATCTACTATCCTCAGGTAGAGCGAGAGGCATACATGGAGTATGAGACCAAGAACTTCCTGCAAAAGCTGCACAAGAACTCCTTCATGAGTCTGGTCAACACCCTGTATGACAACAACGACCTGTCCGAGCAGGACATGGACGAGCTGGCTCAGTGGCTGGAGGATAAGAAGAACAGCTAGCAGCGGGGCTCGGCTGAGCATCAGTGCAATAAAAAAACACCGGAAGCTTCCGGTGTTTTTTTGTTGCCCAAAAAGGCAAAGGGTTTAATATTTCTTGAGGTTTGGGATGACCGTGCCGATGACAGCCCAGCACAGCTGGAACAAAATCAGGTGCAGAATGGACAGGTAGGCAAGGTTGCCCATCAGGGAGAACAGGGTGACCAGTCCATATCCGACCACCAGCGCAATCATCTGAATCAGAACAGCCTGGTCGATGGCGGTCTTGGCGGTCATGCAGTCGAGGATGGCGGTGACCATCATGCGGCTGGAGCCGATGAAGCCAATCTTGGCAGGGGAGCTGTCCTTTTCGGCGGTGAGCTCCTCATAGGCCGGGTGGTGTTTAGCCGGCATGAGCTGAATCAGCTCGAGCGGGAAGTCATAAGCCGCGTGAATCTTTTCCGGGGTGATGTTCGGGTCGGAGGTGTTGACAATCAGGTACATTCCGTGGGAGGCCAGCTGGTCGAGCTGTGCGCGGGTAGCGGCATTGGAGCCGTAGCTGATGACGAACATCGCCGAAAGCTGTCCGGAGTTGGACAGGTAGATGATATTTTTGCTGTCCTTGACAAAGCGCATCTCGTAGTCGTTGCTGGGAACCTCGATGCCGTGGTTGACCATCAGCTCGCGGTTGCCGATGAGCACCCGTTTGCCGTCCACCCAAGCGGAAAGCCCCATCGCGTCCTCGTAGGTGAGATTTTCCACCGGACGCAGCATCGAGCGGTTGGAGCCGATGATGCCGTTGAACACCTCGGTGAGCATTCCGCCGGAGTTGCAGACAACGCTGGCAGCGTCGAGGATGACCGAATCAATCTTCCCTTGGTCAAACGGCTTGATTCCGTGCAGAACCACATCAGCCGGGCGGAACAAATCCTTGGCATCGAGCACAACTGCCTCGGTGCGGGAGAAGGCATCCACCGCAGAGTAGCCGGAAACCATCGCACCGGCAGGAATCAGGCGGGCAGACATCCGATAGAGCGGCAGGTTTGCGGCAATCGTGGAGGTCAGCGGAGCGCTGATGCACATGATGACGGTGAAGGTCGAGACGGCCTCGGCAACATTCTTGTTGAACAGGTAGGACAGCGCCGCCAGAACGATGCCGGCCAGCAGGCAGACAGGAGCCAGGATGCGGCTGGTATTTTCTGCGTGGTCCTCCGAGTAGGAGTTATCCAAAAAGTTTGCCAGAAAACGGGTGGATTCGGGGTAGGCGATGGTGTATTCCTCCATCGACAAGCCTTTGGAGATTTCGCGCAGCAGGGTGCGGTCCTTGAGAAAGACGGCGGCTTGCTTGCGCTTTTCGGAGGAAACGAGCTTGAAGTTGTTTTGGATTCGCAGGATGACCAGCATCTTGCCGATGAGGTTAAAGATGAGGACAAACAGCGCAACCGGGAAAAACAGGTAGAGGTTGGTGCCGAAGTCGGCCTTGTCCACGCTGAAGTATTCCGGGCGGATGATGTAACAGATGCCCTGTGCCAGCGTGCCCAGCAGGGCGAGCATCGGCAGGGTGTCGGTGGTAGCGCGGAACCGCAGCAGAGCCAGCAGACCGCCGCCGATGGTGTTGGAGCAGACGACGGCTCCGATGGCGGAAATCAGGCAGGAGGTAATCATGTACGCACGCAGGTTGACCTCCGGCTGGATGAAGGTCGGCAACGGCAGCAGCTCGTCGCCAATCTGGATATCCCGCGCAGCCAGCGCAAGATAGAGCGAGAGGGAGAACAGCACCACCATCACCACGATGCGCAGCAGCAGACCCTTCTTGATGCTTCGGATGTCGTTGAGGATGGCGTCCTTGTCCTTGGGAGAGGAGTAATCCTCCAGCTCCTCGTCTTCGCTGTTGGAGGAAGGCTCCTCCGGAACCGGGATGCTGTCGGCATCGGCAAGGCGGGAGGAAGGCTCCTCCGGAACCGGGATGCTGTCGGCATCGGCAAGGCGGGAGGAAGGCTCCTGCGGCTGGGCCTCCTGCTTGTGGAACAGGCTGGTGCGCTTTTCGGTTTTGCCGGATTTTTTGCTTGGAGCTTCGTTTTTACTTGGCTCCTCCTCGTCCGCTTCGTCGGGAAGGTTGACCTGAAAATGTCGGGAAGTGTCGCTCGGCTTTTGCTTGTCGCTGTCAGCAGCCTTCTTGCGGCTGCCGGAAAAGAGAGAAGCCGTGGCAAATTCTTCGGTCAGGCCGGTCGGGGTGGAAGCAAAGGGGTCATCGTCGAGGGAGCCGACCGGGGTGGAAGCAAAGAAATCCTCCTCGGGCTGCGGCTGTTCGGCAGGGGCTTTCTCCTCGGCAAAGAGGGAGGTATCAAAGAGGGAATCCGCCGCAGGCTTTGCCGAAGAGACTTTGGCGGCGCGTTTCTTTTTGCGGTCGAGTCCGGCGAAATATTTCTGATATTCGGTCTTTTCTTCGAGTGCCGGGTCCGGCTGATTCGGCTCAGGGGTTACCGGCTCAAAATCGCCGAAGGGGGTGCTGCCCTCTGCCTTGGGCAGGTCGGCAGGCTGCTGGTCAAAGAAAAAGGTATCGTCCAGAGGTTCGTCCTGCGCAGGGCTTTCCGGCAGGAGCTTTTCCAATTCGAGCTTTTCCCACTCCAGTTTTTCCCGCAGGAGCTTTTCCTGCTCGAGCTGTTCGGCGCGCAGACGCTCCTCTTCCTCCTGCTGGCGGGTGCGGACATCCTCGCGGTGGGAGGTCAGCGACGAGAAAAAGACACCGGTGTTGTCCATCGGGTCAGCGGCAGGAATATCCTGACGCGGCTGGGCTTCCGGGATAGGCTCCGGATTTGGCTGGGTCCGAACGGGAGGAGGTGCAAAGATGCTGTCCTCGATGTTCCCGGCCTTGGTGCGGGGACGGGGCGGCACAGGCGGGTCTGCCCGCAGTGCCTTTTTGACCGAAGCGTTCTGCTGGGCCTTTTTGGATTTGATTTCGTTTAAGATGTCATCGACATTGTACTGCTTATTCATGCTCATCGATTCTCCTTTTTACAGTGCATCAGACGGGAGAACTTATTTCTTCCTGACAAAGGACGGCAGGTCTGCACGCTGGCGGACTGCCTCATAGATGACGATGGCGGCAGCCACCGAAGCGTTCAGGGAGTTGACCTGACCGTTCATCGGGAGCGAAACGACAAAGTCGCAGTGCTCGCGGGTCAGGCGGCTGACACCGCTGCCCTCTGCCCCGACCACGATGCCGATTGGGCCGCTCATGTCGGTGGAGCACCAAGGCTGGCCGTCCATATCAGCACAGAAGATCCACAGACCCTTCTGCTTGAGCTCCTCGATGGTGGCAACGATGTTGGAAACACGAACCACCGGCATATACTCGACGGCTCCGGCAGAGGTTTTGGCGACGGTAGCGGTCAGTCCCACCCCTCTGCGTTTGGGGATGATGACACCGTGAGCTCCGGCAGCCTCTGCGGTTCGGATGATGGCGCCCAGATTGTGCGGGTCCTCGATGTTGTCGCAGATGATGATGAAGGGCGGCTGGTCGCCGGCCTTCTCGAAGATGTCCTCCATGGTGGAGAAGTCGTGGCAGGCTGCCATCGCAACAACGCCCTGATGGACGACCCCTTCACACAGGGAGTCCAGTTTCTGCTGGGCGGCGTCCTTGATCGGGATGCCGGCATCCTTGGCAAGTGCGATGATTTTTCCCATGCTGCCGCGTTCGATTCCCTTGAGGATATAGATGCAGTCGATGGGGCGTCCTTTTTTGAGTGCTTCAGCGACGGCATTTCTGCCGGCAATTACAGCGTTGGGCTGCTGATTTTTGTCAGATTCAAATTCTCTGGGCAATGATAATCCCTCCGAAAGTAGTATCAAAAATGGAACCGCACACCCTGAATCGGGGTCGGCGAAACCTTGCCGACGGGCGGTGTGTCAGATAAATTTATTATAACATATTTTGGCAGGATTTCCATAGTCTGGGCAAATCCTTTTCGGAGAGTTTTGTGCGGCTATCGAACCAGCAGGAAGGTCAGAACCCCGCCCGCGGCGGCAGGCAGCAGAAGCCGCAGACAGGAGGCCCAGAAGCCGCCGGGGTACCAGAAGGCAGGCTTGCCCCGCAGCACCGGGGAGCGCAGGCTGGTTAGAAAATGCTGTGCTTGGGTTTCCAGCGCCTTTTTCGGGGAATCGGCGCGGCTGTCCTTGAGATAGAGGACGGCGCGTTCAAAGTAGGGATTTTGGGTGTCGTTGATTTCGATGATGCGTTTGTTGGTGCCTCGTACCATGAGCTTCAAGTCCTTTCTACAGTGGAATTAAGTGCCAAAACAGTGCAAAAGTCTGTTGAGAATGTGGAAAACTCAGAAAAATAAGACTTTTATCCGGAAAGTATAACAAGTTTCGACGATTTTAACGGACTAGGCAGAATTATCGTGGAAAACCCGGTTGAAAGTGTGGAAAATTCCGATAAATACAAGAAATGGATTTTCTGAACTTTTTGTGGAGAAGTAGAAAAATGCAATTACAAATGGTAATATTAAACTGCGATAAGGCAATTTTGATGGTAAAAAATCAAGCCGTTCCGCCTTATTATGGCTGGAAAAACCGGTTTTACACGGGTTGGAAGCCTTGGGTGAGAAACTTGTTGTGGAAAAGTGCGGTTCGCTCGCCGAGCAAAGGCGAACAATTGTGATGGAATTGTGCCCAAAAAGTAAAGTTTTTTAGGAGGAGATTGACATTTCAGCGCAAAAGAGTAAAATAATTTTGTAAATTTAATATAGTTTTGCAAGCGTGACTATGGAATATCGCTTGCGGCTTTTTTGGGGCAGGCCGTCAGGCACCCTTATTTTGAGAATCTGGGAGGTTGTTATCATGAAACGGGAAGGACAAATCAGTGTCAATTCCAAGAATATGTTTCCTATCATTAAAAAATGGCTGTATTCGGACAAGGATATTTTCCTCAGAGAGATTGTTTCCAACAGCTGCGATGCCATCAAGAAGCTGAGCAGTCTGCGCGGAATCGGTCAGGCTCCGCAGGAGGACGGCTGGCAGCCAAAGGTCATCGTTACCATCGACAGCGAGAAGAAGCAGTTGATTGTTTCCGATAACGGAATCGGCATGACCGAGGACGAGGTAGAACGCTACATCACACAGGTGGCATTTTCCGGTGCAGAGGAATTTTTGGAGAAGTACCGAGAAAAGAGCGAGGAGAGCGCAGGCATCATCGGCCACTTCGGCTTGGGCTTCTACTCGGCCTTTATGGTTTCGTCCACAGTGGAGATTGAGACCCTGTCCTATCAGGAGGGCGCAAAACCGGTTCACTGGGTTTCCGCCGGAGAGGACAGCTATGAAATCGAGGACGGCACCCGCACCGAGCATGGCACCACCATCATCATGAACATCTCCGAAGAGGAACAGGAGTTTTTGCAAGAGAGCCGGATTCGGGAAATCCTCAACAAATACTGCCAGTTCATGCCGTATGAAATCTATCTGAATCCGCACGACGAGGAGCGCCCGGTCTATGACAAGGACGGCAATGTGGAGAAGAACGAGGACGGCACCGATAAGACAAGAATCGTCAAACCGCTGCCGGTCAACGATACCCATCCGCTCTGGCTCAAGGCACCGAAGGACTGCACCGACGAGGAGTACAAGGCATTCTATCAGAAGGTGTTCATGGACTTCAACGAGCCGCTGTTCTGGATTCATCTGAATGTGGACTATCCGTTTAACCTCAAGGGCATCCTCTATTTCCCGAAGCAGACCAACAAGCTGGAGGTTGTGCCCGGTCAGGTCAAGCTGTTCAGCAATCAGGTCTTTGTAGCGGACAACATCAAGGAAATCATCCCGGAATTTCTGCTGCTGCTCAAGGGCGTCATCGATTGCCCGGATATGCCGCTGAATGTATCGCGCAGCTTTTTGCAGAACGACGGCGAGGTTCAGAAGATTGCCCAGCATATCACCAAGAAGGTCTCGGACAAGCTGCACCAGATCTTTAAAAATGAGCGGGAAAACTATGAGAAATACTGGAACGACATCTCGGCGTTTATCAAGTTCGGCTGCCTGAAGGATGAGAAGTTCTACGACAGAATGAAGGACATCATCCTGCTCAAGACCATCGACGGAGAGTACAAGACCCTTGAGGAATATCCAAAGACCGACGAAAACAAAATCTACTATGTGACCGACGAGAACTTGCAGGCGCAGTATATCGCTATGTTCCGCGAAAACGGACTGACTGCGGCGGTGCTGACCCACATGATTGACCCGCACTTCATCAGCCTGCTCGAATACAAGAATCCGGACCAGCTCAAGTTCCTGAGAATCGACTCCGATTTGGGCGATGCGCTCAAGGTTGACCAGTCCGAGGACGCAAAGAAGGCAGGAGAGGAGCAGAGCAAGGAGCTGATTGACTGCTTCAAGACCTATCTGGGCGACGAGAAGCTGGAATATCAGGTGGAGAGCCTGAAGGCAGTCGGCACACCGGCTGTTATCCTGCTGTCCGAGTATGCCCGCAGGGTGCAGGATATGACCCGCGCACTGGGCGAGAGCTTTGCGGGACAGAATCAGGTGACGCTGGTCATCAACAGCGAGAACCCGGTCGTTCAAAGCATCCCGACCCTGCCGAAGGAGGACCAGGAGCTGGTTTGCCGCCATATCTATGATTTGGCGATGCTGGCACACCGTCCGCTCAGCGCAGAGCAGATGCAGGCTTTTGTCGCAAGAAACGTCAAGATTCTGGAGCTGCTGACCAAACAGGAGAGCAAATAACCGAAATCCAAGCCGGGGAAGGAGAGAGTGACCATGACCGAACAGGAAACCAGACTGCGCGAGCTGATTGAGCAGAGCCACCGCATCGTCTTTTTTGGCGGAGCGGGGGTATCCACCGAGTCGAATGTGCCGGATTTTCGCAGCGACGAGGGACTGTATGCCGCAAATCAGCAGAGGGTCTATCCCTATCCGCCGGAGACGATGCTCAGCCACAGCTTTTTTGTGCGGAATCCCGAGCTGTTTTATCAGTTCTATTTTGACAAGATGGTTTACCCGGAGGCAAAGCCGAACCCGGCACATCTGGCTTTGGCCCGTCTGGAACAGCAGGGCAGGCTGATGGCGGTGGTCACCCAGAACATCGACGGCCTGCACCAGATGGCAGGCAGCAAGCGGGTGTATGAGCTGCACGGCAGCGTCCACCGCAATACCTGTCTGCACTGTGGAAAGCACTATTCGCTGGAACAGATGCTCCAATGGAAGGGAAACGGCATCCCAAGGTGCAGCTGCGGCGGTGTCATCAAGCCGGATGTTGTGCTGTATGAGGAAAGTCTGGACGAAAATGTTCTGGACCATGCCATCCGCAGCATCGAGGCAGCCGACCTGATGATTGTGGGAGGCACCTCGCTGGCAGTTTATCCGGCGGCAGGGCTTCTGCAATACTACGGCGGCACCGAGCTTGTGCTGATTAACAAGACCCGAACCCCCTATGACCGCAGAGCTTCACTGGTGATTCGGGAGCCAATCGGTCAGGTGCTGGATGCAGCGGTCCCAAGATAGGGTTGGGATTTTGAATCAAAATTTCCGAAGATTCGGGCGCACAGGGCAAAACGGTGGCGAAATCCAAAAAATTGCCTTGACGAAGCGGGTCCGAGAGGTTACAATGAAGAGGAACTTTAACGGACAGAAAGGAAATCGGAAACCATGAAAGCCAGAATTCCAAAACACAGAGAATTTGTAATCAATCTGGAAAAAACAGCAGAGGAGCGCCGCGACGAGTGCTGGGAAAAGCTGGAAGCCATTCTGGAGGATTACAAAAAAGAGGGCAAATCGGTCTACACCCCATCCTTCATCGAGGATAACGAGGAGAAGGTCAAGGCTTTGCAGGCTGAGTATGGGTTTGAATACACCATCGAGCTCAAGTAAAAAAAGAGAAGCAGCAGGAGAGCGGCAGTTTCGGTCAGCTTTTTCTGCTGCTTTTTTCCATATCGGAGATTTTCTGACAAGGTTTGCCCTGACCCCAATCGGCTCCGGTGCAGAATTTTTAAAATAGACACAATTTATTTAAAGAAACCCTGCCGGAAGGTTTGACAAAATAGGGGCAGGGGAGGTACAATAACATAGATATGCTGCCGGTTGCTTTCATATAGAAATGCTTTCTGAATAAAAAGCTGCTCCGGCGGATAAAAACAGTTTTCCCACACAGGCCCTGTGCGGCGGCAGACGCTGACCCACAGGTCCCTTTTGAAATAAATGAGGTGTAAAAGATAAATGGGATTGATGGATAAAATCTTCGGAACCTATTCCGAACGAGAACTCAAACGAATCTACCCGATTCGTGACAAGGTGCTGGCGCTCGACGAGCAGTACAGCAAGATGAGCGACCAAGAACTGAAAGCAATGACCCCGAAGCTTAAGGAGCGTCTGGCAAACGGAGAAACGCTGGACGACATCCTGCCGGAGGCATTTGCGACCTGCCGTGAGGCTGCATGGCGTGTTCTGGGACTCAAACACTTCCCGGTTCAGATCATCGGTGGTATCGTACTGCATCAGGGACGCATCGCCGAGATGAAAACCGGTGAAGGTAAAACCCTGGTAGCAACCCTGCCGGTTTACCTGAACGCACTGACCGGAAAGGGCGTCCATGTCGTTACCGTCAACGATTACCTTGCAAAGCGTGACTCGGAGGAGATGGGCAAGGTTTACCGCTGGCTGGGCCTGACCGTCGGTCTGGTCATCCACGACATCGAGCCTTCGGACAGACAGAAGGCATACAATTCCGATATTACCTACGGAACCAACAACGAGTTCGGTTTCGACTATCTGCGTGACAACATGCAGATTTATAAAGAGAACCGTGTTCAGCGCGGACACTACTATGCCGTAGTCGACGAGGTTGACTCCATCCTCATCGATGAAGCCAGAACCCCTCTGATCATTTCCGGCCGCGGCGACAAGTCCACCGACCTGTACAAGGTGGCAGACCGTTTTGCCCGCACCCTGAAGATGTACAAGGTCAAGGAGTTGGATGACAAGGAAGAGCACGACGATGTCATCGATGCAGACTACATCGTGGACGAAAAGGCTAAGACTGCAACCCTGACCAAAGCAGGTGTCAAGAAGGCAGAGGCATACTTCGGTCTGGAAAACCTGATGGATATGGAAAACTCGACCATCCAGCATCACATCAATCAGGCTATCAAGGCACACGGAACCATGCACCGCGACATCAACTACGTTGTTAAGGACAACGAGGTTATGATCGTTGACGAGTTCACCGGCCGTATCATGAACGGACGCCGTTACAGCGAGGGTCTGCATCAGGCAATCGAGGCAAAAGAGGGCGTTGAGGTCAAGCGCGAGTCCAAGACTCTGGCAACCATCACCTACCAGAACCTGTTCCGTATGTATGAAAAGCTCTCCGGTATGACCGGTACTGCGATGACCGAGGAGCAGGAGTTCCGTGAAATCTACGGCATGGACGTTATCGAGATTCCGACCAACAAGCCGGTCATCCGTAAAGACCTGTCCGACGTCGTTTACAAGACCGAAAACGGCAAGTTCAATGCCGTTGTTGAGCAGGTCAAGGAGTGCCACGAGAAGGGCCAGCCGGTTCTGGTTGGTACCGTTTCCATCGAGACTTCGGAGCGTCTGAGCGCACTGCTCAAACGCCACGGCATCCAGCATCAGGTGCTCAACGCGAAGTACCATGAGAAGGAAGCAGAAATCGTTGCACAGGCAGGTCAGTACGGTGCGGTTACCATCGCAACCAACATGGCAGGCCGTGGTACCGATATCATGCTCGGCGGTAACGCAGAGTATCTGGCAAAGAACCAGATGAGAAAAGAAGGCTACTACGAAAATCTGATTGTCGAGGCTACCGGCTTCGGCGATACCGACGATGAGGAAATCATCGAGGCACGCAAGCGCTTTACCGAGCTTGCCCACGAATTTAAAGAGAAGCTGCGTCCGGAGGCAGAGAAGGTCAAGGAGGCAGGCGGTCTGTTCATCGTTGGTACAGAGCGTCATGAATCCCGCCGTATCGACAACCAGCTGCGCGGACGTTCCGGCCGTCAGGGAGACCCGGGCTGCTCGAGATTCTATCTGTCTCTGGAAGATGACCTCATGCGTCTGTTCGGCGGCGACCGCATCAACGCAATGATGGATTCTCTGAAGATCGACGAAAATATGCCGATTGAAAACAGAATCCTGACCAGCACCATCGAGAATGCACAGAGCAAGATCGAGGGCCGCAACTTTGGCATCCGTAAGAACGTTCTCCAGTTCGACGATGTTATGAACAAACAGCGTGAGATCATCTACGCTCAGCGCAACAAGGTTCTGGACGGCGAGGACTTGAAGGATTCCATCATGGCAATGATGGACGAAACAGTTGATTCGGCAGTTGCAATGTATCTGCCGGAGGGAGTCGAGCCTGAAAACTGGAATCTGGAGGGCTTCCGCAACTACTTTATCGGAATCATCGCCGCAGACCTGCTCGAGGTCGAGGACGAGGACCTGAAGAAAATCGACAGAAAAGAGCTGGCTGACAAGATTAAAGAGCGTGTTCACCAGCTGTATGCAAAACGCGAGGAGGAGCTCGGGGCGAATATCACCCGCGAGCTGGAGCGTGTGGTTCTGCTCAAGCAGGTTGATACCAAGTGGATGGACCACATCGACGCGATGGACGAGCTCAAGAAGGGCATCTCCCTGCGTTCCTACGGTCAGAAGGACCCGGTTGTTGAGTATCGAATCGAAGGCTTTGATATGTTCGATGAGATGATTGCCGGCATCCGGGAGGAGACCGTCAAGATTCTGCTGCTGGCTCCGTTCCGCAAACCGGGTGCAAACCAGGTTCAGGAGGCGCCAAAGCGCGAACAGGTTGCAAAACCGACTGCGACCAGCTCGGACGGCACCGTTGCTCCGGCAACCATCAAGCGTCAGGGCAAAAAGGTCGGCAGAAACGACCCATGTCCGTGCGGAAGCGGCAAGAAGTATAAAAACTGCTGCGGCAGATAATAGAGCGCGATAGAGCGAGCTGTCGCACGGCTGTATGGAAGAAACACCGGAAGTGAAAAAAGTCTGAAAAGGGTCTTGATTTGCTTCCGGTTTCTTTTTTATCATCATGTTACGATTTATTTAGTAAAAATTTAACAATCTGAGCGGAACAATTCAGGAGGCGTATCAAAGATGAACATTACAGACGACCGCATCAAGTTTCTGCGCCTGCTGTCGGAAAAATATCCGACCAGACAGCAGGTGTGCACCGAGATCATCAACTTGCAGGCCATCCTCAATCTGCCTAAAGGCACCGAGCATTTCATGAGCGACCTGCACGGCGAGTACGAAGCGTTCTACCACATCCTCAACAATTCAGCCGGTGTCATCCGGGAAAAGGTGGACATGGTGCTGAGCTCCAGATTGACCCCGAAGGAGCGTTCCAGCCTGTGTACCCTGATCTATTATCCGGAGGAAAAGCTGGATAAGATTCGGGAGGAGGGACGCGCGACCGAGGAATGGTACCGCTTTACCCTGCAAACCCTGATCGACCTTGCCAAGGTGCTGTCCTCCAAATACACCCGTTCCAAGGTCAGAAAGGCGATGCCGCCGGAATACAGCTACATCATCGATGAGCTGCTGCACGCACAGCCCGACGAGGACAACAACCAGCTGGTTTACCACGAGAAGATTATCGACACCATCCTCAAGCTGGATGCCGGTGAGGACTTTATCACGGCGCTGACCAGCCTGATCAAGCGTCTGGCGGTGGACCACCTGCACATCGTGGGAGACATCTTCGACAGAGGCGAGCGTCCGGATGCTATCATCAATATGCTGATGACCCACCATTCGCTGGACATTGAGTGGGGCAACCACGACATTCTGTGGATGGGAGCTGCCTGCGGCAGTCAGGCGTGCATCGCTTCGGTGGTTCGCAACTGTCTGTCCTACAACAACATCTCGGTGCTGGAACAGGGCTACGGCATTAGCCTGCGTCCGCTGGTGCTGTTTGCAGAAAAGATGTATCCGGAGGAGGACCCGAACAAGGCAGCCCGCAAGGTCATCTCTATCATCCTGTTTAAGCTGGAGGGCCAGATTATCCGGCGCAACCCGGACTACGGCATGGAGGGCCGCCTGCTGCTGGACAAGGTGGACTTTGACAATGCCACCATCGAGCTGGATGGAACGGTCTATGAGCTGAGCGAAAAGGAATGGCCGACCATCAACCGCAACGACCCCTATTCGCTCGACCCGATGGAGCGCGAAATCATGGACGAGCTTGAACAGCTGTTCCGCGAGAGTGAGCAGCTTCAGCGCCATATCACCTTCCTGTACAATCGCGGCAGCATCTACCGCTGTTTCAACGGAAACCTGCTGTTCCACGGCTGTGTGCCGCTGGACGAGGACGGCAGCCTCAAGGCGCTGTGCTTTGATGGGCGCGTCTATCAGGGCAAGAGCTACATGGATTATGCGGACAGCGTGGCACGCAGGGCCTTCTTTAACAAGAACTGCGCGCAGAAATACCGGGACTTCATGTGGTATCTCTGGTGCGGCAGCAACTCGCCGCTGTCCGGCAGGGTGGTCAAGACCTTTGAGAGAACCTTCATCGAGGACAAATCCACCTGGGTCGAGCCGCAGAACCCATATTACCACTATCATTCCTCCGAGCAGTCGTGCCGGATGGTACTGCGGGAGTTTGGACTGTACGGGGAGGAGTCGCACATCATCAACGGCCACACCCCGATTCATGTCAAACAGGGCGAAAATCCGCTCAAGGCAAACGGCAGGCTGATCGTCATCGACGGCGGCTTCTGCAAAGCCTATCAGAAAACGACCGGAATCGCAGGCTACACCCTCATCTACAACTCCCACGGGATGCGCCTAAAATCGCACCAGCCGTTTTCCGGCATGGAGGCGGCGTTGGAGGACAATCTGGATATCGATTCCGATTCCCAGCAGGTGGCAACCTTTGCCCACCGCATGATGGTTGCAGACACCGAGACCGGCATCAGCATCAAGGAGCAGATTGCCGATTTGGAGGATTTGCTGACCGCTTATCGGGAGGGCCTGTTACCGTCCCGAGTTTAAACGAAAAAGAAAAAACGACCGCTCTGTTTTCAGAGCGGTCGTTTTTGATGTAGGAAGTTTCGGGTTAGAGCGGGTATTGCATCCGGCCTTCGTTCCAGTCTTTGAGAACCAGAGCAAGGGAGGCGGCATACTGCTTTGCCTTAGGCAGGCTGTGGTCCAGATAGTTTCCGCACTCGATGCGGCTGGAGCCGGGAATCGTGCCCTCGAAGCCCTCGATGAAGGCGCAGGTCTCCTGCACCAGCTCGATGGCACGCTGGCGGCTGATGGTGTCGCGGGTGATAAAGTAGAACCCGGTGCGGCAGCCCATCGGGCCGACATAGAGGATGCGGTCGGACTCCGGTGTGTTGCGGACATAGGTGGCAAACAGATGCTCGAAGGTGTGGATGCCGTCGTTTTCCAGATAGACGCCGGCATTGGGGGTCACCATCCGAACATCGTAGGTAACAGCGTCGCCGTCGATGCGGGAGAGGTACATCCCCGGAGTGAGGGTGTCATGGTTGACGCAGAAGCTTTCAATTCGTTTCATCGAAGGCTCCCCCTATCGTGCGTTGCTCAGCATCTGCATGACGATGCCAGCGGAGTGACGGGCAGCGGTTTCTTCAAAGTTGGTGGCAGATTCGGCTGCTTCCTCGTCCGCATTGTCGCTCATGGTGCGGATGATGACAAATGGGATGTCGTTGACACAGCAGGTGTGGCCAATGGCAGCGCCTTCCATCTCGACGCACATCGGGTGGTGCTCCTCCACGATTCTATTTTTGACCTCGGCGGATTCGATGAACTGGTCGCCGGTGGCAATCTTGCCGACAAAGCAGCAGGAGGAGCCGTGGTCAATTTGCTGGAAGGCCTCGACTGCCGATTCCACCATCAGCTCGCTGGCAAGGATGCCGTCAATGTACGGTGGATAGTCGCGCAGGAAGCGTGCGTTGTAGTCGTGGTAGCACAGCTCGCGGGAGATGACAACATCCAGAACCTTCAGGTCGTGATGGACAGCACCTGCGATGCCGGTATTGATGATGCGGTCAACAGCAAAGCGGTCGATCATCATCTGGGTGGTGATGGCGGCGTTGACCTTGCCGATGCCGCAGCAGCAGACAACGGCCTCCTGACCGCAGAGGATGCCTTCCCAGAACAGCTGGCGGCCGACCTGTACCTCGTTAAGCTCTCCCATCTGCTGTTTGAGCGTTTCTACCTCAGACGGCATTGCGCCGATAATGCCCCATTTCATATTACATCGTCCTTTCGTGGTAAAGCGTTTTTGTTCTCTGACCATTATATCACAAAGAGCCGGACAGCGGAATCCCTATTTCCGGCCTCAATTTTGGTTCTGCAACAGCTCCAGAAAGCGGGAGACCGCCGGCGGCAGGCTGACGCCGCTCAGGCTGACCATCCCGATGCTGCGCTCGGGGATGGGGTTTCGCAGCTGCACCTCGAAGATTTTTCCGTCGTCAAGCTCCTGCCGGCAGAACTGGCGCACATGGCAGGACAGCCCGAGATTGATGCGGGCAAGCTCGCTCATCAGGTCGTAGGAGGCAATCTCGATTTCCGGCTTGAGGTCGATGCCGCGCCGCAGAAAGCACCGCTGAACATAGGAGCGGCTGTTGGCCTTCTGCTCGAGCATGATGAGCGGAAGGGAGGCCAGCTCCCGTTCGGAAACGGGTTTGCCGCGCAGATGGGAGAACCGCTCTCCGGCAACGAAAATATCCTGCACCGGGGTTTCCCAGTGGATGGCGATGCGCTCGTCCTCAATCGGGAGGCTGACAAAGGCAGCGTCGATGCGTCCGGCACGCAGCAGCTCGAGACTGCCGGCGCTGGTGCGGTTGTAGATGCTCAGGTGAACCTGCGGATAGAGCTGGTGAAACTGCTCCAAACAGGGCAGCAGTAGGTGACGCACAGTGATGTCTCCTGCGCCCAGACGCAACTGGCCGACCGACAGGGTTTGCAGTCCGCCCAGCTGCTGCTCGGCGGATTCCAGCAGGCCGAGTGCGGAGCTGGCGTATTCATACAGCAGCTGTCCCTCGGCGGTCAGCTCCACCCGCTTGGAGGTTCGCAGAAACAGCTGGGTTCCAAGCTGTTCTTCCAGCTGACGAATTGCCTGGCTGACTGCCGGCTGGGAAAGGAACAGCTCCTGTGCGGCTTTGGAGAAGCTGCGGTTTTGGGCAACCTTGCAAAAAACGCGATAATGCTCCAGTTTTCCGGTCATGTGGTACCTCCTGAAATATGGCATCCCGACCCGGTAGGGAAAGGATAAGATGAGATTATAGAATTAATTGAATATATTTATTTTACTTATATTGTTAACTCTATTATAATGGAACTATACGTCCGAAGCAAGGGGCTGTTTCTGCTGCATCCGGAAGGCTTCGGGAAGAAAAACTTCGACTGAGAAAAAAGAGGGTTTTTATTATGGAAAGACTGGTAGGTACTGTATCCCGCGGCGTGCGCGCACCCATCATCCGTGAAGGGGACGACCTAGCAAAAATCGTAGTGGATTCTGTTCTGGCAGCAGGCAGCAGCGAGGGATTTGATTTTCACGACAAGGATGTAGTAGCAGTAACAGAGGCAGTAGTAGCTCGCGCACAGGGCAACTACGCTCACATTGATGATATTGCGGCAGATGTCCGCGCAAAGCTGGGCGGCGAGACCATCGGCGTAATCTTCCCGATTCTGAGCCGCAACCGCTTTTCGGTCTGCCTGAAGGGAATTGCCAGAGGCGCAAAGAAGGTTGTGCTGATGCTCAGCTTCCCGGCAGATGAGGTGGGCAACCATCTGATTGACGAAGAACTGCTGGACGAAAAGGGCGTCAACCCATGGAGCGACGTGCTGACCGAAGAAAAATACCGCGAGCTGTTCGGCCGTGTACCGCACCCATTCACCGGCGTGGACTATCTGGAATTCTACTCTGAGCTGATTCGTGAGAACGGCGCAGAGGTTGAAATCGTCCTCTCCAACAATCCAAAGACCATCCTCAACTACACCGACCATGTTCTGGTCTGTGACATCCACACCAGAAAGAGAACCAAACGCATTCTGAAAAATGCAGGTGCATCGGTTGTTCTGGGTCTGGACGACATCCTGACCGCTCCGGTCAACGGCAGCGGCTGCAACCCGAACTACGGTCTGCTGGGCTCCAACAAGGCAACCGAGGAAACCGTCAAGCTGTTCCCGAAGGACTGTGACCAGTTCGTTGCCAGCGTAGCGGCAATGTTCAAGGAAAAGACCGGCAAGAACATCGAGGTAATGGTTTACGGCGACGGCGCCTTCAGAGACCCGGTCGGCAAAATCTGGGAGCTGGCTGACCCGGTTGTTTCTCCGGCATACACCCCAGGCTTAGAGGGAACTCCAAACGAGGTGAAGCTCAAGTATCTGGCAGACAACAACTTTGCAGACCTCAACGGAGAGGAGCTCAAGGAAGCAATCTCCAACTATATCCGCAACAAGGACGATGACCTCAAGGGACAGATGGTTTCTCAGGGCACAACCCCTCGCCGTCTGACCGACCTGATCGGTTCGCTGGCTGACCTGACCTCCGGCTCCGGAGACAAGGGAACCCCAATCATCCTGATTCAGGGATATTTCGACAACTATACAAAGTAAGCTGACGGATTGGGACCGGGAGCGTATGCTCCCGGTCCTTTCTTGTCGAGGCTTTCCTCTTGCGGCAGGAAGGGTCTTATAGTATACTGGAGGAAGATTCGGGCACGGCCCGAACAGACAAAAAAGGAAAGAGGTATTCCTGTGAACAAAAAGACAGCAGCCGCCCTGATGGCGGCAGTGATGAGCCTGACCGTTTCGCTCAATGCCTTTGCCGCAGCGCCGACCCAGAAAAGCTCTGCGGAACAAACTGCCGTTTCGGAAAGCGCAGAGGGCACAGCCAAGACACGCAAGGTCATCAAAAAGGCAGCGACATCAAAAGAACCAGAAGCAAAAACCGAAGAGATAGAACAGACCGGGAAAAAGGAATCCAAAAAGCTGGGCGGAATTTCGGCCTACCGCAAGACCCTCAAGCGCAGCTATGGCAGCTTCAGCTACCCGCAGAATGCAGTGCTGAGCAAGGTGGATAATCGGGCGCACGACATCATCGTGGGAGAGGGCGAGGATGCCCTGACGGTGCGTCTGCGTGCCTTTGACCGCAGCACCTCGCTCGGAGAGGAGCTTGTTGATGACAACGGCCTGCTCTACGGGATGTACACCGGATTTTTGACGGCGGCATCGAGCAGCTATTCCGGCGCCGAAATCTCCAAAGGGCTGTCCAGCCAGCCGATTCGCCGTCAGGTGGTCGCGCTGTTCAACCGCGTGCTGGCTGAGGACGGAGAGGGCAAGGCAACCACCTACACCCAAAACGAGGAGATGGATGCAGTACAGCTCTTGTACGAGGTGGAGGATGCGGCAGAAAACTGCATCATCCTGCACGGCAACAGCTATGACTATGTGGTGCTTGGCATCGCATCGGGCAAAAACAAGGTGGCGCTGGACCGACTGTGCAGCCAGATTGCCGCAAGCCTGAGAGAAGGCACAGGAAATTAGCAGAATTGGAAGAAACAGAAAGGGGCAGAACCATGCGCTTTGAACGATTGCTGTTCGATTTGGACGGCACCATCACCGACCCCAAGGAGGGAATCACCCGATGTGTGCAGTATGCACTGAAAGCGTTTGAGATTGAGGAGCCGGACCTCGACCGCCTGACCCCGTTTATCGGGCCGCCGCTTCAGCAGAGCTTTCAGGAATTTTATGGAATGGATGCGCCACAGGCCAAGCAGGCGGTGGAGGAATACCGCAAGCGGTTTTCGACGGTGGGGCTGTATGAAAATGTCATCTATCCGGGAATGGCGCAGATGCTCCGGCAGCTGTGCGAGCAGGGCTGTCACCTTGCGGTGGCATCCAGCAAGCCGACCGTCTTTGTCCGGAAGATTTTGGAGCATTTTCAAATCGACCGCTTCTTTGAGGTGGTGGTCGGCAGTGAGCTTAACGGCAGTCGGGTCGAGAAGGAAGAGGTGGTTGCCGAAGCACTGCGTCAGCTCGAACAGCTAGGAGAAGCGGCAGGCAGCACCGCGATGATTGGTGACCGTCGGTTCGACATTGAGGGCGCCAAGGCACATGGACTCGCCAGCATCGGCGTTGCCTACGGCTATGCCCTGCCGGGTGAGCTGGAGGCCGCAGGAGCGGACTTTATCGTGTCGGATGTTGCCGCACTCAGCGCCCTGCTGTTGGCTTAAAACTTGATGAAGAAAAAATGGAGCGTATCGATACAGATACGCTCCATTTTTTATGTCAAAATACGATAGCCCCTTGGCTCTCCCTTTGGGAGAGCTGTCACCGTAGGTGACTGAGAGGGTCTTGCAGCTTGGTTTGTTTGCCCTCTCCGACCTCGCTATGCTCGGCCACCTCTCCCATGGGGAGAGGCAAGGCCCTCTTTGTATCGGCAAAGGGAAAAAGCTCAAGCTAGTTTCTTTTATCTTTCTGTGCTTCATATTCCTCTCGGGTCATCGAGTACAGGCAGGTATCCAGAATCACCCCGTCAAAGCGTTCCCCTGACTGGCGCAGAGTCCCTTCATAGGAGAAGCCCAGCTTTTCAATTACGCGGGCGCTGCGCCGATTATAGGAGGCGTGGCGGATGCTCAACAGGGAAAGTCCCAGCTCCTCAAAGGCGAAGCGCTGTACCTCCCGTGCAGACTCGGTCATCAGCCCTTGTCCCCAGAAGGCTTTGGAGAGGACATAGCCCATCATCCGGCAGCGCTCGGGGCTCAAGCTGCGCATCGAGTCAGGATGCAAGCCGATGCTGCCGATGACCTTTTGGGAGGAGCGGCAACAGATTGCCCAAGTTTCATCCTTTTCCAGAAAGGAGGCAAGGATGCGGCGGCTTTCCTCGATGCTCTGGTGGGGCTTCCACCCGGCGTGGATGCCGGTGTCGGGGTCTTTGGCATATTCATAAAAATCTTCGGCATCCTCCATCGTGAAGCGGCGCAGGATGAGCCGGTCGGTGGTTAGGGTTTTCATGGTTGGATTCCTCCAAAAAATTAGATTAACCGACAAAGGAGAGGATGCAGGAGCGAAGCTCTGCTTCCTCGCAGATGGGCAGTCTGCCGCAGCACAGCTCCTGATTGCCGCCGCCCTTACCGGACAGGGTCTTGCCCAGATGCTGGTTGAGCGCGCGCAGGTCGCAGGCAGTGTCGGCACAGCGACACAGAGCATAGGAGAGGGTGTCTCCCTGACGGGTAAACAGTGCGCCGACGATGCCCGGATGATGACTGAGCTGTGCGGCAAAGACCTTCAGCTCGTCCGCAGACAGGCTGTCGTCCCGCAGCAGCACCAGACGGTCGCTGCCGAAAGGCTCTGCCTGAGCGGCAAGCTGCTCTGCCATCAGCGAGAACAGCTGTTTATTCTTGGCGGCAAGCGCCTGCTTTTTCTCCGAAAGCTCGGCTTTGAGCTTTTCGACATTGGCAAGCGCCTCCTGCGGCTTGCAGGAAAGGGACGCGCAAATCTGTTTTAAGCTCTGGCAGCGGACGAAGGCATCCTCCACCGCCGCTCTGCCGCAGAGGAAGCTCATGCGGGTTCCGCCCTTATAGCGCTGGACATCGGTGATGCGCAGGAAGCCGATTTCACCGGTGCGGGCAACGTGGGTGCCGCAGCAGCCGCACCAGTCGCAGTCCTCGATGACTACCACGCGCAGGTGGTCAACCTCCGGCTTTTTGCGCAGAGGGATTTGGGCAAGCTCCTGCGGATTGGGGTAGCTGACAAAGACCGGACGGTTCTGGCAGATGATGTCGTTGACCTGCGCTTCGAGCTGATGGGCCTGTTCCGGGGAAATCTCGCCGTCCAGGTCGATGGTGTTGATTTCGTGGCCCATGTGGAAGCCGACATTGTGCAGGCCGAACACCCGCAGGATGGTGCCGGAGAGGATGTGCTCTCCGCTGTGAATCTGCATATTGGCAAAGCGTCCCTCAAAATTGAGGACAGCATGGGCGGCAGCGCCGACAGCAAGCTCGCCGTCACAGAGGTGGAAGATGCGCTCGTCCTGCTCATAGGTGTACAGCACCTGCACCGAGGTATCGCCGACCCGGATGCTGCCGGTATCGGCAGGCTGGCCGCCGCCCTCCGGGAAGAAGCAGGTCTGGTCCAGCTCGACAGCAAAGCCGCTGATTCCGTTCTTTTTGGCAGGCTGGCAGGACAGGACCTGTGCATCACAGCAGGTGATGTAGCTGTCAAGGTCAAACAGTTTTTTGGTCATGGTGCGCTCCTCCCGTTACAGGGCTGCCGGCAGGAAGCCAATCTTCTTGTAGACCTTGTCCAGAGTGCGCTGGGAGATGGCAAGTGCCTTCTGAGCGCCTTCGCGGTAGCAGCTTTCCAAATAGCTCTTGTCTGCCATCAGGCGGTCGTATTCCTCACGGATTGGGCGCAGCTCCTCGGCAACCGCTTCGCCGACAGCGGACTTGAAGTCGCCGTAGCCGTGGCCTTCAAATTCGGCCTCAATCTGCTCAAAGCTCTTGCCGGTGACCGAGCTGTAGATTGCCATCAGGTTGTTGATGCCGTCCTTGCCTTCGCGGTATGCAACATGAGCCTCCGAGTCGGTGACAGCGCTCTTAAACTTTTTGATGACGGTATCCTTGGGGTCGAGCAGGAAAATGGTGGCCTTTACATTTTCGTCCGATTTGGACATCTTCTTGCTCGGGTCTGCCAGCGACATAATCTTGGCAGAGGTTTTTGGAATGTAGGCATCCGGGATTCGGAAGGTGTCTCCGTACAGGCCGTTGAAGCGCAGGGCAATATCGCGGGTCAGCTCGAGGTGCTGCTTCTGGTCGATGCCCACCGGAACTAAGTCGGTCTGATACAGCAGGATATCCGCAGCCATCAGGGAAGGATAGGTGAACAGACCGGCATTGATGTTGTCGGCGTGCTTGGCGGATTTGTCCTTAAACTGGGTCATGCGGGAAAGCTCGCCGAACTGGGTGTAGCAGTTGAGCACCCATGCCAGCTCTGCGTGGGTTTTGACATGGCTCTGGATGAAGGCGATGCTCTTTTTCGGGTCAATGCCGCAGGCCAACATCAGCGCATAGGCAGACAGGGTATTCTTTTTGAGTGCCTGTGGGTCCTGGCGAACGGTGATTGCGTGCTGGTTGACGATGCAGTAGGCACAGTTGTATTCGTCCTGGAGCTTGCCCCAGTTTTTGACAGCGCCCAGATAGTTGCCCAAGGTAAAGGCTCCGCTGGTTGGCTGGATGCCGGAGAAGATGACTGGTTTGCGTTCTGGCTTTGGTGTGTTGTTCTGGTTTTCCATCAAGATGACCTCCTGTTTATTTCATGAAAGTTGAGAAGCGAAGATACGGCAAGGCAATGAAAAAAAGCCCTTGTCTCTGCCTTTCAGCATAAAAACACTGAAAAACAGGGACAAGAGCTTTGCTCCTGCGGTGCCACCCCGCTTGGCCCGATCGGACGGACCCGCCTTATTTGGAATCGGGAGAGTCCATGCCCTCCGAATCAATCTGCCGGATAACGGTGCAGTGCCGTCGGTGCCTACTGAGACCCGAAGGGTCTGGTTCGGACCGCCCTCGTAAGCCCATTTCAGTCAGCTGCTGCCGCCGCGCTTACAGCCTTGGACGCGGCTCTCTGGGGACAGAGGTGCTGTCTGTACTCCTCTTACTCATCGGTTTGATATAGTTTTTCTTATGATACTCCAAAGCAGAAAAAAAGTCAACACCGCCCGCAGACCATCGACTGCTGACGGGACAGGCGGATTTGGGAGGGCTTGATTCGAAATATCCAAAACAAACGGAGCAAAGGAAAAAGCCTGTCCGCACCCGGCGGCAACTCCCAGAATTCGCCAGAAATACGGCTGTCCAAACGACAATCTATTTTGATGCAGGATGGTATCATTTGATGCAAGAACAACAAAAAGGAATCGATGCGTTGGCACAAGGAGGAAGCAGCATGAAAAACAGAACCGATTTTGTCAGGATGGGTCTTGGGGAACAGCTGTGGCAGGGGATGAAGAACCAGCTCGAGGCGGTGTACACCCTGCTGTGGGCGCTGGCAGGGCTTGTGGTCGGCATGGGAAATATGCTGCTGGAAATCTCTCCGTTTGGGGCGGCACTGTGTGCAGCGGTGCCGGACAAGCGGCTGGTGCCGACCGCGCTGGGCAGTGCGACAGGCAGTCTGATTCTGGCAAACCTGACCAATCTGGGGGCGGGAAATCGCTTTACCGTCAAATATGCGGCGGCGGTGCTCATCGTGACGGCGGTGCGGCTGGTGCTGCGGAGTAAAGAGGAGCTGCCGCTGTGCAGCAAAACGGCACTGGCTCCGCTGCTTGCCTTTGGTGGGATGCTGTTGCCCTCTGTCGCGGCTCTGCTGGCGGTTCCGTTTCAGGGGTATGACCTGCTGATGTCGCTGGCAGAGGCGGCGATTGCCGGAGCCTGCGCCTGCTTTCTGAGCAAAAGCCTGCGGGCTTTTTCGCTGGGACAGGGGATGTTCACTCTCAAAAGAACCGATTTGGTCAGCGTGGTGCTGACAGCGGCGGTGCTGGTGGTGTCGCTGAGCAATATCACCTTTGGGGGCATTTCCTTCGGACGGCTGCTGGCATCGGTGCTGGTGCTGCTGTGCGCCGTGATGGGTGCAGAGCAGTGGGGTTCGATTGCCGGCATTGTCTGCGGGGCAGCAGTCAGCATGGCGCTGTTTCCAAAGGTGCAGTTGCTGGGCATCTACGCGCTGGCAGGGCTGATGGCAGGGGTGTTTTCCGGCTTGGGCAGATTCGGCAGTGCCGGAGCCTTTGCGATGACCTTCGGCGCAATGAGCGTGATTGCAGCGCCGCCGCCTGTTCTGCCGCTGCTGTATGAGACGCTGATTGCGACAGTGGGGGTACTGCTGATTCCCGAGCGGGCGCTGAATGTCCTGCGAAGTCGGGTGTTTCGTCCGCCGATGGAACAAAGTGGACGCAGTGTGCGAAGGCTGCTGCTGCAACGGCTGGGCGAGGCCTCCCTTGCCTTGCAGGAGATTGCCAAGACCACGCAGGCGGTGTCCCAGCAGCTGGACCGCTGTCGTGCCGGAAGCATCGAGCAGGTGTATGACCGGGCGGTGGACCAGGTCTGCATGAGGTGCGGGCTGAAAAGCCGCTGTTGGCAGCAGGAGTACACCGACAGCATCCATGTGTTCAACAGCCTGACCTCGGTGCTGCGCCAAAACGGCGAAGTCTGCGAGAAGGACTTTGGCTATCCGCTGTCTGCACGCTGTACCCGACGGGAGCAGCTGGCACAGCAGGTCAATCTGGGCTATCAGGAGCTGACCGCGCGGGAAGGGATGAGCCGAAAGGTGGCGCGGGTGCGCTCGGTGGTGACCGACCAGTTTGAGGGTCTGGCAGAGCTGCTGGGCGGACTGGCAGAGGAGCTGTGCGGAATTTCCGGCTATGAGGAGCGGACGGCGGCGCAGGTGACCAGCTATCTGGAGGAAACACGATGTCGGGTCAAGCGCACCGACTGCTATCGGGACGAGCAGGGGCGCATCTTTTTGCAGCTGGATGTTGAGCCGTATCGGGTGGCGCGCATCGACCTGGAGCGGATTGCACAGGACTTGTCCCGGGTGTGCGACTGTGAATTTGACCGTCCGGAGAAGCGGGAGGTAAGCAACCGGACGGCGGACGGCCAGAGGGAGACGGTGACACGGCTGAGCTTTCGGGAAAAGGCGGAATTTCAGGCGGAGTATGCCTGCACCCAGCATACCTGTCAGGGCTATCGGATGTGCGGAGATGCCTGCCAGTTTTTCACAGACCGGCGCTCGGTGGCACATCTGGTGCTGTCCGACGGGATGGGCAGCGGAACTGCGGCGGCGGTCGATTCCAATATGACCGTCTCGCTGATTTCCAAGCTGATTGACGCAGGGGTGGACTATACCGCGGCGCTCAAAATCGTCAATTCCGCCCTGTTGGTCAAGTCCGGGGAGGAGTCGCTCTCCACCATCGACATCACCGCCATCAATCTCTATACGGGTCAGGCGCGGTTTTACAAGGCAGGAGCAGCGCCCACCTTTGTCCGCAGGGGCAAGCGCACCGGTCTGGTGGAATCGACCTCCCTGCCGGCAGGTATCCTGACTGCGGTGGAATTTGAGCAGAGCAGTGTAAAGCTGTCGGACGGGGATTTGGTGGTGATGGTATCGGACGGAGCGACTGCCAGCGATTCCGACTGGATTTTGTCAGTGGTGGAGCATTTTCCGCAAGACGGAAATTTGCAGGCGCTGTGCGATGACATCGCCTCCACCGCACGACTGCGCCGCAGTGACAACCACGACGACGATATTACCGTCTGTGCCTGCCGGGTAAAACAGGTGGACTAAAGCAGGATGCGCCGAAGGGGAACAAAAGTTTTTGGTCGAGCTTTTTACAAAAAGCTCGTGGTGGGACGGGGGCAACGCCCCTGTGGCACTTCATCATAAAAAAAGACAGAGTCTTTGGTCGTTCGTCGTAACGAGCAAAATACCCCTGTAACACGCAAAAACAAAAATCCCTGCACCAATTTTGGCGCAGGGAAAAGCTTACAGAGTCCACAGTTGGAGCAGAAGGACGATGCCCAATAGAACGAGGAAGAATATCTTTCCGTATTTCTGTTTTCCAACGGGCTTTTGGGAAATAAGATCCCGCAATTCCGACAGAATCACCGAGAGGTAAATCAGGACGCTCCAGACTCGAAACAGAGGAATGGAGGTCACATCTTCCGGATGAGCGGTCAAGAGAACCACACCCGACAGGGTGATGGAAAGATTGAGAAGAAAGGAGAAGAGAGAAAGCTTGCTGCCCTTGCTGCGCCATGTTCGATATTCGCCCACCGTCACAGCAAGGATGGCCAGAAGGACGGGAAGCAAAAACAGCTGATAGGGAATCATCCCCAATAAAAACAGGAACAACCAAAGAAGAACCAGAATCGGGGATAGAAAAACAAGAACCTCGAAAATGGACATGACGCGCCTTCTTTCAAAATCCGGCAAAACAACAAAGCGCAGGGTGACCCGGTCGGGTCACTCTGCACCTTGAGGAGGATTTATTCTTCTGCGTTAAGTTTCTTTGCCTCTTCGATTACCTTGGCTTCAAGGTTGGAAGGAAGCTGCTCATAGCGAGCAAAGTCCAGAGTGAAGTAGCCGCGTCCCTGAGTCATCGAGCGGATTGCAGTTGCAAAATCGCTCATCTCGCTCATTGGAACATCTGCTTCGATTTCCTGCAAGCCGTCTGCTGTCGGGTTCATACCCAGAACTCTGCCGCGGCGCTTGTTCAGGTCGCCGATGATGTCGCCGGTGTTGGAGTCCGGAACATAAACCTTCAGGTTGCCGATTGGCTCGAGCAGAACCGGGGAAGCGTCCGGCATACCAGCCTTGTAAGCCAGAGAAGCTGCCATCTTGAAGGACATTTCGGAGGAGTCTACCGGGTGGTAGGAGCCGTCCACCAGAGTGGCTTTGAGTCCGACGACCGGATAGCCTGCCAGTACACCGTGTTTGACACAGTCCTGAAGGCCCTTTTCAACTGCCGGGAAGAAGGATTTTGGAACGGCGCCGCCGAATACCTTCTCCTCAAAGACAAGGCTGTCGCCGACAGTTGGCTCAAATTCGATCCAAACATCACCGAACTGGCCATGGCCGCCGGACTGTTTCTTGTGTTTGCCCTGGACCTTAACTTTCTTGCGGATGGTCTCGCGGTATGCAACGCGCGGAACCTCCAGGGAAACGGATACGCCGAATTTATTTTTCAGCTTGGAAACCAGAACATCCAGATGCTGCTCGCCCAAACCGGAAATCAGCTGCTGGTGGGTCTCTGCGTTGTTCTCGTAAGCGATGGTCGGGTCCTCCTCCATCAGACGCTGCAAGCTGGAAGCAATCTTGGACTCGTCGCCTTTGGCTTCGGTCTTGATTGCCATGGTCAGGCAAGGTCTTGGGAAGTTGACTGGCTCAAACTGAAGCACGCGCTTCGGGTCGCACATTGCGTCACCGGTCTGGGTGGCGGACAGCTTGGTTACTGCGCCAATATCGCCGGCAGTGATGTAAGCGGTGTCCTCCTGCTTTTTGCCGCGGACATAGATGATCTTGCCCAGACGCTCCGGCTGACCGGTTCTGGAGTTGACCGGAACGGAATCAGCGGACAGCTTGCCGGAGATGACCTTCACATAGGACAGCTTGCCAATGAATGGGTCAGCGATGGTCTTAAAGACATAGGCAGCCAGAGGAGCCTCGTCGGTGCAGACTACATCAACCGGTTCGCCCTCTGCGTCAACAGCAACCTCGGAGCCTTTTTCCCATGGGGATGGCAGCAGGTCGGCGATGCAGTCAAGCAGCATATCGATGCCCTGCAGGTTGGTCGAGCAGCCGCACAGGACAGGGGAGATGGAACCGTTGGTAACACCGGTGTGGACACCGCGGATGATCTCGTCACGGGTGAACTGTTCACCGGAGAAGTATTTTTCAAAGAGAGCTTCGTCTGTCTCGGCAACTGCTTCCGAAACAGCGGCGGTCAGACCGTCCAGACGATGACCGAAGTCCGGCATCTCTACCTCGTGCGGCTCACCCTTTTCGTCATAGGAGTATGCCTTCATGTCGATGAGGTTGATGTAGGATTTTACCTCACGGTCCTCAACATAAGGAACCACGATTGGGCAGACAGTAGGGCCAAAGGTGGATTTGAGTTCTTCGAATACCTTGTAGAAATCAGAGTGGTCAGCGTCGAGCTTGCTGACAAAGAACATGGTTGCTTTTGCGGCATCCTTTGCCATCTTGTAGGCTTTTTCGGTGCCGACATCCACGCCGGATTTACCGGAAACGGTAATCAGAATGCTTTCAGCGGCACGCACGCCCTGAGCCAGCTCACCGGCATAGTCGAACAGTCCGGGAGTGTCGATGAGATTGACCTTGATGGAGCCCCATGCAAACGGAGCGATGGAAGTCGAAACAGAGACCTGACGTTTTACCTCTTCCGGGTCATAGTCACTGACAGTGTTTCCTTCCGAAATTTTTCCCAATCTATCGCTTGCACCTGCTTTAAAGAGCAGTGCCTCAGTCAACGAAGTTTTGCCGGAGCCGCTGTGTCCAGCCAGAGCAATGTTACGGATTTTTCCTGCAAGATACTGTTTCATAGAGTATCGCCCCTTTCTTGTTCGCCGAATTTCACGGCGCTCTGCCTCCAATGAGCAGATTCGCGTTTCACTATTCAAGTATAACAAATACTTTGCCGGTTTTCAATATAAAAATAGAGAAAATGCACGATAGACCTGTAGAATAAAAGGGGAAGCTCCTGTACAAAGTAAACAAAAAGCCGGAGAAAAACTCCGGCTTTTTTACGTTCTTCTGGGGAAAGAACCCCTTTTTTGCAATTTTTGGACAGCTTATCCTTCATCATTTTGCTCAAAAAGCAGACCGTGTTCTCCAAGCTGGGCCAGCACCCGTGCGAAGTCCTCCTCGTGGGAATACTGGATGGTGTGCAGATGGACGCCGTTGGTTAAAGCGCACAGCGGCGGCGCATTGGAGGTGTGCAGCTTGTGGATAAACTGGTCCACATCATAGCGGGAAAACAGCTGGAGCTGGCCGGAGATCTGCCCGTAGACCGGGTGCTCCACCGTGACATCCAAAACGGCGCAGCCGTTGTCCACCACAATATACAGCTCCTGTACCATCATCTCGTCGTGGTGGCAGCAGGCGATGGTTTTGCGGAAAAAGTTTTGTTCGTGCCGCAGCAGGACATAGCCTCGCGGTGTGGCGGAAATCTCCTCCCCCGATGCGCGCAGCAGGGCGATGTCTCCCACGATGATTTGTCGGCTGACACCGCACTCCTTGGCGATGGTGCTGGCACTTAACGGCTGGTTTGTCTGGGTCAGCATCGACAGGATGATTTCCCTTCTTTGGGTTGCATTCATCCGGGCGTCTCCTCTCTGGCGGTATTGTCTTTGGAAAAACTCCAACCGGGACACCCGCCTGAAAGCCCCGGACCTTTCCTCCTATGATAGCACACCCAATCCGGATAAGCAAACCCCGAATCGCCTGACGGGCAAAGAGCCGCAAAAGAAGCCTTGTCAGATTCCACAAAAAATTGAGAAAATCCTTGACAAGCTCAAAACCGATGCTATAATAGGTGAAGATATGTGTCAAGACACCTGCCTGACAGGATGTAATTGCGGTTATATTTGAGGAGGATTATTATGAGAGCAAAAACCAACACCTTTACCCTGGCACTGACCGGTATGCTGATTGCCATCGGCATCATTATCCCAACCTTTTCGCCCATCAAGGTCATCATCGAGCCGGCATCCTTTACCTTGGCAAGCCATGTTGCTATTTTTATTGCAATGTTCATCTCCCCGCAGGTGGCAGTTGCAGTATCTCTGGGCACCACACTGGGCTTCTTCCTGGGCGGCTTCCCGCTGACCGTTGTTCTGCGTGCGCTGACCCATGTGATTTTCTCGCTGGTCGGTGCGCTCTACCTGAAAAAGACCAACTACACCTGCATCCATTCGGTCAAGGATTCTCTGCCGTTCTCTCTGGTAATCGGTATCATCCATGCAGTCTGCGAGGTGCTGGTTGTCCTGCCGTTCTACATTAACGGTTCCATGCCGGCGGCAAACTATGAAAAAGGCTTCTTCGTTTCCATCTTCCTGCTGGTCGGCATCGGCTCGGTCATCCACAGCATGATCGACTTTGCCATCTCGGTTTGGCTGTTTAAGCCGATTCAGAAGGTTATGGGCGGAAAACGCGAAGAGCTTCACGCCTAAGATTGTATTGAAGCAGATAAAAAGTCTGGCAGCCATTCCCCCCGTCGGGGAATGGCTGCCAGATTTTTTTAGGAAGAGGACAAAGCCGCTCGGGCTTATTCCTCAAATTTGCGGTTTTCCAATTCGGTCAGACTGGATACAGCGTCGCTGAGGTATTCAACCGGCATCTGTTCAATCTTGCCCTGGTCGCACAGCTCTGCGAGTCTTGGGTCGATTGGCATTCTGCCCAAAACCTTCAGTCCGGTTTCGGCAGCAATCTCTTCCAGCTTGCTCTTGCCGAAGATGTCAATCTGCTTGCCGCAGTCCGGGCATACCAGATAGCTCATGTTTTCCACGATACCGACAACCGGTACGTTCATCAGCTTAGCCATCTTGCAGGCCTTCTTCACGATCATCGAAACCAGATCCTGTGGGGAGGTTACGATTACAATGCCGTCAACCGGAATCGACTGGAATACGGTCAGCGGAACATCGCCGGTGCCGGGTGGCATATCGATGAACATATAGTCCACCTCGCCCCAAACAACATCGCTCCAGAACTGTTTGACAGTGCCGGCGATGACCGGGCCTCTCCAAACGACAGGGTCGTCGGTGTGCTCCAACAGAAGGTTGACCGACATTACCTCGATGCCGGTGCTGGTCAGGCGTGGGTCAATGCCCAGCTCAGAGCCCTGAGCGCGGCCGTTAACACCGAACATCTTCGGGATGGAAGGACCGGTGATATCTGCGTCCAGAATAGCGGTGGTAAAGCCTCTGCGCTGCATCATAACAGCCAGCGAGGAGGTCACCATCGATTTGCCGACGCCGCCTTTTCCGCTGACGACGCCAATGACTTTTTTGATATGGCTCAGGCGGTTCGCCGGTTCAAGCAGGCTCTGCGGTTTGGAGCAGGCGCCTTTGCTTGCACAGGAAGAACAGTTGCCCGAGCAGCCGGATGACTGAGACATAGTGCTTCATCTCCTAAAAGAATTTACGGCTTCCAAGGGCAGCCGTCCATGAGGATCATAGAATCCATACATTGTTATTATACCTCTTTTTGAAAGGAATCGCAAGGCGCGCCGGATTTTTTGTATCGGCCTTCGGACAAAAAGGGGCTTGTCGGGATTGGGAAAAATGCCTATAATGGAAGAAAAGGAAGCCCCCTTCGGTTTTGCGGGCCTCCGACACCCAAAGACATCAAGAGAAAGGAAGCATTTCAGATATGAAACATATCCTCCTGATTGCCACAGGCGGCACCATCGCATCCGGCAATTCCGAAAACGGACTGACCCCTCAGATTTCCTCGGAGGAGCTGCTGGACTATGTCCCGGCTGCCCGGGAATTTTGCACTATCGATGCCGTGCAGATTCTCAATATCGACAGCACCAACATCCAGCCGGAGCATTGGCTGCTGATGGCACGCACCGTTCAGGACAACTATGAGAAATATGATGGCTTTGTCATCTGCCACGGAACCGACACCATGGCATACACCTCATCTGCGTTGTCCTATCTGATTCAAAATTCGCCCAAGCCCATCATCATCACCGGCGCTCAGAAGCCGATTTCGATGGAAATTACCGATGCCAAGACCAACCTCCTCGACTCCCTGCGCTTTGCAGCCTGTCCGGATGCCCACGGGGTCAGCATCGTCTTTAACGGCAAGGTGATTGCCGGCACCCGTGCCAAGAAGGTGCAGTCCAAGAGCTTCAATGCGTTCGAGAGCATCAACTTCCCGGTGCTTGCCACCATCCGCAACAACAAAATTGTCCACTATGTTCGGGAGAGCTGCCCATGCTCCTATCCGGCATTTTATATCGACATCAATCCAAAGGTATTTTTGCTCAAGCTCATCCCCGGCATGGACCCCAGCCTGCTGCCGTGGATTGGGGAGCATTATGATGCGGTCATCATCGAGAGCTACGGTGTCGGCGGCATCCCAAGCGATGCTCATCGGGATTTTCTCAAAGAGGTGGACAAGCTGATTGCCGGCGGCAAGATTGTGGTCATGACCACACAGGTGATGTATGAGGGCAGCGATATGGCAGTCTACGAGGTTGGCCATGTTGCCAAGGAGCGCTACGGCCTGATTGAATCCTACGACATGACGCTGGAGGCAACGGTCACCAAGCTGATGTGGATTATGGCACAGACCAGAGACCCGCAGAAGATTAAGGCCATTTTCTATACCACCATCAATCACGACATCCTGCTTGCAGACTAGTTGAGACAGGGCTTTCGGAAGGAGAATCGAAACGATGGGCAATGTCCAACAGCAAAAGGAGGAGAAAAAGCTCCACCTGATGCAGGCGGCAGAAACGATGTTTTTGCAGAAGGGCTTTGCAGGCACCAGCATCGATGACATCGTCAGAACAGCAGGGGTCGCAAAGGGAACCTTCTACCTGTATTTTCAGGACAAGGCTGAGATTTGGGATGCGGTGGTGGTCCAAATCAGCCTTCGGGTGCTGGCACAGGCCAAGCTTGCGATGGAAAGTAGCGGGCTGGCGGATACCGTGGAGCGCATCCTGTTTGTGGCAGACGAAATCATCGAATATTTTCGCTGCCATACCGAGGTTCTGCGGATGATTCGGCGGGATTTTTCCTGGCCTTTGGTCTTGAAAAAGATGGAGGAGGCACAGGATAACACCCTGATGCAGATGCTGGACCAGTGCTTTTGCAGTCCTTACCTGAGCCAATATTCACTGGACGAGGCATACCGCCTGATGTTTATGATTGTCGAGATGGTCGGCTCAATCAGCTACACCTCGATCATTCTCGAGCAGCCTGCGCCGATTGACCAGATGAAGCCGCTGCTCTTCCGGGCAATTCGCAGGATTTTGGCATAGAAAAAACGGGAGGAAACAAGAATGGAAGAACAAACAGGCTGCCGCCTCTGTCCGCGCCGCTGTGGTGCGGACCGGGAAATCGGCGTGGGACGCTGCGGAGTCGGCAGCACCGTGAAGCTGGCGCGTGCCGCCCTGCACTTTTGGGAGGAGCCGTGCATCAGCGGAGAGAAAGGCTCGGGTACCGTGTTCTTTTCGGGCTGTCCGCTGGGATGCGTTTTCTGCCAGAACTACCAGCTCAGCGCCGGTCACTTCGGCAAAGAGGTGAGCTTGGAGCGGCTGGGCGAGATTTTTCTGGAGCTTCAGGCACAGGGAGCAAACAACATCAATCTGGTGACGGGTGGCCATTATATCCCGCAGATTGTCCGCGCACTGGACCGGGTGAAGGCAAAGCTCAACATTCCGGTGGTCTACAACAGCTCCGGATACGAGACGGTGGAGGCACTGCGGCAGCTCAAGGGCTATGTCGATGTCTATCTGCCCGACCTGAAATTTGTTTCTTCCCAGCGCAGCCAGCGCTATTGTGCCGCACCGGATTATTTTGAGGTTGCCTCCCAAGCAATTTTAGAAATGTTTTCTCAGGTGGGCTCGGCGCAGTTTGACCAAAGAGGCATCCTGCAACGCGGGATGATTGTCCGCCACATGGTCATGCCCAACGGCGTGGAGGACAGCATGGATGCGCTGACTTGGATTGCGGAGCATCTGCCGCTCGATGAGATTCTGGTCAGCATCATGAGCCAGTACACCCCCTTCTACCGAAGTGGGGAATTTCCGGAAATCAACCGCCGCCTGACGCAGGAGGAGTATGACCGGGTGCTGGACTGGATGGACTGCATGGGAATCGAGGACGGCTTCGTGCAGGAATTAAGCTCTGCCAAAGAGGAATATACCCCTGATTTCTCCCTTCAGGGAGTGGACAGGGCATAAAAAAAGGACCGCAGCTGATTGCTGCAGTCCTTTGCTTTTGACTGAGGTTAGACAGAATAAGAAGGGGAAAGACGGGTCGGGGAGCAAAAGCGCCGATGGGAGAAAATCAGGTGGAGGACGGTCGTCAGGGCGATGCCGCAAACCACATCGATGAACGAGTGCTGCTTGAGAAAGAGGGCGGACAAACAGATGAGAATCCCCAAGCTCCAGCAGATTCCGACGGTCAGCTTCCGATGCTTCCAGATTCTGCTGCGTTGGACTGCCAGCAGGATTGCGACGGTGCTTGCCACATGGATGGAGGGGCAGACATTGGTGGAGGAATCCAGCGCCCAGATGCCCCGCACCAGAAGAGCGGCAAGGTTGGTTCGTCCAATCGTCTCCGGACGAAGTGCCACCCCGTTTGGAAACAGGAAGTAGAACACCAGACACAGCGCCATCCCCGTAAACAGGACGCTGCACAGGTAAAAATAATGGGTGCGGTCCCGACGCAGCAAAATCACCATCGCCCACGGAATCAGGCCAAACCAGCTTAGATAGGGGAAGATGAACCACTCGCAGAAGGGGATGACATCATCCAGCCGACAGTGCAGAAGGTAGACCGGAGCGGTGATTACCTGCTCCAACAAAAAGAAGACGCTGAGATAGCACACGAAAAAAAACAGTGCAAAGGCAATCGGGTGATGTTTGATCCAGCAGGAAATCTGCTTCATGGCAACCGTCTCTTTTCTAATGCAGGATGATTTTAGGGTACAAAAAAACACCGGCGATTGCCGATGTCCTTTTGATTTGGTCGGAGTAGCGGGACTTGAACCCACGGCCTCTTGGTCCCGAACCAAGCACGCTACCAAACTGCGCTATACCCCGAGATAGTACAAATCCCAATCTCTAGAGATTGGGATTTGTTGGCTGCCCGACTAGGATTTGAACCCAGACAAACAGAGTCAGAGTCTGTCGTGCTACCCTTACACAATCGGGCAATGTGTAATCGCGTGTTGTCTTGTGACAACGTATATTATTATACTCGGTTATCGGAAAATGTCAATAGCTTTTTTGAGATTTTTTGAAAAAATTTCTGCCGACTGTTTCGACGGGATATTTCGTGAAAAAATTGTAAAAATAAAGGGGAAGCTCTTGAAAAAGATACTAAATTGGTGTATGATTAAGCCATCAAAAGAAGAGCTTGTACAGAGGGAAAACTCCCATCTGTTTTTTTAAAAAAGGAGGAACAGTTATGGCATTGCATTTAAATTCCGACAATTTTGAACAGACCATCTCCAACGGCAAGGTCATGGTAGACTTCTGGGCTCCCTGGTGTATGCCGTGCCAGTCTCTCTTGCCGGTCATCGATGAACTTAGCACCGAACTGGATGGCACTGCTGTTGTGGCAAAGGTCAATGTGGACGAAAACAAGAGCCTTGCTCAGAGATTCCGCGTCATGAGCATTCCGACCGTCATCTTCTTTGTGAACGGCGTCGAGAAGGAACGACTGATCGGCGTATATCCAAAGGAAAAATATATCCAGACCATCAAGGCCCTTTAATCGGCGCCTCTTGCAAAACACCTTCCAGTTTTTGGAGGGTGTTTTTTTGTCCTCCTCTGTGTGGAAAAAAGAAAATTCGGGGAAGAATAACACCGACATCACCATACAGGAAGGAAGGGACGCGGTGTTACCGATTATCTTGTTGGGAAATCCTCGGGAGGAACATCTGGGTCGGGTGCTGTCAGCCCTGCTGGGATGCAGTCGGCTGTGTCGGGGTGAGCTGTTCTGTCAGCCGGGCTCGGAGCTGTTGTTGGTGGATTCGCCCGGAGTCCGACGGCTGGATGCCGGAGGCGGCATTGTCCTGCTCAAGGAAAATTTTGAACAGACCGATGCACCCGACCACCTCCTGCACGCGCACTGCATCCTGCCGGATGGGGTGCAGGCGGCACAGCAGTTTGTACAGCGGTGCGGACTTCCCGGGATTTCGTGCGGAGGCAGTGCAGGGATGCTGACCCTGTCCAGCACCCAGGAACAGACGGTGCTGACCCTCCAGCGGAAATTGCAGAGGCTGGACGGCGGCTGGATAGCGGAAGGGGATTTTTCACCGGATCTTCCCCGCCAGCTGACCGCGTATGAGCTGCTGGGCTGTGCGGCAGTGCTGCTTCTGCTGGGTAGGCTCCACCCGTGATTGTAGCTCTTTCTTCAAAAATTTCCATTGATATTTTTGTTTGCGACAGCCATACTATTACTGCAAACGCAAGGAGCGGCTCTGAAAACAGGCAGGACCGCCAAAAAAAGATTAATGAAAAGTTTGAAGGAGTGTATCTCAAATGTCGAATTCTTCCAATAACAAGTCCAGCAGCAACCGCCTTGTCGTTCCGGAAGCGCAGGAAGCGATGAACAAATTTAAGATGGAAGCAGCCAATGAGGTCGGCGTCCAGCTCAAAGAGGGCTACAACGGCCACCTGACCTCCCGCGAGGCAGGCTCCGTCGGCGGTCAGATGGTCAAGAAGATGATTGAGGCTTATGAGAACTCGATGAAATAATCGCCGCAAAGAAAAAACAGGAGAGAAGAGCGACTGCTCTTCTCTCCTGTTTGCTTGTTTTAAGCCTGTGTGCTGTGCTGGATTTTGTCGAAGTATTTGGCCTTGTACTGGTTGTAAAGGTCCATGTAGTATTCGGTCAGACCCTGATGCAGGATGCGGCGATACTCATGGCGGTCGATGTTGTGGTCTTTGGCGGCGTCGCTGATCATGTGCATGGCAACGTTCGCGCAGTGGTCGGCGATTCGCTCATAGTTCGACAGCGATTCCAGATACGGGAAGGCAGCATCGACGGTGCATTTGCCTTCCTTCAGACGCTCGATGTGACGCTCCTTGAGGGTTTCCTCCACGATGTCCACGACCTCCTCGAGCGGCTCGATGCCGTTGGCGATGGTGATATCGTTGTTGCGGAATGCCTCCAGCGCCTTGGCGGTACACTCGGAAACCGCGTCGCTCATGGTCTGGATTTCCTCCAGAGCAGAGTTGGAGAATTTTCCGCCCATATCGTACAGGCGCTGTGCGCACTCCTGGACATTGATGGCGTAGTCGCCGATTCGCTCAAATTCGCTCTGCACCTGAAGCAGCAGCGAAACCTGACGGCTTTCCGTCTCGGTCAGCTGACCCTCGGACAGGCGCACCAGATAGACGCTGACGCGGTCTTCCAGCTTGTCGATGAGGTTTTCCTTCTCGCGAATCTTCTCGACGGTTTTGAGGTCATAGTTGGAGAACAGCCCGGTCACGCGGCCCAGGTTTTTCAAAGCCAGCTCGCCCATGCGGATGACGCACTGGGTAGCATGGTTGATCGCAAGACCCGGAGAGCGCAGGAAACGCTCGTCCAGAGAAGCGGTGTCGTTGTCGGTCTCCGGCTCCTCCTCGTCTCCGGAATCCTTGATGAAGCGGACGGCGAGCTTTTCGAGCAGGCCGGCAAACGGGATGAGGATGAGGGTGACTGCCACGTTGAAGATGGAGTGGAAGTTCGCGATATCGTTTGAGTTGATGGCGTTGTTCCAGAAGGAGAAGCCGATGGTGTACTGGAACGCATAGACGCCGAGCAGGAACAGCATGGTACCGATGATATTAAAGCTCAGGTGAACAAAGGCCGAGCGCTTCGCATTTTTGGAGGCGCCGAAGGAGGCCATGATTGGGGTGATACAGGTACCGATGTTCTGGCCGAGGATGATCGGGATTGCCGAGGAGAAGGTGATTTGACCGGTGGAGGTCAGCGCCTGAAGAATACCGATGGAAGCTGCCGAGCTCTGGATGATGGCGGTGACGACAGCGCCGGCCAGAACACCCAGAATCGGGTTGGAGAAGTTTTTGAACAGGGCGATGAAGGCAGGGATCTCACGCAGCGGAGCGACGGCGTCGCTCATCTGGAACATACCGAAGAACAGGATGCCGAAGCCCAGTAAAATCTGTCCCAGGTCTTTTTTCGAGGCCTTTTTGCCAGCCATATAAAGGATGATACCGATGATCGAAACCAGCGGAGCCCAAGAGGTTGGCTTGAGAAGGTTGATCAAAAAGCTGTCGCTCTGGATGTCCATCATACTCAGGATGTGTGCGGTGATGGTGGTACCGATGTTCGCACCCATGATAACACCGATGGCCTGCTTGAGCTTGATGATGTTTGCGTTAACCAGACCGACCACGATGACGGTGGTGGCGGAGGAGCTCTGTACCGCTGCGGTGACCAAAGCACCGAACAGGACGGCCTTAAAGATGTTGTTGCTCATCTTTTCCAGCGTATGCTCCAAGCGGCCGCCGGAAACCTTTTCCAGACCGTTGCCCAGCAGGGTCATACCGTACAGGAAGAATGCCAGTCCGCCCAATACAGAGGTGATGATGCTAAAATAATCTACACTGCCCATAGATAACCTACCTTTTCTTGTCCCGGACCCCGGTGGAGGCCGGCTTGATTTTACAGAGATTGGACATTATTTTTACACAATCTTTTCATCACAGGGGATAAATCAGTGCGCTGTAAATTATTATAACATTAAGTTACGAGAAATGTACAGAGTCAAAGACTTATCAAAACATAGATTTATTTTCTGCACTCCGATATAAAATTGTAGAAACTACTCATTTTTTTAAAAATAGGAAGAAAGTGTTTTCTTTTGCGGCAAAATCTGCTATAATATCAGAATCATAACGGGCGGGGCAGGGAGCGGACAGGGCTTCCTCCTCGCCCATTTTCTGTTTAGGGGCGGTATCGCTTGCGAATGGGTTTGACAGACAGCCGTCATACAAAGCAAAATCTTCGGGAGCATGGATATTTTCACGGGAAATAGCGCAACAAATTTCCGAAATGATGCAGGAAAACTTTCAATTTTGTTGGGGATGCACAAAAAATCAGGAGCGAGCGCTCCCCAAACAAGGGGGCTTGGACGCTGGAAAGCGGCAAAGAGCCTAGGGTTATCCCATAAAAAGGGCAGAAGAACTGGGAAAAAACAGGCAAAATTTCGCGGCGGAAAAGAAGGCACAGAGCGGGAAAAAACACCATGCGAAATCCTAGAAAAATGGCTTTATTAAGCCAAAAATTGGGACTGCATCATGAATGAGACGACAGGACAAAAATGGACGGCTTTTGTCTGCATGAAATTGGCAGGACAACAAAACGAAAAATGCCCCGTTTGTGGCTCGGAATGTGATTTTTTTGACAATTTGATAAAATGCACAAAAAAGACTTTTTTAAAACCTTTGACAATTCATGAATTAAATATTAACATATTGGGGTAGGGTAGCATCGTGATGCGATGTTACAAAATGTTATAATTATGTTATAAAGAAGGGAATGGAAACACATGGATTTAACAATCCTGGCTCCGATTGGAGCAGTACTGGCTTTGCTGTTTGCTATTATGCAGGCAAAGAAAGTCATGAAAGAGGATGAGGGTACCGACCTGATGAAATCCCTGTCCCAGAAAATCCGCACCGGCGCGGATGCTTACCTGAAAAGACAGTACAAGAGCGTAGCTGTTGTATTCGTCGTTCTGGTTATCATCTTTGCAGTGCTGGCAGCTTGCGGTCAGGTCAACGCATTCGTACCGGTTGCTTTCGTAACAGGCGGCGTTTTCTCCGCTCTGTCCGGCTACTTCGGCATGAAGATCGCTACCGCAGCAAACGCAAGAACCGCAAATGCAGCTCACCACAGCCTGAACAAAGGTCTGACCGTTGCATTCTCCGCAGGTTCCGTTATGGGCTTCACCGTAGTTGGTCTGGGTCTGCTGGACACTTCGATCTGGTTCTACATCCTGAAGGCTGTATACGGTGACAACGCACAGGCAATCGCTTCTGCACTGGTTACCTTCGGTATGGGTGCTTCCACCATGGCTCTGTTTGCTCGTGTTGGCGGCGGTATCTTTACCAAAGCTGCTGACGTAGGTGCTGACCTGGTTGGTAAAGTAGAAGCAGGCATCCCAGAGGATGACCCGAGAAACCCTGCTGTTATCGCGGATAACGTTGGCGACAACGTTGGCGACGTTGCTGGTATGGGTGCAGACCTGTACGAGTCCTACTCCGGCGCAAGACTGTCCTCCATGGCTCTGGGCGTATCCGCAGGCCTTGGCTTCAAGGGCATGATGCTCCCAATGGCACTGTGTGCTCTGGGTATCTTTGCTTCCATCATCGGTTCTTTCTTTGTTAAGACCGAAGAAGGCGCAGACCAGAAGAAACTGCTGGGCTCCCTGAGAAAAGGAACCTACATCAGCTCCGCTCTGGTTGTAATCGCTGCTTTCGCTCTGGTTAAATTTGCAGGCGTTGGCATGGGTCTGTTCTTCGCAATCATTTCCGGTCTGCTGGCAGGTGTTTTGGTCGGTTACTTCACCGAGTACTTCACCTCCGACTCCTACAAACCAACTCAGAAACTGGCTGAAACCTCTGAGACTGGTGCAGCTACCCTGATCATCGGCGGTCTGGGTCTTGGTATGAAATCCACTGCAATCCCTACCATCATCGTTGGTATTGCAGTTCTGGTCAGCTACTTCGTTTCCGGCGGTGCTTCCAGCTTCGGCATGGGTCTGTACGGAATCTCTCTGGCAGCAGTTGGTATGCTGTCCACTCTGGGTATCACTCTGGCAACCGACGCTTATGGCCCTGTTGCTGATAACGCAGGCGGTATCGCTGAGATGTCCGGTCTGGGCGAGGAAGTTCGTAAGAGAACCGACGCTTTGGACTCTCTGGGCAACACCACCGCAGCTACCGGTAAAGGCTTTGCAATCGGTTCCGCTGCTCTGACCGCTCTGGCTCTGGTCGCATCCTACATCGACCAGGTTAAACTGATTGTTCCGGATTACAACTTTGACCTTTCTGTTATGAACCCACCAGTTCTGATCGGTCTGCTCATCGGCGCAATGCTCCCATTCGTTTTCGCTGCTCTGACCATGGAATCGGTTGGACGCGCTGCACAGAGCATCGTTGTTGAAGTTCGCAGACAGTTCAAGACCATCCCTGGTCTGATGGAAGGTACCGGCGAACCTGACTACAGAAGCTGTGTTGACCTGTGTACCAAATCTGCTCTGCACGAAATGATCATGCCAGCAGTTCTGGCAATCGTTGTTCCTGTTATCGTTGGTCTGCTGCTGGGCGTTGTCGGTGTAACCGGTATGCTCGCAGGTGCAACCGTTTCCGGTTTCGTTCTGGCTATCATGATGTCCAACTCCGGCGGCGCATGGGATAACGCTAAGAAGTACATCGAAGCTGGCCACCACGGCGGCAAAGGCTCCGATAACCACAAGGCTGCTGTTGTTGGCGATACCGTTGGTGACCCATTCAAGGATACCTCCGGCCCAGCAATCAACATCCTCATCAAGCTGCTGTCTATGGTTTCCATCGTATTCGCAGCGGTTGTTGCACACTTCTCCCTGATTAAATAAGCATCATTTGCTGAAAAAAGCAGGCTGTCAAATGACAGCCTGCTTTTTGTTTCCCGGATTGTTTGGGAATATTTCCGAGGAAATAGTTTGGGAAATGAACGCTCTCTGGGAAATAGTATTTGGGGGAATTTATTTCCCGGGAAATGCTGCTTTTGAGAATGATTCCTTGGGAAATAAATTTCCCAGGAAATGATTTTCCGAAAATACCCTACGGTAGCAGGAAATCTCGTCCCGAAAACTGTGCTTGTCGACCGAGTGCCTCCTCGATGCGCAGCAGTTGGTTGTACTTGGCGGTGCGTTCGCCGCGGCAGGGTGCTCCTGCTTTGATCTGTCCGGCACCGCAGGCAACCGCAAGGTCGGCAATGATACTGTCCTCGGTCTCGCCGGAGCGGTGGGAGAGAATGGTGCGGTATCCGGCACGCTGTGCCAGCCGAGCCGCCTCCAGCGTCTGGGTGAGCGTCCCGACCTGATTGGGCTTGAGCAGAACAGCGTTGGCAGCTTTCATGCCGATGCCCTCCCGAATCCGCTTGGAATCGGTGACAAACAGGTCATCGCCGACAATTTGGGTGCGGCTGCCCAGACGGTGGGTGAGCTGGACAAAGCCCTGCCAGTCGTGTTCCTCCAGCGGGTCCTCCAGCGAGCGGATGGGATAGCGTGCGCACAGCGATTCCCAATAGGAAATCAGCTCGGCGGTGGTGTAGGAACGCTGGGATTTCGGACAGAGATAGCGCGGCTGGTCCACAGCGGAATCCTCGGATTGTGGTGCAACCCACCCAGAGGCTGCGGCATCCAGCGCAAGGACAAAGTCCTCCTCGGGGAGAAAGCCTGCGCGGTCGATTGCCTGCATGATGAGGGTAAGAGCCTGCTCATCGCCGGAGAGATTGGGGGCAAATCCGCCCTCGTCCCCGACTGCAACCGAAAGCCCTTGCTCGATTAGGATTTCGCGCAGGCGATGATAGACCCGACAGCACCATTCCAGTGCTTGAGCGAAGGAGCCGGCGCCCACCGGAACGACCATAAATTCCTGAATGTCCAGATTGTTGCAGGCATGAGCGCCGCCGTTGATGAGGTTCATCATGGGCAGCGGCAGGAGATTGCAGAGCGCACCGCCCAAATAGCGGTAGAGCGGCAGGTGGTAGGACATCGCCGCCGCCCTTGCACAGGCAAGCGAGACTGCCAGCATACTGTTGGAGCCGAGCGGCCTTCCGCTCTTCTCGTCCTGAATCGAGAGCAGGGTTTGGTCAATTTCCTGCTGGGACGAAACACAGCGTCCGCACAGAGCCGGGAAAATCAAATCGTTCACCTGTGCGATTGCCTTGCTGACACCACGGCCAAGGTAACGGGACGGGTCGCAGTCGCGCAGCTCGGGAAGCTCGTGTGTCCCGGTCGAGGCTCCGGACGGAGCGGCGGCGCGTCCGGCACTGCCGTCACTCAGCAGAACCACTGCTTCGATGGTGGGGTTGCCGCGGGAATCCAGAATCTCGCGCGCTCGAATCTGTTGAATCTGTCGTTTGCTCATCATCAGTTCAGCCCTTTCAGAAAAAAAGTTCAACTTTATTCTGTCCGGATGATTGCTTTTTATGACAGCGGTCATATATAATGGGAGTAGGAACCCGAATGTATGAATCGGAGCAGGTCGGCGCAGACTAAGACGGAACGGTTTTTGGCGGACGCAGTGTGAAAAAATCTGCTCTGCCTGCGATTTTGAGAAAGGCAAAGGGTGATTGGATGAAACAGAAACTTTGGATTCGATTGTTGAGCCTGAGCTTGGCGGCGCTGGTGCTGGCATCGGCGATGAGCGGATGCGCCCGGGAAGCACAGCCGCAGATTCCTGATACAGTGGACGGGCTTTCTGAGGAGAAGCCGGAGGAGCCGGAAGAAAAACCGCAGGAGGAGCCGGAAGCACAGCCGGAAAATTTCCCGGGAAATACACAGCAGAGCGCAGATGACGAAGCACCCGGTGAGGATGATTCTCAGCGGGACCCGAGCCTTTCTTCGGAGCGTACCGATGCGCTGTCTGGAAAGAACGAGGCGGCCTCCCAGCAGGAAAAGCCCGAAGCAGAGCAGCCCGAAACCCAGCCGACCTCGGTACAGGGCTTGGATACCCAGAAGCTGGGATGGGGCCCGGGAGGCCCGGTCGATGAGCACAACCGCCCCAACGGAGCGACCGCTTACCAGAACAAGTACGGAAAATACGATGCGGATTTTATTCGGGAAGACGAAAACAAAATCTATCTCACCTTCGACGAGGGGTATGAGAACGGATACACCGACGACATTCTGGATGTGTTAAAGGAGAAGCAGGTGCCTGCGGTCTTTTTTGTCACCCAGCCCTATGCCCAGTCCGAGCCGGAGCTGATTCGCAGGATGATAGACGAGGGGCATATCGTGGGCAACCACAGCGTGAAGCACCCGTCCTTCCCGGAATGTTCCGCCGAGCGGTGCCGGGAGGAGGTCATGGGTCTGCACGAATATATCAAGGAAACCTTTGATTACGAGATGACCCTCTTCCGCTTCCCGATGGGTGAATTTTCCGAGATGGATTTGGAGCTGCTGCGCCAGATGGGATACCGCAGTGTGTTCTGGAGCTTTGCCTACCGCGATTGGCTGGTGGATGACCAGCCGGACCCGCAGACTGCCCTGCAAACGATTGTCGATAAGTGCCACCCGGGAGCCATCTATCTGCTCCATGCCGTTTCCAGCACCAATGCCGAGATTTTGGGGGAGGCCATCGACCAGCTGCGCGCGCAGGGATATACCTTCTGCGCTTATCAGGAGTAAAAAAACAGGGAGCGTCCCGTTTTGGGGACGCTCCCTGTTGGTGGTTTTAGCCGCAGGCAACGATGACGCCGATATAAGGCTGGTCGAAGGGAACCACCACTCCGTCTGGCAGGACGATATCCTCGTTGTTGAGGGAAAAATAAAGGTCCAGTGATTGCGGGTCTCCAAGGGTCGGGTCAACAAAATAATATTGCAGGGTGTGCTGTACCGAATCGAGAATCGTTTGCAGCAGCTCGACCGAGTCGTGGACGAAAAATTCTTCCTTCTGCGGTTCGGGAGGCCCGGTCACAATCGAGGAGCTTTCGGCAAAGGTTACGCTTGCGCCACCTCTGCCGCTGGTGACCGGTTCGGCAAGGTCCAGATTCCAGCCGGTCAGCGAGGCCATCTGCGCAATCAGCCATTCGGGGGTGATTTCCTCCGAGGAGGTGACGGGGTATTCCTGAAACTGGCCGTCCCGCCCGATATACAGGGTGGCAGAATATGCTTGGGCTTTGGGCTGCTCGGTCGGCTGAGTGGACTGTTGTTCAGTTGGTTGAGCGGGTTGCTCGGCTGGTTGCTCGACAGGGGCTTGGTCGGTGTCAGCGGAGGGAGTCTCCGGGAAATCCGGGTCAGGCTTTGTCGGCTGGGACACGCCGCAGCCGGTGAAGAGAAGGGACAGCACCAACAGCAGGGCAATCCAGCAAGATAGATGTTTCATTCGGTTATCCTCCTTTTCTGAAGAAGAGAGCCGCTCCAAAGGGAACGGGCGTATTTTTCTTCATTATAGCAAATTTCAATGGGTTTTGCAAAAGGAAGTGAAAAATCCCGGCAGTTGTGATAGAATAGAACTTGCGAAGAGTCAGCAGTGTGCCGACAGGGGAAAAGAGACTTGTCGGATGCTGTCCTGAGATACAGGCGGGATACCCGCAGAAAAAGGAAGGAGTGTTTTTATGCAAACAATACAGATGCTCAAGACCCTGTGTCAGGTCCCCGGCGTGTCCGGCGGAGAGGAAAAGGCACTGGAGGCGGCAGAACAGCTCTGCGAAGGATTGGGCAGATGCAGCCGCACCGTACACAAAAGCCTGATTTGTCAGGTCATGGAGCAGGAAAAGGGCCGTCCTCATCTGGTCCTCAATGCCCATATCGACGAAATCGGTCTGACCGTTACCCACATCGAGGAGGAGGGATTCCTCCGAGTTGCCCAGTGCGGAGGCGTTGACCGCCGTCTGGTGATGGCTTCTCCGGTTGTGGTTCATTCCGCTCACGGAGAGGTTCCGGGTGTGGTTTGCAGTGTGCCGCCGCAGCTACAAAGCGGCGAAACGAAAAGCCCGAAGCTCGACGAAATCTGGATTGATGTCGGCATGAGCGGGGAAGAGGTCAAAAAGACCATCCAGCTGGGCGATAAGATTACCTTCGTCGGCCCGTTCACCGAACTGGAAAACGATCTGGTTTCCAGCAAGGCGCTGGATGACCGCTGCGGCTGTGTGGCAGTCATTCGGGCTGCCGAGCTGATTCGCAACTACTGGAGAGAAAATCACCTTGAGCCAATCGGTCTGACCGTCCTGCTCAGCGCACAGGAGGAGACCGGCGGACTGGGTGCGGCAACCGCATCCTTCGGCATCCGCCCGACTCAGGCAATCGTGGTGGATGTTACCTTCGGCACAACACCGGAAATCGCAGACAGACACTGCGGCGATTTGAACAAAGGCCCGATGATTGGCCTCGGTGCGACCCTCAGCCGCCGGATGGCAAGAGAGCTGATGGAAGCAGGCAAGCAGGAAAAGATTCCATATCAGGTAGAGGCGATGGGCGGAGGCCACACCGGCACCGATGCCGATGGCATCGTCAAGGCGGCGGACGGTATCGAAAGCGTCTGCGTCTCGATTCCGGAACGCTATATGCACACCCCAATCGAGGTCATCTCGGTTCGGGATGTGGACGATACCGCAGCGCTGATTGCCGCCTATGCAAAGCGGATGGCGGACAGCCAGAACAGATAGGAGGAAGGACAGGATGGAACTGACCAAACAGCTGGAAATGTTGAAGGAGCTTTGTGCCTTGGACGGCGTGTCGGGGTGCGAAGAACGGGTAGCAGAGTATCTGCGCGCCCATCTGCCGCAGGACTGTCAGGTCCGGCAGGATATTCGGGGCAACCTCATCTGCGAGAAAAAGGGCAGACAGACCCCGAAAAATAAACTGATGTTCACCGCTCACATGGACGAGGTGGGCTTCCTCATCCACTACATCGAGGACAGCGGCCTGCTGCGCTTTGCTGCGGTCGGCAATGTTGACACCAGAGTGGTAATCGGCAAGCCGGTTCGTCTGGAAAGCGGCAAGGAGGGCGTGGTCGGCGCAAAACCGATTCACCTTCAGACCGCAGAGGAGCGCGACGAGGTGCTTAAAGTCCGCGACCTGTACATCGATATCGGCGCCAAGAGCCGGGAAGAGGCGGAGCAGTTTGTCCAGCTCGGAGATTATGCTTGCTGGCGTCCGCAGTTTATCCAGCTTGGCGAGCGGGTTTGCAGCAAGGCGCTGGACAATCGTCTGGGCTGTCTGCTGCTGTTCGGCCTGCTTGAGCAGGAGCTGGAATACGACATCACCGCTGTTTTCACCGTTCAGGAGGAGATTGGCGGAGGTGCTGTCAATGCGGCATTTGCCGTTGAGCCGGATATTGCTGTGGTTCTCGATGCCGGCAGTGCATCGGATGTTCCCGGAGTTTCCGCCGGAAAACAGGTCTGCGCGCTGGGCAAGGGCCCGGTTCTGAGCTTTCAGGACAAGGGCGCCTTTATGGACCGCGAGCTGTTCCGGACTGCAAAGCAGGTTTGCGAGCAGCAGGAGATCCCGTTCCAGATTAAAAATCAGATTGTGGACACCAACGAAGCGGCACAGCTCTCCCGCTGCGGAGCAGGCTGCCGCGTGATGGCAGTCTCGGTGCCGGTGCGCTATACCAATTCGCCTTCGTCCGTCTTTGAGCCGAAGGATTTGGAGCCGACCCTTGCACTGCTGGGTGAACTGACCAAAGCCTTTGCACAGCTCTAACAAAGACAGGAGGGAGCGGGATGATTCGACTGGCTACCCGAGAAGACCAAGATGCCATCCTTGCGCTGTGTGCCCGTGACCCGTGGAACGGCACCGAGGTGATGACCGCCTGCCTTTCCCTGTGTGCAGACCACCAAAATGTTGACTGGCGGTACTGCGACATCTGGATTGGGGCGTCGGAATCTCAGCTTCATGTTCCGCAGTATCTGCTGTGCCGCATCGGAGGCAGTTACCGCATGGTGGGTGCGCCGCACTCGCCTGCCCGCAGGGAGGAACTTCAGCAGTTTTTGTCGCTCCAACTGTCGGGCAAGCTGATTGCCCGCAGTGAGGACTTGGAGGAATTTGCCGCGTGCTGCCCCGGACAGGAGCTGTCCGCTCCGGCGCCGCAGATGCTCTGTTGCAGCCGATTGGGGCTGTGCGGGGAGGAGGACAGCCGGATTCAATCATGTCAAAGCCTCTGGTCGCTGTATGAGGTGCTGGCGGATGCCGACGAAGCCTTTCGGGATATCAGTCAGGACGAGCTGACCGCGCGTCTGCGCTTTCTGCAAAGGGGCGGAGCGCAGTTCTTTGAGCTGAGAGAACAGGGCCGGGTGGTTTCGGTGGGCGGCATCCTGATGCCGGAGCCGTCGGAATATGGATTGATTGTGGACCTGTGTACCCGACGGGAATCGCGGGGAAAGGGTTATGCTGCGCGCATGGTTGACCGGCTGTGCAGCGAGGCCTTTCTGCAAGGGAAGATTCCGGCTCTGCTGTGCGGCAGCCGGTCCCTTGCGGCATACTATGAACGAATGGGATTTGAACAGGAGGGCAGCTGGCGCAGTCTGTGTTTGGAGACGGCGCAGCAGCTGCCGCAGGAAGAGAAGGAGAATTTAGACCAATGAGTTTTTTTCAAATTGACCCGAAGCTGCGTGCTCTGTGCGAGCAGGCGGAGCAGAAGGCAAGCCCGAGCTTTCAGGAGATTGAGCGCATCGCGCAGTACAACAGCGAGAAGGTGCTGTCGGCATTTATCAAGCACGGCGTCAGCGAATCGCACTTTACCCCGTCCACCGGCTACGGCTACGGAGACCGTGGCAGAGAGGTGCTCGACGAGGTGCTTGCCGAAATCATGGGCTGTGAGGATGCCCTCATCCGCTATAACTTTATGTCCGGTACCCATGCGCTGACCGTTGCACTGTTCGGCGTTCTGCGTCCGGGCGACCGAATGGTTTGCCTGACCGGAACCCCATACGACACCCTGCACGGGGTCATCGGCATCAAGGAGGGCACCAGCGGCTCCTTGAAGGATTTTGGAATTTTCTATGAACAGCTCGACCTCAAGGAGGATGGCAGTGTGGACTATGACGCTATCCCGGAGGCAGTGCGCGGCGCGAAGGTGGCCTATATCCAGCGCTCCCGCGGCTATTCGCTGCGCCCGTCCCTGTTCGTGGAGGACATCGAGCGCATCATCAAGCAGGTTCGTTCGGTCAATCCGGATGCCATCGTCATGGTGGACAACTGCTACGGAGAATTTGTGCAGGAGAAGGAGCCGACTCAGGTGGGCGCTGATTTGATTATCGGCTCGCTCATCAAGAATCCGGGCGGCGGTATCGCACCGACCGGCGGCTATATCGCAGGCAAGGCCAAATATGTCGAGATGTGCGCCCAGCGTCTGAGTGCTCCGGGCGTCGGCAAGGAGGTCGGCTGTACCTTGGGCAACACCCGCTCGCTGTTCATGGGCCTGTTCTTTGCCCCGACGGTGGTTGCTTCGGCCATCAAGACCGCAGTGTTCGCCGCTTCTCTGTGTGAGCTGCTGGGCTATGAGGTCACTCCGCGCAGCGACGAAGCGCGTGCGGACATCATTCAGGCCATCTGTCTGCGGGAGCCGAAGGCGCTGATTGCCTTCTGCGAGGGCGTTCAGAAGGGTGCGCCGGTCGATTCCTATGTTACACCGGAGCCGTGGGATATGCCCGGATATGACAGCAAGGTCATTATGGCGGCAGGCGCCTTCACCAACGGCGCTTCCATCGAGCTTTCTGCCGATGCTCCTCTGCGTGAGCCATACGCAGTCTGGATGCAGGGCGGTCTCACGTGGCAGACCGGCAAGGTGGGCATCATGCTGGCGGCACAGTCGATGCTGGAAAAAGGAATTTTCAGCCTGTAGGCTGGCGGCGCTCTGTTGGCAAACAAGATATTCTAAAAAACGACAGAATTAACAACTATAACAGAAAAAAATCCGGCGCTTCGGCGTCGGATTTTTTGGCTTCTGCGGCCTTGAGCTTGCCGCCCAAACTCGGGAAACCTTGAAAAAAGAGCAAATTTTTGTTATGATAACAGGGACAAAGAAGGAAGCTCAACAGGGCCGGTCGGGCAATCGCCGGAAAACGAGGAGAGGACGAACGAGATGAAGCAGAGGAAGGGTTCCGATTTTACAATCCAAGAATGGCTGGAACGGGTGCTCTACCTGATTGGGGCCCTGCTGATTCGCAAGGTTCGCCACCTCCAAAGACGCAGTCGGCGCGGTCTGCGGCGGCTGTACTGGAATCTCCGGCTTCGAGCGGACGACCTGAAACAGGAGCGGATTCTGCAAAAGCGACAGCATCGGGTGGGCGCACAGAAGAATGCCATCGCACGCTTTCGGGAACAGCGCCGCCTGATGAAGGACGGCTATGGCAGTCGCAGGGAGCTTTGGTCTGCTCTCTGGCAGTCGGTCTGCTATATCGGCAACTACCTGCTGCCGCTGGCAGGACTGGCGGTTCTGCTGCTGACCGCAAATTATTTCAGCTCCCTTCACTATGCACTGCGGCTGGAGCTCAATGGGGAGTATGTCGGCGTCATCGCGCAGGAGCAGGAGCTGCTGACCGCCCAGAAGGAGATTCAGCACCGATTGATTTTCCCGGATGCCGACCCGGAGCTTCTTGCCCAGCCTGAATACATCTTCGAGGCGGTGCAGGAGGACCAGTATACCCCGCAGAAGGTGCTGGTCAACAACCTGATTCAGGCATCGGGCCAGCAGATTGCACAGGGCGCAGGACTGTATGTGGATGGAGAATTTTTGGGAGCAGTGCGGGACGGGGACTGGGTGCTGAATCTGCTCAGCGAGCGCAAGGAGGAGATGCGCCGTCAGTATCCCAATGCGCGCGTTGAATTCGTGCAGGACATTGTGCTGGAAACCGGACTGTATCCGCAGGATTCGATGGTCAGCGAAGGATTCCTTGCGGCGAAGCTCGACGAGCAAAGCAGCGGGACCCGCACCTATCAGGTGCAGGAGGGTGATTCGCCCTATCAGATTGCACAGGAATTGGGCATCTCGCTGGCGACCCTCTACCACATGAACCCGCAGGCTGAGACCGAGCTCTTCGTCGGGGACGAGCTTTTAATCGAACAGCCGCGTGTTGTGCTGGAACAGCGTGCCATCGAGACGGTGGTTCGTCAGGAGGAAATCCCTTATACCGAAAAGGAGGAGCTGGACAGCAGCCGCGACAGCACCTATCAAAAGGTGTTGCAGGAGGGCAGCAACGGCTTGGAGGAAATCACCGCCGAGGTGGTCTATCTCAACGGCAGCAAGGTCAGCGAAACGGAAATCAACCGCCGTTTGGTGAAAAGCCCGGTCGAGCGGCGAACGGTTCGAGGCTCTTTGGTCAGAACAGCCGAAGGAAATACGAGCGTCCTGCCGGCAAACTATCAGCCGCGTTCTGCCAGCGAGCGCAACGCCGCCGGCTTTATCTGGCCGGTGGACGGAGGCAGCATCTCCTGCGACATCAACGGATATTGGGGTCACACCGGAAACGACATCAAGGCAAATGCAGGTACGGCGATTTGGGCCTCCAAAAATGGAACGGTCGTGTATTCCGGATGGTCGCGCGGCTACGGCTACAATGTACTCATCGACCACGGGGACGGCTACAAGACCCGCTATGCTCATTGCAGCGCACTGCTGTGTGCAGCCGGGCAGACGGTGGAGCAGGGCCAGCAGATTGCGCTGGTTGGCCGAACCGGAAATGCGACCTGCAACCACTGCCACTTTGAAATCATCCAAAATTCGCAGTTTTTGGATTCCCGCGATTTCGTGGGCTCGCGCTAGGAAGAAAATTCAAAATCAGCTCCGTGCCGTTCGACTCAAAAACACTTGACCAAACCGGTACGGAGCTGTTATAATGAAAAATGTTGCAGACATCTGCGGATATGGCGGAATTGGCAGACGCGCTGGTTTTAGGGTCCAGTGTCCACGACGTGCAGGTTCGAGTCCTGTTATCCGCACCAAACCAATATAATCCGAACCAAATCTTCTTAATCGGAGATGGGTTCGGATTATTTGTTTTCTTTGAGAAGTTCGAGGATACGCAATTCAGAAACGGCGTGGTAAAGCGTCCCGAATCCAGGCCCAGAGGGCCGAGAAAACCAAAACTGGTAAAGGATAAGGAGGACAATTATGAAAACCATTAAAAGCTGTGAATTCAACATGGACACTGGCTGCGTGGAGCTGCGGTTTCAGGACGGCAGCA